>Ga0070737_10001202_pt1 | contig 39243 bp, 44 predicted proteins | sample Coa_R1_10_FD_66438 | JGI IMG/M metagenome (GOLD analysis project Ga0070737, IMG submission 66438) | Surface soil microbial communities from Centralia Pennsylvania, which are recovering from an underground coalmine fire - Coalmine... | ecosystem: Environmental > Terrestrial > Soil > Unclassified... | reverse complement strand
AGTGCCCCGGCCGGGAGTCGAACCCGGACTTGAGGTTCCGGAGACCTCCGTGATGTCCTTTTCACTACCGGGGCTTTTTGGTCGTCTACGTTCCGACGATCGTACGCGGAACCATGAACGAGTATATGGAGATCAGGCGCGCGAACAAGGGCCGCCGCTCCCGGCGGTCGGCCGTCAGGCTGAGCGCGCCTGCGGCTCAATCTCACGCTGACGCCGCTCGGCCTCCGGCCAGTTTTCGCTGATCGTCTCGAGCATCGCGCGATGAATCGCGCCGTTGCTCGCCACGATCTGGCCACGTGTCAAATCGAATGGGGTCGCGTCCATGTTCGTCACCCGGCCGCCCGCCTCCTCGACGAGCAGTGCGCCCGCCGCGACATCCCAAGGCTTCAGACCAAATTCCCAAAAACCGTCCGTACGTCCACAGGCGACGTACGCCAGGTCGAGGGCGGCCGAGCCGGTGCGCCGCACCCCCTGCACGCGCATCATGAAGGCCTCCCAGAATGAGAGATAGAAGCGCCGCCGCGTCCGGCGATCGTACGGAAAGCCGGTGGCGAGCAGAGCGGTGCTGAGCGTGCCGGTGCCGCTTACTTTAATCGGCCGGCCATTGAGGCGCGCGCCTTTGCCGCGCCGCGCGACGAAGCACTCCTTCTTGAGCGCATCGAGAATGATCCCGAGTTGGACCCGTCCGCGCCGTTCGTAAGCGATCGAGACGCAGAACTGCGGATAGCCGTGCGCGAAATTGGTTGTCCCGTCGAGCGGATCGATAATCCATCGATGCTCGCTGCCGTTGAAACTCGCGCCGCTCTCCTCTGCAAGCATCGCATGCGCCGGAAAGGCTCGCTGCAGGATGGCGAGAACGGCCGCCTCCGCCTCGTGGTCGGCTTCCGTCACCAAATCGATCGGATTGGCGGCCTTGCGCGATATGCTGATGCGCTGTGCGCGCTTGAGATGGATTCGGCCCGCGGCGCGCGCCGCCCGCAAGGCCACTCGTTCGAGTTCGTCACTCACTATATCCGAACCTAACCAAGAGCCACTCGACAATCCAGCGTAAACGCGCCGCGGCGTGTTCGTTTATCCACGATCGTCGTTGATGCGCATGCAATCTTGCGATGCTAGACCACTACCAATGACCGCATCGCCATCTGACTCCCTCTCGGTCGCCGGGATTCGTCGCGTGATTCGCGACTATTACGCCATCTCGCTGATCTACGCCTTCGCCGGCGGATTTTTGTTCGGCGTCTATCCGCTGTTCCTGCGTGCGCGCGGCCTCGACCAGTTGCAGATCAACTCGGTGATGGCGGTCTACTTCATCGTCATCTTTCTGACCGACATTCCGACTGGAGCGTTCGCCGATGCGATCGGCCGGCGCGATTCGTTCGTCCTTGGATGCGCGCTGCGCGTGATCGGCTTCGTCGTCTACTTCTTCGTTCATCGCTACGCGCTGTTTCTCATTGCCGAGATCATAGATGGTGTCGGCACGACGTTTTGCGGCGGTGCAATCGATGCCTGGGGTGTCGATGCGCTCGACACCGCCGGCTACACCGGCCTCAAGGACCGGCTCTTCTCGCGCGTGCAACAGCTCACGAATGTCGGCTGGATGGTGTCGGCGCTGCTCGGCGCCTACATCGCGGACGTGAACATCGCGTGGCCGTGGCTGATCGGCGCGGCAGGCTATACCGGTAGCGCGATCGCCGCGCTCAGCCTGATGGAAGAGCGCGCGGAGCAGCGAACCGTACCCAGCTTTACACAGGTGCCGATCCAAGTCGTGCGCCGCGTCGCAGCCGGAATGCGGGAAGGATTCGGCCAGCGTACGGTTCTGCTACTGAGCCTGGCCAACGCGTTCTCGTTTGCCGCCTGGTCATCGTATTGGATGCAATGGCCGCAGCTCGTCAATGATGAGTACCGGGTCGGCATCTGGGTCGTCGGATGGGTTTTCTGCGGGTTGACGGTCGGGCAATTGATCGGCGCGGAAATCGTCGCGCGCGTGCGGCCTGACGAGGCGGCGCGCGGCGGCCGGCTCGCGATGCTGGTGGTGGGGTCGGCGGCGATGCTGGCGGTTGCGGGACTGCTCGCGCGACGGCCGAATCTGGTGGTCGCGCTGCTGTTCGGGATGCGCATCTGCACGGGCGCGATGCAGCCGCTCGCCGCGAGCTGGCTCAATGAGCGGATCGAAGCGGACCATCGCACGACACTGCTGTCCTTCGCGAACACCTTTGCGACCCTGGGCGGCTCGGGCGGACTGGTGATCGGCGGGATTGCGGCCGACCACCTGGGCATCCCGGGTACGTGGCTCATCCTTGCCGGCATCGCGCTCCTCGCGGCGCCCTGCTTCATGGCGCTGCGGCCGGCTGCGGACGAGGCCGCTATCGCGACTCGCAGGTGAGATAGCTTGAAAAATGGCACTGGCGAAGACGGGCGCGGTGGGCTAAAAATTACATCCACCCGCGAATTTCGCGGCGCAAAGGGCGAGAATCGGCGAGGGATGGACTTTCCAAGGATCAAGCGGCTGCCACCGTATGTGTTTAACGCGATCGGCGACCTGTGCCTGAAAGCGCGACGCGCCGGCGAGGATGTAATTGACTTCGGGATGGGCAATCCCGACGGCGCCACGCCGCCGCATATCGTGAGCAAGCTGGTCGAAGCCGCGACCAAGCCGCCCAACCATCGCTATTCGGTCTCGCGCGGAGTGTTCAAGCTCCGCCGCGCGATCACTGATTGGTACGCGCGCCGCTACGGCGTCGAACTCGACCCTGACTCCGAGGCGATCGTGACGATCGGCTCGAAGGAAGGCATCGGACACATGGCGCTGGCGATTCTCGATCAGGGCGACGTCGTACTCGCGCCGACGCCGACCTATCCGATTCATCAGTACGGATGCGTCATCGCGGGCGCGCAGGTGCATGGCGTTCCGCTGCGGTATGGCGAGGAATTTTTTGACCATCTGACCGAGGTGGTTGCGCGATGTTGGCCGCGGCCGAAGTTCCTGATCATGAACTTCCCGCATAATCCGACCACCGCCACGGTGACGCCGGCCTTCATGGAGCGGGTGGTCGAGTTCGCGCACGAGCACGAGCTGATGGTGGCGCACGATTTCGCGTACGCCGACCTCTGCTTCGACGGTTATCGCGCACCGTCGTTCATGGCTGCGCCGGGCGCGCGCGAAATCGGCGTCGAATTCTTCACGCTGTCGAAGAGCTACAACATGCCGGGGTGGCGCGTCGGTTTCGCAGTCGGCAATCGCGAGATGATCGCGGCGCTGTCTCGGCTCAAGTCGTATTTCGATTACGGGATGTTCGCGCCCGTGCAGGTCGCGGCGATCGCGGCGCTCAACGGCCCGCAGGACTGCGTGAACGACATCGTCGAGATGTACCGGCGGCGGCGCGACGCACTGGTCGATGGGCTCAACCGCGCCGGGTGGCCGGTCGAGAAGCCGCGGGCCACGATGTTCGTGTGGGCGCCGATTCCCGAGCCGTTCCGCGCGATGGGCTCGCTCGAGTTTGCGAAGTTCCTGCTCGCGGAAGCCAGGGTCGCCGTATCACCCGGCGTCGGCTTCGGCGCCGACGGCGACGGCTTCGTGCGCTTCGCGCTCATCGAAAACGAGCATCGGATTCGCCAAGCTGTTCGCGGCATCCGCCACGCCTTCAATCAGCGTCTCGGCGCAGCGCCCACGCAAATGGCGAGCGTCTCCTGACCGCCCCGGCGCGCGCCAATCGCAGAGCTTTGCAGCCGGTGCGGATAGCGCTGCTCGGATGCGGCACCGTCGGCAGCGGCGTGGTCAAGCTGCTGCGGCGAAATCGGGAGCTGCTGCGCGAGAAGCTCGGGGCGCCGCTTGACCTGGTCGGCATCGCCGATCGCAGCCTCAAGCCGGATAGCGAACTCGGCATCACTGCGCGGCTCATCACGCGCGATGCTGCCGCGCTCGTCGAGCGCCCCGACGTCGATATCGTAGTGGAGTTGTTCGGCGGCTATGAGCCGGCGCGCAGTCTGATCCTGCGTGCGTTTCGCGCCGGCAAGGACGTCGTTACCGCGAACAAGGCGCTGCTCGCGGGCCACGGCGAGCAGATTTTTCGCGCCGCCGCGCGCGCCGGGGTCGGCATCGGTTTCGAGGCGAGCGTGGGTGGCGGCGTCCCGGTGATCCGGACGCTGCGCGAAGCACTCGCCGGCGATCGGCATCGATCGGTCCATGGCATCGTCAACGGCACCTGCAATTCAATCCTCACCACGATGAGCGAGCGGGGCGACGACTTTTCGGAGGCGCTGGCCGAGGCGCAGCGGCGCGGTCTCGCCGAGGCCGATCCCGCGCTCGATATCGAGGGTCACGATTCGGCGCACAAGCTCTGTCTGTTGGTGATGCTGGCGTTTGGCGTGATGCTGAAGCCGTCGCAGGTCCATACCGAGGGCATCACGCACGTGACGCAGGCCGACATCGTGTATGCGCGCGAACTCGGCTATGCGATCAAGCTGCTGGCGATAGCCAAGGACGATGACGGAGCGATCGAGGCGCGGGTTCATCCGACCATGATCCCAATCCGCAATCTGCTGGCGAGCGTGCGCGACGCCTACAACGCGATCAACGTGCAAAGCGAGGCGCTGGGCTCGACCTTCTACTTCGGCGAAGGCGCCGGCCAGATGCCCACGGCGACCGCCGTGATCGCCGATATCCTGGACATCGCACGCCGGCGAATCGCCGGCCCCTCGGCTCGCGGCTTCCCGCTCGGCTATCCGCTCGGCGCGCTCCGGCCGGCCCGTATCAAGCCCATGAGCGACGTGGTATGCGAGTACTACCTGCGCTTCGCCGCGCGCGATCGTCCGGGTGTGCTCGGCGCAATCGCTTCGGTTTTGGGACGTAATGGAATTTCGCTAGTCTCAGTCATTCAGCAGGGACGAGGAGTGGAAACCACGGTGCCGGTCATCATGCGCACGCATGAAACACGCGAGCGCAACCTGATTCGCGCGCTGCGCCAGATTCGTACGCGCCGGATCGTCGAGGCGGCGCCGGTCTTCATCCGGATCGAGGATCGGCTCTAGGAAGTATGGCTGCGAAATACGAAAAAGCCGCGGCGGTTGAGCGCCGGCTCACGCGATGGCCGGGGTTGATCGAGCATTACCGTCGTTTCCTGCCGGTCAGCGATCGCACGCCTGTGGTGACGCTCAACGAAGGGAACACGCCGCTTATCGAGGCCCCGTCGATCGCCGAGCGCCTTGGTCGCGGCATCAAGCTTTACTTGAAGTTTGAAGGCGCCAACCCGACCGGCTCGTTCAAAGACCGCGGGATGACCGTCGCGATGAGCAAGGCGCTGGGCGAGGGCGCGCGGGTCGCGATCTGCGCGTCGACTGGAAATACCGCCGCCTCGGCGGCCGCCTATGCCGGCCGGGCGGGGATGCGCGCCTTCGTGCTGATTCCGAAAGGCGCGGTAGCGCTCGGGAAGCTTTCGCAAAGCGTGATGCATGGCGCGCGGGTGCTCGAGATCATCGGCAACTTCGACATCTGCCTGAAGGTCGTCCGCGATCTCGCGCGGCACGATCCGGTACGCATCCGGCTCGTGAACAGCGTTAATCCCGATCGGATCGCGGGGCAGAAGACTGCGGCGTTTGAGATTTGCGATCAGCTCGGCGATGCGCCCACGCATCAATTTTTGCCGGTCGGCAACGCCGGCAACATCACGGCCTATTGGGCGGGATACCAGGAGTATCGTGCGGCGGGGTTCGCGACCCGCCTGCCGAAGATGATGGGCTACCAGGCGGCAGAGGCCGCGCCGATCGTGCTCGGCCGTCCGATCGATGACCCGCATACCGTGGCGACTGCGATTAAGATCGGAAATCCGGCGAGCTGGACTGGCGCCACCGCCGCGCGCGACGAGTCGGGCGGCGTCATCGACATGGTTACCGATGCCGAGATTCTTTCGGCCTACCGGCTCATCGCGGCAGGCGGCATCTTCGCCGAACCCGCTTCGGCAGCATCGGTTGCGGGCGCGCTCAAATTCGGCGCCGCAGGCGGCATCAAGCCGGGATCGGTGATTGTCTGCACGCTCACCGGCCACGGGCTCAAAGATCCGGACACGGCACTCAAGAATCTGAGCAATACCATCGTGGTCGAGCCGGAGCTCGACAAGGTGATGAAGATCCTCGAGCGAGAATAGCCGCATCGGGCACGGAGACGGTGATTATGAAGTACGTAATCATCCATGGGGACGGGATGGCCGACTGGCCTTGCGACGAGCTTGGGGGACGCACGCCGCTTGAGGCGGCGCGCAAGCCCCATATGGATTCGATCGCGGCGCGTGGCGAACTCGGCCGCGTCGCGACGATTCCCGCCGGGATGCCACCCGGAAGCGACGTCGGCACGATGACGATGCTGGGGTACGATCCGGCGAAATATCACACGGGACGCGCGCCAATCGAAGCGGCCAGCATGGGAATCGCGATGGGACCGCGTGACCTCGCATTCCGCATGAACCTGGTGACGCTCGCCGACGGCGTCGATGGCGCAGTGATGCAGGACTTCACCGCCGGACACATCAGCAGCGAAGAGGCGGCGCAGATCGTCGCGGACTTGCGTACTGCGCTCGCCGGCGACGGCATCGAACTCTACAACGGTGTCAGCTACCGCCATCTGATGATCTGGCGCGACGGAACGCCCGGCACAAAGCTTACGCCGCCGCATGACATTACCGGTAGATCGACCACAGAATATCTGCCGTCAGGACCGGGTGCAGAGCGATTGTCCGTGCTGATGGATCGCGCGCGCGACGTCCTTCGCGCGCATCCTGTGAATCTGGCGCGCCGCGCCGCAGGAAAAGCCGAGGCGACCTCGATCTGGTTCTGGGGGCAGGGGCTGCGGCCGGCCGTGCCGACGCTCGAAGAACGATTCAAGCTGCAGGGCGGATGTATCTCCGCCGTCGATCTCGTCAACGGCCTCGGCCGCCTGGCAGGACTCGAAATCATCACCGTTCCTGGCGCGACCGGATTCCTCGATACCGATTACGCCGCCAAGGGTCGCTATGGTCTCGACCTGCTGCGCCGTAAGGATTTCCTGCTGCTCCATGTGGAGGCGCCCGATGAGGCCGGCCATATGGGACGCGCCGACCTGAAGATCGAGGCGCTCGAGCGAATCGATGAACTGATCCTCGGACCGATGCTCTCCGGCCTTGCCGCCATGGGCGAGTTCGCGCTCCTGCTGATGCCCGACCATGCCACGCCCTGCAAACTCAAAACGCACTCGAACGATCCGGTACCCTTTGCTATTCTCAGGTCCGCGCAAGCTTCGGCCGCTCCGGCCAACCGGCGTTACACCGAAGCCGACGCCGCTCGCACGGGAATCTTCTTCGAGCACGGTCATCGTTTGATCGAAGCGCTGATAGGCGGCGGAACCAACCTCCAGTAGCGAGAGACGGGCGGCGATGGAACGCAATCTGGCCCTGGAAGTTGTTCGCGCCACTGAGGCGGCGGCTCTCGCTGCGTCGCGCTATATCGGAAAAGGCGACGAGCGGCTCGCTGATCGCGCGGCGTGCGAGGGGATGCGCGCGGCGCTCAACTCGATCGCGATGGACGGTCATATCGTCATCGGCGAGGGCGATCAGGACGTCGCTGACATGCTCTACGCAGGCGAGATCGTCGGCACCGGGATCGGTCCGGAGGTCGATGTCGCGCTGGACGCGCTGGAAGGCTCGCTGATCGTCGCGACCGGCGGTCCCAACGCGCTCGCATGTGTCGCGCTCGCCGAGCGCGGCAAGTTGATACGATGCCCCGATACCTACATGGACAAGATCGCGGTCGGACCGATCGGCCGCGGCCTCCTCAGTCTCGACCGTTCGCCGACGGACAACCTGAAGGCGCTCGCTGAAGCCAAGAACGTTTATGTCGAGGACTTGCGCGTGGCGATTCTCGATCGCCCGCGCCATGAGAAGTTGATCGCCGAGGTGCGCAAGGCCGGCGCGGGAATCAAGCTCCTCTCAGCCGGCGATCTGTCGGCTGCCCTCGCTACCACGCGCGCCGATGGCGAAGTCGATATTCTGATGGGCGTGGGCGGCGCGCATCAAGGCGTGCTTGCGGCAGCGGCTATCCGCTCGGCCGGCGGCGATATGCAATGCCGCTTCGTGCCGCGCAACGCGCAGGAGACCGAGGCTTGCCTCGCTGCTGGAATTCTCGATCTGCAGCATCGCTATGGCCTGGAGGATCTGGCGGGCGACAATGTGATGTTCGCGGCGACCGGCGTCACCACCGGCGACTATCTCAAGGGCGTGCGATTCTTCTCGGGCGGCGCGATGACCAACAGCGTCGTGATGCGCTCGAAAACCCGCACCGTGCGCTTCATCGAAGCGATTCATCATTTCGACTTCAAGCCGGAGTATTGATTTGGAGCCGCTTCGCACACGCAAGAGAAGAGAAGATCGCAGCGCAACCATCGCCCGCCTCGAGGCTCGGATCAAGCAACTCGAGGCAACCATCGCACGCTTCCGCGACGCGCTCGAACATCTGGAAAAGCGGATGCTCCTGCGCTTGCGCGGCGAGGAGTTTTGTCGCGTATGCGGCCCGGATCGCAGCCGGGGCAAGCCTCCCAATCCGCCGATCAGCGACCTCGAACGGACTTTCTGCAAGGCTCATCATGGCGCGGCCGCGAAAGCGAAACGTAAGAAACCGCAGCGTCTGCCTCTCGATTGGGAAGAGGTCGAGCGCCTCGCCCGCTAAGTTTTTCGCTAACCCACCACGCCCGCCGCTCTGAGCGAGGCGATTTCCTCGCGCGATACACCCAGTTCACCGAGCACTTCGTCGGTGTCCTGTCCGAGCCGCGGCGCTGGACGACGAATCTCCTGCGGCGTGCGCTCGAAACGCGCGGCGGGCCGCGTCTGCCGCGTACGGCCGACCGTCGGATGCTGATACTCTACGATCAAGCCGTTGTGCTGCACCTGCGCATCTGCGATGACCTCAGCCGGCTTCAGGATTGGCGCGCACGGCACCTGTTCGCGATCGAGGATCGCGAGCCATTCGGCGGAGGTCTTCGTCTTCAGCGCCTGACCGGTTAAGTCGAAGCGAGCGTCCGCGTTTGCGATGCGATCCGCCTGGGTGCGAAAGCGCGGATCGTCGAGCCATTCGGGATGTTCGAGCGCCCGGCAGGTGGCCCGCCATTCATCGTCGCCGACCGCCGCCATCGTGATGTAGCCGTCGGCGGTTTCATAGACCAAATCGCGCACGTTGGGCTGAACGAAGTGCTCCGAATCCGGATACGTGTAGTTGTCCATCTCCTCGGGCCAGAGAAAAGAGACCACCGCGTCGAGCATCGCGAGCCGCACGTGCTGACCTTCTCCCGTGCGCTGGCGCGCGAAGAGCGCCGCGGTCATCGCCTGTGCGGCGGTCAGCGCGGTTACCTTGTCGGAGACGATCACCCGTACCATTTGCGGCCGTCCGGTTCGGCGATCGCTTTGGATTGACGCGACGCCGGCCGAGGCCTGAATCACCGGATCGTAGGCACGCTTGTGCGCGAGCGGACCGTTTTCGCCAAAACCGGAAATTGAAACGTAAACCAGGTCGGGCTTGATGCGCCGCAGGTCCGGCTCGCCCAGGCCGATCCGTTCGGCGGTACCGGGCCGAAAGTTCTGTGCGAACAGATCGGCGGTCGCGATGAGCCGATACATCAGCTCGATCCCGCGGCGCTGCTTCAGATCGATTACAATCGAGCGCTTATTGCGCCCCAGCATCGCGAACCCTGGCGCCATCCCGATCGGCCTTCCGCGCGCGCGTCCCGGATCGCCAACCTTCGGCGGCTCGACCTTGATGACGTCGGCGCCCTGGTCGGCCAGCATCATGGTGGCCATCGGGCCGGCCAGCATGTGCGTCACGTCGATTACGCGAATTCCGGCAAGCGGTCCCGCCATCGGCATGCTCCTTCTTTTATCCAGAGCAATAGTCCCGCGCTGCGAACTGGAAGTCCATCGCTTCTTGACACGGCGACTACCGCAGCAAAGTCTTTCGTAACAATCGAAACCAGAGGAGCATGCATTGGAGCTGAAGCATCTGCAGTTCGACGCAGCCGCCGTCGCGACGATGACCGTCAAGCGTCCCCAGGCGCTCAACGCGCTCAATCGCGAGGTACTGAACGAGATTCTCGATGTCCTGCACGTAATTCGGCGCGATCCGTCGATTCGCGTGCTGATCATCACCGGCGCGGGTGAACGCGCTTTCGTCGCCGGCGCAGACGTGGCCGCGATGGCGAAAATGTCGGCGCTCGAGGGGCTCGAATTTTCCAAGTTCGGGCATCACGTGATGAACCTTATCGAGGAGCTGCCGATTCCCGTGATCGCGGCAGTGAACGGTTTCGCGCTGGGTGGCGGGCTGGAGCTGGCGCTCGCCTGTGATCTGATCATCGCGAGTGATAAAGCACGCTTCGGCCAGCCGGAAATTAATCTTGGCTTGATTCCGGGCTTTGGCGGCACGCAGCGCCTGCCACGGAGGATCGGGCTGAATCGCGCACGCGAGGTCATCTTCGCGGGCGAGATGTTCGACGCAAAAACCGCCTTTCAATGGGGCTTGGTGACGCAGGTCGTCGAACCGGGAGACCTGATGACCGTGGCGCGGAGTCTTGCCGAAAAGCTTGCTCAGAAACCGGCCGTCGCGCTTGCGCAGGCGAAGACCGCGATGCGCGCGGCGCTCACGATGACCGAGGAATCCGGCCTGCGTTTCGAGCAGCAGGCCTTCGGGGTCTCTTTCGCGAGCGCCGATCGGATCGAAGGGACCACGGCGTTCGTCGAGAAACGCCCACCGGTCTGGCGGCATCGCTAGCGATCGGTCGCGCCGCATTCTATAGCGCCCGAAGGAAGTCTAAGCTAAAAGTTGAAGTACGGAGCTTTGGGCTCCGTTATGAGCAGTGGGGCCGCTGGAGGCGCCGCATGCCGATGGACTTGGAACTTAACGACGCACAGCGACAGACCCGCGACACCGCGCGCCGCTTCGCGCGTGAACGCTTGGCGACGGCTGCGGTTGAGACCGACCGGACGCATCGTTATCCCGCTGAAGTCATTGCGGAGCTTGGACGGCTCGGCATGATGGGCGTGTTCGTGCCCGAGAAGTGGGGCGGTGCGGGGCTCGATAACGTGAGTTACGCCCTGGTCATCGAGGAATTGTCGGTTGCCTGCGCGGCCACCGGCGCGATCGTCTCGGCCCATTCGTCGCTCGCCACTTGGCCGATCCTCGCACTCGGCAATGACGCGCAGCGAAGTCGGTTCGTGCCGCGGATGGCGTCGGGCGAATGGGTTGGATGCTTCGCGCTTACCGAGCCGCAGGCGGGTTCCGACGCGGCCGCGCAGCGGACCCGGGCAGTCATCGACGGTGATTCATACGTGCTCAACGGCACCAAGAATTTCATCACCAACGGTCCGCAGGCGGCGGTCGCGGTAGTGTTCGCGACGACCGATCCCGCGCAGGGCCATCGCGGGGTCAGCGCGTTTGCGGTTGAAACCTCGACCCCCGGGTGGCAGATCGCGCGGACCGAGGACAAGCTCGGTATCCACGGCGCGCACAGCGCGCAAATCAGCATCAACGATCTGCGGGTGCCGCGTACGAATCTGATTGGCGAAGAGGGTGACGGCTTTCGCATCGCGATGAAGACGCTCGATGGCGGGCGCATCGGCATCGCGGCGCAGGCGGTCGGAATTGCACGCGCTGCGCTCGAAGATTCGCTCGCGTACGCGAATACACGCAAGGCCTTCGGCGGTCCGCTTGCGCGCCATCAGGCGATCCAGTTCAAGCTCGCCGACATGGCGCTCGAGGTGGACGCGGCGCGGCTGCTGACGCTGCGCGCCGCCGCGGTTAAAGACAGCAATCGATCCTGCACGCGCGAGGCGGCGACCGCGAAGCTCTATGCCGCGGAAACCGCGATGCGCGCCACGACCGAGGCAATTCAGATTCACGGCGGTTATGGCTATACGCGCGAGTTCAAGGTCGAGCGCTATTTCCGCGATGCCAAGATTACCGAAATCTACGAGGGCACCTCGGAGGTGCAGCGGATGGTGATCGCGAGCCATCTGGTAGGCAGACGCTGAGGTGTCGGGATGAACGGCAAGCGTGAATGGATGGAACGGACGTACGCCGGCGCAGCCGAGCGTCCGGCGCGCTTCTCGACGGTCTCCGACCTCGAAATCGAACCGCTTTATACGCCCGGGGACCTCACCGGCACCTATGACGAGAAGCTCGGCTACCCGGGCGAGTATCCGTACACGCGGGGCGTCTACGGCTCCATGTATCGCGGGAAGCTCTGGACGATGCGTGAATTTGCGGGGTATGGGCTGCCCGCGGATACCAATGCGCGCCTGCGTTTTCTGCTCGAGCACGGACAGACCGGTCTGTCGATCGCCTTCGATATGCCGGCGTTGATGGGTTATGACGCCGATCACGAACGCGCGCAGGGCGAGGTCGGCCGCGAAGGCGTCGCGGTCAGCTCAATTCACGACATGCTGGCGCTTTTTGATCGCATTCCGCTCGCGGACGTCACCACTTCGATGACCATCAACTGCACGGCGTCGGTGGCGCTCGCGATGTATCTGGTGGTCGCGGAGCGTCAGGGCGTGCCGTGGGAGCGCGTCGCGGGCACGATCCAGAATGACATGCTCAAGGAGTTCATCGCGCAGCGGGAATGGATCTCGCCGCCGGAGCCGTCGCTCAGGATCGTCACTGATATGATCGAGTTCTGCGCGCGCCGCGTGCCGCGATGGCACCCGGTGTCGATCTCCGGCTACCACATCCGCGAAGCGGGGGCGACCGCCGTCCAGGAACTCGCGTTCACGATTGCCGACGGCATTTGCTACGTCGAAGAGGCGCTGCGGCGCGGGCTCGAGGTCGATGATTTCGCTCCGCGGCTCTCGTTTTTCTGGGACCTGCACAACGATTTTCTCGAGGAGATTGCCAAGCTCCGCGCGGCGCGCCGGATGTGGGCGCGGCTGATGAAGGATCGCTTCGGCGCGAAGAATCCACGCTCGATGATGCTGCGGACGCACGCGCAGACCGCCGGCGTCTCGCTGACGGCGCAGCAGCCCCTGAACAATGTCGTTCGCGTCGCGATTCAGGCGCTCGCCGGCGTGCTCGGCGGCGTCCAGTCGATGCATACCAACTCGATGGACGAGACTTACGCGCTGCCGACCGAAGAGGCAGTGACGGTCGCGCTTCGCACGCAGCAGATAATCGCCGAGGAGACCGGCGTCATCAACACAATCGATCCGCTCGGCGGCAGCTATGCGATTGAAGCGCTGACCGATCGCATCGAGCGCGACGCGCTGCGCTACATCGATCACATCGACGAGTTGGGCGGGATGATCGCGGCCATCGAACGGGGCTACCCGCAGCGCGAGATCGCCGAAGCGGCGTTCACCTATCAACGACAGCTCGAGCAGGGCATCAAGACTGTGGTCGGCGTGAACAAGTACCAGATGAACGACGGACAGCGAATCGAGAGGCTGATAATCGATCCGGCCATCGAGGCGGCGCAGCGCGAACGCGTGCGCCAGATGAAGCAGGCCCGCAACGGCGTCGCGGTTCGCGAAGCGCTTCAGCGCGTCGGCGAGGCCTGCCGTTCGGGCGAGAATCTGATGGACCCGATTTGCGAAGCGGTGCGGCGCGAGGCGACGCTCGGCGAAATCAGCGATGTCTTCCGCGCCGAGTTCGGTGTCTACACCGATCCGGGGTGGCTGTGAGCGATGGACGGACGGCGAATCAGAATCCTGGTGGCCAAGCCCGGACTCGACGGACACGATCGCGGCGCCAAGATCATCGCGCGGGCGCTGCGCGACGGCGGCTTCGAGGTCATCTATACCGGGCTCCATCAGACGCCCGAGATGATCGCCGAAGCCGCGATGCAGGAGGACGTTGACGCCGTGGGACTGAGCGTGCTTTCCGGCGCGCACATGACGCTCTTTCCTGAGGTTATCCGGATGCTGAAGGAGCGCGGCGCAGCGGACGTGGTCGTATTCGGCGGCGGGATTATTCCGGAAGACGACGCGCGCCAGCTTGCGACGCTCGGCGTAAAGGCGATCTTCACTCCGGGGGCGACGACTGAAGAAATCATCAAGTGGGTGCGCGACAACGTGCACCCGCGGGCCTAGCGATGGACTTCGATCTTACCGACGAGCAGCGCCAGATTCGCGAGACTCTCGCCGCCTTCGCAGAGCGTGAAATCAAGCCGCATTCGGCTGAGTGGGACCGCAACGAGCATTTCCCGCGCGAGGTCGTCGAGAAACTCGGCGCGCTCGGTTTCATCGGCGTCTCGTTTGCCGAAAAATACGGCGGCGGCGGGGCGGACACACTCTCGCAGGTGCTGGTGGTCGAGGGCCTCTCGCGCTACGACGCTTCGGTCGGACTCACATGCGCCGCGCACATGTCGCTCGGTAGCGGGCATATCGCGCTGTTCGCATCGGAAGAGCAGAAGGCGCGCTACCTGCCCGACCTGGTAAGCGCAAAGAAGCTCGCGGCCTGGTGTCTGACCGAGCCCGATTCGGGTTCCGATGCCGCCGCGCTGCGCACCAGCGCGGTTCGCGACGGTGACCACTACGTCATCAACGGCAGCAAGCTTTTCATCACCAACGGTAACGTCGCCGAGGTGTTGGTAGTGATGGCGCGGACCGACCCGTCGCGCGGCCACGACGGAATCTCCGCGTTCATCGTCGAGCGCGGGATGCCGGGCCTGAGCAACGGCCGCAAAATCGAAAAGCTCGGGATGCGCGCGTCGGACACCGCTGAAGTGATCTTCGAGAACCTGAGTGTGCCGGCGTCGAATCTGATCGGGGAGCCGGGGCAGGGTTTCCGTCCGCAGACCGTAAGCGTGCTGGAAGGCGGACGCATCGGGATTGCGGGCTTTGCGGCCGGGATCGCACGCGGCGCGCTCGAAGACTCAATCGCCTACGCGCGCGAGCGCCGCCAATTCGGCAAGCCGATCGCGGATTTCCAGGCGATCCAGTGGATGCTCGCCGACATGGCCACTCGCATCGATGCCGCCTGGATGCTCACCTGCCGCGCGGCGAAACTTCGCGATGCGCGTCGGCCGTTCGGACGCGAGGCCGCGATGGCGAAATTGTGCGCGTCGGAGGCCGCGATGTGGGCGACGACCAAGGCCGTCCAAATCCATGGCGGCTACGGCTACGTGACGGACTTTCCGGTCGAGCGTTACATGCGCGATGCGAAGATCGCGGAAATCGGCGAAGGCACCAGCGAAGTGCAGCGCATGATCATCGCGAAATCGATCCTGCGCGATGGCGCGACGCCCGCATAATTAATCAGAATAGCGGAGCGGCGGTCGGCTCGGGCGCGGGCGATGCGCCGGCGGCCGTTAGAAGCTGATTCTCAAGCACACCTCGCGAGACACACGCGACGTTGTTGGTCTGCGAGCTGAAAGCATAGACCGCGTTGAGATCGGCCGTCACCGTCACGAAACTCGCATTGCGGCTGCTGCGGGACACCTTGATGGTCGCGATAGCCGAGCTTGATTGCAGCGTGTCAAGCAGATTCATCGCGCCGACCTTGCAGTAGGCCCATCGATTCCAGGTTTGCGTATCGGGCGCCTGGCATCGCGCGACGAGAGTGCCGGTCTTTTCGTTCTCGCTCTGAAGCGTACAGGACCCCGGCGCCGTCAGGTAATTCCTGAGCGATGCGAACACGGCACGCTGCGAACGGCTGACGGCCGCACTTTTCGGAATGAGGCGCGGCGCAATCGTCTGCGCACGAGCGTGCCCGGTAAATGAAACCGACATCATAAGCGCAATGATCGCGATAAATGTTGCTGTTCGCATCCAGAGCTCGAGGTTTATGCGCCGGCCGTCGCTTCCATCGTAGCGATAAAGTCACGTTCGGCGGTCTCGCGCGGACCCACGGGGAACGGGACCGGCAGCGTGATACCGGCGGCGCGGAAGCGCGCGATCATTGCTCGCGCCTCGTCCGGCGAACCGAAAGCCGCGAGTTTGCGCGCCGATGCATCGCTGATCGCGCCGGGGGCATCGTCGCGCCGATTCTCCTTCCACAGCCGCCTGACCTCGGCAAACTCGGCAGCGAGCCCATAGCGCTCGAACATCCGATTGTAGTTGTCGACGAAGCCGTAGCCCACAAGCTCGCGTTTGAAGGCATCCAACGCGACCCGCTCGTCGGGCGTGACGCACATACGGATGTAGATCGCGCGGTCGATCTCGGCGGGTTTGCGGCCGGCCCGGCTCGCGCCCGCGTCGACCTCGGCGAGCATCGCGGGGACCGCTTCCGCGGGCGAGTAGTTCAGCAGGACGCCGTCGGCGATTTCGCCGGCGAGTCGGAGCATCGGCGGGTTCAGGGCCGCGAGGTAGATCGGCGGCGCGGGATACGAGGGACGGAAGCCGAGCCGAAAATCAGTGCGATAGATTTCGCCCGCAAACTTCGCGCGACCCTCGGTAAAAAGCTGGCGCATGATCGCGACGCACTCGCGCATCGCAGTCACCGGCTTGCGGTAGGCCGCGCCGTGCCAGCGCTCGACGATAATCGGGCTTGAGACGCCGAGCCCGGCGATCGCGCGTCCGCCGGAAATTTCATTAAGCGTCAGAAAGGCGATCGCCGTTGCCGCGGGCGTGCGAATCTGTATCGGCAGGACGCCGCTTGCGACCCGAATGCGCGACGTTGCGCAGGCGAATGTGGTCAGGCTGACGAAGCCGTCGGCGCTGCCCGCCTCGGCCATCCAGAGTGAATCGTAACCCAGCTCTTCGGCGCGGCGCGCAAGATGCGGGAAGCGTCCCGGCAATCCAGCGCCGAGCGTCATATGCAAACCGATCCGCTTTACCGTGTCAGTCATGCTATCGCGAGCTTTCCTTTCAGCTTATCGCCGGCGCCGCCAGCGAGCCATGGATGTAATAGGGCTCGGGACCCGGCGGATGCGGCAATAGTTGGAGCATGAACTCAAGGCGCTTGCGCGCCGCGGCAGTGGGCTGAAGTTTGAGATGAAGATCGAGCCGGCTTTCCGGAAGATCGGCGGCGAATTGAATCGTGCCGGTTGCGCTGCCGGTGAAATCGCCACCCTTCCCGGTGAGCCGCTCGATGGTGAGCAGGCCGTGATCGAGATGCGCCGTGCCGTTGAGGTCGCCGAGCCTGAGACTCGGCAGACCGCGGACAATCCGGATCGTACACGCGCCGATCTGAAGATGCATTTCGCCCGTACCGAGCATCGGGTCCGCGCCCGGGAGCGAAGCTTTGAGAGTTCCTGATAAGCGGCCGCGCAGGTTGATCCCGTAACGCGCGAGCTGCCGGTAGCGGCTCAAATCGAGTCCGTTCGCATCGACGCCGAGACCAATGCCGTTGCTGACATGGTAGAGAACGAGATCCAAAGATCCGCCGTAAAGCTCTGCGCTCACGTCGACGCCCGGCCGCGCCAGCAACAGCGAGCCGAGCGCCGGCGAGAGCGTTACGGTTGCGCCGTCGAGAAGCGGCGGCGATCCGGGAATGAGCGTATCGGTAAGCGTGACGCCGTCGAGTTCCGCACCGATTGGCAGACGTGCGCGATGATCCGTGTAGGTGAGCGAGAGATTAAACGGCGCAAGCAGCGATGCGAGCGCGTCGCCGTACGGAAAATTCGACGCGAGGAAGACCAGGAACAGGACCAGGCCGAGTCCGCCGTATCCGATCGCGAGCCGATGCCGGCGCCAGAACTCAGCGGTCAACAGCACGTGCGCGAAGTCAGGCATTCTTGGCCAGGGCGACGCAGGTCATGTCGACGTCGTAGCTGTGTGAGTCCTGGAAGCGGCGCTTGATATGGATCGTCGAGACCCGGACCGGCACTGACAGCGTCTGCAGGCTGTAGAGTGCATCGACAAGCTGCGGCAGACTCAAATTCGTGAGCTGAAGATCGACGCTGTATTCGACCAGACCGTCGGCAACTTTGCGATCGACGCCGGGAGTGATCGAGCCGACTTTCTCGCGTCCGACGGTGTCGCTCAGCGATTTTTCGACCACTGAGAAAAGTGAGAAATCCTTGCCCCCCGGAACGGTATGCTTGTGCGCTTGCGCGAGGTCGGCTTTGAGCCGCAGGTAAGTCTGCGTCATCGCGCGAACGTCGGCCAGTTGATGCTGACGTTCGACGATGCGATCGCTCAGGTCCTGCCGCAAATCGATGATCGGCAGGTAGATGAAATTGTAAGCAAGGAAGATCGCGAACAGTCCTCCGGCAATCTGCACCAATCGTTTTTCGCGCGGCTCGAGCCGGGCATAATAGGCGCGCGCCTGGTTGAGATAGGGAGCAACCGTCTCGCGGAGACGTGCGAAGTGCGGTCCAAGCGCTGCGCCCAGCGCGGCCCTGACGGCATTCCGGGCGTTGTCAATGAGGTCGCGCAGCCCGTCGAGCATAATCACTCCGCTGCAGCCGGCGCGGGTGTTTCACGCGCGACGGCGCTCAGTTGAAAGTCGACCTTCCCGTCGGTCCCGGCCTTGGCGTTTGCGACCTGAACGTCATCGAAGTAACCGTTGCGCTTAAGCGCAAGCTTCACCTGATCGATGGTGGTGAAGGAGTTCGCCTTGCCCGTCATCTTGATCGTACCCTCTTCGATCGTGACGTCGGTCATCTCGACCGGCAGCCCGCGACGCAAAGCGTTCGAAACCGCGAGCAGGATGTTCAATGGCGTGCCATGGCCGCCGTTTTCGCCCAGCAGCTTGAGCTGCTTGCGCATTCCGGCGATTTCGCGGCGCAGCTTCTCCCGCGCCTCGCTGCCCGGGACGCCATTTCCGAGCGCGGGCGCAGCGGCGGCTGCAAGCTGGGCGTCGATCGCATGGAGGCGGCGCAGATCGATCGAGAGCCCAAGGACGAAGTGGATCAGCGCGAGCAGAGCCAGCCCGGCCATGAGAGCGGCGCTGAGTCTGAATGGCGCAAGGTCTCCGGTGCGGCCGTGAAACGCGAACTCGCCGTGGCGGAAGTTGAGTAGCTCCGCCGGATTATCAGGCGTTTCACCGATCAGCATCGCCAGGCATCCGCTGAATCTGGCAGCATCGCGAGGCGCGCCGCCAAACGGCCGGCCAAGGTCAAATTCCTCGGCAGGACGGACCTTGAGGGCCAAGGCTTCCGTAATCTGCGTGCTCACCCGAGGCAGAACTGCGCCAGACCCAGTCAGGACCAGTTCGGCGTCTTCGGCGTCGACCTGATGGGCCAGCATCATCTGGCGGACGGAGTTCAGAATCGCGGCGCCGGGCGCGGTCGGAAGTGGAGTAGTGGCGCCGCGCGCCGGTCCCGGCGTTGCGATCGTGCGCATCGCGCGCGGTGCGCCGGCTTCGTCGAGCAGCACGAGCGAGGCCGAGGTATGGTCGACGTTGACGATCAGATATGATCCGCGGTGGCCGTTGCGATGGCGGGCCATCAGGAGCGCCAAGGCGAGCGCGCTCAGCGTGACGGTTTTCGGATCGAGCCCCGCATGGGCGAGCAGCTCGAGATGCTCGCGGATATGGTCGCGACTTGCGTAGGCCGCGATCACCCGGGTCTGGTCGCCGTTTTGGCCGAGCCGGGCGAAGGCGACAACCGCATCGTCGACCGGGAAAGGCAGATGCTCTTCGAGTGCGAACGGTACGATCTGGTTGAGCCGGCGGCGATCCTTAAACGGTAGTTCGAGCATGCGCTTCGCGACGAATTCGCCGGGCAGAGCCGAGAGCACGATATCGGGCTTGCCGGCGGCGCCGACCAGACGCTTGATCGCCGTTGAGAGATCCTCTTCGTCCGCGGCGCGCTGATCCTCGAACAGTCCGACCAGGCCGAAGCTGTTCCATGTGCGCTCGGCAACCGCGGCGCGCACCCAGTCGCCGTCGATTTCGAGCGCCATGATTCGCTGCGCCATGCGGCCCGTCCCCTCCTTAATACTCGTTCCATCCGGTCAAGATCGCAGTCCCATTGGGATTGCTGCGAAAGCTCGCATAGATGAAGCGCCGAGCCCCCGCGTACGTCCCCACCCCGCTAATCGTAAAGTAACTGCTGGTGGTCGTTAAGAGCCTCATCAAGTCGGCCGAGTTCTCACCCACGCCCGGCAGGTTGCCGATATCGGTGATGTTCTGGAAGGGCTCGCGTGTCCGTGCTTCAACGATTTCCTTAACCAACGAGCCGTTGCTGGCCAGTTCGGGCGAGAGTGATGCCAAAAGCTCGGGCGGTGCAGTATTGGCATTAACCCGCGGTTCGGGAGCAACCGTCAGAAACTGTCGCAGCACCATGAAGGTGGGAGTATCAACCCCGCGGATCATTCGCAGGTCGCCAATGCCCGGCATGGGGCCGTTTCGCGGCTCATACGGCGGCGTCAGGCGCATGTAGTAGTCGGCCTCGGCGCCGCCATCGGGAGTCTCGACGCTGTCGGGATCGAGCCAATCAATGATCGCGGGGATTATCTGCGGATCGAGCTCGAGAATCGCGAACAGCCGCTGAAGGACCTGCTCGATGTTCTGGTTCACCGCACCGGTGCGCGGATTGACGAGCTGATTGATGTCGAGCTTGCGGGCATCGTCCACGATCGAGACCGTCGCCGTGCCGCCGTCCATCGGAACCGGCGGAAATGGCGCCGCCCACGGCTGCGTCAGCGCATAAAAGTTCTGCTGCGACATCGCGTTCATCCGCGCTTGCTGCGCGAGCAGCGCGAGGCCCACGTTGACAGCCGACCGGGCGAGGTATTCCGCGCGCAACTCGTTCGCCTGGTTGGCGGCCGATCGATAACCGAGCGCGCTCGAGGTGGTGAAATCGACTACCAGGATCGTCATCAGCGCGACCGCCATCAGCGTCGCCAAGAGCGCCACACCCCGACTGGATTCGCGCAACCGCTTCACCATTGCAGCACCGCCATCGGAATCGACACCTGAGTCGAAAAGTCGACCGGATGGCCGCGGCTGTCGGCGATCTGCAAGTCAATCGACAAGGCGAGCGGAAGCTGCCGTCCGGGCGGAAGGCTCGCCGAGTTCCAGCTCTCCTGCCAGAGCGAGCCGTCGAAGTAGCGTATATGCAGCGACAGCAGGTTGTTGGCGAGGACCGCGGGGCTGGTGGTCGAAGCTCCCGTGAGCAGCGCACTCTGAACGCTGCGACTGAGAATCGACCAGCCAGGACGGGCGGGATTCGGCGCCGTCGAGTAAGTCACGACCTGCTCCGCGCCGAAGCCGTCGAGGCTCATGCTGTGGCTCAGGTCAAGCGTGGAGATCGTCACGCTGTCGAGCGGCTTGCCGTTGCTCATATGCCCCAGTCCCAGCAGCATCACGCGGCTCGGGACCACCGCGGTCTGCACCGCATCGCGGAACTCGTTGCTGAGCGTCCATAGCAACGCGCGTCCCTCATGATCGACGTCGATGCGATCTTCGGCCTGGACCTTGCCATGCGACACCGCGCTGAATGATTCGGCGATCATCGCCATCACGATGCCCAGGATTAACACGGCGAGCATCAGCTCGATCAGCGTGAAGCCCGGCGCGAGGCGCCGCCGTATACGGAGGATCATGGCGTCCCCGGCGGCGCCTGCTGGCCACCGCCCGCAGGCAGCTCCATCGGCGTCGGATTGTGCAGCATCTCCGAAAGCTCGAAATGGCGGCCGAAGCCGGGGCCATAGCGCACGACGATCGTGACCTTGCGCAGGTCCGGGAAGATTCCTGATTCGGTGACCGTTCGCTGCCATTTGAAATTCGATAATTGTCCGGAAAGCGTTTTATCGAAGGCACCGCTCGTCTGGCCGAGGTCGGGAAAGCGCTCGAGCTCCGCCTGCGTCATCAGGTTCTGCGCCAGCATGGCGGCCTGCGTCAGCTCGCGCGCGCGAATCACACTCTGGAGATCCTGATGGTCAAGCGAGAGAAGGGCGAGCATCGCGATCCCCAGCACGGCGATCGCGATCATCACTTCGAGCAGGGTGAAGCCACCGTTTTGCATCCGCCGGTTTATGCGGGAGCGCGTGAAGTTCATTGGACGCCGAGCTGCGCCTGGCTCGGATTGATGTCACCGGGGATGATAGACACCCGCCCGGTCAACGGATTGATCGCCAGCGTGAAGACTTCGCCGTTGGAGGCATCCAGATGAATAACCGTCGCATCCACCCATCCGGTCGGATAGAACAGGCAGCCGACGATCCCGCGGGTCGCGGTGCCGAGCGTGCCGATCGTCACGTCACGGATCCGGATTCCGGGTGGCATCGCAACCTGGCCGAGGACACCGCCGACGGGATGAAAAGTTGCCATCGGTTGATAAGGGTCGAGGCTCGTGACGAAGTAGCTGTTCGTATCGAGATCGAAGTTTAGGCGCATCACCATTTGTTGGCTTGCCGCAGCGTCATATAGATAGGTCGCGCGGCCCGCCAGTCGTCGCGCCTCGCTCTTGAGCCGCGCCCCCGTCAGTCCGCCGAAGTAGGGCAATGCGATGGTCATGATAAGGCCCATGATGAAGAGCACGATCGCGATTTCGAGCAGCGTGAAACCCGGTACGCAGCCATGGCGGTTACGGCCGGGCGAAGGCCGGCCGCGCGCGGCGGCGCTTCCCGGCGCCGTCGGACGCTCGATGAACATGCGCGTTACTGCCCGCCGGACGAGCCGTCGATATCCGCGTTCTTGCCTTCGCCGCCCTCGACTCCGTCGGCGCCGAAGGACTTGAGCACATAGCTGTTGCCATCACTCTGATAAAAATACGGATGGCCCCACGGATCGGCCGGGACCTGCTCGATATATCCGCCCTGCTCGTAATTCGTGGGAATGTTGCCGCTGCTCGGCGCTGAGACCAGCGCCTGCAGCCCCTGGTCGGTGGTGGGATAAGAGCCGTTGTCGAGGTAGTAACGATCGAGTGCGGTCTTGATTTCTGAGATGTCAGCCTCGGCCTTCGTACGCTTGGCCTTGTCGGTCGCGCCGCGCAGGCTCTGGACGACGATGGTTGCCAACAGACCGAGAATCAGGATGACCACCATGATTTCGATCAGGGTGAAGCCCTCCGAGTAGCCGGCTCTTGTTCGCTCCATGGGGATTGCCTCCGTTGCGGGGCTCATCGCATCAACTGATTGAGCTGGAAGATCGGCATCAGGACCGCCAGCATCATAAAGACGATACCAGCCGCCATCGCCAGCGTCATCACGGGCTCCAGCACCGTGGTCACCTGCGAAAGCGCGGCGGCGACCTCGCGTTCATAGGAGTCGGCGACCCGCTCGAGCATCGGCTCAACCTCGCCCGAACGCTCGCCGACGCGAATCATTTCGACGAGCAGCGGGGGGAAAAGGCCGCTCTGGCCGAGCGTCTGGGCCATCCCGTGGCCTTCGCGGATGCTCACGCGGCTGTTCTCGATGGCTTCTGCCAGCAGGCGGTTGTTGACGACGCGCTTGACGGCATCGAGCGCCGGCAACAACTGCACGCCGCTCGAGAGCAGCGTCGCGAGCGTGCGGGCGAAGCGCGCGCAGATGACCTTGATCACGGTCGGTCCGATGTATGGGACTTTGAGCAGCGTGCGATCGTAAAAACGCCGGCCCCGCGGGGTCGACAGCCCGAGCATGATGCCGCCCGCGATCGCGAGGATTCCCAGCAGGATCAGCATCCAGTAGCCGATCAGGAAATTCGACAGGGCGATCAGAATCTGCGTCGTCATCGGCAGCGCCGCATGGCTCTGCTGGAAGATGGTCGCGACCTGCGGCACCACATAGGTCACGAGAAACGTCATGATCGCCGCGCCGACGCACAGCATGATAATCGGATAGGTGAGCGCGCCGCGCACCTTCGCGATAAATTCCGCCTGCTTCTCGCCGTAGTCGGCGAGGCGATTCAACACGATCTCGAGCGCGCCGGCCGCTTCGCCTGCGCGCACCATACCGACGTACAGGTCCGAGAAGGCGTTGCTGTGCATCGCCAGGGCGTCGGCGAGCGACGATCCCTCGCGCACCCGTTCGCGCACCTGCGAGAGAATCTTCTTGAGCGCCGGACGCGGAGTCTGCTCGGCGAGCGTGCCGAGCGCCTCGACCAGTTGGACGCCTGCGCCGAGCAGGGTCGCGAGCTGGCGGCTCATCAGGGAGATTTCAGGCTGGGGGATGCGGCCGCCGAACGACGGCATCCAATCGCGCAGCGATCGCGTGCGTGCGGCAACCTCTTCGTTCAGTTCGGTGGGGAAGATGCCGAGCGAGCGCAGTTTGCCGCGGGCGTTGCGTGCGCTGTCGGCGTCAACCACGCCCGCCACCGAGCGCCCGTCCGCGGAAAGTCCACGATAGGCAAAAACCGGCATCCTAAACTACCGATGCGCGACGCGATGCGGGTCTAGAGAATATCTTCCTGCGTAACACGCAACAGTTCTTCGACCGTGGTCTCGCCGGCAAGGATGCGTTCGGCGCCCTCCTGGCGCAGCAGCTTCATCCCTTTGGCAGTGCACGAGCGGCGGATCATCGAGGCGTCCGCCTTCTGCATCACGAGCGCGCGGACGTCATCGTCCATGATCATCAATTCCTGGATCGCCGTGCGTCCGCGATAACCGGTGTTGCGGCAATGACGGCATCCGGAAGGATTCGGCCGATAGATGGTCTGCCCGCGAAACGCGTCGGGTTTGAGTCCGATGCGAACCAGCTCGGCCGGCGCCGGCTGATAGGGCTCGCGGCAATCGGGACAGACTCTGCGCACCAGCCGCTGGGCCAGAACAGCGAGAATCGACGAGGAGACCAAAAAGGGCTCGATTCCCATATCGACCAGGCGCGTCAGCGCGCCGAAAGAATCATTGGTATGCAGCGTCGAGAAGACCAGATGTCCGGTGAGGGCGGCCTGAATGGCGATTTCGGCGGTCTCCGAATCGCGGATTTCGCCGACCATGATGACGTCCGGGTCCTGGCGCAGGATCGAGCGCAAACCGCCCGCGAAGGTCAGATCGATCTTCGGGTTCACCTGCATCTGGCCGATGCCGCGAAGCTGGTACTCGATCGGATCCTCGATCGTGATGATGTTCTTCTCGGGCGAATTGATACGCGCCAGACAGGCGTACAGCGTGGTCGTCTTGCCCGATCCGGTTGGACCGGTCGCCAGGATGATCCCGTGGCTCTGCCGGATCAGCCTGTCGAGTCGGGTGAGGTTATCGCCCGAAAAGCCGAGCCGGTCGAGATTGAGATCGACCAGCGCCTGGGCGCGATCGAGCAGGCGCAGCACGATGCGCTCGCCGAATGCGGTCGGGATGCTGGAGACGCGAATGTCGATATCACGGCCGGCGACGCGCAACCGGATGCGTCCGTCCTGCGGCAGACGCTTCTCCGCGATGTTGAGCCCGGACATGATCTTGATGCGCGAGGTGATGGCCGGCTGAAAGCGCTTGGGCGGCGAGAGCACGTCGTACAGCATGCCGTCGACGCGGAACCTCACCACCAGTTCGCGTTCGAACGGCTCGACGTGGATATCGCTCGCGCGGTCCTTGACCGCCTGCGACAAAAGGCCGTTGACCAGCTTGATAATCGGCGCGGCGTCGTCGGCTTCGAGCAGATCGGCGGGTTCCTGCGCCAGTTCGCTCGCGACCTGGTCGAGGCGCTCCTCTTCGAGATCGATCATCAGGTCGTGCGCGGTGGTCGCCGTCGCCTGATCGTAGGCGCGGTTGATCGCCTCGGTGATAACCTCGCCCGGCGCGACCACCGCCTGCACGGTCATCCCGAACAGCACGTGGAGATCGTCGAGCGGCTCGTAGTTCGCGGGATCGGCAACCGCGACCGTCACCGCATCGTGCTCGATCGCAAGCGGCAGCAGGCGATTCTTCTTGGCGTAGTTGATCGGAACTTTAGCTATCAGCGAGTTGTCGAGCCCGGTCTCATCGATATGCGCATGAAACGGCAGCCGATATTCCTGCGCGAGCGCGCGAGCGAGGCGCTGCGGCTCGAGGGCGCCCATCTCAACCAGCGCTTCGGCAAGGTTCTGGCCGGGCTTTTTGCGCTGGCGCGCGCGCTCAAGGTCCTGTTGAGAGACCCAGGAGCGATCGAGCAGAATCGCCTCGAAGCTTTTACGTGCGGTAGCCAAGGTCTCTGTCCCCGAGCCTTGAACGTGAAGCATCCCCTACCCGAATCATCGCGCAAACGCCTGCTTAATTAGATACGAGAGCACTATTGGCTGGCAAGTATGTCTATTAGCGTCCTCAGCGGTTAGAAATGTGACACCGGCTGGGCCGCGGGACCCGCCGTGAACCCGTAATTGACTCCCGTGGTCCGCTTTGCAGGCATCGTATGTTCAGCATCGGCCCATGAGACCAGCTTGCCATTAACAAATTTCAAATCGATAAAATGGCCATTGTCACCTTCCTTGGCGGAGGTGTAGAAAAGCGTCGCCGCGATGTCGTTGCTATTCGCCCGGCTCGCATAGCTCCAGATCTCGGCATCGCCCTCGTCGGTCCGAATGTCCGGCTCGCCGAAGCGGTCGTGCACTTCCGCCATGGTTTCGCCGGCTTTGAGCGAATCGCGCATATGGCTCGCGCGCAGCTCGGTGCCGGCCTGGTAGGCCATCCCGCACCCCGCGATCGCGAGGCTCATCCCAATCATCAACGCCAACGAAAATCGCACGGCAAGATTCTCACGGTCGGACACCATCCGTGTCAATGTACCCGTCCGCGGAGTTCCACATCGATGTGCTATAGACGGACCTCGCCGAGCCTCGACATCGGCCCGGCGGGGGAGTCTTCTCAATGGCGCGCAGATTACGAATCGTCAAACGCAGCCCGGCGACGCCGGCGCGGCGCACCGCCTTGGTTTATGGGATGCGGCTGCTCGATGCCGGCCAGATCGCATCGATCGACGACGCGCGCATCAAGCTCGCCGACGGCGGCACCGCGCGCATCACGATGCATCTGCTGGAAGGCTCCCATTTGCAGATTCGGCGTCAACTGATGCAAAGTATCGACGCTTTTTTCGAGCTCTTCGACGACGAGCAGTAGCGGAGGTCACAGCGATGGCCGAGTTCAAATTCTTCACCTACGAAAAGCGCGATCATCTCGCAATCGTCACGCTCAACCGGCCCGAGGTGCTGAACGCGATGCATCCGCCGGCCAATTTCGAGGGCGAGGCGATCTGGAACGATTTCGTCGCCGACAAAAACCTGTGGGTAGCGATTCTGACCGGCGCGGGCGATCGCGCGTTCTCGGCCGGCAACGACCTCAAGTACACCGCCGAGCACGGATGGGGCGCGTTTCCGAAAGGCGGATTCTGCGGTCTCACCTCGCGCTATGACATCGACAAGCCGATCATCGGCGCCGTCAACGGTTTCGCGATGGGTGGCGGGTTCGAGCTGGCGCTCTGCTGCGACATTCTCATCGCGGCCGAGCACGCGCGGCTCGGACTGCCGGAGCCGCGGGTCGGATTGGCGGCAGGCGCGGGCGGAGTGCATCGCTTGCCGCGCCAGATCCCGCTCAAGATCGCGATGGGCATGATGCTCACGGCGAAGCCGATTCCGGCGATCGAGGCGCATCGATGGGGCGTCGTTAACGAGGTCGTGCCGGCCGGCGAGCTGATGAAGACGGCCGAGCGCTGGGCGAGCGAGATCATGGAATGCTCGCCGCTCGCGGTGCGCGCGACCAAATCGATGGCGATGGAAGGGCTTGGACGGCCGGTCGCGGAGGCGCACGGCGCCAAGTATGACATCATGGACCGGCTGATGAAATCGAAGGATGCGGTCGAAGGCCCGCGCGCATTCGCCGAGAAGCGCAAACCGAACTGGACGGGCGAGTAAGAGCCAGCTCCAAAATAAGGCAATAATATACTTGCCTAACCCCGTCAAGCCGGGCTATGCTGCGGAACTGCGGGAGGGCCGATAGATGGCTCTCCAAGACAGCTTCATGGCAGCGCACCATCGGCACATGGAGCAGATGGTGGCGGGTTACTACGCCCCCAGGCAGCGGCCGTATGTGACGATGTTTTTGCACGCCTATTTTGACGAAGCCGGAAAATTCCACGATCAAGAAGGGCGCATCTGTCTTTGCGGTTTTGTGTCAGATGGCGACACCGCTTTGAGACCGAATGGCGAGAACTGCTGAAAAAACATCGTCTGCCGAAAATACGCGTGGCGCAGTTCTATTCCCAATGTCGATTGCTTGGGTTAAGCGCGGATCAAGCAACCGAAGTGCTAATAGAGTTCGTCGATAAAATCCGAGAGCGCGTACAGTTTGGATTCGGGATCGCGGTTGACGGCAAATACTTCCGCCGTAAATTCGAGATCGCCGGAAAACCGCCGAAAGACCCAAAGCGGTTCTATACGCAGCGGCTCCTCAGACGCATCCGCGACAATTTCATCGATCAGGCTGGCTATTCTGCATCGCTCGCGATCACATTCGACGAAGACGAAGAATCTGCCGTTGACTGCTATCAAATCGTCTCACGGCTCCGTCGCGATAATGATGACCTTCGAGAATTAGTCGCGAGCATCGGATTTGCCAACGACAGGATTTATACGCCCCTACAGGCTGCGGACATTCTCGCGCATCTTACGCGGGAACAGTTGATAAGCGGAAAGATGCCTGCACTGCTCCAGTGACTCGCGACGCCTGAGAAGGGTTTTATTCTCGGATTCGACGGTGGGGAACTATGGGACGAGACCGAGATCGATAAGAATTGGAGGCCGATGGAGACTTCAGACGATATGCCCGTGCCGAGCCGAACGAAGACGCGAGTCATCGGGTCGAAATATCCGGCCAGCCTAGCGCCGACCGGATTTCAAAGAATCGCGCTGGCGGACGGAAGAGCTGTCGACATTGCCCAGGCGACACCAACCTTCTCGCGATGGACCGGCGAAATGCCGTCCGATACGTACAATGGCAGGCCCGTGCTCCGACTCAGCGACGAGATGGTACTCGCGGAGTTGGCGATTCTACGCATCTTCGAGCAAGACGGTTGGGAAGGTTGTTGGGTTGATAGCTACAGGAAGAGATTTCTGACCGGCTATTGGCCGGAACCGCGAGCTAAAGACCTGCCTGCGCTACAGAAATTGGTTTTCGATTCGATTCGCGACAAAGCAGGCGGTACGGGCGGATGCTTCGACGTATTCTGCTGGCGCGACCGTGAACTTAGGTTTATCGAGTCAAAATGGAAAGGACGCGACCAAATCAACGATAACCAGCGTCGCTGGCTTCAGGCTGCTTTGGAGTCGGGTATCTCAGTCGATTCGTTCTTAATCGTGGAATGGACAATGACTGATGAGTAAGCCCCGACCGCCACTATCAAAAGAGTTGCAGTTGCGCGTATTTCGCAAGGATCGTTGGGTCTGCCGATGGTGCAACCGTCCAGTGATCTTCGCGCCAGTGATGCGTCTCATCGAACTTCAAATCCGAAGAACTGACAACGGGCAGCCCTTGTCCTACTATGACGCGCATTGGACGCGCAACGGCGCACCGCTGCTCGATGAACTGGGCGCAGTAATTGATCACGTCGAGGCGCATTCAACGGGCGGTTCCAGCGAAGAGGACAATCTCGCCACCGCATGTTGCAAATGCAACGGACGCAAGAGCAACGCTTCGATGAAGAAGTGGGGCGAGCGACCACAACGCAAGCCGATCAAGGGCAAGTACGGCGAACCTCAGCATTGGGACGGACTGTCAGCGCTGTTTGTAGTGCTTGCCGAGCAAGACGTAAGCACGCTGTCGGCTTCCGAAAGAGGCTGGCTGAAAGCACTACGCAAAGGAGCAGGAAATGCGGACTAGGCGCTCTTCTTCGACGCGCTCCGCTTGGTCCGCTTCCGCTGCGGTTCAGCGGCCTTTACGTCCACTTCTTTTTTCGGGACCGCGATCAGCGCCTTCATTACGCGCTCGAATCGCCGGAAAGAGGAATGCGAACTGGGTTGGGCGTCCTTTGCCATTCTTCCAGTTTACCGTTTCGCGCTTATGTCGGGAAACTGCGCGTCTGTCGCCACGGCCCTGCCTATACTCAACTAAGCGATGCGCCGGTAGGTTCCGCTTTGCCAGTCAGTTCTTTGTAGGTCAGGCGCTTTCCGGTGGTTTGGGAGAGCGTGCGCTCGAAGCGTTTGCCATCGCCGGTCTTGCGATTGTTGTAACGGAAAGCTTGTTCGTCCAGATAACAGAAGAGATGGAAGGGTTCGACGCTGACATACGTTCCCTTCAAGCCGCGCTTCAAGAGCGACCAGAAATTCTCGATTCCGTTCGTATGAATCTTCTCGTTTACGTATGCCTCTGCATGGTCGATCACGTTATGGACATACTCGCGATCCAAACCGTTGTAGGCAATCTACGCATCGGTGAAGACTTCCGATCCAGCTTCGACGTGCTCGCGAATCTGGGTATGGAGCGTTTCGTGCTTCACGTCCGGGACGTGCGCGACGCGAATCTCGCGGGTATTGCGATCCAGAATGCCCATAACGACAGCCTTACCGCTGCCGCCGGTTCCGCTGATCGCTTTCGCCCGACGGTCCTTGTGCATGTTGCGGGCGAGGCCACCGATGAAGGATTCGTCGGCTTCGATCTCGCCTTCCAGTTTCGTCCAGAACGTACCTTTCTGCATTGCCAAACGGATGCGTTGGAGCATGAACCACGCGGTTTTCTGAGTAACGCCCAAATCCTTCGCCAGCTCGTACGAGCTGATGCCATTCTTGCAGTTGGTCAACAGCCAGACGGCAGGAAGCCACTTTTCGAGACCGATCGGGGAGTCTTCGAAGATAGTGCCGACCTTAATCGAGAACTGGCGGCGCTCGTGCTTACCGCTGCATTTCCAGCGGCGCTGATTTGCCAGGAAGTGCACCTTGTCGCTACCGCACAGTGGGCATTTAACGATGCCGTCAGGCCAACGCAGGCCGGCCATAAACTGAAGACATACGTCTGGGTCCTTGAAATAGCGTACCGCGTCCAACAGCGTGCGGGGCAGATGTGTTTCCATGCTTCAAATCTAGCATCGGGAACGCGGTTAGTCAAGTATGTTATTGCCCAAAATAAATCGGGCGGGGGTCAGGAAGTTGGGCAGTCTCAAACCTCCAGTCGATGAAGTGCTTCAGCCGTCACAAAAAGAGCATGAAAAAACTGAGGTACGAGGCCACTCCGCTAGCGTAGGCGCCCCACGGGACACCGTGACCCGACTAATTGACGCCTCTAAGGTATTGGCATTGCCGGTTGGCACCTTCTATGTACTGGGACTCCTAATCGTTAATATCGACTTAGGTATGGAGAGCATCCTTTAGTCGAGCTGTGCCTAAAACAACCGATTGACCTGCAGTGGACTTGTAGCGGAATTCCAACGTCACATGACGAGACGAGCAGGGCTCGGCAGGTGAAGCAGGCGGCTGTCTCTTCTTCCACGGCCTCAATGGTCCCTAAGTCGCCACTAAAAGTTTTGAAGAGCAAATAGGTTGTCGCGCGTACCGGGGAGGTGAGCGGCAGCGAGAATCCCCTGCGAGAGAAATCTCACATCAATTTAGTCACCTGGGGATTCGTGATTGCCGCGAAACGGCTCCCGCAAGCCCGCCTGCTCCAACAGCGGCAGCACTTCGCGATTAAAGCGGCGGATGCCCTCCTGGAAATCCACCCACACCAACAGGATGCCGTCGAGGCCGCAGGCCGATAGTCGCACGAGCTGATTCGCGATTCGCTCGCCCGGACCGAGCAGCCCGATGCCGCTGTAGCCCGCTTTGAAGCTCCGGCGCATACGCTTGAGCATCTCCGGCGGAATCGTCTGCGCGTTGGTTAGTTGCTCGGCGAGAAAGTAGTCGGCGTAGGCGTCGTCGCCATGTTCCTCGGCATAGTAATCGACGAACTTCTCCGCCTCCTCATACGTATCGCGATGCACCGCGTAGACGGCTGACCAGACCTCGATCTCACGATGGTGCTCGTCCCACGCGAGCTTGCGGTACGCCTTTACCTGTTCGCGAATATAACTTTCGTCGTCGGTGATCGCCGGGATGAACGCCATATCGCAGTGTTTGGCGACGAAATGGCGGCCCGCAGTCGAGCCGCCCGCATTCATCAGGGCGGGGTATGGCTTCTGGAGCGGCTTCGGCTGCGCCATCCCGCTGACGATGCGAATGTATTTGCCCTCGAAATCGAATGCGTCCGGATCGCTCCACAGCCGCTTCATCGCGGCGATCCACTCATCGGCGTACGCGTAACGATCTGCATGACCGAGCGGCACGCCGCCGAACATTTTGATTTCTTCGCTGAACCATCCGCAGACGATATTGAGGCCGAAGCGCCCATTCGAGACGTGATCGATCGTGGTTCCCATCTTCGCGCCGACGATCGGATGAATGACCGGCACGTGGACGGTGCTCAGCACGCAACTGTAATTGGTGAGCGCGGCGACTGCCGACGCCCACGTGTAACAATCGAAGACCGTGCCGCTTCGATGGCCGGGCTCGACGAACGCGCGCCATCGCGCATACGGCACCAGCGCCTCCCATCCGGCGCGATCGGCCTGCTGCGAAACCTCGAGCGTGTTCGCCCAGGTCGGATCGAACTGCTCGGGAATCTTCGTCATGTAGGCGCCAGTGCCGTTGAAGGCGAAGACACCGAGCTTGAGCTTATTGCGATTGAAGAGCGGATTGGTGGCGCCGCGCGGATCGTCGGACATCGTGGCCGGCATACGCCACGTGAATTAGCACGTTCAGGCGCCGCGCGGCAGCGGCGTGTTCAGATGATCTTGTTGAGCTGGTACTCGATGATGCCGACGGCGCCGGCTTCGAGGAGCTTCGGAAACAGCTCGCGCACCGTGTGCTCATCAATCACGGTCTCGACCGCGACCCATTCGACGCCCTTGAGCGTCGGGGCGGGGTAAAGCTGTGAGATGGTCGGCGCGGTGATCGAGGGAAGCAGCGCAATGACTTTCTCGAGGTCGCGGCGCGGCACATTCATCTTGATCCCCACGCGCCGCTCGGCATCAAGCGCGCCGCGAATCAGCACGCCGATCTGACGAATCTTGGCCTGCTTCGCCGGCTCGGCCCACGCCTGATGATTCGCGACCAGAACCGGCGTTGAGGTCAACAGCTCTTCGACGATGCGCAGGCCGTTGGCGCGGAGCGACGAGCCGGTCTCGGTCACTTCGACAACCGCATCGACCAGGCCGTCCGCGGCTTTGGCTTCGGTCGCGCCCCATGAAAATTCAACTTCAACGTTAACTTTTCGCTCGGCGAAAATGCGCCGCGTGAAGTTGGTCATTTCGGTGGCGACCCGTTTGCCTTCGAGATCTTCGAGCTTGCGAACCGGCGAGTTCTCCGGCACGACCAGCACCCAGCGAGTCGGCGCAAGTGAGACTTTCGAATAGACAAAGCTCTCGACCTCGATCAGATCGACGCCGTTCTCGACGATCCAGTCGCTGCCCGTGATGCCCGCGTCGAGCGTGCCGTCCGCGATATAGCGGGGCATCTCCTGCGGACGCAGCAAGCGGCAGCTCAGGCTGGGATCGTCGATACCCGGCATGTAGGAGCGCGAGCCGACCGTCACGCGCCATCCCGAGCGGCGCATCAGCTCGAGCGTCTGCTGCTCGAGGCTGCCCTTTGGGATACCGAAGCGTAGCACTTTCGATGACTCTGCCATTGCAGGCTTGTGCGTATCAGGATTGCGGCTTCGGATGATGGCCGTAGCCGGGGCCGTACTTGGCGGGATCGACCTTGCGCGCGTCGGCGGTTTGCCATTCATCGCTGCGCAGCACGCGGAAGAAGCAGCTTTCGTAGCCCTCGTGGCAGGCCGCGCCGTCGCCGCGCTGTTCGACGCTCAGAAGGATTGTATCGGCGTCGCAATCAATCCGGATTTCATGCACTACTTGAAAATTTCCCGACTCTTCGCCCTTGCGCCACAGACGCTTGCGCGAGCGCGAGAAGTAGCAGGCGCGGCCGGTGCGGACGGTCTCTTCGAACGCCTCGCGATTCATGAACGCGGCCATCAGGACGCGTCCGCTCGCGTGATCCTGCGCGATCACCGGCACCACGCCGCCGGCCTTTTCGAAATCGATCGCCGCTGATGCTGTCTGGCTCATATGGAAGATATCCGGCGCACATCGCCGGCTGGACCAACCACTATTTGCTAATCGGGGGGCTGATTCAACCGGGGATCCGGCTCAGTCGAGGCTTTTTAACGCTTCGATCACCTCCGCGGTGTGGCCGTCGACCTTGACTTTGGGGAAGGCTTTGCGAATCACGCCCTTGCTATCGATGATGAACGTGCTGCGCTCGATGCCCATAAACTCGCGGCCATAGAGCGACTTCTTCTTGTACACTCCGTAGGCGCGCGTCACGCGATTATCGGGATCGCTGAGCAGCGGGAAATTGAGCGCATACTTGTCGGCGAACTTTGCGTGCGAGGCCGGCGAATCCGCGCTGATGCCGACGACCTGCGCGCCCATCGCCTTGAGTTCGCGGCTATGGTCGCGGAAGCTGCACGCCTCCGTGGTGCATCCGGGTGTCATGTCCTTGGGATAAAAATAGAGGACGACCGGTCCGGTTTTGATCAGGTCCTTCAGCGCGACGCGATTTCCGTCACGATCGGGTAGCTCAAATAGGGGCGCCTTGCGCCCTTCGAGGCTCGACGTTTTGGTCTTATCGACGCTTTTGGCGGCCATGGGTTTCGAAGCGCGCTTCTTTGCGGTCGGACTCATCACGACCCTCCCAATCGTTCGATGAAACTTTCAGCGCACGATTATTGCTGATTGCAGATTCACGCTCCAGCGGCTGCGTCAGGGTAAGCGAAAGATCGCAAAAGTCGCTCTCCCACAGCGATTTTTGACTGCCTAGTTGACGGGTTGGGGACGAGAATCTATGCTCGGCCACGGGTTCTCCCCCAATCGCTGATGGCCACGTACACGGAGCTCAGCAAAACGCTCCTCGAGGAGCTCGCCGATGATTACGCCTTCGGGCGAATCGTCAATATTGCCGGCATCCCGGAGGGCTCCGTCAACAGCAACTACCTGCTCGAGACCGCGCGCGGCAAGTTCCTGCTCCGCATCGATGAAGTGAAGAACGAGAACGAAGTTCGCCGTGAGATCGATCTGCTCGGATTTCTGCGCAAGCATTCGTTCCCATGCCCGCAGCCGCTGCAGGATCGCAAGGGCCGCTTCTACCGCGACTTCGGCCATAAGTGCGTTTCGCTGTTCAAGTACCAGGAAGGCCGCACGCTGCCGCCGTCGCGCCTCAAGCCGGCGCATCTCCAGGCCATCGGCCGCACTCTCGGCGAGCTGCACGTGCTCGGCAAGGTCTACAAGAAGGGCGTCGACAATCGCTTCAGCTTCGAGCGTATCGTCGATCTCTATCAGCGTGTGCGGATGCGCCTGCCGAATTATTTTCGCAAGGTCCGGCGCACGCTGGACGACGAGATCGAATATTTGACGCGTTATCTCGAGAACAAACTGCCGAAAGGCGTGATCCATGGCGACATTTTCGCCGACAATCTGCTGTTCCGCGGCGAGCGGCTGACCGCGATGCTTGATTTCGAGGCCGCCTGCCGCGGCAAGTTCATCTTCGACATCGCGACGGCCGTCAACGCGCTCTGCTTCGTCGACGGCAGCTACTCGCTCGACCGCTTTCGCGAAATTCTGAATGGCTACGAATCAATCCGCACGCTCTCGCTCGCGGAATGGGATGCGTTCCCGAATGAGCTGCGCTATTCATCGCTGCGTTTCACGATCACGCGGCTCCATGATTTCTTCCTGCAGCCGGCCGACAATGGCCATCGCGTCAACAAGGATTTCGGCGAATTCTTCGAGCGGCTGCGGATTCTGAGGCGCGAGCGCGAAGGCGGAATGGAAGCACTCCTGATGGCGATGGCGACCGGCTACGATTACCGCAAATATCAGAAAGTCAAAGCCGGCGACCGGCACTGAGGCACACCCGCACATCGGGAATCCAGCCGGAAAACGCCTCGCCGTGTAGCTGAGTTTCGTCCGCTCAAGTTTCCTGCAAAACTGCCAGCAGGGAGACCACGATGGCTATCGACCAGCAGCGCGCCGAAGAAGCGGTGCGCGAAATCATTCGGCAGATCGGCGAGGACCCGGCGCGCCAGGGTCTCGAACGCACTCCGGCGCGCGTCGTTGAAGCTTTCCGCCATCTGACGCGCGGCTATACCCAGGATCCGAAGAAGATTATCAACGGAGCGTTATTCACCGAGGAGGGCTACTCTGAAATCATCCTCTGCAAGGATGTCGATTTCTACTCGCTCTGTGAACATCACCTGCTCCCGTTCATGGGCAAGGCGCATGTCGCGTATCTGCCGAATCGGCGCATCATCGGGCTCTCCAAGATTCCGCGGCTGGTCGAGATCTTCGCGCGCCGGCTGCAGGTGCAGGAGCGGATGACCACGCAGATAGCGCAGACCATCATGGAGGAGATCGATCCGCTCGGTGTCGCGGTAGTGCTGGAGGCCGAGCATCTATGCATGCGGATGCGCGGCGTCGAGAAACAGAATTCATGGGTCACGACCTCCGCTATGCTCGGTGTGTTCCGCACGCATTTTGAAACCCGTCAGGAGTTCATGAACCTGTTGCGCGGCAATGGCAAGTAGCGGACGAGCGACAGCGCCGGACCCGCCCGCGCATGAACGGACCGGCGATATCGAAGCGCTCGCCGATTACGCGCTTCGCTACATCCGGCCGGGAATGACGCTCGGACTCGGCACCGGGCGCGCCGCCGCGGCCTTCATCCGGGCAATCGGCCGTAAGCGCCTCAAGGTCCGCGGCGTGGCGACCTCCAGAGCGAGCGAGGCGCTCGCGCATTCATTAAAAATCGAGGTCGCGGATCTCGCCGATGTCAAGTCGATCGACGTCGATTTCGACGGCGCCGACGAAGTCGATCCGCGCCTGAATCTCATCAAGGGTTACGGCGGCGCGCTGCTGCGCGAAAAGGTGGTCGCCACGCTCTCGCGCCGGCGCATTATCCTGATCGGAATCGAAAAACGCGTCGCGCGGCTCGGCGCACGCGGATGGCTGCCGGTCGAAGTGGTGCCATTCGCCGCGCCGCTGGCGATGCGCGAAATCTCGCGAACGGGCCTGATCCCGCGGATCAGAATGAGCCCCGAGGGCGAGCCGGCGCGCACCGACAATGGCAACCTGCTGCTCGATTGCGCCACCCGCGGAATCCGCAATCCGGCGCGCCTGGACCGTCAACTGGCGACCATCCCGGGCGTTGTCGGCACAGGGCTTTTCGTCGGCATCGCGGACCTCGTGCTGGTCGCCGCGCCCGACGGCTCCGTCAGCACTATGAAGCGGCGGCGCCCTTGAGACACTCGATCCGGTCGTGACTGAAGCGCTCCGCCGGGATTTGCGGCGCATCTACGACGCGGCGATCGCGGCGGTCGCCCCCGGCCCGTTGATCGATCGCGCGCTTGACGGCTCGATTGCGGGTGCCGAGTCGATTCCCGAACAGTTGCGTCAGGCGCATCGGATTCTACTCATCGCGGCCGGCAAGGCTGCGATTCCGATGGCAAAGCGGCTGATCGCGCGATGCGGCGCAAAGCTGGACACCGCGATCGCAGCGGCTCTCGATGACACGCACATCGCGGGACTGACTGTCATCCGCGCGAGTCATCCCATGCCTGACGCGGCCTCGATGGGCGCGGCGCAAGCGGCGCTCGATATCGCGCGGTCAGCAGAGAGCGGCGATCTTGTGATCGTCGCACTCAGCGGCGGCGCATCCGCGATGCTCGCGATGCCGGCGGCGGGCATCAGTCTCGATGACAAGATTGCCGTCACACGCGCGCTGATGAATTCCGGCGCCTCGATTCACGAACTGAATGCCGTCCGCAAGCATCTGTCGTCGATCAAGGGCGGCGGCCTACTAGCGGCGACGACCGCAGATGCATCGGTGCTGACACTTGCGCTTTCCGATGTGATCGGAAATGACCTCGCGACCATCGGCTCCGGGCCGACCGTCGCAGACCCGACGACCTTCGCCGAGGCGGTCACGATTATGAAGCGCCGCAAGGCATGGGGCCGCGCGCCCGAGGCGGTGCGCGACCGACTCGAGCGCGGGGTCGCCGGCGAGATTCCGGAAACGTTGAAACCCGGCGATCCGCGCCTTGGGCGCTCGATGACGGTCGTCATCGGCGACAACGAAACAGCGGTCGCGGCAGCCGAGCGTAAAGCGATCGCGCTCGGCTACCGCGTTACTCGTTGGAACGGCCTCTCGACCGATGCCGAATCTGCAGGACGCGCCGCCGCGGCCGAGTTGATGCGCCTCGATTCGCCGCGCGCTTGTATTGTCGCCGGCGGCGAGCCCGTCGTCACCGTTCGTGGCCGCGGCCGCGGCGGCCGCGCGCAGCATTGCGCGCTCGCCGCTGCGCTGGCGCTCGCCTCAGCGGCCGGCGACGAGGAGCGTCGCGATGCGGCGCTGCTCGTCGCCGGCACCGACGGAATCGACGGGCCGACCGACGCCGCCGGAGCCTGTGTCGATACGACCACGGTCGAACGGGCGCGGGCGGCAGGGCTCGATGCCGAGCGCGCGCTCGCCCGCAATGACTCCTATACGATATTCCGCGCTCTCGACGATCTGTTAATCACCGGAGCGACGGGCACCAACGTCGCGGATCTGTTGATCGGCATCGTCTGTGCATAGCGCATAGCGAAATTAGGAACCAAGGAAGCTGAGGAGTGAAGAGGCAACCAGCATCGACCAGGAGCAATGGCGCGGGACAGCGCAACGGCCGTCGGCCGGTAACCCTGATCCCCGGCGATGGCATCGGTCCTGAAGTGATCGGCGCGGCAGTCCGGGTGATCGAAGCCGCCGGCGTCGCGGTCGCGTGGGACCGACAGGCGGCCGGCGCCGAGGCGATGCGCCGCGTGGGAACACCCGTGCCCGACGCGCTTATCAGGTCGCTCAAACGCACGCGCCTTGCGCTCAAAGGGCCGCTCGAGACGCGCGTCGGCGAAGGCTATCGATCGGTCAACGTCTATCTGCGCAAAACCTTCGATCTCTACGCGAACCTGCGCCCGACGCAGAGTTTTCAGGGCGTGCCGACGCCGTTCCGGAATGTCGATCTCGTGGTGGTGCGCGAGAACACCGAGGATCTGTACGCCGGTATCGAGCACCAGGTGACGCCCGGAGTGGTTGAGAGCGTCAAGGTGATCACGGCGCACGCGTCGCGGCGAATCGCACGCTTCGCGTTCGAGTACGCGGTCCGCAACCGGCGCAAATCGGTCACCGCGATTCACAAGGCCAACATCATGAAGCTCTCCGACGGCTTGTTCCTGAAGTGCGCCCGCGCCGTCGCGCGCAATTATCCGCGGATTCGCTACCAGGAGCAGATCGTCGATGCCGCCTGTATGCGGCTCGTCACCGATCCGCAACGCTTCGATGTTTTGCTGCTCGAAAATCTCTATGGCGATATCGTGTCCGATCTGTGCGCCGGACTGGTAGGCGGACTTGGGATGGTTCCCG
>Ga0070737_10001201_pt1 | contig 39248 bp, 35 predicted proteins | sample Coa_R1_10_FD_66438 | JGI IMG/M metagenome (GOLD analysis project Ga0070737, IMG submission 66438) | Surface soil microbial communities from Centralia Pennsylvania, which are recovering from an underground coalmine fire - Coalmine... | ecosystem: Environmental > Terrestrial > Soil > Unclassified... | reverse complement strand
TTACGGGTACCGTGGGTTCGAATCCCACCCTCACCGCCAGACCTACTACAAAAGAATGACTTAGCCTCGTTAGGCCCGCCTTGTGCAGTCTGTGATTCTTTGAAAAATCATGAGTCCACGGCCACCTCACCGCCCTGGAAATCAGGTTATTTAGGAAGGGCGATGGGCAATGGTGGGCAATGCGGCGGGCTGCCGCCCGGTTCCAAGGAAGCCTCGCGAATCATCGCACAGCATGTTGGCTGATCGGGTCTCGCGAGGCCGCAGGAGCGGTGAAGCCAGCGAAATAGCGGTCTTAAGTGCACAAGATCGTCATAGACACCAACGTAGTTGTTTCCGCGCTCCGTTCCCGGCGCGGGGCGTCGTTCGCCGTCTTGCAGCGCATCGGCGAAGATTGGAGGCCTTTGATCTCAGTGCCGCTCGTCCTCGAATACAAAGCAGTCGGAAAGCGAGAAGCCGAGAAACTTGGGATTCCTCTGGATACCGTCAATGCAATCGTAAGTGCCTTCTGTTTCGCCGGACTCAAAACGAATCCTCACTTCCGGGTCCGGCCGGTCCTTCCCGACCCAGGCGACGAGTTCCTTCTTGAACTGGCGGTGGCGGGCGCTACCGACGCTATAGTCACGCACAACGTACGTCACTTCGCAGGTGCCGGGCCGTTCGGAATACGTGTGCTGACGCCGCGCGAATTTTTGCGGAAAATAGAAGAGGAGCCGAAATGAGCAAGATTGTTGCCGTACCGGACGACCTGTACAACAAGGCTGCCGAGGTTGCAGCGAAGGAGCACGTGTCAGTCGAGGAGTTCGTGTCCGCTGTTGTGGAGAATCGCCTTGCCAGCCGGGAGTACATCGAATCCAGAGCCTGCCTGTTCAGTAGAGAGGACTTCGAGAGGGCGTTGCAGGCGATTCCAGATGTCGAGCCCGAGGAGCACGATCGGCTGTAAGCAGTCTGGTTGCGCCATGGGCAACGGTGGGCAATGCGCGACGGCAACTAGCTGTTTACGCCTGCGATCAGTTCGAACCTCATCTCATGAACGAGTGGCAAAACGGGTGGGGTTTGGAGTGGCAAGACTTGGCTCGAATCCGAGCAAAGCTACAATGTTTGCGTGAATCGTCTTGAGGAATTGCATCGCCGCCACGCGGCCGCCGAAGAGGGCGGCGGCGAAGAACGCCGCGGCCGCCAGCACAAAGAGGGCAAACTATCCGCGCGCGAGCGCATCGAACTGCTCCTCGACGAAGGCTCCTTCGAAGAACTGGACAAGCTCGTCACTCACCGCTGCCGCGATTTCGGTATGGACGAGCAGATCGTTCCCGGCGATGGCTTCGTCACCGGCTACGGCCGCATCTCCGGCCGGCTCGTCTATGTTTTCGCCCAGGATTTCACGGTCTTCGGCGGCTCCCTTTCCGAAGCTAACGCGCGCAAGATCTGCAAGATCATGGATCTTGCGCTCAAAACCGGCGCGCCGGTTATCGGCCTGAACGATTCCGGCGGCGCCCGCATCCAGGAAGGTGTTCTCTCACTCGCCGGTTACGCCGATATTTTTCTTCGCAACACTCTTGCGAGCGGGGTGATCCCCCAGATCTCCGCCATTATGGGTCCCTGCGCCGGCGGCGCGGTCTACTCCCCGGCCATTACGGATTTCGTCTTCATGGTGGATCGCACCTCCTACATGTTCGTGACCGGCCCGGACGTCATCAAAACCGTCACTCACGAGGATGTCACCAAGGAAAGGCTCGGCGGCTCTCTAACCCACAATTCCGTCTCCGGCGTCGGCCACTTCCTCGCCGGCGATGATCGGGAGTGTCTCCAGATGATCCGCGAACTGCTCAGCTATCTGCCACAGAACAATCGCGAAGACCCTCCCCGCCGCGCCGCATCCGATCCCTGGAACCGCCAGGACCCCGGCCTGGATTCCATCGTTCCCGCGGAATCCAATCTCCCCTACGACATCAAAGAGGTCATCCGCCGCGTAGTGGATGACGGCGAATTCTTTGAAGTTCACCAGCACTGGGCGCAGAACCTGGTAATTGGGTTTGTTCGTCTCGATGGCCGCCCTGTGGGAGTGGTCGCCAATCAGCCGGCTTACCTCGCCGGCTGCCTGGATATCAATTCTTCGGTTAAAGGCGCCCGCTTCGTCCGATTTTGCGATGCCTTCAATATCCCCCTGCTAACGTTCGAAGATGTTCCCGGCTTCCTGCCTGGCACCGAACAGGAATTCGGCGGCATTATCCGGCACGGAGCCAAGCTCTTATTTGCCTTCGCCGAAGCCACCGTACCCAAAATTACCGTGATTACCCGCAAGGCCTACGGCGGCGCTTATTGTGTAATGGGTTCCAAGCACATCCGCGCCGATATCAACCTCGCCTGGCCCACCGCCGAAATTGCCGTCATGGGGGCCGAGAGCGCCGTCAATATCGTCTACCGCCGCGAACTGGCCGCCGCCGAAGGCGGCAAAACCGGAGCGGCCGGCGAAAATGGCTTTGTTCGTCAAAAAAAGATCGAAGAGTTCCGCGACCGTTTCGCCAACCCCTTCGTCGCCGCCGAGCACGGCTTCATCGACGACGTGATCGAACCCCACGAGACGCGTCCCCGCATTATTCAGGCCCTCCGGATGCTGGAAACCAAAGTGGACACCATGCCGCGCAAGAAGCATGGCAACATACCGTTATGAGTCACTCACCACCGAGATGCGGAGGCACGGAGAAAACGAAAACTAGATTCTCCCGCCCCCGGTCCGCTCTGTGCGCTCGGGTTTTGACTTTGGTTTTGCTTTTCTCCGCGTCTCTGTGTCTCTGTGGTGAAATCAAAGCCTCCCCCTACGCCGTAGACTGGTCCAAGCTCGAACCCGAGATTCTCGATCACTTCACTACCCTCCTCCGGATCGATACGACTAACCCGCCCGGCAACGAAACCCGCGCTGCTCAAGCCATCGAATCCATTCTCCAGCGTGAAGGGATCCCGGCCCGTTTATTCGCCCTCGAAGCCAGCCGCGCCAATCTCGTTGCCAGGATTAAGGGCAACGGCTCTAACCGCCCGATCCTGCTGCTCGGGCATACCGACGTGGTCGGCGTCCAGCGCGAACGCTGGAGCGTCGATCCCTTCGCGGCCGTGCGCAAAAACGGTCTTATTTATGCTCGCGGCGCTAATGACGACAAGGACCATGTCGTAGCCGGGCTGATGGTCCTCCTCGAACTCCAGCGCCGGCACGTAAAGCTCAATCGCGACGTCATCTTTCTTGCCGAAGCCGGCGAGGAAGGCACGCCGCGAGTCGGCATTGACTACATGGTCAATCGGCACTGGCCGGAAATCGAAGCCGAATACGCCCTTGCCGAAGGCGGGTCGGTCCTCGAAGACAATGATCGCGTTCATCACGCCTTGATCACGGTCAGCGAGAAAGTCCCCCGCGGCGTACGTCTCATCGCCCACGGCCCGGCAGGCCACGGCTCCCGTCCTGTTCGCGAAAATGCCGTCGCCCATCTCGCGGCAGCCATCGCCAGGGTCGCCCAGTGGCAAACGCCTGTCCGGCTGAATGAAGCCACGCGCGCCTACTTTGAACGCCTGGCGGCCATCAGCCCGCCTCACGAAGCTGCCCGTTATCGCGACGTGCTCGACCCAGCCCGCATTCAGCAGGCCGACCGCTACTTCTACAAGCACGAGCCCGGTCACTACACCATGCTACGGACCTCGGTTACGCCCACCATGATTCAGGCCGGTTTTCGTGCCAATGTCATCCCTTCGCGGGCCGAAGGCTACCTCGATATCCGCGCCCTTCCCGATGAAGATATGAGCCGCTTTCTCGCCGAACTGGCGCACGTCATCAATGATCCTGCCATCGAAATCGTCCCTGCGTGGAACGGCGCCGGCGCTCGTCCCGCGGCTCCACCTTCGCGCATCGATACGCCAATGTTCCGCACCCTCGAGAGTGTTACCCGCCGCATGTTCGACGCGCCCACTCTCCCCGCCATGCTGGCGGGCGCTACCGATTGCGCCCAACTCCGCGTCAAAGGCGTCTCCTGTTATGGCTTCGGGCCGATCGCCGGCAGCGATGGCCCTCTCGGGGGCGCTCACGGCGACGACGAAAACATCTCCATTTCGTCGCTTATGAAGCTCGTGGAGTTCCTGTGGAATACCGTGATCCAAATAGCGGCGGAATGACGATGCACTACGATTCCATCCCGATCCCCGGCGCCCAAATCCCCCAAGCCGCCGAGCCGCGGTGGCAGCACCTCCTCGATACCTACGCCTCCGAAGTCAACAAGCTCCACTCCACCTGGACGGCTCTCTCCGATGCGGATCTCGATTTCCGCCCGCATCCCAAATCCGCCACCGCACAAGACATTCTCCGCCATGAATTGCTCTCCAGCCGGCGCTTCTTCGGCGAATTTCTCGGGCTTCCCGAACCGGCTGCCGCCCTCGTCATTCCCGCCGAACCGCACATACCAGCTTTTGCCGCCCGCCTGGTCGATCTCGCTCTTCCGCGCCTTCAATTCTTAGCCTCCCAAACCGATTCTTGGTGGCTCGAAACCGTCCCATTTTTCGACACGCGCCGTCAACGCATCTGGATCTTCTGGCGCCGCATCCTGCATTCGGGGCATCATCGAACCCAGCTCACCGTCTATTTGCGCTTGCTCCAGAAACCGGTCCCAGCAATCTATGGCCCTAGCGCTGATGTCACCTGGCACGGCGCCGACCCCACAACGACGCTTCAGGCTGCCGAAAGGCACGAGCCATGAAGGCCGCTTTTCCGGCATTCTATTTGCGGAATCGTGTGGGAACTGGACACTTGCCCGCGAGGATCGGGGCGAATCCGCCCGTTTCCGATCCGGTGATTCGGACCTCCCGCCGATCTGCGGATTTTCGCGCGATAACCTACAATCGTTAGGAAGGCGCGGGAGTGGAAGCTCTCAGGGAAGGAAGGCGATCGTGGAAGCCCTCATGGATGTGCGCGGAACCTGGAAAACCCCGCAATCGCCCTTTGCCATTCACTATTCGCGGCAGGTGCTGGAAGAGGTGCGGCTGGCTGTCGTGGACGCCTTTTTCTCGCTTCCCCGGGGCGGAGTGGAAGTGGGCGGCCTACTACTGGGGCGGCGCCGCGAGCGGGAAATCGAGATTTCCGATTACCTGCCCGTAGAGTGCGAACACGCCTTCGGCCCCTCCTTTACGCTTTCGCCGCGGGATCATGAGCGCTTGGCGTCAATTCTTCAGGCAATTCAGGGAGAAACCAGCGGACCGGAAGTCCTGGGCTGGTATCATTCGCATCACCGCAGCGAGATCTTCCTTTCCGAGCCGGACCTGGAAATTCACCGTGATTTCTTCCCACAGCCTTGGCAAATCGCGCTGGTCCTGCGGCCGCATCTTTCCCAGCCTATGCGGGCCGGCTTCTTTGTGCGAGAGGCCGATGGATCCATGCGAGCGGCCACCAGTTATCAGGAATTCGAGGTGGAACCGTTCCACAGGGTCGCACGCAATGGGGCTCCCAAAACAGTGCCTGCGCCGCTACCGCCGGTACGGGAAAGTACCCCGGCAGCCGCGGCGCCGGCGGAACTTCCCGCGATCGTCCCGGCCGGCAGTCCGCCGCTGCCCGAACCGCCCGCCATTCCGGTGCCCCGCTTTCTGCAAGCGGAAGCTTACCCTCCGCGGTCGCGATTTTGGCTTGCTTCGGTTTTGGTAGCCGGGTCGGTGATGGGCATATTCGGATTTGTGGCGCTGGGGCCCAAAATGCTCTCGCATAGCGCGGTTTCGAGCGCGGCCGCGCCGGCAGGCAACGCGGGCTGGATGAACATGATGGATAGCGACGGGCAACTGCAAATCCGCTGGGACACGGCTTCGCGCGCGGTGGAGAAGGCCCGCTCGGCGCTCCTGCTGGTTTCCGATGGTGGCGGGCAGCAGAGAATTCCGCTGGACGCGGCGCAGCTTCGCGCCGGCTCAATTACCTATACGCGGCGTAGCGGACGGGTAGACGCGCGCTTGACCATCGACACCGACAGCGGGCCGTACGAAACCGCAACTACCTTTTTGGGAGCCACCCCCGCCGCCCTTGAGGCCGAAGCCGCCGCCTCCAACGCCGAGGCCGCGGCGCTGGCCCGCCAGAATGAAGAACTGCGCAAGCAGAATGCAGCCCTCGCGGCCCAGCTCAAGGCGCTCCAAAATCAGATCGACGCACTGCAAAAGACGGCCGATAAAAAGCGGCCGTCGGATGCGAATCGCTTTTTCGACCCGCTGCAATGAGGTGGCCGCGCGCCGTACCGCCGCCGCAACCTACCGCTCGTGTACGTCTTCCAGGTAGGTGTAGCCGTGCAAGCCTTCTTCGTAGAACTTGAGCAGGGCGCCGCTCTGCTCGTAGGTCAGGCGGGATTCGCGGAGTGCGGCTTCGACATCCCGCCGGAGGCGGCTCACCAGCGAGTCCGCGGAGAACTGAACATAGTTAAGCACTTCCCGAACGGTATCGCCCTTGATCACTGAATCGAGCAGAACCTCTCCTGTGGGACCCAGCCGGACGTGAACCGCATTGGTGTCTCCGAACAGATTGTGGAGATCGCCCAGAATCTCCTGGTAAGCGCCCACCAGGAAGGCGCCCAGGTAGTAATCTCCGCCCTGGAACGGATGGAGGGCCAACGTACGCTTCACATCCCGCCGGTCGATGAAGGCGTCGACTTTGCCATCGGAATCGCAGGTGATATCGCCCAGAATCGCATGACGCGTAGGTTCTTCCTCCAGCCGGTGAATGGGCATCACGGGGAAGAGCTGCTTGATAGCCCAGCTATCCGGCATGCTTTGGAATAGCGAGAAGTTGCAGAAGTAGGTATCGGAGAGCATGGCGTCGATTCCTTCCAGTTCCTCGGGGAAGTAATCGAGTTCGGCTGCCTGCCTCTGGATGCGCCGGGAGATCGCCCAGTAAAGGTTTTCGGCGATGCACCGCTGCTCGAGCGAAAGATATCCAAGGCTGAACAGGTTAAGCGCCTGGTCGAGCGCCTGTTGGGCGTCGTGATAGCTTTCGAGGATGTTTTTGGCGGTGAGCGAGCGATAGGTCTCCTGCAGGTCGATGAGCGGCTGTTCGGCATCGGGAGGGAGTTCGTTCGGCACGTCGGCTTCACCCATGCCCGCGACGCCCAAAACGTTGAATACCAGAATGCTGTGATAGGCCGCGATGGCGCGGCCGCTTTCGGTGACGATGGTCGGGTGCGGCACGCCCACTTCATCGCAGACGTTCTGCACGTGATAGATCACGTCGTTGGCGTATTCCTGCAGGGTGTAATTGACGCTGGATTCGAAATCGGTCTGGGAGCCGTCATAATCGATGCCGAGGCCGCCGCCCACGTCGAGATATCGCAAGCCCGCCCCGGCGCGAGCCAGGTCGACATATACCCGCACGGCCTCGTTAACGGCGCCCTTGATCTGCCGGATGTTCGTAATCTGGCTGCCCAGGTGGAAATGCAGCAGATTGCAGCAATCGGCCATGCCGAGGTCCTTCAGTTCCTGCAGGGCGCGCACGGCTTCGGTCGCCGAAAGCCCGAATTTGGAACGGTACCCGCCGGAAGATTTCCACCGCCCCGAGCCGCGGCTGGCCAGCTTGACCCGCAGGCCGATCGAGGGACGCAGCCCCAGCTTCTGGCTATATTTCAGAATCAGGTGCAGTTCCGTGTATTTTTCGACCACGGGGATAATTTTGCGGCCCACCTTCTGTGCCAGCATCGCCAGCTCGATGTACTCGTCGTCTTTGAAACCGTTGCAGATGATCGGCGTTTCGTTATCGGCCAGCGCCATGACGGCCATCAACTCGGGTTTTGAGCCGGCCTCCAGGCCGAAATGGAACGGCCGGCCGAATTCGAGCACTTCTTCCACAACCTGGCGTTGCTGGTTCACCTTGATCGGGTAGACGCAGCAGTAGCCGCCCTGATATTTGTGTTCGGCGATGGCGGTGCGGAAAGCGCTTTCCAACTCGGCGAGGCGGTGCTTCAAAATATCGGCGAAGCGGATCAGAATCGGCAGATCGATGCCGCGCAGCACCAGGGTATCGACCAGTTGTTTCAAATCGATGGCGCGCGCCGGGTCTTTTTCGGGGTGGACCCAAACATGCCCGTTGTCGCCCACGGAAAAGTAGCCTTTGCCCCAGCTTGCGACATCGTAATATTCGGAAGCCAACTGGGGCGTCCACCGTTCGGTTGGCTCCATTACCATCGAGCCTTTACGGCCGTTTCGATCCACTACGAATCTCTCCCTAAACCTTCAGTGTCGGTCAAAGGGACCGGCGTGGCAAGAAAAACTTGGTTACGAAATGCGGCAAATGACGGCGGAGGCGGGCTGGCCGGGGCCGCACGCATTGCGTACAGGGGGATCAGTGTGCCATCACTTCGCTGGCCTCGACCGCCTGGGTTTCCGGCTTTGCCACATAGTGGATGGCAACCATGACCACCGCCGAAATCAGGGCGGGGACGGTGGCGGCGAGGAACAGATTCTGAGTTGTCCAGTGGGCGCTGATGAGTTGGCCGGCTACAACAGGTCCAACGATCGAACCCATGCGCCCCACGCCGAGGCCGGAGCCGATACCTGTGGAACGTAGATCGGTCGGGTAGAGCGTGGCGGCGAGCGCGTTCAGCCCCGACTGGCTTCCCACGATCCCGACTCCGGCGATGAACACGACTAGAAACAGCAGCCCCAGTGACAGGCCCGGCTGGCCGATGGACGCGATACCCGCACAGGCGAACAGGAAACACGTGGTGAGCACTTTCATGAAGCCGAACCGGTTGATGAGCGGGCCGAGCACGATCGCGCCCAGCACGCCACCGGTTTGGAGCGTGCTGCCGATCAGCGATGCGTACGAAGCGGAAACGCCGGCCGCCTTCACCAGGGGGGTGGTCACGGTGGGGAGCCAACTCGAAAGGAAATAGAGGTTGAGCAGGTTCATGAAATAAACGGTCCACATGAGCAGGGTGGCCGGTCCCCTGCCCTGCTCGAAGAGTTTAATGAGCGGTACGCCTGTCTGCCTCCGCTCATTCACCAGGAATTGCGCGCGCGGCGCGATCGTGAGCGCGGGATTCACGCGCTTCAACCAGCGGCCGAGCTTTTCCGGAGATTCGCCGTGCAGCGCCAGATACTGCAGCGATTCCGGCAGCAGGAAAAACATGAGCGTGCCGATCGCCAGCGGCACGGCGCCGCCGAAATAAAAAACCGAACGCCAGCCAAAACGGGGAATCAGCCAGAAGGAAACGAATCCCGCAATCATGGCGCCGGCGGTGAACCCCGTTCCGACAATCACGATGGCGGCCACGCGAGCGCGCGGCGGGGAATATTCGCCCACCAGCGCCATCGCATTCGGCATGATGCTGCCCAGGCCAACACCCGCAATGAAGCGAATTACGAGCAATTGCTCCACCGAGGTTACGCGCGCGGTGAGCAGAGTGACCCCGGAGAAGAACAGGCATGCGCCAATGAGCACCGGACGCCGCCCCACGCGATCGGCCAGCATGCTGAGCAGAATCGAGCCGAACAGCACGCCAACCAACGCGGCGCTCAGCACCGATCCCAGCACAGCGCCCGTGATGTGCCACTCCTCCATCAGCCGGGGCGCGACGAAGCCGATCGCCTGTACGTCGAAGCCGTCCATGATCAGGCAGAGCCCGCACAGAAAGAACAGGCCCAACTGGAACGGGCCGATCCGGCTTTGCGCAATCACGTCCGAGACATTAATCTTCGCCGCCCCTTGCATAGGGCGTAGTATATATCAGCGGCTTTACCACAGCAGCTTCAAGCCGAACTGAATCTGGCGCGAGGTGGTGGCGGTGGAAGTAATCACGCCCGCGGTGGGCGAAGGTGTCGTGCTGGCCGAAGAGAAGACCACCGGGTTTGGCGTGGCGAAATTCGCGCGGTTCAGGATATTGAAAAACTCGGCGCGGAACTGCAGGTTGAGCCTCTCGGTAATCGGGGTTCTCTTGCTGGCGGAAAAATCCAGTTCGGCCAGGCCCGGTCCGGTAAGCACGTCGCGCCCCACGTTGCCATATGTCCCAGTGGCGGGCACGATGAAAGCGTTCGGGTTGTAGTAGAGATTCGGGCCTCCCAAAATCAGCGGCCCGCTGAATGCCGGATTCCACGAAGGCCGGATCGGATTGCGGCTGTCGCCGTTGTTGGTCGGATTGTAGCCCAGTTCCGGCGTGAACGGAAAGCCCGTTTCAAGCGTTTCGATGGCGCTTACAGACCAACCGCCGGCCAGCCGCTGCTGCCACCGCTTCACCGGGCGGAACGGCAGTTCGTAGGTCGCGTTGATGACGCCCATATGGCGCACATCCGTCGTGGCAGGGCCCCAATCGAGCTTGGGATCGAGGGGGTACATGACAAAGCCGGGCGCGTTCACGCCAACGCTGCTATTGAGCGCGGTGCCATCGTCCAGGCTCTTCGAGTACGTATAGACGCCGCGGAATTGCAAGCCCTTGGTCAGCCGGCGGCTCACATCCACTTGCAGCGCGTTGTAGGAGCTGAGGCCTTCGGAAAACCAGCTCGTGGTGTTCGCCACATTCGGATTGGCGAGCGGAGCGCCGGTCGGATAGTATGCTCCGCCGCCGGGCAAAATCGCGGGCGCCGGCTCGTTGGCATCGAGAGAAAGCAGTTCGTGATAGCCGTGCGACCCCACGTAGCCCAACGCCAGTAGTGTCGACGGGCTGAGTTGCTGCTCCACTTTAAACGTCCACGTGATCACCGTGGGCGTGTAGGCATCGGGCTGAATGCCGCTCGGCGAGATCTTGCTGCCCGACGGAAGCGGTTGGCCGGGCGTAATCAGGAGGCCCGCTACGGAAACGTTTTTTAGCGAATCTGTCGTATTGAAGGGCGCGGTCTGATCCAGGCGATAATCGATAGTATCGAGCAAGGCGCGATAGATGCCGAAGCCCGCGTGAACCACGGTCTTGCTCTTGCCGAACGGATCCCAAGCCAGGCCCACGCGCGGCTCCGGCAGGAATTTGGCGCGGTTCACCGTAAAGGCCGAATTGCCGATGGTGGGGTTCGTCTGGATGACGCCGTTCGTGAACAGGTAATTGGCGGCCCTGCCGAACGCCTCGTTCCAGCCGTTCGTCGATTCGAAGCGGAAGCCAAGGCGAAGCTGCAGGTTCGGCAATAACTTGATACCGTCCTGCACAAAACCCGCTGCTTCCACCGAACGCCAGCCGAGTTCGGTTGGCGAGGGCACAACGGTGAATGTGGCAATCGTGCCCTGGAGGAAGCTGCTCAAGCTGCTGAACGATGCCTGCCCGTATTGGTCCTGCGCCAGATTGTCGTTTGAGCGGATCTGCTGGAACCAGGCGCCCGCTTCGATCTGATGGATGCCCTGCGAGATATAAATATGATCGTCGTAAGTGAACAGGTTCCGGGCCTGGCGGGCGTTGCTGCTGGTGTTAGCGCCGGCAGTGGTGATCTGCGACGCGCCGTTCGAAGCGGTGCCGCCGCCGATCACGATAGCGCCGATGGGGCCGCCCGCAACCCAGCCGGGAATGTCTACCGGGACCACGCCGTTGAAGAAGTAGTCGGCTCGCGAGAAGCCCACGCGCGCGGTGTTGAGGATGGTGGAAGAAAAAATGTGCTGCTCCTGCAGGCTCAGCACCTGTTCGCGTTCCGTTTCGGCAATCAGGCTCAGAGGGTTCGCCGAGGGCGTATGGGCGATGCTGTCATCGATCGTATAGACAGCGAACAGGCTGTCGTTATTGGAGAGGTTGTAGTCCACGCGGGTAGTGCCGAAATCCTCGCGAATGTTCTGTACAGGATGGCTGAAGGCTTCGGCAATGCCTCCACCCAATTCCGGCCCATTCGCAGCCGGCCAGAGGTTCAGTAAAGGCTGCACGGCCGGAACGGCGGCCGCGCGCGAGGCGTTATCGGGCACGAGGGTCACATCGCTCAAGGCCAGGTTCTGGCGGAAGCCTTCATAGTTTCCAAAGACGAATACCTTATTTTTGACAATCGGCCCTCCCAGATTCGCCCCGAAGGAATTCCGCTCGAAGTGAGGAATAGCGCCCCGGTCGAAGAAATTGCGCGCGTCCAGATCGCTGTTGCGCAGGAATTCGTAAAGCGTGCCGTGGAGATCGTTCGAGCCGGACGCGGTCACGATGCTCACCTGGGCTCCCGGGCGCTTCCCGTATTCGGCGCCATAGGTATCCGTCACGACGTTGAATTCGCGCACGGCGTCTACGCCCAGCAACTGCCCGCTGGTGCCGCCGGGCGTATTGTCGATGACGGAAGCGCCGGTGTATTCGACTCCGTTCAACAGAAACAGGTTTTCCTGCGGCCGCCGCCCGGAGACCGCGAACATGTTTCCCACCGCCGAATTCGAAGTGCCGATGCCGCCCGACCGTTCGCTGGTGTAATTGACAATGCTCGGATTCAGCGCGATCAATTCATCGTAGCTGCGCCCGTTCAGGGGCAGGTCTTTCACCTGGCGCTCGCTCACCAAGCCGGAAATCTGCTGCGTGGAAAGGGAGACTGGTGAAGGCGCTTCCTCAACTGTGATCGTCTGTTTCACCTGGCCTACGGGCAGCGTCAAATCCACGGTGACCGTTTGCCCGACCACGAGGCTGATACCGGTCTTCCGCTGGGTGTTGAAGCCTTCCTTTTCCGCCGAGATTTCATACTGGCCAACGGCTATGGAAAAAGCGGCGTACCGGCCTGCATCGTCCGTCACAGTCTTTCGTTCGAAGCCGGTCTCGGTATTGCGGATGGTTACGCTCGCCCCTGGGATGGGAGAGCCGGAATCGTCGCGAACAGCCCCGCTAATGGAGCCTCCGACGACCTGGCACCAGGCAGGAACGGAGATGAGGAATGCAACGAGAACGGGCGTCGAGAGCGCTTTGACCATAATGCCTACTATATTGATAGAGATAATTGAGATTGTCAAGCGAGATTACCCCAACTGGACATTTGCTGTAAAATAAGTCGCCAACCGCGCCCAGTGCGGCCGTTCGTTCAATCAGCTCCAGGAGAGGCCCGGAATGCCCCCACGAACAGCCCCGATTTCCAGCAAACGCTTCCCTTCCGCACAAGATAGTTGCGGACTCCAGCGGCTCGTCTGGCAATCCCTGAAACCCACAAACTGGAGTATCTACTATTTCGCCGGGTTGCAGGCGGCCCCGCGGCAGATCACGAGCGGCCCCGGTCTCGACTATGACGCCGTGCTGTCGCCGGACGGCCATTGGGTCGTATTCACCTCGGAACGCTCCGGAATCCCGCATCTTTACGCGCTCAACCTGCGGCAGGGCGGAGATCCGCGGCTGCTGATCGATAGCGATTCGATGGAGGATCAGGCTGCAATTTCGCCGGACGGAAGAATGATGGCATTTATGAGCGATCACTCCGGTAGCGCGAACCTATACCTGGCGCCGTTCGATCCGGCCACCACCCAGCCGTTGGGCAGAGCGGTAAACCTGACGAACCATTCATCCGGCAACTTTCGTCCAGCATTTTCTCCGGACGGCAAATGGATCGCCTTCTCATCCGATCGCGACCGGCCGGTCGCGAGCAATCCTTTCTTTCCTTTTGTCCGGCAGCGGGAGGGCGAGATCTATGTCATGGATCTGGAAGGCAAGAATCTTAGGCGTTTGACCAATTCCCAAAATTGGAACGGCTCACCCGTATGGTCGCCTGACGGCAGCACCATCTATTTCTATTCCGGGCGGAATCGGGAAACGGCTCCTCCTCAAAGCCCGATTCTTTCCCAGAAAGGCGGCTTTGAGCTCTGGCGAATGAACGCGGACGGTTCGGGGCAGCGGCGGATCACGCCGGCGGGGACAGAAGCTCTGTCGCCAACCGTGGCAGACGGCCGAATCGTCTTTGCGACCCGGTCCACCTGGAAAGACTGGCACCTGGCGTCGGTAAATCCGGACGGCTCGGATCTGCGCCGCGAAACTCATGGCGAAATAAACTACTGGAATCCATGCTGCAATTCCAGGACCGGCGCCATGGTCGCTCACGGCGTCGGCCCGATTGCCGGTGAAACGCAGGCGGTGGAGGAGATTCTCGGACCGGGGCCCTTACTCTCACCCGATTTTCCGATTGCCCTGGCGGCGCCCGAGATACCCGGCGGCGCACTGGCCCTCTATCCGATGCGGCACACGAGCGGTCTTGCTCCCCACCCACATAGGAATGAAGTGATCGTCACCATCGAAGATGCCAAAGGCACCACTCTCGCGCACGCCAATTTCGATGGCACGAATCAAACCGGCCTGTTCTTTCTTCCCGGCGTGGGCATTATCGCATCGGAGGATCATCGCGGCCGGGTCTTTGATGTTAAATATTCCGGTGACGGCGAGCTGGTGACATTCACCGAGGGAGTTTTCTCCGGTGAGCAGGGAGATCGCGCTGATGTTTGGAGAATGCGGCCGGATGGGAGCGGCCGCGTCAACCTGACGCAGCTTTCAAGATTGGGAAGCCGGGTCAACGAAGGGATGTCGACGATTTCTCCGTGCGGGAAGCGAATCGTTTTCCGGAGTACCCGCCGCGGTTTTTTCAACCTGTACCTGATGGATCTCGACGGCGCGAACGTCCGCCGGCTTACGAATGGCGAGTGGCGCGATAATTTTCCTGTCTTTTCGCCGGCAGGAGATGAGATCGCTTTCTCATCGAATCGCGACGCCATTCCGGACCAGTCCGGTTACCGCACTTTCGACAATTACATCCTTCGCATAGGGCCGGATGGCTCTCCGGGAGAAATACGGCGCGTCACGAACACTTCAGGCCAGACCTCGCACCCTTATTTCTCGCCGGATGGCAACTGGATCTGCTACACCAGCGAGCGCGGAGGGATCAATGATGAAGAACCAGTCGTGCAGGAGGTTGTATTCGCTCCGCAAATGTACGGCGACATTTATCTACAGCGCCTGAGCGACGGGATGACTATCCGGGTTACGCACAATAAGTGGGAAGACGGGACTGTGTTCTGGCTTCCAGCCGGCGATCCGGCGGAAAAGCGGTTCTAATCGATCAGGCCACGCTCGTCGCCGCCGGATAGTAAGCCGGCTCGTTTCCTGCCCGCCACTTGATATTGCATCCCAGGCTCGGCCGCTGGTTCGGATTGACCGGCCGGCCCGCGAGCAGCGCGTCTATGGCCGACCGCAGGTCAGCCCCCGTGACCGGATTGGGGTTGCTCGGCCGGGCGTCGTCAAGCTGTCCACGATAAGCCAGGCGCCGGTCGCGCCCGAACACGTAAAAATCCGGTGTGCAGGCAGCCGCATAGCTCTTCGCCACCGCCTGCGTCTCGTCGTAACAAACCGGAAACGAAAGCCCCCATTCGGAAGCCATGCGCCGGAGACCCTCGGGCGAATCGTCGGAAGAAACCGCCGGATCGTTCGAGCTGATCGCCACAATGCCCACGCTCTTTCCCGCGTAGTCCCGCCCCAGCCGGGCCAGTTCCTGCTTGATGTGCTTCACAAAAGGGCAATGATGGCAAATGAACATCACGAGCAGCACGTCCTTATCCCGGAACGTATCGAGCGAAATCGTTTTCCCCGAAACCACATCCGGCAGCGCAAAATCCGGGGCGCTGGTTCCCAGTTCGAGCATCGTTGAAGGCGTTGCGGCCATATTTTTTCTTCCTCCAGAAGCATTAGAACATAGGGACCGGGCGGCAGGACGGCGGCCGGGGGGCCAGAGGGGCCGCCGGTCCGTGGACCCTACTTCAGCGTATACGACAGTCCAGTGGTTGCCTGAAGCGAATTCTTCTTGAAGCCAGGCGGCGGATTGTTCAGAAACGTATCCAGCACGCTTATGCTAAACGTGAAATGCTTGTACACCGGAAGGTTGAGAGCGGCGTCTCCAGTTGCCATCCAGGCGCTCAGAACGTTCCAACCCGGTCGCATGGTGATCTGTTCCGTAAAGACCGCCCCGCCTTTGAACTTCCGCAGGTAGTCCTCCGCGACATTCGAAGCAATCAGATTTTGGTTTGCTTCCGCCACCCGGAACTCCTGCCGCACGTACTCGGCGCTCCCTTTGATATCCAAAGTCTCGTCCGGATTCCGGATGATGGTCCATCCGATGCCGCCGCCGTAGCTCTGCTGCAGCGTGAGGCCCTGAGAATAGTTGTGATCGAACGCCACCGCGCCAAACGCATACACGCGCGCCCCGGTGAAATACTGGTCTCGCTCGGCATCGGCGTGTACGATTTGGGTGCGGATGGATGCCGTGCCGGGCTGCGAGAGGTGGCCTTCCGAGCCGCTGAAATCGAAACTGGTGCGGTTGCGCGGCGGAAATTCGGTCTCGACCGGAATCGCCCGCACCAGCGAAACCTCGCCGGTTATGGTCCGGCTCGTCTGTGTGGCCTGCACGATCGAAGCGCCCGCCGTGATCGTGCCCGTCCAGTCTTGGGTGAAGCCGATATGCGGCGGCGAAATCTGCTGCTGGAACGTGGTCTCTTGTAGCACCTGCCCGGCTTCGGCCACAGGCACGGTGCTCGGAGACGCGCCCTGCGGTGTGACAGTGATCTTCTGATCGGCTACGACCAGTCTCCCTTGGGGAATGTTCGAGGTGTTCTGGTGCGGCCGTAATTGTGCCCCTTTCGGCAGCACAGCGTACTGCCCCTGCGTTTCCAGTTGCTTGACCTTGCTCCAGTCGATCGTCAGGTCTCCCAACATGTCGCTGTGGAAGGTGAGCGAGGCACCGCTCGAACCCACAAAGTGGCCGATGAGCCGCTCGTCGTTGTTCAGAACCAGCACATCGGGCTGCGGTCTATTGGCCGGTGGCGCTTGCGCCGCGGCAAATGAGGGGCACAGAAGCAGGGCAACAGGCGGAATCCATAGCGGCAAGTAGCGCATGTACCTTAGGATACAGAGAGGTCGTATAGCGCTACACAAAAAGCGGACCGGTTCTGTGCGAAGCGATCCGGTCTTAAGCGGAGGTAGCGGTGCGGGCGGCGAGTTCGCCGGCCAAGGTAGCGTGACCGTATTGCGAGGCCAGATGCGCCGTGGTGGAGCAGCAGTTCGACAAAACTCCAGGTTGCCGCTGGCAACGGCCGAGTGGAGCGGAAAAACGCGCATCGCGTTGCGGGAGGGCCGGTCGACCCCGGCTCCTGCTTCCGCGAGCATGCGAGCTGTTTCCGCGTGGCGGAAAAAGATGGCCAGCCCGAGCCCGGTGAAGCCGTCGCTGGAGTAGGCGTTGAGCAGACCGGGGTTCGAGGCGGCGAGGGCGGCGGCGCGGCCGGTCAGCCCGAGGGCACAAGCTTCAAAAAATCCGGCTCGCGGCCTGCCAGCACCAGCTCGGCCAGATCGGCGTGTCCGGTATAGATGGCCCAAAGAGCGGCGCTGGCTCCATCGGCGGTTTCACTATGAGAGAGATGCGGATGGGCTGACAGCAGGGACCGCACCTGGGCGGCATCGCCCTGGCGGATGGCGTCGAAAAAGCGGGTGGTCACGTCATCCATATTCGCATCTTCATGATGCGCACTGGACCCCGCGTCAAGCGGCAATGGCCGCTAGGCAACCAGTTCCGCGTTGGCCGGAACTAGGGATTGCAACTGCAGGCGCATGGAATCGAAGATGCGCACCAGCGGGACAACATCCACGCGGCAGAGGTCCCACCGGAACAGGAACAAGCTGACGTAAACTTTGGCCAAAGTGAGAGCGAACTTTACCTGCTGCTCGAGCAGAGCGGAAGAGAGTTCGGGGCGCTCTTGAGCGGAGCACAGCAAAATCAGCTTCATAGCCGCAACTACGCGGGCGAAATCGGCGCGCAAGCAGCGCAGATAGCCGCAGAAGAGTTTGCACCGCTGGGCACGGAGCCGCCGGGCCGCACCGGGAGTGAAGCCGGGTTGAGCCGCGAAAGACTCCAAGTCCTCCGTGTCCAGCAGGTGGAACATGGGCCGGTAGCGCTCCGGCGACAATTCTTCAATCCAGGTTGCGGTCACAGGCAAACTGGTGGGCTGCGCCATCAGGCGCCTCCAAAGAAAGAAAAGGGCCGCGCCGAACGTAACAGTCAGCAGGATGAACAATGTGGTCCAATTCATGTCAGTCCACCTTCGCAATATCATCGTACTTTGCCGGCACGATTCCACGCAATTAACATTCGAACTTAGGAAGGCCTTAGACGGCAAAACTAGGTACTAGTGGCGCGCCTGATTTGCCAGACGACAGCCACATATAACCCAGAAGTAGTATACCTGACCCAAAGGTCCTATGTCTCGGCGCGGAGTAGTATGCACTGCCGGTATCACTTTCCCTGCGCCCGGAACGCCGCCACAGCGAAGCCGTTGAGCACGCCGCCCAGGATCACTATGGCCAGTACTGCCTTCCCTAACTCCGGCCAGTTATACCCGGTAAGAATCAGGTCGCGCGAGATATCCGCCAAATAGCTCACCGGGTTAAAAGCGGCGAACTTCTGCAACCAATCCGGCAGCAGCATTTTGGGCAGCATGGCAGTGGAAACGAACAGAAGCGGCATGGTCAGCGAGAAGCTCACCATCATAGTCGCTTCGGTATTCTTGGTGCGCAGCGCCACGGCATTGGAAAGGCCGGAAAATGCCACACCAAACAATGCTGTCAGGACTACCACTACCAGCGCTCCCGGAATCCCAGTGGCGAAAGGAATCCGCCAACCGGCGATGAGCCTGAGCACGAAGGCGAGCAAGAGAATCACGGCCGCCTGAACCGCCATGCGGAACCCATCGGCCACCAGCTTGCCCATCAGCACCGAGCTCCGCTGGATGGGAGAGACAAAAAACTTATCCATGAAGCCGCTTTCGATGTCGGCTACCATGCCGAAACCCGACTGCGACGCGCTTTGAATGGCGGTCATGGTGGTGACGCCCGGCAGCATTACGGCTACGTAGTCATAGGGTATGGCGAGGCCGCCGGCGGCTCCCCGCGCAAACAGGCGGGCGAACATCTGGCTGAACAGCACCAGCCAGATCACCGGGGTCATGAGGCTGAAGAACAGGATAGTAGGATTGCGCGTGATCTTGCGCAGGCTGCGGCCGGCGATCCAGAGGATTTCGGCCAGCATGCTGCCGGTGGCCGCCGCGGGCTGGATTGCGGGAACTGCAGTTCGCGGCTCTTGTAGTCCGGTGGCCATGGTTACCGCCTCCTTCTGTTCATGGGCATGCGCGACATTGGCTTGACTTCCTCGACGCGCATCTGCCGGCCGGTATGCTGCAGGAAAACTTCATCCAGGGTGGGATGGGAAAGGGCCACTTCATGAATGGGAAACTTCTCGGAGTCCATGAGGCGGACGATATCGAGAAGCGTGGCGCCGCCGTTTTCGGCGTGTACGCTGATGCCTTCATCGAAGGAGTTGGCGCGCTTTACCGTGGGGATCCCCCGCACCAGAGCGAGCGCACGGTCGCGCCAGCTTTCAAAGGATGCGTAGCCTGGAGCGGCTTCGGCGCGGCGGTCGATGCGGATCGTAATCACGTCGGCGCCGATCTCCGCTTTGAGCTGCGCGGGCGTGCCCTCGGCCACGATTTGGCCCTTGTCGATGATGGCCAGGCGCTGGCAGAGTTGATCGGCTTCTTCCATGTACTGGGTGGTGAGGAAGATGGTCATGCCTTCCTGCTTATGCAGCTTGCGGAGGTACTCCCACACGGCGTTTCGGGTTTGCGGATCGAGGCCGGTGGTGGGCTCGTCCAAAAACAAGACGCGCGGGAAATGGAGCATTCCGGCGCCCAGATCGAGCCTGCGCCGCATGCCGCCCGAGTAAGTGAACGCCGGGCGATCGGCGGCGTCGGTCAACTCCAGCACCTCCAAAACCTCTTCCACTCGCCGCTTCACTACCTCCGCCGGCAAATGGTAGAGCCGGGCGATGAGGCGCAGGTTTTCCCGCCCGGTGAGTTCCCCATCCACCCCGATGGACTGGCCGGTGTACCCGATAATCTGCCGGATCCGTTCGGCATCGCGGTCGAGATCGAAACCGGCCACGCTGACCGTGCCGCTGGTCTTACCGAGCAGCGTGGTGATGATGCGAATCGTGGTGGTTTTTCCAGAACCGTTCGGACCGAGAAACCCGAAGAACTCTCCGGCTCTTACCGAGAAACTCAGCCCCGCCAGGGCTTTCACCGCTTCCTGCCTTCCGGGTCCGCGGCCGGCGTAAACCTTCACCAGGTCGCTGACGCCGATGATCGCGTCGTTGTCCGGAACGGCTCGGTCCCCAAACACTTCCTGTTTCGTTGCTACTCCAGCCAAAGATTCCCCTCCCACTTAGAGCATCTTAGCGTTTTTTGCACGGCGGCCGCCTCTGGCATGGGGTCCCGTGGTCCCGGCGGTTAGGCGGGCGCTAACTCCGCCTGCGCGGCCGTACATCGGCCGGCGATCAAGCCACGTCGAGCGTGGCGGCATCGCTGGCCGCTCGCTTCGAAAGCAGTCCCTCGGTCATCGATTCTCCTGTCCACCGGTGCGATCGCACCGGCGAATCGCCACAGTTTTGTTGATTCTAAACGGGAAACTCGACGGCGCGCCGGTGAAGTCCACCGGTGGAACCAGTGCCAGAGGGCTAGCTTCCCGAAGGCGCGGGTAGTTTCGCGAAATAAAGATCCACTGCCCGGTCGATGCTGGCGCGGTCGAAGCGGACCGGGTGTTTTTCGTATTGCCCTATGGCGATGAGAAGACGGCAAAGGTCAGCCGGGTAGCAGGCGCGCAGCCGTTTGGCGCCTGCGCGGAGACACCGCTCCCGGAGATAGCGGGCTGCATCCGGCTCGATGGGGATGGAGTGCTCGCCGGCCACGCGGCGGAAGATTTCCTCGAATAGCGCATCGCTGGTATTTTCGATCAAGATCTTGGCTTGAATCCGCCGCAGAAAAGCCTCATCGGCCAGATCGCTCGGGTTGAGATTGGTGGAGAACACTACCAGCAATTCAAATGGAACCTGGAATTTCATGCCGGAGACCAGGGTCAGATAATCCACCCGGCGGTCGAGCGCGGTGATCCAGCGGTTCAGCAGGTCGCGCGGCGAGAGCATCTGCCGGCCGAAATCGTCGATCACCAGGACGCCGTTATTGGCTTTCATCTGGGCCGGGGCGATGAAGACGCGGGTGGCTTCGTCCAGCCGCAATTCCAGCATTTCGGCCGAAAGCTCGCCGCCCACGGTAATGCAGGGGCGGCGGCACTCGACCCAGCGCGGGTCGAGATTTTCATCCTGGTAGGTGGCCGGATGGTGAACCGCGGGATCGAAAACGGCGATGATATGCCCATCCACTTCGATCGCATGGGGAACGAGAACGGTGTCGCCACAGATTCGGACCAGGCGCTCGGCTATGCTGGTCTTCCCGCTGCCGGTTTCGCCGTACAGAAATAACGTCTGCCGGCCGACCAGCGCGGGGCCTAACTGATCGAGCAGCTTATCGGGCAGCACCAGATCGTGGAATGCCTGGCGCAGCGATTCCCGATCGACTGCCGGATGGCTCGCCTGGGAGGCGACCACCTCCCGGTATTGGGCGATGGACACGGGACAAGGCCCTGCGTACTGGCACCACTGATTGCGCGCCTCGGCGAGCTTATGGCCGGAGCTGGACAGAGTGAAGGAGTAGTCGTTGCCGGCCATTCCCTTGACTTCGATGAGCTGCTGCTGCCGCAGATCCCGAAACAGGGTCTCAACCACACGAATAGACAGATGCAATGCCCGATGCAGCGCCGTCAAAGTGGCGGAGCCGTTCAGCCACAGGTAGCGCAGGAGCAGGTCGGTAACAAGCTGCCGCGGGATGCCCAGATCCTCCAGGCAATTTGGCAAATTGGGCCGTAACGCTTCCGGCACACGCTTTTTATCGGCGGACCACGCCGGAAGCTTTAGAGACGCACAAAATGCCGCCCCAATAGCGGCTTACTTTTCCAGCTCCAGGCCCGATTCCTTCAGCGCGCGCCAGCCGCCATCGAGGGAGATGGCGTTGGTGTAGCCCATCTTCTGCAGGTTGTCGGCAACCAGCGCGGAGCGGAAGCCGCCGCCGCAATAGAGCACAAGCTTGGCCGATTTGTCCGGGATTTTGTTTTCGACATCGCGCTCGATCACGCCTTTGCTCATGTGTACGGCCCCCTTCACGTGCCCGGCCGCCCATTCGCTTTCTTCGCGCGTATCGATCAGGATGTGCGGCTCCTGGGCCGCCACCATCTTTTTGTAGCCTGCGATGTCGATTTCCTTGACGCGCGCCTTGGCGTCGTTTACCAGCTTGAGGAACCCCGGGCTGTGGTGCATAATTTACTCCACGCGCCGGATTTTTGCGCCGGCGCCCGCCAGTTTCGCCTCGATTCTCTCATAGCCGCGGTCGATGTGGTAAACGCGGTCGATGACGGTTTCGCCACGCGCCACCAGGGCCGCGAGCACCAGGGAAGCGCTGGCGCGCAGGTCCGAGGCAATCACGCCCGCGCCGGTCAACTGCCGCGGCCCCGCCACCATGGCCTGCTTGCCTTCGATGCGGATGATCGCGCCCATGCGCGCCAGTTCCGGAGCATGCATGAAGCGGTTCTCGAAAATCGTCTCCACGATGATGGCGATGCCTTCGGCCTGGGTCATGAGCGCCATGTACTGAGCCTGTAAATCCGTAGCGAAGCCGGGGTACTCTTCGGTGGTGATGTCTGTGGAGTGAAGAGTGCGATCGCCGCGCACGCGCAGAGCGCTGGAATCCAATTGTTTGACATCCACGTGCGCCTGCTGCAGCTTGGCGGTGAGCGCGCCTACGTGCTCGGGATTGCAGCCGGAGATGGTGAGCTCGCCGCCGGTAATGGCGCCAGCTATCAGGAAGGTGCCCGCTTCGATGCGGTCGGGGATGATGGTGTGCTCGGCGCCGCCCAGCTTTTCCACGCCTTCAATGCGGATCGTGGCGGTTCCGGCGCCCTCGATTTTCGCGCCCATGGCGGTGAGCAGCGCGGCCAGGTCGACTACTTCCGGCTCTCGGGCGGCGTTGCGCAGAATAGTTTCACCCTTGGCCAGCACCGCGGCCATCATGAGGTCTTCCGTGCCGGTAACGGTGATGCGGTCGAAATAGATGGTGTTGCCGTGCAAGCCTTCGGGCGCGGTGGCTTCAATATAGCCGTGCGCCTGCTCGATGCGCGCGCCGAGTTGCTCGAGACCAAAGATGTGCAGGTTAATGGGGCGCGCGCCGATGGCGCAGCCGCCGGGCAAAGAGACGCGAGCCCGGCCACAGCGCGCCACCAGCGGACCGAGCACCAGACTGGAGGCGCGCATGGTCTTCACCAATTCGTAGGGCGCTTCCGGACACACGATCTGCGGTGTGTGCAGGCGGACCTCGTCATCTTCCACGCCAATGGTGGAGCCGATATCGACCAGCAGGCGCTGCATGGTGCGGATATCGCGCACGCGGGGGATGCGTTTCAGAGTGACCGGTTCGGCGGTCAGCAGCGCTGCCGCGAGCGCGGGCAAAGCGGCGTTTTTCGAGCCGCTGATGGGGATTTCGCCGTAGAGCGGTTCTCCGCCGGTGATTACGAATTTCTCCATATGGTTTTAGAGACCCGATTGTCTAAAAGCTCTCGTCACACTACCGCCGGCCGCTTGCAGTTTCCGTTCCGCCTCCGCGCGCGTGGCCCCGGTTTTGGCCATGAAAATGGCGGCGCGCACGCTGTTTCCGGCGGCCGCCAGCGCCTCGCGGGCGCGGCCGTAATCGAGACCGGCCGCCTGGGCGACGATGCGTGTCGCACGGTCCACAAGCTTGCGGTTGGTTGGCTGCACATTCACCATCAGGTTGCCATAAACGTATCCCATGCGAAGGAACGCACCGGTGGTGAGCATGTTCAATACCAGCTTTTGCGCGGTGCCCGCCTTCATGCGCGTGGAGCCGGCGATGACCTCCGGCCCGGTAAGGGGCGTGATGGCGATATGGGCGGCGCGGGCCAGGTCCGAATCGGGAGCGCAACTGATGCCGATGGTCACCGCGCCGAGAGCGCGCGCGGCCGCGATGGCCCCGAGCACATAGGGCGTGCGGCCGCTGGCGGCGATGCCGGCCAGAACGTCTGGAGGGTGAAAGCCCCGGTTCGCCAAGTCGCGGGCGCCAGAGGAGGCGTCATCTTCACTGGCCTCCGTAGCCCGGCTCAGCGCGGCTTCGCCCCCGGCGATGATGCCCTGCACCATGTCTGGCGGCACACCGAAGGTGGGGGGGCACTCGGAGGCATCCAGCACTCCCATGCGGCCACTGGTGCCCGCGCCGATGTAGAACAGCCGCCCGCCGCGCTCGAACGCTTCCACAATGGCTTCCACGGCTCGCGCGATGGATGGAATTTCGCGGCCGACGGCCTCGGCCACTTTCCGGTCTTCGGAATTGATAATGCGCAGGGCCTCTTCGATGGGCAAATCGCCGATGAGCGCGGAGGCCGGATTGGGTTGTTCGGTGAGCAGGTTTTCGAGCACGTTATCTTCAGGATAATCGCGCGGGGAGATGTCTGGTTTCGAGAGCCTGGGAGGAGATCAAGGTTCGCGCTACAGTCAAAGAAGTGCGCTATGTTCTCAAGGTTGGCGATCCGCCTGTAACCTCGATTCTTCTGGTGGAAAGCGGATCGCGGCGGCTTCTCGAGAAACTGATCCCCACGCTTCGCGCCACTTGGGGCGATACCATTCCCATTGACCTGGTTACCTGCTACACGACCCTTCCGGAGGGGTTTCAGGCGGAGACCACGCGCCTCTATTGCGTTACCGAGTATCGCGGGCGCGCGCTGCGGAGGCGGCTCTACCGGGAGCTGGCGGCGAACCGCTATGCCTATATGGGAATCGTCTGTTCGGGCGAACCGCTGATGACGAAATGGAAATGGGCGGTGGCTTTGCGGGTGCCCGCGAAGCTGTTCATCGTCAATGAAAATGGCGATTTTTTCTGGTTTAGCCGTTCGCACTGGCGAGTGGTCCTGCGCTTCGCTCTGTTACGCTCGGGGCTGGCTGGGGCGGGGGCTGCGCGGATGCTCTCAGGCCTGATTTTGTTTCCGTTCACGCTTTTGTATCTGCTACTCTATGCAACGGCTGTTCACACCATGAGAGTGCTGCGCAGGAGCTGAGCGATGAAGACCATTCTAGTGAAAGAGCCGGGCGGTCCGGAGAAGATGCAGCTTGCCGAAGTGCCGACGCCCGAGCCCGGGCCGGGACAGGCGCTGGTACGTTTGGGCGCCATCGGCGTCAATTTTATAGATGTCTATTTCCGCATGGGCCGCTACAAGGCCGATCTGCCGCTGACTCTGGGCAACGAAGGGGCCGGCACGGTGGAAAAGGTGGGGCCGGGCGTGACATGGCTGGCGGCGGGAGACCGGGTCGCCTGGACGATGCAGCGCGGCTCGTATGCGGAATATGCCGTGGTGCCCGCAGCGTCGCTGGTGAAGATTCCGGCTCACGTAACGTTTGAGACGGCCGCGGCGGCCATGCTGCAGGGAATGACGGCGCATTATTTGACGCACTCGACGTATCCTTTGAAATCCGGCGATACCTGCCTGGTCCATGCGGCGGCGGGAGGGACGGGAGGGCTGGTGGTGCAGATGGCTAAAATGCTCGGGGCGCGCGTGTTCGGCACGGTTTCGACGGAGGCGAAAGCGAAGATCGCGCGCGAGGCGGGCGCGGACGAAACGATCCGCTATACGGAGCGGGATTTTGCGGCGGAAGTGAAACGGCTTACGCAGGGCCGGGGCGTGGACGTGGTCTACGACTCGGTGGGGCAGAGCACGTTCGAAAAAAGCCTGGATTCGCTGCGGCCGCGCGGGGTGCTGGCGCTATTCGGCCAATCGAGCGGGGCGGTCGCGCCGTTCGACCCCAACATTTTGAACGGCAAGGGATCGCTTTTTCTGACGCGGCCCAGCCTGGCGCACCATCTGCTGACGCGCGAGGAACTGCTGTGGCGGGCCGGCGATGTGCTCGGCTGGGTTGAAAGCGGCAAGCTGAAGCTGCGCATCGAACGGACCTATCCGCTCGCGGAAGCGGCGGCAGCGCACATCGATCTGGAGAGCCGCCGCACGGCGGGAAAGCTGCTGCTCACGCCGCATTGATTCAATGACCCTGCAGGCCAAGCTGACCTTGGGTTCGGTCGGGCTGGTCAGCCTGATGGTCGCGGTAGTGTCGGCTGTAGACCTGGCCAACGAAATGCAGCGGCAGTTCGAATCCACGCTGGAGCGCGCCAACGCGCTGAAGATCGTCTCCACAAGAATGGTGAGCCAATCGCTCAACCGGGCCCCCCGCACGGTCTCGTTCCGGGAGGCGCTGCGCGACCCGGATCTGCAAAGCCTGTTGGTGGATGTGCTGAGCGCCGGCGGGGCGATCCTGGAAGTCGCGGTGGTGGATACGCACAACGAAATCCTGCTGGATAGCGATCCCAATCGTCTGGGCACGGTCAGTCCGCCCTACCCCAATTTCCAGCCGCTGGTGACATCGAGTCCGTGGTACGCAAAGCTGCGCTTGCTGCTGCGCCGGGATATTCATGAGTATTACCAACTGGAGCAGGAATTGGGGACTCCGGAGGGCAAGCCGCTGTTATATGTGCGGGTGATTATCGCGCCCGCGCTGATTCGCGAAGACATCAACCCGGTGATGCGCAAGGAAGCGAAAGTGGCGGTGATTTCGGTAATAGCCGCCTTCATTCTGGCGCTGCTCTTCTCGGCCGCGGCCTTCCGCCCCCTGGGGAGATTAGGCCATCTGCTGGACCGGGTAGCGCGGGGGGAGTATGAACCCGAGAAGCAGCCGGCGCGCAAAGCGGCGGGCGACGACGTTGCCGTGATGGCGTCGAAGGTGAACATGCTGGAAGAGCGGCTGCGCGGGGCGCAGTACGAGGTCTCGGACTTGCGCGGTAATATCGACCGGCTCCTGATGGACCTCGAAGACGCAGTCTTCATCTTTAACCGGGAGTTGAGTCTGGTTTTCGCGTCCGGATCGGTGGAGAAGTTTTTAGGAACGGAACGGTCCGGACTGATGGGCCGGCCGATCAGCCAGGTGTTCCAGCCGAACACACCCCTGGGGCTGCTGATTGCGCAGGCTACGCAGACCGGCCGGCCGGTGCGGAACCGCAGAGTGCCGTGGGGCGGGACGAACGGCACGGGAAGCGCGCCCCCGGTGGTCGTGCTCTCCGTGGACCTGCTGGAGAGTCTTCCCGGTATGCCGATGGCGGGATCGGGGGTGCTGGTGCGGTTGAGCGATCCCGAGGCACAACGAAACCTGGGGCGGCAATTGCAGACGGCGGACCGGATGGCGGCTTTGAGCCGGATCTCCAGTGGCGTGGCCCACGAAGTGAAAAATCCGCTGAATGCCATCCTGCTACATGTCGAAGTGGCGCGCGCCAAGCTGGCGCGCGGCGATACCGAGATCTCGCAGCAGATCGAGATCATTTCCCGGGAGATTCTGCGGCTGGACCGCGTGGTGAAAACGTTTCTAGACTTCCAGCGGCCGGTGGAACTAAAGCTGTGCAGCGTGGCCGTGCGGGACCTACTGGCGGAAGTCGTGGAACTGGCGCGGCCCCAAGCCGAATCGGCGCACATCCGGGTGAGCGTGGAGCAGGACGATGAAAGCGTGCAGGTGCGGGTGGATCACGACCTGGTGCAGCAGACTTTGTTGAATGTGGTGGTGAACGCGATTGAGGCAATGCCGGAGGGCGGAGACCTGCGGTTTGCATCGAGCAGCAGCGGCGATATGGTGGAGATCCGCATCTCCGACACCGGGCCGGGAATACCGCCGGAACTGCGCGAAAAGATCTTCCGTCTATATTTCACCACCAAGAAGGAGGGCTCGGGAATCGGACTGGCAATGGCGTTTCGAATTGTACAGTTGCACGATGGTACAATCGATTTCACCAGCGAACCGGGGAAGGGTACTACCTTTTCCATACGCCTGCCGCTCGCTGCAGTCTAAGTGAGGGCCCGCATGCGGAGTTTCCAGACAATTTCGATCGCGGTTACGTTCAGCGCCATTCTCGCGCTGGGCCTCACCGGATGTGTCACCGGGAAGAAGCGGCAGGCGAGAGTTGAGACGCCTCCGCCACCGGCGCCCAAGCCGGTGCAAGAAGCGCCCGCGCGCCCGCAGCCGCTTTCGATTCCGCAGACTCAGGCGCAGTTGCCGGCGCCTCAGCCCATTAGCCCGGAAGCGCTGGCAACGGTGCAATCGCCTCCGCAAACCACGGACACGCAACCGAGCCCGGGAACAAATAACCGGCCGGCGCGGCGGTCCGGCCCGGTGGCTGGCCCTAAGCCGGAGCCGGCGCCTGGTGGCGGCGCAGTGGCGGCACAAGGCGCGGCGGCACAGGCGGCCCCGCCTGCCGTCGCGCCACCGGACGAGCCGCGGGTGACCGTGCAGGAAATTGTTCCGCCCGCCGAACTGAAGCGGCTGCAGGAATCGGTTGGCGTGCGCCAGCAGGAGATCCGCAAAGTTTTGGAGGCGGCCCAGGCACGGCACCTGACGTATGAGCAGCGCGGGTTGGTGGCGCGCATCCAATCCTTCCTGCAACAATCGGAGGACGCGCAAAAGCGCAACGACTGGCGGCAGGCGAATGCGCTGGCCGATCGCGCCCTGGTGCTCGCCAAGGAGTTAGCCGGTGCCGACCAGTAGGTTGCGGGCGGACGAGTACGCCCAGCGCCGCGGGACGGTAGCGGACGGCTTGGCCGGCCGCAAGTTGGATGCGCTTTTAGTGGCTTTCTCGCCGAACGTGCGCTATCTTTCCGGGTTTACCGGCAGCAATGGAAGCCTGCTTGTAATGCCCGGCCGCGCGATCCTGTTCAGCGACCCGCGTTATCAGATCCAGGCGAGCGAAGAGGTAAGCTGCCAAGTGAAGATCGCGAAAGGATCGCTGGTGGAGGCGGTGGCCGGCGCCATTTCGCGTTTGCGTTTAAGGCGCATCGGCTACGAACCCGCCCGCATGACCTGCGACTGGCTGGACGCGCTGCGCGGCAAGATTCCCGCCCGGGCATCGCTCGAGCCTGTGTCCGGCTGGATAGAAGAGCTGCGCATGATCAAATCCGCGGCCGAGCTGGAGCGGATCCGCAAATCCGTGGAAATTAACTCGAGGGCATTCGAGCAAGCGGTCCAGCAGGTGAAACCGGGCATGCGGGAACGTGACCTGGCAGCCGAACTGGAATACCGCATGCGGCGGCTGGGCGCGGAAAAGCCGGCATTTGAAACGATCGTAGCGGCGGGGAAACGGGGCGCGCTGCCGCACGCGCAGCCAACCGACGCCCGCATCGAAAACGGCTCGCTGGTGGTGGTGGATATGGGCGCGGTGCAGGAGGGCTATTCGAGCGATATGACGCGCATGCTGTTTCTGGGGTCTCCCAGCCCGAAGGTGCGGCGCACGTACCGCGCGGTGCTGGAAGCGCAACAGTCCGCGATCGAGGCTGTTCGGCCAGGCGCATCCACGGCCTCCGTGGACCGGAAGGCGCGCAAAGTGCTCGAAGGCTATGGATTAGAAAAGGCGTTTGTGCATTCCACCGGCCACGGTTTGGGCCTGGAGATCCATGAGCCGCCGCGCCTGGGCAAGCGCGACAAACAGCGCCTGCAACCGGGGATGGCGATCACCATCGAACCGGGCGTGTACCTGGAAGGCTTCGGCGGCATTCGGATCGAGGATACGGTGGTCGTGACGGAGAACGGCTGCCGGATACTGACGCCGACGAGTAAAGAGCTGCGGTTGGTATAAGTCGGGGGCGACTATAGGCTTTCGAATCTTCCGCGGCTGACTAATTAAGACGAATCGATAGTTGCCGCACATTCTCTTCTGCGGTAAGCCAATCGGTGGTCGAGCCGCCTCTGAGCCGACTCACCACCGGATCGCCATACCGGACCACCATCCGCTCCGGCTCGGAACGTTCCATTCGATTCTTCGTGCGGTCGCCCGGCACAAGGACATCCACCACGGCCCGATTATCCATGTCGTCGCATAGCAATCCGTCCGAAATGCCGGTCCTCGGAAAACCGACCCAGTACCAGATCGGCGTGGATTCAGGAGCGCGGGCGTTGTGGTTGGGAAGGCGTCTGTCTCTGGCCTTGGCCCTGGTCCTCCGGGCCCGGAGGTAAAAACTCGCAATTAGCGAATTGGTATTGGGGCAGGCCGGGTATACCGGCCGGGGCTTTACAAATCTCAGGAACGCCCCGGCCGTTCGTCGCGTTCTACTTTGCCGTCGCGGATATGGATGATGCGGTGGGCGTGCAACGCGATATCGTGTTCGTGCGTCACGAGCACGATGGTGTTGCCTTGCTCGTAGAGGAGTTCGAAGAGCGCCATGATTTCTTTGCCGGTAGCGGTATCGAGCGCGCCGGTCGGCTCGTCGGCCAGAAGGATGGAAGGATGATTCACTAAGGCCCGCGCGATGGCGACCCGCTGCCGCTGGCCGCCCGAGAGTTCGTTGGGCTTGTGATGCATGCGCGCCTCCAGATCGACCGCGCGCAGGGCTTCTTTTGCCTTTTGCAAACGCGCGGCGGGAGCCAGGCCGGCGTAGATGAGCGGCAGTTCCACATTGTGGAGCGCGGTGGCGCGCGGCAGCAGATTGAACGTCTGGAACACGAAGCCCACTTCCTTATTGCGGATGCGCGCCAGTTCGTCATCCGTCATTTCGCTGACCAGGTTGCCATTAATGTAATATTGGCCGCTGGTGGGTGTATCCAGGCAGCCGACCAGGTTCATCAAAGTGGATTTGCCGGAACCGGACGGCCCCATGATGGCGACGTACTCGCCGCGACGGATTTCGATATCGACGCCGGAAACCGCGTGGATCTGTTGATCGCCCATCACGTAGGTCTTCCACAGATCGTATGTGCGGATGACGATTCCGTTCCGCTTCAGTTCCTCGCCGCGCTGGACTAATTCTCTTTCGGCAACTGCCTCCATTCGCTCTCCGTTTCCTAGCTGCTCTGCTGCTGCGCGCGATTATCCACCTGAACTCCGGCCTGGTTGCGGAGTGTGCGAATTACCTGGTAACTGCCAATGACGATTTCGTCGCCGGCTTTGAGTCCGTCCACTACTTCGATATCGGTTGTGCCCGTGATTCCGGTGTCTACTTTGTGAAACTCGGCTTTGCCGTTGCTCACCACGAACACACCCTGAATTTCCTCTTTCCGCTGTTTTTCCAGAACGGGATCGATGGCCGCGGCCGCCTGCGCCGAACCCTTTTCCGGCTTCTTTTCGAGGTCGCCGCGCCGGCGCACCGTGAGCGCCTGAATCGGAATTGTGAGCACGTTTCTATGCGTGGCTGTGGTGATTTTAGCGGTGCAGGAAAGCCCGGGCCGGGCCTCTTCGGGCGGATTGTCGATGACGATCACCACTTTGAAGTCTTTGGCTTCCTGGCTGGAAACCGCGCTCTGCGAAGCCACCTGGCCGGTGGAGCGCACCAGGGCCATGTTGCCGATATCGGTTACGTGGCCGTGGAAGGTGCGGTTGGGAATCGCATCGATGGTAATGTCGGCCGGCTGGTTGAGCTTCACGTTGACGATATCGGCTTCGTCCACGCGCAATTCGGCGGTGATCAAAGACGTATCGGCCAGAGTCATTATGGTGCTGGCGGCGGAATTCTGAATTCCGGGCACTACGGTTTCGCCCACGCGGACCGGCAGATCGGTAATCACGCCATCGCGCGGGGCGTAAGCGTTGTACTTTTGCAGCACGTCGGAATAGCGGGCCAGCGTGGCACGGGCCTGAGCCACGCGCCGCTGCGCGGAAGCAAGCTGGGCCGCGGTCTGCTCGCGCTGGGCTTTGGCTTGTACCAGCTTGGCCTCGGATTCGCGCACCAGCGCCTGCTGGCCTTCGTAGGTGGACTTTTTCAATTCGTAATCCTGCAGGGCCAAGAGCTGGTCTTTGTACAAGGAAGCCGCGCGGTCGAAGTCCGATTTCATGCGCGCCAGGTCGGCTTTGTTCTTATCGATATCGGCCTGCGCGGTGCGGATAGCCTCATCGGCCGCGGCTACTCCGGCTTCGGCGGCGGCGGAATCGGCTTCGGCGGAGCTGAGGGCCGCCTGCTGGGCCCGCACATCGGCCGCGGGCTGAACATCCTCGATTTTCGCCAGCAACTGGCCCTTGCGGACGCGGTCGCCCTCCTTTACCAGCACTTCGGAGATGGTGCCCATGGCGCTGGCGCCGATGTTGATGTATTCCTTGGGCTTGATTTCGCCCGAGGCGGTTACCTGGCTGACCAGATCCTGGCGCACGACGCGCGCGGTCTGCACCGTGACTACGCCCCTGCGGGCGTACACGGTGCTGGCATAAATTCCCACACCCGCGAGCACCAATGCTCCAAGCAGAATCACAATTTTGGTCTTAGTCTTCACGGCGCGACTGTTCCTTCGTACTGGTTGCCAATGTTAGACGAATGTTCCGGCGTGGGAGTTCAATATCTTTCTATATCTTACAACCCATTGGCGCCAGCGGTTGGGACCCCAAAGCTTCCGACGAACGGCGGCGGCCGAAATTAGCGGCTTCTGGCTTGCGCGTGCTCCATTTCCGGGAGCCAGGCTATTTGCGCGCGGCCTACTTGACCCATTCCACCGAATCGGGCTTGGTGTTCTCGCACTGCGTGGATTCCGTTACACCAGAAGCCAGCAGGGCGCAGGCATTGCTTACGGCGGTTCGCTCGGCTTCCTGGCGGTTGGCGGCGGAGGCAGTGCGGCAATCCTGCCGGCCGTTGAACGTGACGCAGACCCGGCAGGTTGACAGTTCCTGGTGAAAGGATGAGAAAGCGATGAAGGCCAGCACGACCGCCACAAAGGCAATGCCCAGCCAGGTAGTAGTCTTCATACGAAAAAGTTGCCCATATTGCGGAACTTGGCGTACCGCTGCTCGACGAGTTGTTGCGGCGGCAAGGGAGCTAATGCAGCCAGATAGCGCTCGAGCGACCCGCGCAGAAAGCCGGCCGCGGCGTCATAATCTTCCTGCGCGCCGCCGGGCGGTTCGGGAATGATGCCGTCGATGAGGCCTAGTCCCTGGAGATCCTCCGCGGTCAGCCGCAATGCGCCGGCGGCTAATTCGGCTTTGCCGGAATCGCGGTAGATAATGGCGGCGCAGCTTTCCGGCGAAATCACGCTGTAGACAGCGTTTTCGAGCATCAGGACCACATTGCCCACGCCCAAAGCCAATGCCCCGCCGCTGCCGCCTTCGCCGATGCAGACGGCCACTACGGGCGCAGCCAGGCGCGCCATTTCCCGCAGATTGCGGGCAATGGCTTCGGCCTGCCCCCGCTCTTCGGCGTCGATACCGGGATATGCGCCGGGGGTGTCGAGGAAGGTGATGACCGGCCGGCCGAACTTGGCGGCAAGCTGCATCACGCGCAGCGCCTTGCGATAGCCTTCCGGCTTTGGCATTCCAAAATTGCGGAAGAGCTTCTGTTTGGTATCCCTGCCCTTTTGTTCCGCCACGATGGCGATGGGCCGGTTTCCGAAACGGGCGAGGCCAGCCACGATGGCCGGGTCGTCGCCGAAGGACCGGTCGCCATGCAGTTCCTGGAAATCCGTGAACAGGCGCTGGATGTAATCGAGCGCATGCGGCCGCTTGGGATGACGGGCCAACTGCACGCGCCGCCACGCGAGATTGGGCTCGGGCGGAGCATCGGCTGTAACTGGGGCCGCGAGTTCCGCGGGTTCGGTTGGTTCGGGGTCCACTGAATCAATCTTAACAGTGCGCCCCGATTGCCCTGAGTTCGGCCTCAAGGCGTGGTGGTTACGGTTCGCTGGGAGGGCCTTTCCCCCGCCAGACATTCCGCCACTGCAATGAGCAAGTCCGCGGGCGCGAACGGCCGCGGAAAAACCTCAAACCCTTCACCCCTGGTCCAGATTTCGACCCGCTCGTCGGTGGGCAGCCCCGCCAGCATGAGCACCCGCATGCTGGGACACTTGCCCCGCAGGTAGAGCGCGGCATCGTGCCCGTTCACCTGCCCGGTACACACGCCGATCAGCAGCAGGTCGGGCGGGGATTCCCGCACCATATCGACGGCGTTCCCCAAGTCGCCGGTTGCCCGGACCAGGTAGCCTTCCCGCTCCAGAATTTCGCGGAGCACGGTGCGGACCACCTGGGCTGAGTGAAAAACCATCACGGTTGCGTGATTGTGAATCGTATGGGCCCGAGTCATATGTTGCTTGAAATTTTACACGTTGGGTGGGACGGTGGCATCCCCCACGAGTCTGGCGCAGTACCCTTGTAAAATACCTGAGTCATGGACGGGAATGCGTTGCGATCCTACACGGCTATTTTTCGCGATCTGGAACTGAGCGTCCGCGAGACGGCCTCCGGCTATGCCTGGATCGTGCGGAATTCGCAGACGGGCGAAGAGGCGGGCCGCGGCGAAACGGCCGGACTATCGGGATTAGAGGACGCAATGGTGGCGGCCGCGCAAGTGGCGCGGGCGGACTGGGGCGTGGTGCGCTGGCGGCGAGTGGGGGAGGAGGAGTGAGCTAGGCGGCTGCCATCGGCTGGGGCGCATACGTTCCCGACCTAGGCGCCGTGCTTCCTCGGGCGCTTCGGCACGAATGCCAGGAAGCGGCGCGGGTTATCGACCGTAATTTTGTGGAGTATGTCGTCGCTGACGCCGGCCGCTTTGAGTTTCGGCAGGAACACGGTGAGCGTTTTGCCGTAGTTACTGGAGGAATCGGCGGAAAACATCAGGTGATCGGCAAAGCCGGCTTCGATGAGGGCCATCACCATGGGGACCTGCTGAGCGTCGTTGTTGCCGCCCTGCCGGTCGAAACCCACAAAAGCGCCGCGCTTGCAGATCACCTTCTGCACGTACACCTTGGGGTCGACCAGGTTTCCTAAATGGCCAATCACTACGCGGTCGGGCTTGACGCCGGCGTCTTCCAGAAGATCGAGCTGTTCCTGGGCGGATTTGCCGGGGATTCCGGTATGAGTAAAAATGGGCAGATTGGTCGCCACGTGGGCCTTCCCAACCGCGCGAAAGACCTTGCGCTCATCAGCGGTGATCTCGTCCCAGGAGCCGATTTCGCCGAACGCGCCCAGAGTGTCATCGTCGGCCTGTTTGATGAGCGCCTTCACGATCTGCTCTTCGCTCATGGTGGAGATCTCCTTGGGATAGAACGGCTGCGTGTAGAAACCGCCGCCGGCCACGATGGGCAGGCCGGATCTCCGGGAGACCTCGCGAATGAAGCCGATGTTGCGGCCCATATCGGGATGGCCGCCATCCACGATACAAGCGACGCCCTCGCTTTTCGCTTTTTCGACCTCCGCGACCATGAGGTCGGCATTGTGCTGAATATCCGGGCCGCCGCGGCCCGCGCCACCGCGTCCGGCAAGCGGCGGCAAGCCGTTGGCTGCGCGCACAGCGTTGGTGGCCGCGGTGAATTTGGCGTTGAAATCGGGGGCCAACTGCAGGTGCTCATGGAAGAGCGTAGCGCCGCCGGCCAATTCCTCGGGCGCGTAATCTTTGAGTACGCCCCGGATAACGGCGCCTTTCGGAAAGCTTGGCTCCGCGGCGAACAGGCGGCCCGTGGCGGCTGCTCCGAGGCCCAACCATTTCATTGCCTGGCGGCGGGTATACATTATTGCGGCTCCCCCATGCCTTTATATACGTAACGATAATAGCGCTGCCCGTTATTGACTTCGCCTAGGAAGAGATTGCCCCTGGAATCGCTGGCGAAGCTGTGAATGTGGAAGAACTCGCGCGCATTATGCCCCGCGTGGCCGCCGACCGATCCGAGGACCGTTAGCGTCTTCCGATCCAGGATGCGAATCGCTTTGTTCGAGCCATCCACCACGTACAGGTACTTCTGCTCTTTATCGGGCGAAGTGGCGAAAGCGTGCACGGTGCCTTCAGCCTGCAGCGTGTTCCGGGCTATAAATGCCTCGCGCACGAAAGTGCCATCCAGCCGGAATACCTGAAGCCGATTGTTGGAACGGTCGGCGACGTAGACCAGATCGTCGTTGGTCACCAGCACGGCGTGAACGGGATTGTTGAACCCTTCAGGCGGCGGCCCCTGAATGAGCAGCGCGCGCGGCGGGAACTTCAAATCGTCATTCGGCTTTTTGCCGTACGCGCCCCAGTGGCGTTTGTAAGCGCCGGAGTCCGCATCGAAGACAATGACGCGGTGATTGAAATAGCCATCGGCCACGAACAGCTCGTTGGTCTTTCTGTAAACGAACAGGCCCGCGGGGCCGCCCAGATTTTCGGTATCGTTGCTGCCGCGATTCTTTCCCGCGTGGCCGATCTGCATCAGGAACTTGCCGTCCTTCGTAAACTTCAGGATCTGGTTATCGTTTTTGGCGCTGCCGCTCAGCCAGACATTGTCTTTATCGTCCACGAAAATGCCGTGCTCGGAGGTGAACCATTCGTAACCTTTTCCCGGGCCGCCCCAGGCCTGCAGGAATTTGCCGCTTGAATCGAACTCCAGGACCGGAGGCGCGGGAATACAGCACTCGGCTTGCGGCGGGTCGAGCGAGGCGGCTTTCTCGCCATCGGGAATGGTGGCCGGGCGCTGGAACACCCAGAGGTTGTCGTGCGAATCGACCGCCAGCCCGCCCACCTGGCCCGTCACCCATTTATTGGGCAGAGGCTGCGACCAGAGCGGATCGGGCTCGAACCGCGGAACCGGCTCGGCGGCGAGCAGCGAGCCCGCCGCCAGCAGGCTGCCGAAGAGCAGGGTCGCCCTCATGACCTGGCTTTCTCCGGTTTGGCGGAACCTGGTTTTGCGCCCTTCTCGAGGAGATACTGCACCACGCTCTGGAACTTCAGGTTCCGCGCGCCATCGAGAGCGGTGCGCCCATCTAAAGTGGTTGCGTTCAAATCCACGCCCAATTCCACCGCGGTTTTCACGGTTTCAAGCGTGAGCGCTTCCCGCTGGGCGCGCGGCACCGGAACCCAGGGCGCCACGCCGCCGGAATCGCGGTTGCCGTTATCACCCGTCAATCCGAGGGCCGCCAGTAGCGCGGTAGTAGCCGCGGTGCGCTCCTGGTGGCCCGTGCCTTGCGCCGCGACCCAGGTGACATGCAGGACGAAGTGCGGATCGGCGCCATGCTCGGCCAGCAGGCGCATGATTTCCGGTTCAAGGAAACGCGTTGCCAGCCAAAAGGGCGTAGCGCCGACGAGCGATGGTTCGAAATGGAAATCGGAGGACGAGCGGCGGGTGGGCGTCCAGGTGCGCAGCGGAGCATTGGGATCGGCGCCATGATCGAGCAGGGCCTTCACCATTTCGGTATCGCGCCGCATAATGGCTTCGTGCAAGGCAGTGAAACCGTTGGGGGCCGCGTTCGGATCGGCGCCTTGCGCGAGCAGAAACTCGACCAGGTCACGGAAGCCGGAGTGAGCCGCCAGGGTCGTGGCGCTGACTCCCCAGGCGTCGGCATCGTTCACGTTGGCTCCGGCGGCCACCAGCAGTTTCGCCGAAGCCAGATCGCCCACGCGGGCGGCGAACATCAACGCGGTCTCACCTCCGTGTGGGATTGCCTTGTTGTAGGGGAGATAGCCATGCGGCGGCACCGCCATTACCTCACTCCACACCGCGGAGCGAAGGTGCACGTTGGCGTGGTGATCGAGCAGCACTTTCACCACCTCCGGATGGCGCTCGGAGACCGCCCACATGAGCGCCGTTTGCGCGCGCGAGCCGCAGGCGTCGATTTCCGCGCCATGGGATAGCAGTTCCCGGACCACTTCGACATAGCCCGATCGCGCGGCCACCATCAGCGGCGTTTCGCCCGAGAACAGTGCCCGGTTGGGATCCGCGCCCGCCGCCAGCAGGCGCCGCACCATGGCGAGACTGCCGTTCTCGCTTGCGAGCCACAGGGGCGTGACGTTCAGGTCGGTGGCCGCATTCACTTTCGCTCCAGCGCGCAGCAGCGCATCGGCGATTTCAAGGTCGTTCCGGTGGGCCGCCCAATGCAGCGCGGTGGAACCGTCGGGCGATACCGCATTAGCATCCGCATGCTGCTCGAGCAGGGTGCGGACCGCGAACTTGTCGCCGGTTTTGGCCGCATCAATCAACGATGGGCCGGTTTGCCCGGCGGCAAACAAGCCAGCCGCGCCGAGGGCGGCGGCTATCAGGCCGAAACCGAGATACTTCCGCATGGCACTTCCCGTCTGGAGCAGTATACATCGGAGAACTGAAAGGCGCGCGCCCATGGCGGGCGTTGCGGAGTACGCGATAACGAAGTGCCCGGCGTGGCGGTGAACTCGAAAGGGCATGTTTTTGTTTTCTCGCGATCCAACAGCGCTACTGGTCCGGCCTTTGGCGCGGCGCGTGGTGTGGGTCTTCGGCAGACGCCAGGAGGCAGCCGACGGCGCGGAGCCGTTGGGGCACCCTGATCCGCCTCTCGCAAAGTACGACAAAAACGGGGACTGGGTGATCGTATCCGAGCGCTGCAGCAACTCCGCGGCGGATCGGTCAAAATCAGCCTAGTGCAGCCAACACAAGGAGGTACTGCGGCGTGAAACAGTATATCGGGTGTGATGCTCACGCGCGTTATCCGGTGTTCGTGAGCGTGGATGAGACAGGAAAGATCGAACCACCGGTCCGAGTGGATCACTTTGGCGGAGGCTTGCGCGATTATTTGCAGAGTGCAAAAGGAAACCGCCGTAGCTGTAGAAGTTAGTGGCGAGCCCGAATCGGGGCTTCGCTTCTGCTGCGGCTTGTTGTAAAACCAATCATCTGGTGACGACACTCTCCCTTTCCCAACTCGGATGTTGTCAGTTGCCAGAAGGTTTTTCTACATGGTCTGTCACAATCACATCAATTGGTATCCGAACAGATTCGAGAGCCAAGCCGAGTTGTTGCCGCATGGCGGTCAATAGATCCGGTAGATCGCTGTAATTCGTTGGCGCGACACTCTGATCGTCAAATTGTCCGCCAGTTTCCAGGCTTTTATCCAGAGACTGAGGATCGTTAGGGTTCCAATCGAGCGTGAAATCGTATCGTTGAGCAATACCGGTTTCGTCTACAACCGGACGGTCGAGTACATAGCGCTGTAAGAAGCCAGCGAAATCAGAAATGGTAGCATTCCTGACTGTCATTGCGCCGCGCCGACTTCGGAAGCCGACCACTGGAAATCCATTTTGATTCGAGGACAGATTAGTTAGCTTTTGGCCATTTCGGGCAAGAGTGATTCTGTATGCTGAAAGGACCTGCCTATCGCGATGGAAAACCAGCCTGAATCGATCCGCGAGTAGTCTCTGAACCATCAATCGCAGTTGTTGGCCGTTTGGCTGACCTTCTTTTATCAGGCTGTGCCGTCACATCGAACCTTTCACGGCCAACGGCAGATGGCAAACCTATGATCTGACGAGCATTTACTCCATATGCGAACGAAATCGGAATTTGTCAATGACTTTGAGACACCTGCCCGCATAAATTAGTGTTGCTCCTGGTCGCTCGCCGCCGGGAAGGGCGGCGGGTTGATCCATACGGCGGTAGGCCGGGCCGGTGGTTTG
>Ga0070737_10001200_pt1 | contig 39254 bp, 31 predicted proteins | sample Coa_R1_10_FD_66438 | JGI IMG/M metagenome (GOLD analysis project Ga0070737, IMG submission 66438) | Surface soil microbial communities from Centralia Pennsylvania, which are recovering from an underground coalmine fire - Coalmine... | ecosystem: Environmental > Terrestrial > Soil > Unclassified... | reverse complement strand
TGAAAAAAACGACTCGGGGGCTGACGCAACCCCGCGCGCCAAAATCGAGAGGGGCACCCCGGCTTCCAACTCCTTATTTGATAACCTGTAATTAGATGCGCCCGTCAGTTATGCTTCGTGCAGCTACCTGGCTTTCTCCTTTGCCAACCACAGTTGCGCTTCCAGCCGATACCATTCGGCTTCCGATTCCGCCCTGGGGGGCAGCAAATCTTTGCTGACCTGCTTGACCCGATTTTGTAGCTCACTCATTCGCTTAAGGTGCGCTTCCAGCGCAGCGACGTGGTCCTCATGCTTGGTGCTGAGATCGCGCTGAGCCTTGAGCCAGCGAATCGACCAGGTATAGACATCTTCCGGCTTACCAACCAGAATCAGGACGTTGCCAAACCGTTGCGTCCGTCCAAAATCCTCCCACGCTTCGTGATAACCCTTCTCCGCCACCGTGACACGGGCCTTGAGAACCGCTGCCATATCATCTGCTATTTTCGTCTCCTTGGCCGGTTCCGGTTTCTTCACTTCTACTTTCAGTTCAGGTTTTTTCTCTTCTTTTTTTGGTTCGGGCTTCTTGACTACGGCCGCCGGTTCAGGTTTTTTCTCTTCTTTTTTTGGTTCGGGCTTCTTAACTACGGCCGCCGGTTCAGGTTTTTTCTCTTCTTTTTTTGGTTCGGGCTTCTTGGCTACGATCACGGGCTGCGGCTCATCCTTGATGCCCAGGTTAATATCTACTCCCGGAATCGCTTTTTTGAGCCGGGCCGCGCCCGCTTCTGTCACCTTGGTCTGCCACAGGTAAAGATGTTTAAGCTTTTTCAGGCCTTCCAGGTTCGCCAGACCGGCATCGCTCACAGCAGTGCCATACAGGTTCAAGTATTCGAGATTGACCAAATCCTTAAGATTCTCCAGTCCCTTATCGGTGATTTTCGTGTTTTCCAGGTGCAGATGCGTCAATTCGGTTAACGGCTTCAGGTGAACCAGATGGGCGTCCGTCACCGGCTGACCCCGCAGATCAAGATGGACGAGACCTTTTAAGTCCTTGAGTACAACCAGATGCTCGTCGGTGAGTTTGCCGTCGTTCTGGATGTACGAGACTTCCAGATGTTGATCATTCTGTGCCAGTTCCAGGGCCAGGCCGCCAAGCTGACGGATCTTGGTCAGTGCTTTCTTGCCCGCTTCGGTCTGGACAATCGGCGCCGGTGTTTGGGCCACGGCTGAACCGATCATCAGGGCGAACAGCAAGGTGAAAGATGTCAACTTGTACATAGGAAAATATCCCCCCTTGATGCAGGATGAAAACGATCATGTCATGGCGGCGACCTGCGTGGGCACATCGGGACGCAGTTCGCTTTCGCCGGGCGCGGGTAGAGGATGCACGTGCCACCACAATGCCGCTTGCTCGGCTGTCCACTGGTCGGCAGCAGCACAGGAGGCCAGCGCTTGCTCCAGACTATGTACATCCGGGAAACGCCGCGCGGGATCTTTCTCCAGGCAGCGCAGCACGACGGCTTGCAGATCGTCCGGCACATTCGAGCAAAGCTGGGCCGGCGGCACCACCGGCTCATAAGCGTGGGCCATCAACATCATCATCGCTGTCTCGCGGACGAACGGCGGTTGCCCCGTCAGCAAGAAATAGGCCACGGCACCGAGACTGTAAATGTCGCTGCGCGCATCGATGTCGCTCTTGCCGGCGGCCTGTTCTGGCGACATGTACGGCGGCGAACCGATGACGGTGCCATGCTGCGTCAGGCGTCCGTCATTCTTGCCCAGGCCCGTTTCCTGGACCAGACCGAAATCGAGCAGCTTGGCCACATCGAAAACGCCGCCACGCTCGCAGGCGATAATGTTGCTCGGTTTGATGTCCCGATGGAGCAAGCCGATGTTGTGTGCCTCGCGCAGGGCGCCGCAGACCTGGCGCAGCAGGTGGATGGCCCGCGCCGGCGGCAGAGGACCGTAATGCGTGACAAGCTGCTCCAGGTTTTGGCCGGGCAGATATTCCATGACATAGTAGAAGGTACCGTCGTCGACATGGCCGTAATCGTAGATTTCCACCGTATTCCAGTGCGTCAGCGTGGCCATGGCCTGCACCTCGCGCTCAAAACGCTGCAAAGTGGTCGGATCGCCGGCTTGTTCCGGGCGGATCAGCTTAACGGCGCAAGGACGGCGGAGGAGAAGGTGTTCAGCCAGATAAACCTCACCCATGCCGCCGGAGCCGAGACGCTTGCCCAGACGATATTGGCCGAGCTGCTGAGCCTCGAAAGCCTGGGCTTGCAGCAATTGTAGGCGGTGAGAGCCAAACACGGCGATGGCGATGGCCATAGACAAAAAGATCGCCAGATCCAGAAGGGCGAAACGCATTTCCGGTTCTAACGGTCCGTCGCGGGAAGCGGCCAACGGTGTCAAGATCAATGGCGTCAGCGCCAGACCAAGACTGACCAGCAAGCAGCGCCGCCACGTGTTGGGGATGAAGACGCCGTACAAGACAATGAGGAAAAACCAGCGCGTTGAGGTATTGCCGACAGCATGTTTGAGAATCAAGGGGGCCTGTTCACAGCGCGACGCTTCCAGGAGCGGCCCGTGGTTGAAGTCGCGGTATTGCAGCCAGGCGAAGAAGGCCGCCAACGAACCGAAGATGATCAACTCAATGAGCCGTAAATGGCGCAATGTCAGGTGCTTGCACCGCCACAAGATCCCGGCCATCAACGCCGTCACCAGGGCGACGCCGCTGTAGAAAACCAGGCCGAAGCCAGACAGGTGCGGCGGCAAGTTGGTATCGAGCCGGTTGCGAACGAAGAAGATCACCGACGGCGCCAGCGTCAGCAGGGCGACAAAGAGCAAGCGACGCCGCAACAGCGACGAAAGAGCACCCTGAAAGGCCGAGCCGGCACACAGCGACATGGCCACGCGGCAGCGTGGCGGCCGGCGACCTGAACGCGGGTCAGTCAGCGACAACGGTGTCCGGGGGTCCGGGCGATGCACCGGCAATGGTGGAGGATGTTTCATGATTACGAGCTGGCTCCGGTTCGACCTCTCCCCTTACCTAAGTTACTATACCCAGAACACCGCGGCACGGGAACAGGGCACAAGTAAATAGTAACGCCGGATAATGCCGATGGTGCGGAAATAGTAACGCCGGATAATGCCGATGGTACGGAAGGCGGACGCCGGCCGTTCGCCTGGGCGATTCGTTATAATCCCTACATTCTTTTGCTTTGTCGTTTTATCACCTTGCGGCTCGGCTACATCGTTCTCTTGGCCTTGTAAGCGGCTTGTCCTCTTCCCGCAGGCGGCGTTAAATGAAGAGAGGAGGAAGGTTCCCAAACAGAGTTTGGGAGCCAGAATAAGGAAACCAGAATAAGGAACGGTTTTCCTTTCGGCCTGAAGCTTTATACGGAAACACAAAACTATGACTCCTGGTACGGTTGCCGACCGTCTTAATCTGGAAGTTATCGAGGCACTTTATCAACGCTGGCGGCAAGATCCTCAAGCTGTGGATGCCAGCTGGAGGTTCTTTTTCCAAGGGTTCGAGCTGGGCGCCACGCAGCCGGTGGCTCCTCGTGCGCCAGCCGTCGATGGCGCAGCGCAGACGGCGATTGTTCGACTGATCTTCGCCTACCGCGATCTGGGCCATTTCCTCGCTCATCTGGACCCCTTGAGCGAGGCACGCACCAGCCATCCGCTGCTGGAATTGTCCGAGTTTGGCTTCACCGAGGCTGACCTTGATCGTACTTTCAGTACCGCGCCGTTTCTTGGCATGGAGCGCGGTACCCTTCGCCAGCTGATCGACGCCCTCAAAGAGACCTACTGCCGCACCATTGGCGTCGAGTACATGCACATCCAGGACACACGCATCCGCCGTTGGCTCCAGGAACGCATGGAACCGCGTCGCAATCGTCCGCACTTCGATCAAGCCAAGAAAGTGCGCATCCTCAAGAGCCTGCACTATGCCGAGCTTTTTGAGAATTTCTTGCACACCCGCTATACCGGGCAAAAACGCTTCTCTTTGGAAGGGGCCGAGACCCTCATTCCCATCTTGGAAGCGATCGTCGAAAAAGCGCCGGACATGCAGGTGCGTGAGATCATCCTGGGCATGGCTCATCGCGGCCGGCTCAACGTGCTGGCCAATATCCTCCGCAAGCCCTACGAGGAGATCTTCGCCGAGTTCGAGGACAAGTATCTGCCGGACACAATGGACGGGGATGGCGACGTCAAATATCACCTGGGCTTTTCTAGCGATCGCGTCAATTCCCAGGGCAAAAAGGTCCATGTGTCGCTGTCGCCCAACCCCAGCCATCTGGAGGCGGTCGATCCGGTCGTCGAAGGACGAACCCGCGCCAAGCAAACACTGTTCGGCGACCGCGAGCGCCTCTGGGGCATTCCGGTCTTGGTCCACGGCGATGCTGCTTTCGCCGGACAAGGACTGGTGGCCGAGACCCTCAATCTCTCGCAGCTGGCCGGCTATGCCACCGGCGGGACTATCCACGTCATCGTCAACAACCAGATCGGTTTCACCACCGCTCCCGGCGACGCGCGTTCGACGACCTACTGTACCGATATCGCCAAGATGATCCAGGCGCCGATCTTTCATGTCAACGGCGAAGACCCGGAGGCGTCGGTGTACGTGGCGGAGTTGGCTTTGGAGTTTCGGCAGACATTTCGTCGCGATGTCGTCATCGATATGTTCTGCTATCGGCGTCATGGTCACAACGAAGGGGACGATCCCTCCATCACTCAGCCGATCATGTATAGCAAGATTCGCGACCGGCCGTCGCTATCATCGGTCTATACCGAACAACTCATTATGATGGGCGATCTTACGGTCGCGGAGACAGAGGCCATCACCCAGAAATTCGAGACCAAGCTGCAGCAGGCGCTGGAGGAAGTACGCACCGAGCCATCGCACTATCCGACCATGATGCACGGTTTCGATGGCCAATGGAAGGGAATGACAGCTCGTTATTCGCACACTCCCGTGGAGACGGGCGTGGCCGAAGAGACGCTCCAGCAAATCGTCGAAGGGTTGACGCGCGTGCCCGACAATTTCCATCTGCATCCGACGGTAGCGCGGGTCTTCAAAACCTACTTACAAGATATGAAGGAGCGCAAACCGATTCTTTGGCCATTGGCCGAACTGCTGGCGTTCGGCTCGCTGTTGTTAGAAGGGACGCCGGTACGTCTGAGCGGCCAAGACAGCCGCCGCGGCACCTTCAGCCAACGCCATTCGGTTGTCTTCGATGCCCGCACCGGCGAGCCGTACTCGCCCTTGAACGGTCTGGCTGCCAAGCAGGCGCGTTTCGACGCCTACGACAGTTTGTTGTCCGAGGCGGCGGTCCTGGGTTTCGAGTTCGGTTATGGTCTGGATGCGCCGCATACGCTGGTTTTGTGGGAAGCGCAGTTCGGTGATTTCGCTAACGGCGCCCAGGTCATCATCGATCAGTTCATCGCCTCCAGCGAATCGAAATGGCAGCGCGACAGCGGCGTGGTGATGTTGCTGCCGCATGGCTACGAGGGGCAGGGACCCGAGCATTCCAGTGCCCGGCTCGAGCGCTATTTGCAGCTGTGTGCTGAAGACAACATGCAGGTGTGCTATCCCTCGACGCCGGCGCAATATTTCCACCTGCTACGGCGACAGATGAAGCGCAACTTCCGCAAGCCGCTCGTCGTCATGACGCCCAAAAGCATGCTGCGTCTCAAAGCGGCGAATTCGCCGCTGGACGAGTTCGTCAAAGGCCGTTTTCAGGAAATCCTGGAGGATCCCTCCGTGGAGGCGGGGCGTGTTCGCCGCCTGTTGTTGTGCAGTGGCAAGGTTTATTACGATTTGCAACAGCGTCGTGCCGAAGCCCAGGCCAACGATATTGCCATCGTTCGCATCGAGCAATTCTATCCGTTTCCGGAAGAAGCATTGGGGCGTGCTTTGCGGCGTTATCGCAAGGCCAAGGAGTGGATATGGGTGCAGGAAGAATCGCAGAACATGGGCGGCTGGTCGTTCATGGAGCCACGCTTGCGCGCTCTGGGCTACCACTTTGACTATGTTGGCCGTGATGCCAGCGCCAGCCCGGCGACCGGATCGCTGGCCATCCATCGCCGCGAGCAGAAGGAGTTGGTCGAAGCGGCGATAACCGGCTCCGCTCCTCACCTGGTCCGTGCCGGCAGAACTCCGCATTCTTACCCTACCGCTGCCGCCGGCCCGGCGAGCGAAGACCACATCGTCGCGCCGGTAGGAAAATAACCTGGTTTACCATCTCGTCGCGTCCACAAGGGCATCCCTTGCTGGCGCGACGGGATGGCGAAGGATGTGCAGGAATCGCTAAACGAACCGCCAGAACCGTATGCCGCATGTTCGGCAGCGATAGGGCCGAATCAAAAGCACCGTCAGGAAAGATTCAAGTCGCTTGCGCCGAGTAGATAGCCGCGTATTCCGTTCTCGACATCGAGGACACGTTTTTTTGAGCCATTGGAGGGTCTTCATGGTAAGGTACCAAATCTTGTCAACGGGCAGAAAGGGCTTGCCAGGTATGAAAAAAATGGCTGTAGCGATTATATGGCTGTGAGTGGCCGAGTCAAGAATCTGCCGGGTAAGATTTTTCCTGAAGCGAATGCTATAATAGGCTGACGTGCAGCTGGGTCTCGATTCAGGAGCGATACCCATGAAGCCTGCGCTCACTGTTTTGTCGTTGTGTTTGCTCGTTCTCGCTGTCCCACCCAGCAGCTTATGCTGCCGATTCGTCTGGGGGTCAGCATCTGGGAGCGCGGAAGAGCGTTTGAACGCTTTTTTCAAGGCGTATTTGGAAGAAGCGTTTCGGCGCCGGCCGCTGGAAGCGACGCGTCTCGGCGAGCATCGTTTCGATCATCAACTCGACGACATCTCTGCTGAAGCGCGGGTCGGTTGGATCGAGCATTATCGGCAAACGCTTGCTGAGCTGCCCAAGCAAGTCGATTATGCTCAGCTGCCGCGCTCTGCACAGATCGATTACGAGATCTTCAAGCACCATCTCACCACCGCCCTGTGGCTGATCGAGAACACTCAGCCTTTCGAGAACGATCCGCGTATCTACAATGACTACCTAAGCGACAGTGTTTATCTTTTATTGGCACAATCGACACAGCCCAAAGCGGTGAACCTGCGCAACTGTGTGGCCCGTATGGGGCAGTTCCCCAAAATCATCGCTGCCGCCAAGGAAAACTTGCGCCATCCGCCCCGTGTCGTGTTGGAGACGGCCATTCGCCAGGCGCGCGGCGCCCTTCATTTTTATGAGAGCGGCATTTACGAATTGGCTGGCGAAAACCCGCGCTTGAGCGTGCTGCGGCCGGCAGCTGAGCGTGTGCTGCCGTTGCTCAAGGATCACTTGCAGTTCCTGGAAGGATTACTGCCCCAAGCGACCGGCCCATGGCGGCTGGGACGAGAGAAGTTCTATCGCAAACTCGATCTGGAATTGGACGCCCAGCTCTCGGCTGATGAGGTGCTGAAAGAGGCCGAGGCGGAGTTCGCGCGTGTCGAGCGCGACATGTACGTTATCGCCCGACAGCTATGGAGCAAGACATATCCCGGAAAACCTCTGCCGCCCGATGACGCCAAGGGCCGTACCGAAACCATTCGTCTCGTCCTCGATCGGCTCAATCAGGAGCACGGCAAGCCGGAAGATCTCGTCCGCGATGCCCGCGCCACGGTCGATCGCATCAAACGCTTCATCGTCGCGAACGACATCCTGCGTTTGCCGGACCCGGACCAGTGCCAGGTGATTGAGATGCCGGAGTTTCATCGCGGCAATTCGCTGGCCTATCTGAATCCGGCACCGCCTCTGGACCGCAAAGCCTCGAGCTATTACGCTGTTAGTCCACCACCGGCCGGCTGGGACGCGCGCCGCGTCGAATCACTCTTGCAAGAGTACAACCGCCGTATGCTGCAGATTCTCACCATTCACGAAGCCTATCCCGGCCATTATGTGCAACTGGAGTATTCTAATCGCCATCCCTCCTTGATTCGTCGCGTTTTGTATTCCGGCGTCTTCGCCGAGGGATGGGCCGTCTACACCGAGCAGATGATGCTCGATCAGGGCTACGGCAACAGCGATCTGGCCTTACGGCTGTATCAGCTCAAGTGGTATCTGCGTAGCGTCGCCAACGCCATCCTTGATCACAAGATGCACTGCACCACCATGAGCGATGAAGAAGCGTTGGCTTTTCTGACTCAGCGCGCTTTTCAGTCCGAAGGGGAAGCTGTCGCCAAGATCATCCGGGCCAAGCAAAGTTCCTGCCAGCTTTCGACGTACTTCGTCGGCCGCATGGCGTTCTATCGCTTACGCCAGCAAATCCAGCGTGAAATGGGCGATAAGTTCCAGCTGGGCCGTTATCACGAGGCTGTTCTGGCTCACGGCACGCTGCCGGTGAAGTATCTCCCGGAACTGGTGCGTGAACAGCTCAAGCGGTCGCAGCAATGAAGCTACCATCCTGGTTGCGTGTCCCTGCAATAGGGCGGAATCGCTTTCCGATGGGCGACATGCAGGAGCTTACCAGCGCTCTGGTTTCGCCATTCTCTCGAAGGAGTCGGTGCTGCTGCTGCCTCTGTGGCCTGTGCTTCTTTATCTACCTCCGTCGGACCGCTGGGCCGATGCAAGTGAAGCACTCCGTCGCTGACACATTTTGTCAGCCGCCGCCGCCTCCTCTGCCAAATTGGCGGTCTTCCCTCTGCGGCGAAGCGGAGTGTTTTTGTTGCAATTCTTTATTAATTAGGAAGTTATGTCAACATATCAACGTGGCACATAAGTTGCTTTCGTCGGTCACGCAGCCATGAAGAGATTCCCTGGCGCGGCGTGCTTTCAAGGCGGCAGCCGCGGAACAGATGTTAATCCTCGAGCGGAAGTGAAGCTAGTGAAAGGAGATATGTGAATGGGGGCCAAGCAACTCACGTATAGCGATGAAGCGCGGCAGAAACTGTTGTCCGGCGTTAGTAAGCTGGCGCGGGCGGTGCGCTGCACTTTGGGGCCGCGCGGCCGCAATGCCGTGCTCGATAAAGGATGGGGCAGCCCCAACGTCACCAAAGACGGCGTCACCGTGGCCGAAGAAATCGAGCTGCAAGATCCCTACGAAAACATGGGAGCGCAGCTGGTCAAGGAAGCGGCCAGCAAAACCAGCGATGTGGCCGGCGACGGCACCACCACCGCCACTGTTCTCGCCGAAGCTATCTACCGTGAAGGTCTCAAAATGATCGCTGCCGGCCATGACCCCATGGCCCTGACACGCGGTATCCAGAAGGCTGTGGAGAAAGTCGTCGAAGAGTTGGAGCGGTTGGCCGAGAAGATCGACGATAAGGACGAAAAAGAGATTACCGAAGTTGCCACCATCGCCTCCAACAACAATGCTGAGATCGGCAAGAAGCTGGCCGAAGCGATGAAGCTCGTCGGCGCCACCAACGGCGTCATCACCATCGAAGAAGGCAAGACCGCTGAAACGGAAGTCGTGGTTGTACAAGGCATGCAGTTCGATCGCGGCTTTTTGTCGCCGCATTTCGTCACCAATCCCGACACGGTCACCTGCGAGCTGGACAATCCTTACATCCTCATCTACGAAGAGAAAATCAGCTCGGCCAAGGCACTTATTCCGCTTTTGGAGACTATCTCCAAGAAGAAGGAGCCGTTGCTCATCATCGCTGAGGACGTGGAGGGCGATGCGCTGGCGACGCTGGTGCTCAACAAGCTCAAGGGTATCCTGCAAGTCTGCGCCGTCAAGGCACCGGGCTACGGCGATCGCCGCAAGGCCATGCTCGAAGACATAGCCACCCTGACCGGCGGCAAGGCCATCTTCAAAGATCTGGGCATCCAGCTGGAGAACGTGCAGCTGCGCGACCTGGGCCGGGCCAAGAAGGTCAAGATCGATGCGGAGAATACGACGATCACCGAAGGCGCCGGCGATAAGAAAGCCATCGACGGCCGCTGCGAGATGATTCGCCGGGAGATCGAGAAGACCGACAGCGACTATGACCGCGAGAAATTGCAAGAACGTCTGGCCAAGTTGGCCGGCGGCGTCGCTCAGATCAAAGTCGGGGCGGCCACGGAGACGGAGATGAAGGAACGCAAGGCGCTGTTCGAGGATGCCCTGCATGCCACACGGGCGGCCCTGGCTGAAGGCATCGTGCCTGGCGGCGGCGTGGCTCTGTTGCAAGCTCGCAAGGTGCTTGACAAGTTTGAGGCCGAAAGCGAAGACGAACAGGCGGGCGTGCGTCTGGTGCAGAACGTCTTGGAGATGCCGTGCCGCTGCATCGCCGAGAACGCTGGCCTGGACGGTTCGGTCGTCGTCGCCAACATCCGCCGTAGCAAAGATAAGAACTATGGCTACGACGCCGACAAGGGCGAGTACACCGATCTGCGTAAACGCGGCATCGTCGATCCTGTCAAGGTGACACGCACCGCTTTGCAGAATGGAGCCAGCGTCGCTTGCTTGCTGCTCACGACAGAGTCGATGGTCGCAGACATTCCGGAAAAGAAAAAGGAAGAGAGACCGCACGATCATCACGGCGGTATGGGCGGCATGGGCGGCATGGGCGACATGGGGATGATGTAACCAACAAGGACACAAGCGAGCGGGGCGTGGACAGGCTCGCTCGCCCATTGGGAGAGGATAAAAACATGGCGAAAGAAAAAGATCTCAGCGTGCGCATTCGACCTTTGGACGATCGTGTGGTAGTGGAGCCGTTGGAGGCAGAGGAAAAGACGGCGGGCGGTATTTTGCTGCCGGACACGGCCAAGCAAAAGCCGCAGCGCGGCCGTGTGTTAGCCGTCGGCCCCGGCAAGCTCACCGACAAAGGCGAACGCATGACTCTGTCTGTACAGAAAGGCGACGAAGTCATTTATGGCCGTTATAGCGGCAGCGATGTCGAGGTAGACGGCAAAGAGATCAAAATCATGCGGGAAGGCGACATCCTCGCCAAGGTCACCAAGTAAGACAAACAAACCACAGAGTCGCAGAGTATACAGAGGGAAAAAAAGAAAAAAAGAAGACAGGTAAAGGGAACGAATAAGACTTACTTTTTTCTTTGTTCTTTTTCTGCTTCTTTTTTCTCTCTGCGTTCTTCTCTCTGTGTTCTCTGTGACTCTGTGGTTAATTTTGGGAGAACGTGCAAATGGCAAAACAACTGCTCTACACCGACGAGGCGCGCAAGAAGCTGCTCGCCGGCGCTGAAAAATTGGCCCGCGCCGTGGGCATCACTCTGGGGCCGACCGGACGCAATGTCATTCTTGACAAGAGCTTCGGCGGCCCGGCCGTTACCAAAGACGGCGTGACCGTCAGTAAAGAGATCGATCTGCCCGATCCGTTCGAGAACATGGGCGCCAAACTGGTCAACGCCGTGGCCCAGAAGACCAGCGACGTGGCCGGCGATGGCACCACCACGGCCACTATCCTGGCTCTGGCCATCTATCAGGAAGGGCTGCGCAACATCACCGCCGGCGCCAATCCGATGGCTGTTAAACGCGGCATCGATAAGGCTGTCGAAAAGGTCGTCGAAGCGCTGGACGGCATGTCCAAGAAACTGACCAAGAAAGAAGAAATGGCGCAAGTGGCCGGAATTAGCGCTAATAACGATCCAAAAATTGGTCAACTGATGGCCGACGCCTTCGAGAAGGTCGGCAAAGACGGCGTCATCACTGTCGAAGAGGGCAAAACTTCCGAGACGACGCTGGAGTTCGTCGAGGGCATGCAGTTCGATAAAGGCTACATCTCGCCGTATTTCATCACCACGCAAGAGATGACCTGCGAACTGGAAGACGCTTATATCCTCATTCACGAAAAGAAGATCAGCAACGTCCGCGATCTTTTGCCGCTCCTGGAGAAAGTGGCCCAGACCGGCAAGCCGTTCCTCATCATCGCTGAGGACGTGGAGAGCGAGGCACTGGCCGCCCTGGTCATCAACAAACTGCGCGGTGTGTTGCAAGTCTGTGCCGTCAAGGCGCCCGGCTTCGGCGATCGCCGCAAGGCCATGCTCGGCGATATCGCCGTCCTCACGGGCGGGCAGTTCATCAGCGAAGATCTCGGCTTGAAGCTGGAGAACGTCGAGTTGTCGCAGCTGGGCCGGGCCAAGACGGTCAAGGTCGAGAAAGAGAGTTGCACCATCATCAACGGCGCCGGCAAGAAAGCCGACATCGAGAAGCGTATCGCCCAGATCCGCGCGCAGATGGAGCAGACCGAAAGTGAGTACGACAAAGAGAAGTTCAGTGAGCGGCTGGCGAAGCTGACGGGCGGCGTGGCCATCATTCGTGTCGGCGCCGCTACCGAGGCGGAGATGAAGCAGACCAAGGGGCGCGTCGAAGACGCCTTGCACGCCACGCGCGCTGCTGTAGCCGAGGGCATCGTCCCCGGTGGCGGTACGGCCCTGCTACGCTGCATCCCTGCTGTCGAAAAATTGGCCGAAAAGCTCGAAGGCGACGAGAAGGTCGGCGCGGAGATCGTGGCTCGAGCGCTGGAAAAGCCGATCCGCACTATCGCCGAAAACTCTGGGGCCGACGGTGCGGTCATTGCCGACGAAGTGGCGCGGCAAAAGGCGGCCAACATCGGTTATAATGCCAACACGGGCGAGTTTGTGGACATGTACAAGGCCGGCATCGTTGATCCGACCAAAGTGACCCGCTCGGCCCTGGTAAATGCCGCCAGCATTGCTGGACTGATGCTCACGACTGAGGTGATGGTCACCAAGATCGATGAGGATGAGCCAGCCAGCAAGGTGCAAGGCGCTGTCCGATAACAAAAGGGCTGAGTTCGGAGTGCTGAAGTTCTGAGGAAATCTGCACTCAGAACTCAGCACTTCGAACCCAGAACTCGGAACTTTAGAACATGCCTATGGCCAGCTCGAAGCGGGACTATTACGAGGTCCTGGGCGTCCCGCGCGACGCCGACGACGACACGCTCAAAAAGGCCTATCGCAAGTTGGCCATGCAGTATCACCCGGATCGCAACGTCGGCGATGCCGAGGCGGAGGCCAAATTCAAGGAAGCCTCCGAAGCCTACGACGTGTTGCGCGATCCGCACAAGCGCCAGCTCTACGACCGCTACGGTCATGCCGGTCTGGAAGGGACCGCCATGCCGAATTTCGCCAGCGCCGATGCTGTTTTTGACATTTTCGGCGATATTTTCGGCGATATTTTCGGCGGACGGCGTCGGCGTGGTCCTCGGCCTGGCCGCGATCTGCAAATAGCGCTCGAGATTGACCTGCTGGAAGCGGCACGCGGCGTGCAGAAAGAAATCAAAGTCCCGCGGATGGAGATCTGCTCGGATTGCCGCGGCAGTGGTGCCCGGCCCGGCACTCGGCCGGCCACCTGCCGGCGCTGCGGCGGACGGGGCGTGGTCATTCAGGGCCAAGGCTTCTTCCGCATTCAGCAAACCTGCGGTGCCTGCGGCGGTCAAGGCATGGTCATCACCGATCCCTGCCGCACTTGCCACGGACGCGGCTCTGTCGAGATCGAACGCACGCTGACGGTGAATATTCCGCCCGGCGTGGATAACGATGTGAGCATTCGTCTGGCCGGCGAGGGCGAGGCCGGCGAACGCGGCGCACCGCCGGGTGACCTCTATTGCGTCCTCCGTGTCCGCAAACATCCCCTGTTCGTTCGTCACGGCCAGGATCTTCACTGCGAAGTGCCGGTGACGATTAGCCAGGCGGCTCTGGGCCGGCCCATCGAAGTGCCGACGCTAGACGGACAGTTTATTACTCACACGCTCAAACGCGGCACACAGAGCGGCGAGGAAGTCCGCATTCCCGGCAAAGGCATGCCGCATCTGCGCGGCGGCCGGCCTGGCGACTTGGTGGTCCATGTGCGCGTGGTAACACCGCGGCACTTGACCAGGCGGCAGGAAGAGCTTTTCCGTGAACTGGAAGAAATCGAGGGAACCGAAATTCCTCCCGAACGGAAGAGCTGGCTCGATCGCATCCGCGCGTTTTTTGCGCCAAACGCAAACGAGCCGGAAGCATAAGCGACGGAATGGAAGGGTGAGAAGTCATGACGGAACACAAGGAACAAAATTCTGCCACGATGAATAACGCTGCTGAAACGGCTGAGGAACAGACCCGGACGCAGACCGAAGACCAGGCTGCCGAGCAAGTGCTCGATGATCTGGACAGTTTGCGGGCCAAGCTCCAGGAAGCCGAACAGAAGCGCGACGAATATCTCTATCTGGCCCAACGGACGCGGGCCGATTTTGAGAACTATCAGAAACGCATGAAGCGCGATCAGGCTGAGGAACGCCGCTATGCCCAGGTGCCGCTGGCGTTTGACTTGCTGTCGGCTCTGGACAATCTGGAACGTGCCACTGCCGCGGCCGAGCAGGCCGGTGAGAAAGGTCCACTGGTTCAAGGCGTGGCAATGGTCCACACGCAACTGCTCGACATCCTGCGCCGTCACGGTGTTACACGCATCGAAGCGCAGGGCAAGCCGTTTGATCCAAACTGCCACCAAGCAGTGACCCAGCTGCCGAGCAAGGAGCATCCACCGATGACGGTGGTGCAAGTGCTGGAGCAGGGCTACCTGATTCATGACCGGGTGCTCCGTCCTGCGCGCGTGGTCGTGTCCACGGCGCCGGAGCCGACCGATAAACCTGTTTAACCGCGAGTTGCAGGCGAGCACTCGCCTGCAGCTCGCGGCTAAACGTAACTTTGCCCTTTGGGAGAGATCCTATGCCGACTTACGAATATCATTGTGACGCTTGCGATCATGGTTTCGATGAATTTCAATCCATCAGCGAGGCGCCTCTGAAGAAGTGCCCGAAGTGCAAAAAACCGAAGCTCCGCCGCATCTTCGGTACGGGAGCAGCCGTCCTCTTCCGAGGTTCCGGCTTCTATGAGACCGATTACCGCAGCGAATCGTACAAGCAAGCGGCCAAGGCGGATCAGGAAGCAGCCAGCAAAGTGTCCAGCAATGGTACAGACACTACACCTTGCGGAAACGGCACGGCTTGCGCCTGCGCTGGGGGGAAGGGCAAGAAAAGTGAGTCGAAAAGCTCCAAGTCCTGAACCGGACCGACCGAAGATAAGGTTGTCCTGCCCGATCTGTGGTCGGCGCATGGAAGGGCGCAGCTTGGCGGAATGGCCTTCGTTTCCCTTCTGCTCGGCGCGCTGCAAGACCATCGACCTGGGTCGCTGGTTGGGCGAAACCTACCGCATACCGGCCGAGGAACCGGAGGAACACTTTTCCTCCGAGGAGCCGGATCTCCCCTAAGCCGGCCGATCATCGGCCGTTCCCATAGAGCGAGGCGTCGCCCTCTGGGCGACGCCTCTCTTTTTTGTAACAATGAATGAGCCAGAAACATCAGCGCCTCAATTAGCCGGAAGCGTAAGCGATGGATCATGCGTTACCTCATCGACGGTTACAATCTGTTGCACGCGATGGGCCTGCTGAGCGGCAAGGTCGGCCCGCATGGTCTGGAGAGAGCGCGGCTGGCTTTGTTGGGCCGGCTGTGCGGCGATCATGGCGAAGACACGGGCGCCGTCACAGTGGTCTTCGACGCCTCGCGGGCGCCGCCGGGGGCCGTTGACAAAGAGGATTATCAGGGTATTCATATCCGTTACGCTCTCGACTGCGAGGCCGACGAAATCATCGAAAACTTGATTCAGCAGGAAGCGACGCCGCGGCAGCTGACCATCGTTTCCGATGATCATCGTATTCAGCAGGCTGCGCGTCGCCGTCGCTGTCTGGTAAGCGGCTGTCTGGATTATTTGGAAGAGATGGAGCGACGACGACGGCGCAAACCAACGCTACCCGAAGCGTTCCTCAAGCCGGAGAGCATCTCGAACCAGGAAGCCCAGCATTGGCTACGTGAATTCGCCGATCTTGTCGATAAGCCTAATCAAACCGAACCGCAACCATAAGGGAACAAGGGGACTGCGGAACGCGTTCGAGCAAGATGGCCCCCGTCTCGTGGGGCTTGTAGTTGTAATTCAGAGCCATCAAGCCCACGGGGTAACGGTGGCGGCGCTGGACAATCAGGGCAGCGTTTCCGGAGCAGCGCGTGGTGCAGGGCCGCATAGGCAGTGGAGCAGACAAGAGAGGGGGGAATGGTAGAATAAGAACTGGCGCCTGGGAAAGTCTCCTACTGAAGTTATTTCCCCAACGTAAGTCTGCAATTTCCCATGCGTTATGTCTTCCTTGAAACTGCTGGTACGATCGCGGTTCGGATGGGAGCACAGCATGGATCGCAGCAATCACTACGAAGCCTCCTTTGAAGCATATCTGCAACGGCATCGTCTCTGTTACATCGCTGTCGATGAGACGCGTCGGCCGATGCTCGGTGAGACCCCGGTCAAAAGCCTTGATTTTATTGTCTTCGGCGACCATGGCGCGCGTTTGGTGGTGGACATAAAGGGCCGCCGTTTCCCGGCGGGCCGGCCCGGCAAACCGCGGCGCGTCTGGGAGTGTTGGTCCACGCGCGCGGACATCGACGGCTTGCGCCGCTGGGTCGATCTGTGGGGTCCCGGCTATCAGGGCTTGCTCGTTTTCAGCTATCACATTCTGCCCTGGGTAGAGCTGCCTGCCGACACCGAAGATCTGTGGATATGGCGCGGTCGACGCTATCTGCTGCGTGCGGTGGAAGTCAACGATTATCGACGGCACATGCGCGTCCGCAGTCCGAAATGGGACACCGTCACCCTGCCGCGCACGGTGTTTCGAGAATTGGTGCAGCCGTTGTGTCATTACACGCAGGCAGCGGCGGCTTGGCGTGAGGAGACCTGGGACAGCTGGGATTTTCCCCACGAGTACGAAGACAGCCCTTTCCGAGTCTGAAGTGTAGACAGAGAAAGAAAAAGCCGTTTAGGGATTTTGTTCGGCTTTCACGAATCATTAAGATTCAATCGCTACACTTGGACAATAGGAATTCGCCTGGGGCGATTTCGTAGCAAATCGCAGCCCGAAAAACGGGCCGGCGCTGGTCTGTGGATGGATTGGGGCGTCCGTTTTTCGGCATTGGTTTTCTACGCGGAAAGGTGCAACGATGAAGAGAGTCATGCAAATCACGTTGGCGGCGGCGGTCGCAGCGATGGCCGTTAGCCCGGTGCTGGCGCAACAACGACAGCGCGGTTTCGGCGGTTTCGGCGGCATGGGCACGCTCTTGCTGCTCGGCCAAAAATCGGTCCAGGAAGAACTGAAGCTCTCCGACGAGCAGGTCAAGAAGGTTACGGAATTACAGGAAAAACAGCGCGAATCGTTCCAGGGGCTTCGTGATCTGAGCCAGGAAGAACGGCGAACGAAGATGCAGGAGATAACCAAGACCCAGAACGAGGCCCTCGCCAAGATCCTCAAGCCCGAACAACTCAAGCGGGCCAAGCAGATCGCCCTGCAACAACAGATGCGGTTCGGCCTCGGCTTTGTCCTCAATAATGAGGAAGTTGCCAAAGCGCTCAAGATCACCGACGAGCAGCGTGACAAGATCCGAGAGATTCAAAGAAGCGCGTTCGAGGAGATGCGCGATCTGGGACGCGATGAGGAAGGGCGCAAAAAGCGTGAGGAGATCCGCAACGCCACGAACGAAAAAGTCAATGGTGTGCTGACGGCCGAGCAGAAAACGAAGTTGAAAGAACTGCAAGGCGAACCGTTCAAGGGCAAAATTGAGTTTCCACAGTTTGGCGGTCGCCGCAATCGTCAAAATTAAGAGCTAGCGGACCAAACCTCCTCCCCCACGAGGGGGAGGGCTGGGGTAGGAGGTGTCAAGGCAATTTTCACGGCGAGTTGCAGGCAAGCACTCGCCTGCAACTCGCCGCGAAACAAACTTATTTCGGGGACAACATCGCCCGCTGGACGGTGACGCCGAGGTCGGCGGGACTGTCAGCCACGGCGATACCAGCAGCGCGGAAGGCAGCAATCTTGTCTTTGGCCGTGCCGCTGCCGCCGCTGATGATGGCGCCAGCGTGCCCCATACGCTTGCCCGGCGGCGCTGTCTGCCCGGCCACAAACGCCGCCACCGGCTTGGTAACGTGCTGTTGGATGTACGCCGCCGCCTTCTCCTCCGCCGTGCCGCCGATTTCGCCGATCAGCAAAATCGCCTCTGTCTGCGGATCGTCCTGGAAGAGTCTCAGCAAATCGATTTGCGTCGTGCCGACGATCGGATCGCCGCCGATGCCGACACAAGTAGATTGTCCGAGTCCAAGATTCGACAATTGCCAGACGGCCTCGTAAGTAAGGGTGCCGCTGCGGCTGATGACGCCGACGGGGCCGGGCTTGTGGATGTAGCCAGGCATGATGCCAATTTTGCACTGGCCCGGTGTGATAATTCCCGGACAGTTGGGACCGATGAGCCGGCAGTTTTTCTCTTTGAGGAAGCGCATGACGCGGGCCATATCGAGGATGGGAATGCCTTCGGTGATGGCAACGATGACACGGATGCCAGCGTCGGCCGCTTCGAGAATGGCATCCGCAGCGCCGGCTGGGGGCACAAAGATCATGCTAGCATCGGCGCCGGTCTTGCGCACGGCCTCGGCCACCGTATTGAACAGCGGGAAGCCTTCCTTGCTTGTGCCGCCCTTGCCCGGCACCACGCCGCCGACAACTTGCGTCCCATATTCGCGGCACATCTTGGCGTGAAACGTTCCTGCCTTGCCCATGCCCTGGCACAGAACACGCGTATTTTTGTCCACAAGAATGCTCATTCCCGTTTCCCCTTATCGTTCATGGAGCGAATCAATTCCGCGAGGTACGCCGTCCGCTCATTGCTGGATTGATAGAGATGACTGCGCTGGCCCGCCATCGCCAGATAGCCGCCAAGTACGAACCAAGCCAATCCGGCCACGATCAGCATCCACTGCAAGTCTGCTTCGCTCCGTTTCAGACTCCAATCCCCGAGGAACACTCCTGCCCCGGCTGCAGACAGACCCAAGAGGATTTCAACCTTGGCCCAAGGGCGGTTAAGACGCTTGTAACCAAGTCTCGTATGAAGGTCTTCCAAGGCTTGTTTTGGGCCGGGCATGGTAGGAACCTCTGTCTACTTCGCTGCCGCAACCACCTTCTTCGCCGCCTCGGTCAGTCCGTTCGCTGTGGTGATGTTCTGTCCACTCTCGGCCAGCATTTTACGGCCCAGCTCGACGTTGGTGCCTTCCAGACGCACTACCAACGGTACATGAAAACCGACTTCCTTGAACGCCGCCAGGATGGCCCCGGCGATGATGTCGCACTGCATGATGCCGCCGAAGATGTTCACCAACACCGCCTTGACACGCGGATCGCCCAAGAGAATGCGGAACGCCTCGGTCACTTGTTCCTTGTTGGCGCCGCCACCGACATCCAGGAAATTGGCCGGCTCGCCGCCGTGGTACTTGATTATGTCCATCGTCGCCATCGCCAGCCCAGCGCCATTGACCAGGCAGCCGATGTTGCCGGTCAGACTGATGTAACTCAGCCCGGCCCGTCCCGCCCGCAGTTCGGCGGGGTCTTCCTCGGCTTCGTCGCGCAATGCGGCGATGTCGGGATGGCGAAACAGGGCATTGTCGTCGAAGGTCATCTTGGCATCGACGGCCAGCACGTCGCCAGGGTCCATGACCGCCAACGGATTGATTTCAGCGAGGCTGCAATCTTTTTCCAGATATACCCTCGCCAGGGCCGTGATGATCGCCTCGGCCTGGGATGCCTGAGGGCCGGTGAAGCCGAGATCATAAGCGATACGACGGGCCTGGAACGGCTGCAGGCCGAACTCCGGTTCGACGACGGTTTTGAGGATCTTTTCGGGACTATGAGCGGCCACTTCCTCGATTTCGACGCCGCCCTCGGCACAAGCCATTAACACCGGAGCGCCAATGTCGCGATCAAGGACCATGCCGATGTAGACTTCACGGACAATCTTGGCCGATGCTTCAACGACCAGCAGTTTCGAGACTTTTTGGCCTGCCTCGCCGGTCTGGGCGGTGACGAGGGGATAGCGGAGCATGATCTCGGCAACGCGGGCAACATCGGCACGGTTAGTGACGAATTTGACGCCGCTCACTCCTCCCTTATCCTCTCCCGGAACGGGGGGGGATTTAAAGCGTCCCTTGCCGCGTCCGCCGGCATGGACCTGGGCCTTGATGACCACGGGACCCCCGCCGAGTTGATCGAACGCTTGCTGTGCTTCCGCTACGGAGGAGACGACGATACCGCGCGGAATTTTCGCGCCGGCCTGCGCGAGTAGCTCTTTGGCCTGATATTCATGAATTTTCATGCGATTGTCCTCAATATCCCTACCAGCCCGCCAGACCGGTAAAGGATGCCTTACCGGCCTGGCGGGCTGGTGGGGATGTTCTTGTTATAGAAATAGCCCGCAGGGCCAGCGAGGGCATCTCTTCCCGGCGTGGCGGGCTGGTTCGGCACAATCCGAGAGGTCTGCTGAACTTGTCTCTGCATCCCTTACTTGACCAATCTCTGAACGCGGCAAGGATTGCGGCGTGCGGAGATTCGTACAGTCCTGGAGGCGCGAACCGTTTGCTTTTTCGCAGTTCAGGCGATTTTCCTTCCAGATTGGCCGATTTAGGGGATGTACAATCAGATTCAATCTCCCCAAGACGAGTTTCCACGATGCAGTTCCTGCTTGAGAACCGGGATGCCATACGGAACGAACCCTGCGGCTTGTGTGGCCGGCTTCTATCCGCGCCAGCCGGCATACAGCTGCTTCTCGCCGGCAGCGCCACTCCAGTGTGTCTGGATTGCGGCCGCAAGCACACGCCGTCTCTGGCCGCCCTGGTCCATCTCGCCGAAGTCGCCGTGCGCATCGGCCGTATCCATCGCCACTCCGTCTTCCCACCGCTCACCGCCCTGCTCGACCTGGCCAACGCCGCCGAGAAATATGCCCAGACTGCCAATCAGTGACAAGGGGACAGGGTGATGAAAAATCTCTATTTTTCACCTTGTCATTCGGTCGCCTTGTCATCTTCACGGCGGGGATCGAGCCATGCATGAAACTACGCACCTGCTCCGTGATCTCGTCGCGCTGCCTAGCATCAATCCGATGGGCCGGCCTCTATCTGGGCCGGACATCTACGAGCACCGCGTCACAGCTTATCTGGAAAACTTCTTCCATTCGCTTGGCGTTCCTTGCCAGCGCCAGCCCGTCGCTCCTCTGCGCGACAATATCCTCGCCTGGACCGATGCCGCGGAAGCACCAGCGACTGTGATCTTCGAAGCGCATCAGGATACGGTGCCGACCGACAATATGACCATCGATCCGTTCGCGGCCCACATTGAAAATGGCCGGCTCTATGGCCGTGGCGCGTGTGACATCAAAGGCGGCATGGCCGCCATGCTGGCTGCCTTCGCGCGGCTGGTACGCGACCAGCCGAAAGGCGCGGCCCGTGTCCTTATGATCTGCACGGTCGATGAGGAATTTACGTTTCTCGGCGTGCAGCGCCTCGTCCAATTCGGTCTCCCCTCTCTTGTTCCTGCCCTCCGCGGGGGAACGCCCAATCTCCTGGGGGCCATCGTCGCCGAGCCGACGCAGCTACACATCGTCAACTCCCACAAGGGGGCGGTGCGCTGGGATCTGACGACGACCGGTCGGTCCTGCCACAGTTCGCGACCGGAACAGGGAATCAATGCGATTTATCGCATGGCCGCTGTGCTACCGTACCTCGAGCGCTACGCCGAGGAGCTGCGTGTCTCGCGCAACGATCCGCGCCTGGGACCACCGACGTTGAGTGTTGGCCGCATCGACGGCGGCACCAGTGTCAATACGGTGCCAGACCAGTGCCGTATTGAGATCGACCGCCGCCTGCTGCCTGGCGAGAAAGCATCCTCAGCCTTGGAGCATCTGCACGATTATTTGCGGAGACACATCGATCCCACACTGGCGTTTTCCTTCTCCACGCCGTGGTTATCAGCCCCGCCCTTGAGTGCGTCTGGCTCGGACGAACTGGTTGCCCGGTTGGGAGCGGCCGTCGATAGCGTGATCGGTCGTCATCAGGTAGATGCGGTACCCTACGGCACCGACGCTGCTCCCCTCGCCGCATCCGGCATCCCCGCGGTGGTGTTCGGCCCCGGCGACATCGCCCACGCTCATACTTGCGATGAATGGGTGCCGCTTGAGGAAGTTGAACAGGCCAGCGACATCCTCTACCGACTGGCGTGCGGGCGGTGAACGTGACAGAGAGAATCTGTTTCAAAAGGGGGCCTATAAATCAAATCAATGCATGAATCGCAAACGATACCGGGCCGGCGAACGGTCCTGGGCACGGTATAGCGGAACAGTCGAAACGGTTTCATCAGTAGCCGTGCCCAGGCGTCGGCGGCTTGACTTTGCCCCGAAACGACCGGAACAAGAAAAGGAAATAAACGACCGCCAAGATGATGCCGATGCCCCACCATACCAGGCCGACCTGAAGACCGTAACGGCCGGCCGCGGCATTCTCGACCGTGACGTTGAAGGCCGGGTCGAGCGTGGAGCGAAGCAAATTGGGGTAATTGCCCGCCATTGTGGCCGCCAGGATGCTCAACAAAAACAGGCTCGAGGCCAAGAAAGCCGCCAACTCGCGGCGTTGCCATTGACAATAGAAGACGCTAACCAAACTGACCAACACCAGGATCGCCAGAATCAAGGTCCACGGCCTGGCCCACAAGTTGGCAAAAAGCGGTGGATCAAGCCAGGCTGTGGCCAATGTGGCCAACACCCACAGCGGTACAGCAGTCGACCATGCTCGCCAGGCAAGGACGCGGCTCCGCTCCTGCACCGGACCGGTCGTTTTCCAGACCAGGAACAGCGCCCCGTGGCCGGCCAACACACATAGAGTAAAAACCCCCACCAGGAGCGTATACCAGTCGAAGACGCCCGGCTGCGGACCAGGTCGAAAGTCGGTGAAAAGGGGTATGGCAAAATAGCCGCTAGCGTCTACAGGAACGCCGCGAATCACGTTGCCCAACGCCGTGCCCAGCACCACGGCCATCAAGACCGAGGCGAACGAAAAAGTGCTGTCCCAGAACTCGCGCCAAAGAGGATTCTCGTGGTGGGAACGCAGTTCGATGGCCATGCCACGAAGGATCAACAACCACAACACGATCATGAGCGGAAGATAAAAGCCGCTGAAGGCCGCCGCGTAGCCGCGGGGAAAGGCGAAGAACAGCACTCCACCGCCTGCTATGAGCCAAACTTCATTGCCGTCCCACCACGGTCCGATCGCGCTCAAAACGGTTCGCCGCTCCTCATCGGTTCGGGCCACGAAGCGATGGAGGATGCCCACGCCGAAATCGAAACCGTCCAGTACGACGTAAACCGCCAGCATCACCGACACGGCGGCGAACCAAAATGTCTCCATAGGGGTTCCCTCATTCGGTCGAGGCTGCCGTGGTGGGGCGGATCGAAGAATGAAGCTCCCTGTTGGCCTCCTCACTCGGTACAGGCCCCCGCTCGACTTCACGCACCGCCAAGTAAAATCCGAGCATACCCAGGACCAGGTACAGACCCATAAATCCCAGGGATGTAAAAACGACGTTTCCGGCGTTCACAGAGGGCGAAGCCGCATCCACGGTTCGCAGCAGCCCCCAGACAACCCACGGCTGTCGTCCCAATTCGGCCGTCCACCATCCTGCGGTGGTGGCAATGTAAGGGAAGGGCATGGCCAGCAGCAGTATCCAGAGCATGGGGCGCGACGTTTCCAGCTTGCCGCGCAGGAGCAACCAACCCGCCCATGCCAGGATCACGAGGAAAATCGTGCCCAGCCCAACCATGATGTGGTAGACATAGTAGAGCAACTCGACGTTGTCCGGCCATTGGTCCTCGGGAAAGTCGTTGAGGCCATAGACAGTGCTGCCAAACGTCCCATAAGCCAGAAAGCTGAGCACGCCAGGCACCACAATGGGGTTTTCCAATTGCCGCTTTTTCACATCGGGTTGGCCGATGATTGCCAGTTCGGCGTTCGGCCCACTCTGGAAGACGCCTTCCATGGCTGCCAGCGTTACCCGTTGGTGCTGAGCGATCAATTTGCCTTGTTGGTCTCCTGTGGGAAACAAAAGGAAAAGGGTGAACACCAGGCCGGTGACGACTCCGGTGCGTAGACAAATGCGCGCCACGTCGGCGTGCTTGCCCATCAGGATCCACACCGCTCCGACAGACGCCAGGACGAACGAAGCCGTCACCACGGAGGCACACATGTTGTGTGCGTACTGCCACAGTGCCCACGGGTTGAAAAGGAACGTCCAGAAGTCGGCCAACTGAAGCGAGCCATCGACCATGCGATAGGCCACGGGATGCTGAAGGAAGGCATTGCTGGCGATGATGAAATATCCCGACAGCCAAGAACCGAGAAACAAGGCCAAGGCAGCGGTGAAATGTCCACGCGGCCCCAGCTGCCTTTCGCCGAACAGGAACAATCCCAAGAAAGTGGATTCCAAAAAGAAGGCGAACACACCCTCCATGGCCAGCGTTTGTCCAATGACGCCGCCGGAAAAGCTCGAGAGCTTCGCCCAGTTAGTGCCGAACTGGAACTCCAAGGGTATGCCTGTTACCACTCCCAGAGCAAAGTTGATGCCGAAGATGCGAGCCCAGAAGCGCACGGTCTGGTTATAGCGCTCATCGCGTTTCCATAGGGCCAAGCCCTTGAGCAGCACCAGCAGAAGCGCCAGGCCCATCGTCAGCTGGGGGAAGAGATAATGGAACGTGACGGTGAAGGCGAACTGAAAGCGCGCCCAGGCTATTCCATCCATATTGCTCTTTCCTCTCCTCCAGTGGGCTGCGGCCACTTGACCGCTTTTTCCGCTGAGATCAAACTAAGAAATTCCTCACTCCTGAAAAGACAGTCGTTCATACAGATGGGGCGATCTTCCCTTTGAGTCAGCCCAGCGCCTCTTCGTATTTGCTCTCGTCGAAGTAGTGAGCTGTCGCAGATAGGCGTCGGCATGGAAGAAACGGGAACAGAGCCGCCGGGTTACGCGACCGGGGCTACGGCGCCGCACGCGGAGTATTTTTGTCCGTCATGCAAGCGGTTGTTCTGGTCGTCGCGCTTTAACCCTCTACTTGTGCTTCTTCTCCCATTGCCGGGCCAGATAAAGCGAGGCGAGTTTTTCCAGGTCGGTCGGGCAATCGGCGACGTTCTTCCACGCGGCGATGGCGGCTTTATGATCGCCAAGCATGGCCTCGGCCCAGCCGCGCAGACGGCGCGCGGCGGCGCTATCGCGGTGAGTGGGATAATCCTCCTCGAAGCGTCTCCAGTTTTCCACGGCGTTCTGCCAGGCCGAATGAGCTTTCTGGGCATCCGGTGGGAATGGCGGCAGACCCACCTGCGCTTGCAGGTCGAGACGGGCTTGCAGCTGCTCGGCCTGCTCCTGATCGCATAGACCAAGCTGGTAAGCCACTTCTGGGTTGCGTGCGGCAGCGGCAGCGCTGTTAAGGAGAATGTGAACCGGCCAGCTGGAACGCCCGCCCCACAGTTCTTTCACCTGCTTCTCGGCTCGCTCGCGCTCCAAAGGCGACCTGGCCCGCACCAGGGCGGCATAGACACGAGTAGCCTCATCTAGCCATGCCTGGAATTTCTCTTGCAAGTCCCCGGTATTAGCCCGCTGCTCCAACATGCTGCGCCAGTTGGCGCGTTCGCCGACTAATTTCTCTTCTGCCGTACCGTACCGGCCGCGCAGCAGCAGATCACGTGGTTGGCCGGGATCCATCATCGGGGCGATGAAGAAATTGGCAAAGAGAGAGAGCACTTGTTTCCCCAACTCGCTCGTCCGCGGAAACAGACGCTCATCCTGAAACACCGCAGGCAACGTGTTCCACGGCACCAATTCGAGTTGAAAACGCTGTTCTCGATTGGTGGTATCTACGCCGCCCTCGCTGGCCGATAGGAAACGGCGTAAGAGGGTACATTTATCTTTTGAAACCAGAACAGGGGCCGGTTTGGCGGCGCCGATCGAACAGGCGGCCTGGATGCGCTCTATATCCTTGGCAGCATCGCTGGCCAAACGGACACGCACCGCTGGTGCCAGCAGTTTGTCTTGCAAGTAACGCATGCGCGGCGACAGCGCCGACAGCGGACAGACCAATTCTGCTCGGGCAGCCCGCGCTTGCTCCTGGGTTACTGGATAAGTAAGCGAACGGCCGACTTCCGCCGGGGAATGAAGCTGAGCAAGGATTTCCGACTGCTTACGGACCTGGGCCAGCGTGGCGACACCCTCGCCCTTGGGACCGGGCAACGGCAGACCGAGATACGGATCGAACAAGTATGCATCTTTGCCGTCGCCAATTACGACACCGCATGTCCACAGATGCAGGTTCCCTTTTGCATCGGGGACCTGAAGCAGAAAACCGAGCAGCTCGCGCTGGGGAGTGTCCGGTTCACCGAACTGTTCAAGCAAGGCCAGAAAGACCAAAGCCCGTTCGAGAGCGCTACCCCAGCCACGCCGCACCACGAAAGAAGGTGGAGCTGCTTCGCCTTCTTCCGGACGCAGACGTACCTCGCGCATCACCCAGGCGAAGGCCCGCACAGCCTGATCCAGCGGCTTTTCGCGCACAGGCGACCCACCGGCCTTGCTGCGCACGCCTTTGACCTCCAGGGCGTTGGCCGCATCACGCATCAAAAAGCAACGGAACAGGTGGTGGTTGTCCAGGCGTGTGTAATGGCTTGACTCGACCTCGCCTAGTTCCTCATCGCTCAAATGGAAATTAGTACGAAGCCAATCCCTCTCCTCTTTCGTCAGCGCCGGCGGCCGCAAGGCTGCTTTCTCACCTAGCTCCGCATTGATCTGCTGCAAGGCGCTGCGGCAGGCGTTAAGGTCCGTTTGTCGAGAGAGATTCTGTCGGGCCGTTTCCACACCGCTCTCGCTGGTTTGTGCGGGGCTGCTTGTACGTCTGGTCGTCGCAGGAGGGGAGCTGCCCAGAAAGAAAAAGTAGCCCACAAACACCAGTACCAGGACAAGACTCGCTGCGGCGATGACCCAGGTTCGCAGGTAAAAGCTAACCCCCGGCTCTGGCTCCGAAAGATGCTCCTCGTGCATGAAAACGGCTCCCCGTTGCGCATTTTGCGTGTTAGCGGACATTTCCCTCTCTTCTGGTGGAGGAGGGAGTTGGGTCCGGTAGCACTAAGTGCTGGTCAATGGTTCCAGGGCACGGCGCAGACGCAGACAGCATTCGATCAAGGCCGGCAGATCAGCCAGCGCAATCATGTTGGGACCGTCGCTGAGTGCTTGGTCGGGGTGCGGATGCGTCTCTAGAAACAGTCCATCGCATCCGGCCGCCACCGCTGCCCGCGCCAGGTACGGCACCATGCGGCGATCGCCGCCGCTTCGGTCGCCCGCACCGCCTGGCATCTGTACGCTGTGAGTGGCATCAAAGATCACGGGATACCCCAAATCTTGCATCCACGGGATGGCGCGCATGTCGCTGACCAGGGTGTTGTAGCCGAACGAGACGCCGCGCTCGGTCAACAACAGCTGGCGATTGCCCACTTCCTCCATTTTGCCGACCACGTGGCGCATGTCCCAGGGCGCCATGAATTGCCCTTTTTTGACGTTGACGACGCGGCCGGTTCGTCCGGCCGCCTGCACCAGGTCTGTCTGGCGAGCGAGAAAGGCCGGTATTTGCAGCACGTCGCATACTTCCGCCACAGGGCCGGCCTGCTGCGTCTCGTGAATGTCGGTCAGCAGCGGCAAGCCGGTACGTTCCTTGACAGCAGCCAATGTCTTCATGCCCTCGCGCAGCCCTGGCCCACGGAACGATCGGCCAGAGGTGCGGTTGGCCTTATCGAACGATGCCTTGAACACTACCGGGATTTTCAAACGCTCCGCTAATTCTGCCAATGTCTCGGCGATGTGTAGCGTCAAATCGTGCGACTCGATCACGCATGGTCCCAGAATCCACAGCAGCGGCCGTCCCGGACCACAGACGGCAGTGCCGACAGATACAGATTGTATCGTTTTCATGGCTTCACCTTCCTTGGCGTTTGTCTGCACAAATCGGAAGCGTAAGCGACAGATCTATACCCGTCGCTTACGCTTCCGACTCGTAATCAGTTTACTTTTTCAATTCCACCGGCAGTTGGTCGATCTTGGCGGCGAGGATGAAATCGTTCTCTGTCAGCCCCCCGACAGCATGGGTGGACAGTTCGATGGCGACGTTGCGATAGCCGGTCAGGTGCAGGTCGGGATGATGATCCTCCGCCTCGGCAACTTGACCGACGCGCGCGAAGAAGTCAAGAGCGGTCGCAAAGTCTTTGACGCGCCATTCGCGGCGGATACGTTTGCCGTCGTCCGTAAGCCGCCACTGCGGCACGGCCCGCAGGTTCTCGCGCACCTGTTCGGTGCTCAGGGGCGGCACGCCGCCTTCACAGGCCCGGCAATGGCGCTGAGTCAACTCGGTCGCAGTGATTGTCATGGCTGGCTTCCTCCTTTTGTGGGCATTCAGGGTACTTGAGTCATTTTAGCGAACCTCTCGTTGGCCGGGAGTCTCTAGTAAAACACAGTCGGGCCTGACGCATCTGTGGCAACCCTAACTACCCGATGGGAGGAACCATGATTTTCCTGTACACGGCTTTGCTGCTCCTCGTCGGCGTGGTCTATTTTCTGGTCCAGCGCCGGGTCGCCGCTCTGGAAAAGAAATACGCCAGCGTTGTCAAGGAAGCAGATACTCTGCTTCGCCAAAGCAGCTACCGCGAGGGCAACAGCAATCGTCAAGACCCTTACCAGAGCGCCAAACGGCAATATAAGCTGGCTCTGCTCGTCGACAAGCGCGACCGCCTGGAGGCCAGCTACCTCACTTGGCACCAGCGTGCCGAGCAGCTAAGCAAGCTCCGTCAACGCCTCCGCGCCTGGAAGGGACGTAAGCTGCCCTACACGTTCGGCGCTATCGATGTCGCTTGCGTGCTGAGTCTGATCGATTATCTCGGCGCCGGACAGCACGTCAACGTTCGTCATCTAATGGAAACGCTGATGGCGCTGTTCGGGCGTTAACCGCGGGTTGAATCCTGAGCGGGAGACGTCAGCTCCCCGAGAGAATGTTTCGAGGGGCTGGCGTCTCCCGTTCAGGAGTTTGAGAATCGTTTCAAAGCCGCAAGCGACATAATCGCTACGTCTGTCTTATGCCGCCCCTATTTCCGTTTTCTTACCTCCGCCACGCTGGCTTGTGCCCGGTCCAACAGCCGAAGGAAGAGAATGTCTATCTCAGCGCGCTGGAGATGCCCTCATGCGATGCAGAATGAATAGCAGACTGTTTTTCATTCTGCATTCCGCATGCTGCATTCTGCCTTGGCTTGCCTCGCCAGCATGGGCGCATCCCCTGCGGCGTTTCTTCGAATTGGACCGGGTCAACGCCCAGCTTCAAGGGCGCGTTCTCGATTTCACGCGCAATCATGGCCGCGATAATCGTATCTGGTCGCCGGCCTTGCAGCAGAAACGCGACTTGTACGTGTACCTGCCACCTGGCTTCGATCCCTGCAAGCAGTATCCGCTGGCGCTGTGGCTGCACGGCACCGCCCAGGATGAATTTTCTTTTCTGCACGATGTCATCCTCCGGTTGGATCAGGCCATGTCTTCAGGCCGGTTGCCGCCGCTCATCCTCGCCGCTCCCGACGGGAGCATCCGCGGCAAGGATTGTCTTCTCAACCCCAGTAGTTTTTTCCTCAACAGCGAGGCCGGCCGCTTTGAAGATTTCCTGATGATTGATGTGTGGAATTTTGTGGCGGGCAACTTCCCCATTCGTCCGGAGCGCGACGCCCACGCCATCCTCGGTGTCTCTCTGGGCGGAGCGGCGGCTTTCAACAAAGCCATCAAATATCCGACTTACTTTCGTCATGTTGTCGGTCTGTTTCCGCCGCTCAATTTGCGTTGGCAAGATTGCCACGGCCATTACCGTGCTCCCTTTGATCCTTGCTGCTGGGGTTGGCGAACCGACTTCGTGCATCGTCGTACCGTCCTCGCTCGTTTCTACGGCATCCCCATCCATCTGCGGAAGATCCTCAATCCGCTCTACAGCCGCCGCAATCCCGAGACACTGCCGGCCATTATCCGCAACAATCCTATCGAGATGCTTGATCTGTACGACGTGCAACCCGGCCAATTCGAGATGTTCGTGGCCTACAGCGGCAAAGACCAATTCAATATCGCCGCTCAAGTCGAGAGTTTTTTGTTTGTGGCTCGTCAGCGCGGCCTCGAGGTGAACGTCGCTTACGATCCCCAAGGCAGACACAATCGTCGCACCGCCGAGCGGCTGCTACCCGACATCATCGATTGGCTAGCCCCGCGCCTGGCGCCCTATGCGCCGTAGCCTACTCCGCTTTTCCTGTCTCTTCGCTGCATGGTACAATGATATCTGCCCTGGAGGAGACTGCCCAGGAAACTGCCGGAATTTTTAACGGAATAGCCTTTTGAGCTAGCGGACAAAGCCCCCTCTCTCCTCGTGAGGGAGGGCTGGGGTAGGAGGTGTCAAGGCAAGGGAGCCCAGGAGGGGTGTCCCCCCACCCCAACCCTCCCCCACAAGGGGGGAGGGGAAAGGCCGCTAGCCCTTTGGCCAAATCGTACTGACCGGACACCATATTGGCTTGTACCATGTTATCGATGACTACAAACAAGAATACTCGCCGGAGCAACTCCACGAGGAATACCCCACTAGAGAGGAGTATGCAGCGCTGAGGTACAGACTCGACTGGGACGAAATGCGTCGGAAGTCTGAGGCCATGAAACAAGCGAAGCTTGAGGAGTTGAAACAAGCGGAGAAGTAACGAGTTCGTGGCTCTCTCTTACATTCTCGATGAGTACCTGAGAAGGGAAGAAGAGCGCTCGGGCAGGCAATTCAGCGCCACAATGAATGATTGTCTTGCGATTGCTGCTTATATGACCGATGTGGCCGCATTGCGCGACTGCTATGCATTCATCCCCTAATTTGAGAAAATCCTATTCATGTCCCTCGCATCCATCTTCGGTCCTGACGGCGTCATTGCCCAGAAGCTACCGCATTACGAGCCGCGCAGCCAGCAATTGCACATGGCCGACGCGGTTGCCGAAGCGATCGCCCAGCGTCGCCATCTCATGGTGGAAGCTGGCACAGGTGTGGGCAAATCGTTTGCTTACCTCGTGCCGGCCATCCTCGCGGCGACGGCCAGCAAGGAGTGCCGCGTCGTCATCTCGACGCATACCATCAGTCTGCAAGAACAGTTGGTCCACAAAGACATTCCGTTTTTGCAGGGTGTGTTGCCGCAGCAGTTCAACGCCACATTAGTCAAGGGCCGCTCGAATTATCTCAGTCTGCGGCGGCTGCGTGGGGCGCAGCAGCGCCTGGCGGCGCTGCTGGTCGAGCCGGCGGCAGTCGAGCAGCTGCAACAGATTGGCCGTTGGTCGCGGACCACGCGCGACGGCAGCCGCAGCGATTTGTCTTTTCAGGTACTTCCGGCCGTGTGGGACCTCGTGGAGAGCGATAGCGGCAACTGCCTGGGCCGCGGCTGTCCCGATTACACCAGGTGTTTCTATTTCCAGGCGCGCAAGCGGATGTTCGGTGCTCAGCTGCTTATTGTCAATCACGCTCTCTTTTTCAGTGATTTGGCCCTGCGGCGTGAGGGCGCGAACCTGTTGCCTGATTACAAAGTAGTGGTCTTCGATGAGGCGCACACGCTCGAAGATGTGGCCGCCGATCATCTGGGTTTGCAGATCAGCCGCGGTGCTGTCGAGTATCTACTCAACAAGTTGTTTAATCCGCGTACGCGTCGCGGCCTGCTTGCTTTCATCCCGTCGGAGGATGCGGCAGCGCAGACCGAGATAGTTCGCCATGCCAGCGAACGCTTCTTTGCCCATATCCGAACCGCAGCCATCCAAGCCACAACCGTAAAGGAGCGGGAAAAGCCGCTCCCGGGGCGCGGCTCGGATGCCAATCGCAATTCGGATTCTGTCCGTATCCGTGAATCCAACCTCGTGCCGGACATTCTTTCCGAAGAGCTGGACAAGCTCGGTTCCTGTCTCGATGCCGTGGCCGAGAATCTTGACGAGGAACAGCAAATCGAATTCTTGGCTGTGGCCGATCGCGCGCGCGGCCTGGCCCTGGGCATCAAACACTGGCTGGCTCAGGCACTGGAAGGCCAAGTTTACTGGATCGACATTATCCGTGGGCGAACGGAACATATCGAATTGGCCAGCGCTCCCATCGACGTGGGGCCGGCCCTGCGCCAACACCTCTACGACAAAGTTCCGACCGTGATCATGACCAGCGCCACGCTTAGCGCCGGCGGCAAGTCCGGCTTTCGGTATTTTCAGGAGCGCCTGGGCCTGGACGATTGCTCAACACTGCAACTGGGCAGTCCGTTCAACTACCGCGAGCAGGTCGAGTTGCACCTGTTTCGCAATATGCCCGATCCCTCGGCGCAGCCGGCCAAGTACGAAGAGGCCGTGCTGGAAAAAATCCCGGAATATATCGACAAAACACGAGGCCGGGCTTTTGTACTATTTACCAGCTATCAAATGATGCAAAAAGCGACGACGCAGCTGCGGCCGTGGTGCGCCCGGCGGGGGTATCCGCTTTTCAGCCAGTGCGATGGTCTGCCACGCAACCAGATGGTCGAGCGCTTTCGCGCCGCTGGCAATGCCGTCTTGTTCGGTGTCGATAGCTTCTGGCAAGGTGTTGATGTTCGTGGCGAAGCGCTGTCGAACGTGATAATCACCAAGCTGCCGTTTGCCGTGCCGGATCGTCCGGTGTCGGCGGCGCGGCAGGAAGCAATCGAAGCAGCGGGCGGCCAGCCGTTCTTTGATTATCAGGTGCCGCAAGCGGTCATCAAATTGAAGCAAGGATTTGGCCGGCTGGTCCGTACCTGCACCGATACAGGACTGGTAGTGGTCCTGGATCCGCGTGTACTGACCAAAGGCTATGGAAAGAGTTTTCTGGCCGCGCTGCCGGAATGCCGGCGCTTTGTAGATGGGCTTCCAGCAACTTATATACCAACCTGTTGATGCTGTCCGATTTTTTCTCCCTCTCCCACAAGGAGGGAGGAGGAATCAGACAGAATCAGCGAGAACGTGTATTAGTACGAGCCGGAAGCATAAGCGACGATGTCTTTGCCGTCGCGGACGCTTCCGGCTCGTACAGGACGCCGGCTTTCGGCCGCGGTCGGCTTGCAGATGGCGGTTTCGACAAAACGCACCAGCGGCGGCTGGCGGCGCTCGAAGCAGATGACATGGCCCAGGCGGCACGCCCACAAGCCGGCCGGCGAGGTCAGCGCCAGTTCATAGGGAACACCTAACTCGATTTCCTCGATGCCCAGGCGCGGACAGCGCCCTCCCCTTAAATCCCTCTCAAATGGAGGGGGATCCAAGGGAGGTTCAGGCGGTACAAACTCGAAGTAAACGCCGTGATCGACCAACAGCCGAAACAAACCGTGACGCGGATCTTCGACGGCAATCGGTCCCTCCGCACGCCCGACCATTTCCAGCGACAGCACATCCTCCCCTGCTTCAGCACGCAGCTGCGACGCCGGCCCATCCGACGGACGCCGTGTGTACAGAAGGACCGATAGCTGTGGCCAAACATCGCGCACCCAGCGCTTGCCGCGCACCTGTTTGATCTGCTCCAACAGCAACAGCAAGCGCTCCGCCGGACCAATCAAGCCGGTCACTGGCAGATGAGCAAAACGTTCCGCCTCGATTTCGGTGCAGGGGACGGTATAGGGACGGATAAGAGCCGGCAGACGCTCGGATAGCAAGGCGTGTTCCGTGCGGTTAGATGGCCCCTCTTCGGTGAGAAAGAGCAGAGCGCCGGACAGGAGCCGTGTACGTGGTCGCAAGTGCGCGGCCAGGGCCAAAGCCGTGTGCAAAGCCGAGCGATGACACGAGGACAAGCCCCGAACCGCGACCGTGAGAGAGGGGTTAGAGAGCCGCTCCCTTACGGTCGCGGCTCGAAATTTGTCCTCATGTCCCAGCTGCCAATATTCGCGCCACAGCTCGGCACGGCTGTACAGCGGCACCAGACGGCGATAGTCGGCGATGCTGCGAATGCGGCGAAAATCGTGATCGCGGCCAAAGTGTGTTGCCTGGGCACGGTGTACAAGACCGAGCAAGATGCGCTTCTGGCAGCGAGCGGGCGCAAGCCGATCGAGCCGGGCCAAATGACGACGACTGGCGGCAGTCCATACTACCTCCGCCGTCCGCCGGACCAGCGAACTGTTTGTTATCCATCCCGGCACGCTGTTCCCGTTCACGTGCTCCCCAAATCCATTGCCCGCGATGCCGTTGCGACAATTGTGAAACGAATCGGATGATTCAAAGAGTAACGCGCGAAGGCGAGAACGGCAAGAGGGAGAAGAGTGTAGGCGAAAAACAGCGCGAGCGGGGTTGCGTAAGCGCCCCGAGTGCTATGGTACTCGGGGCGTTTACGCAACCCCGCTCGCTCGGGGCGTTTACGCAACCCCGCTCGCTCGGGGCGTTTACGCAACCCCGCTCGCTCGGGGCGCTTACCAGTCCGTCCCCATGGGATAGCCGTCGTTAGGAATGAGCGCGAGGTTCCAGCTGTACAGACTCATGCCCTGAGCGATCATCTTGACGCTGCCGTCGCCCAGTCCTGCCAGGATGGCGCCCGTGTGGCCAGTCGTGGCCTGGTCGATCATCGGCGTTGAGCCGGTGGTTTGACAAGTGTTCTGGTTGACGCCGATGTAAAAATAAGCGGCCGGCGGCGTATAACCGGTGAACCAGCCGATCGCTGGTAAACTGCCCGGATTGGTAGCGCCCGGCGATTCTTGGAAGAGGTACGCGGGCCACTCATTGGAGACAGGACTCCCAGCGCCACAGAGACCGATTTTTTCGGTCCAGATAATCGTGTTAGAAGTGCCATCCGTCTGGATCGTGGCCGGGAAGCGTGCGCCGCCTGCCGCACTGCCGGGTGCGGTACTAAAAGTAAAAGCAACTGTCGGAGCCGTCGTACCTAGAGCGCCCGCATTCGTCATCGACGCATTAGAGTTGCCGAACACCAGACCATTGGCGGCATAAGAGGTATTGAGCGGGTTCGCAGTCTGCGAAATGGATGGATCCGAAGGACAGACGTAGACCTTCAGACCAGTCTTGATGGTGCCTGCGTAGGCATAGGCAGCGGTAATCTGGCTACCGGTCTGCGTGATATATGCCATCATCAGGTTGTACATGTTTTGCTGTTCGATGAAAGGCAAAATGAAGATGAAAGGCGAGCCGAACAGCTGATTGCCGCCCGTCGGCGTGGAATAATTATTGCCCGGATAGTAACCTAATAGCGGCGGCATCTGACCCTGGTAGGTGTCGGCGGCGTTCTGGATGGCGAGGCCCATTTGCTTGAGGTTGTTCTGGCACTGGCTGCGGGCGGCTGCTTCGCGCACCTTCTGGATGGCGGGCAAGAGCAAGCCGATAAGGATGGCGATAATGGCAATCACCACCAACAGCTCGATGAGGGTGAAGCCATAGCGCTTTCTCCCTCGCAAACTTCGGGACACGACAGGTCGCATAGTACTTTTCTCCAAAAAGAAGCGCAAAAAGAAGATTCGTCGCCAACGGCGTGTTCGCTTCAGGGGTAGCATCTGCACACCGGGCTTGCTAGGGCGAGTCAGCCCGGAGAGCCGAACACGTTAGGCGGCGGGAGGGTTTTCCTTCCAAGCGAAGGAGGGCATCCTCATGGCAAATCACCCTCTCCACCGGGCGATCGTTCTTGTATCGGTTCCCAGGAGTATCGCATTTCGCGTGCCGCAAAATGACGCACAGGATTCTTTTTCGAGTAAAGATGTGAAAATGCAGCGATAAGTCCTTTGACCATTGATTGTTACGATCAAAATAAGACTATATTAACAATATTTAATATATGAAAATCTCGTTAGAGTTGAAGCGAAGAATTGCAGCAAAATTGCCCACGCTGAGGGATTTTGACGCATGAGCTTTTGTTCATGTTGTCCACTTCGTTTCGTTTCCTTAAGGGAAGCGAAAACTATTTCGCCGCGCCTGCAAAGAGCTACCGGACAAAACCTCCTCCCCCCCCAAGGGGGAGGAGGGCTGGGGTGGGGGGCAAGGCAAGGGAGCCAAGGAGGGGTGTCCTCCCATCCCAACCCTCCCCCACAAGGGGGGAGGGAAAAGACCCCCAACCTTCCCTCCTTGTGGGGGAGGGCTGGGGTGGGGGAACTGCTCGTCGGTATTTACACAAGTCCCTTGAGCGGTTTGCCGTCGGCAATCTCCAGCGGCCGGCCGAGATTATCGCGGATCTTGGTGGTCGGATCGATGCCGAGGCCTTTGAAAACGGTGGCAAACACATCGCCGACGGTGGCGCGGTCACCCTGAATGTCCAGGCCATCTTTGCTGGTGGCGCCGAAGATCTGGCCACCCTGGATAGCGCCGCCGCCTAGCACAATCGACCAGCATCGCGCCCAGTGATCACGGCCAGCGTTCTGATTAATGCGCGGCGTGCGGCCAAACTCGCCCATCCACAGTACCACCGTGTTCTTCCACAGGCCGCGCTCCACCAGATCGTTGACCAGGGCCCCCATGCCCTTGTCCAATTTCGGGCCGAGATCGCTGCGCAACCTGTTGAAGTTGCCAGCGTGTGTATCCCAGCCGCCCAGATCGACCTCGACGGCGGTGACGCCTTGCTCGATCAGTTTACGGGCCAGCAAGCAACCCATGCCGAAGGGGTTGCGCTGTCCGCCGTAGGCTTCGATGACCTTGGCCTGTTCATTCTTGACTTCGAAGACAGTGCGCAAAGGCGAAATAGTCAGGTCGAAGGCTTTCTTATAGATGGCTTCGTGCGATTGAGCGGGGCTGCCGACTGCTTCGCGTTCGGCCGCAGCCTTCAGGTGCGGGAAGGCACTTTGGGTGAAGTTGTCTTCCACGGTGTAGAACAGACGTTGGCGGCGGCGTAGGCGTTCCCTCGTTTCGTCGTCGTTGCCGAGCCCGGGCGGCTTGATGTTTTGCGGCGGTTGGCCGGGATTCTGCACGGTGAAAGGAGCGTACATCATACCGAGAAAGCCCGGCCCGATGCGTTGGGCGGTGCCGCCGATGCCGATGAAGCCAGGCAACGGCAAATCCTTGGCGGTCAGCAAAGACGAAGCTGTAGCCCCCAGGGCCGGATATTGTACCACCGGAGTGGGTTGACGGCCGGTATTCATCAACACGGTGCCGCGCTCATGGCTGCCCTCGTTGGTCACCAGCGAGCGGACGATCGACAGGTGCTTGAATTGGCCGGCGATGGTTGGCAAGATCTCGCTGATCTCGATGCCGGAAACAGGGGTCTTGATCGGCTTGAATTCACCACCGGTCTGTTGGCCTGGCTTGAGGTCCCACAAGTCAATGGTGGCGGGGCCGCCGCCCATCCACAAGATGATGATGCTTTTGTTTTCTTTTTTGAGCTTGGGCGCCGCCGCACGCAGCCCCTGCCAGAACTGCATCCCTGGTATGGCCAAGGCCGAAGCCGTTGCCACGTGCTTGAGGAAGTGTCGACGATCCATACCTGCGGACATGGAGACCCCCCTAATTTCGTGATACCGTGCCTTAACTCGCAGCCCGCGCGTAAGCTGCAACCGATGGTCCTCAACAACTGTACCCATTAGACGCGGCTGGCGACGCCAAAGTTCCCAAAACGTCCGTAGATGCATCGGCTTCCTCACGGCGTGAAAAAAACGCCGCTGTGGCAAGAGGGACTTGATTTTGGGTGGGTAAACCTCCTATGGTATGAATGTACTCTCTGCGCCGGAGTGGCGGAATTGGCAGACGCGCCAGGTTGAGGGCCTGGTGAGGGTTAACCTCGTGCAGGTTCAAGTCCTGTCTCCGGCACTTCAATCAGGGCAAGGAGTTACGGCGAAACCGGACTCCTTGCCCTGGTGTGCAGAAAACAAGTCTTCTGCAATTCTTCTGCACCCGTTAGAATGGCGTTGCACTGGCATTGCGTCAGGAGACGCCGATGGCTTCCCTCCAGAAAAAAGGCGAATCGTACTATTGCCAGTTCATGTACCACGGCCGGCGGCACACCTTCACGGTGGGTGCCGTGAGCGAGGAAGAGGCCGGGAACAAGGCCCGGCAGGTCGATTACCTGCTCATGCGGCTGAAGCAGCGGCTGATCGTGCTGCCAGAGAGCACGGACATCGTGACCTTCATCGAGCACGACGGCAAGCCGCCGGACATCGGGCCGACGCTGGCCGACGCGCCCCGCAAGGCCGTCACGCTCGGCCACCTGAAAGAACGCTACCTGACCACGCACGGCAACGGCACCATCGAGGCCAACAGCCTCGACACCTGCAAGCTGCACCTGGGCCACTTTGTCCGCGTCCTTGGCGAAGGTTTCCCCCTCGGCGAACTGTCGCTCGCCAGGTTGCAGGAGTACGTCAACGAGCGGGCCAAGGCCAAGATCAGCCCGGTGACTATCCGCAAGGAGATCGCCACCCTGCGGGCGGCGTGGAATTGGGGCGAGCCGATGGAGTTGACCGCCGGGCGGTTCCCCTCCAAGGGTCTTCGCTACCCGAAGGCCGACGAGAAGCCGCCGTTCATGACGATGGCCGAGATCGAGCGGCAGATCGCCTCCGGCGGCGACCCTGCGGTGCTGTGGGAAGCGGTGTACCTGCTACTGCCTGAGATCGACGAGCTGCTCAAGACCGTTAAGGAACGGGCCGCCCACCCCTTCATCTACCCGCTCTTCTGCTTCGCCGCTCACACCGGGGCAAGGCGGTCGGAAATCCTGCGGGCTAGGGTGTCGGACCTCGACTTCGCCGGCGAAACCATCATCATCCACGAGAAGAAACGCTCCCGAGGACAGCGAACGACCCGGCGGGTGCCCATGACTTCGCTGCTGAAAGAGGCACTGCAAGAGTGGCTGGCGGTTCATCCCGGCGGGCCGTGGCTGTTCTGCCACGCGGGCACGGTCCAGCGAAGCCGCAAGCGGAGCGCGACGACCGGATACAAGGGCGAAAAAACGCGCTCCAGCAGCCTGAAGGGAAGGATGGCCGGTGTTCGCAAGCGAACCGAGACGGCATCAGGCCAGCCGCTCACCCGCAACGAGTACCACGATCACTTCAAGCGAACGCTGGCCGGGACGAAGTGGGAGATGATGAGAGGCGGCCATGTTTTCCGCCACAGCTTCTGCTCGAACCTCGCCATGAAGGGAGTCGATCAGCGGATCATCGACGAGTTCGTGGGACATCAGACGGAACAACAGCAGAAGCGGTATCGGCATCTGGCCCCGAACACGAAGACACAAGCGTTGAAGGGGGTGTTCGGCTAGACCCGGCTGCACTGCCGGGGGCAAAGCTTCATCTGAGCATGTGCCGGCAAAGGAATCTGTCAGCCGGCTCTGTGAATAGGAAGCAACGTCCCCGCTGGAGCCAATGCCCGTGGTTCCAGCGGGGATTCTGGACCCGCCTAATCCTTGGGCGGGTCGCCGCTGGA
>Ga0070737_10001199_pt1 | contig 39278 bp, 29 predicted proteins | sample Coa_R1_10_FD_66438 | JGI IMG/M metagenome (GOLD analysis project Ga0070737, IMG submission 66438) | Surface soil microbial communities from Centralia Pennsylvania, which are recovering from an underground coalmine fire - Coalmine... | ecosystem: Environmental > Terrestrial > Soil > Unclassified... | reverse complement strand
ATTGGAGGTAGATGTTTCCCTGTTTTTCTAGGTATGGTCCTCTGAGTAGTGGGTTTCCGCCTAACACGTCGACCACTTCTTCGTACCATTTGGTGGGGTCTCCTGGTGGGGGGTTTCTCCGTGTGTGTTCTAGGATGAGGGTGGCTAGGGCGCCGACTAGTGTTGAGGGTGGGGGTAGGGGTTTGCTCCATGCGCCCGCCTGTGGGCCGCGTGATGTTGGTGTGAACTCTGAGGCTCCTCTGAACATCATTGGTTCGACTACTCTGAATAGGATGCTCTTCAAGGCTCTACGCCTCTTCTGGCGCCGATCTCGGCTTGTAGTGTGGTCACGAACTCCTTGAGGAGTGGCTTGGAAGACTGCTTATCCCCGTCAGTGTGGGGTGTGTCTTGGTGGGTGGCACCGCGTGTGGTTGACTCCGCGACTGGGCCTTCTCCCCCACCGGCTCGGTGGTGCTCATCTGTTTTGTCGGCTTCGTGCTTGTAGCGCCATGTTGCGTCAAGCGTCTCGCCGAATAGTTGCTTTGATTTTTCTTTTTTTGAGTCGTCGCATTTCTGTGAGGCGTTCCTGTCGACCACGTGGCTGATGATTTCGGTCGCAAGGTTTGTATCTTTTCGGCTTTGTGTGTGTGCCTGAATTATTCTACTCGCCCACTCATCCATGTCTTTGATGAGGCTCGCGGAGAAGTCTTCATCGTCCACCATTTTCCGTAGTGTGTCCGCGTCTTCGATCAGCTTCCCAATCTGTTTTCCTCCTAGGTTGAATGGGAGCCTTGCCTGCACCGTGTTCCCACCTCTGGGCGCATATGACACCGTCAACGAGTCCTTCTCGGACTCTACCCCGCCTCGCCCGCGCCAAACAGTCTCCTTAGCCTCCTCCTCTAGGGCGCCCACACTGACCCCTAGGGTGTGGGTGAACGGGTCCCTGTAGTGGGCGTAGGTCAAGGCGAAGGACTCTCCGAGGTCGCCTAAGGCTGAAACAAGGGTTTTTGACCCGATTTTAGGGAGCTCTAGGAAGCCCATGGTTGGTGTCCCCCTATAGAGCCTCCGAACCCTTAACGCTATTTGGAGGGCTGACTCGACGGGGCTCACGGCTAAGAGGTCGTCGCCGCCCGAGTAGACGACGAATCCCCCAACACTCGATATTTCCTGTGAGGCTTTTACGGCGAGCGTCATAAGGCTTCGGCTGATGGCGGCGTGGTATGCTGGGGAAACGGGGAGCCTCCTACACCAATCGTCCCCGACATCGGATTGGTGTTTGAGGTTTTCCTCGAGCAGCCCCCGTACTTTCTGCAGCTCATCGGTTTTGTATTCTCTTGCTAGTTCTCCGCTGAGTAGTTTTGCCGCGTCCTCTAATCTTCCCTCCCCGATCATGTCGAGCACTCTGCTAAGCTGTTGGTTTGGTGTGAGCTTGGAGAAGTAGTTGAAGATGTTCTTTAATGGTTGTAACGCTTTGACACGCCCTAGGTCGCCCGTAACAACTTTACCCACATCGTCTCCGTCACCCTTGATGAGGGCGTAATAGGTGTTTAATGGTGCGTTGGGCTTTAAAACGTCCATTAAGGCTTGTGTGAGCCTGTTTGCGAATGCTCTCTGCTCCCCGACTAGTAGGAGGTCCTCCGCATCCGCGAGCACGAAGCTGCCTAAAACATCGATTTTTGTGTTGTCCCCGCCAGACTCCTCCTCGATTTTTTCAAGCAGATCACGCTCTGGTTCGTAGGCCACGTGGGAGGTCAGCGCCTCTCTTATGTTTTCACTGGTCTTAGTCTCTTTCAGGATTTGGAGAATTTTATCTGGTTGCTTTTGGGCCGCATCCACCACTGCCTTCTTGTAGTTGATCGCCGCCACCGAGGAGACGCTTGGGAAACGTGGAGGTTTAATCTGCGCGTATTTCTCAATAAGTGTGTCCAAGACTTTTTCGAAGACGGCCCTGGTTGTTGTAAGCCTTTTTAGGAGGCAGTAGGGGCATAGGCGCTCCCCTGTGAGCCTTCCATCGATCTCTTCGACCTTGATTAAGTTGGCTTCTCCCACCGCCGAGTTTATTTCCTCCGCCACCTCTAGGGATCTCGGGAGGGCGGGGAGCTCGCCGCACATGGAGCAGGTGTAGAACCTTGGCTCGTTGAGCGCGTGTTCATACGCAGCGTAGTTTGAGGTGTACTGTGTGATGTTTAGGGTGGCGTATGGGGTGAGCTTAAGGGCGGCTGCCTCTTTCAGCGCGCTTGAAACACTCTGGAAGGCCCTGTGGTAGGCTAGGTACGCCTCCCTCGAAGAGGTTGAGTCTGCCTTTATTTCGGCCACAGCCACCCTGAGTGGTAGTGGGGGAGTGTCGTAAACAGCCAAATCTTCGAACACTTCGCTTAAAAAGCTGAGTTTTTCGTTTTGTGTGAGTATTTCGATCACTCTTTCAGCAAGCATCCTCCATTTTTTATGGTACAGTCGATCTATACAGTCGATGATCCCGTCTCCGCTTGAGAGTTCGAGTTCCTCACCATCCACTCGCAGCTTGGCGTCTTGCGGTTTGGAGGCTGAGCTTGGAAGAATGAATGTGAATGTAGCGGGCACCACCGCGAATTCGGGGTATCCACGGTCAAAGTGGTAGCCGGCGGTTTTGGCCACATCTTCGATGGTCTTTTTAACAGCGTCCGCGCTGTTTGAATCCAGTTTTCTATTAAGTATTGATGCGAGTGTGTGGTAGTAGAAAGGGTTTCCCCTTGCGGTGGGTAGAATGAGTATATCCGGGCCGAAGTTCTCTATGAATGGGGCCGCTATGGACCAGGCGAGCGCGGAGGTGAGCCAGCTGGACGCCCACAGGTCGCGTAACTTTCGTGAAGCGGATATATAGTTTTGTACGCCTCCGAGGTCTACGGAAACCATATAGCCGTGCACTCTACCATCACCTATAATATTGAGTGTTGTTGCCGTAGCGTACGTGTGGTCGAACACGGTGTGTGTGGGGATCCTTGTGTCCGCTGGCCCAGGTGTTCCAAAGTGTTTACACCACAGGTATTCGTAGGTGGCGTAGAAAACATTGTAGGTGAGTCGCCACCTATCCTCGGCGGGTGCCTTTTCGAACACGGTCTTTAGTGTTGATCTTAACTCTTGCTTGAACCTCTCTAGTTTCTGTCCGTATTCTGTGTCCTGCGGCGGATGTAGGTCTGCTCCGTATGGCTTGTCGCGGTAGAATATGTTGTACAGTTTGACTTCGCGGGTTAGGTATGCGCCTCTTTGGTAGTCGCCGCCAAGCAGTGCTGATAGGGCCCACCTGTCGAAGGATGAGGCGAATATGTCGGCGGCCTTTACGTCGTCGTTACCTAAGAGGGCTGCGACGTCTTCCCCGAAATCAAAAATGGCTTTCGCGAGCTCTTTAGCCTCTTCTTCGTGGCTTCTGCCCAGCCTGAGTTTCGATGCTATTATCCAAGGCTTGCTTGGCGGGTCATGTAGGAGTGCTGCTATCTTTTTCTTGAAGAATTCGTCACTTGGCATTTCCCACACCCGTATCGACCGAGGCTTCCTTGAGCTCGAATACGCCGTAGCCCAAACTCGTTTTGGCGCCTATACCAAACTCCAAGGCCAACATGAAGACCTTAACCATGTTTTTGAAAAACTCATCACCGGGTCTTACATCTCTGACCCCGACTATAAACTTGTACATCGTGTCTGGGGCAAGCGACAAATAGGGCACAGGCACAGGCTCGGCCTCGTCTTCACGCAAAACGTCTTTTCCCGCCCTACTATAGTGGGGTGTAAGCACATCTGGGACAAGCAGGTACCCTTTGAGTCCAGGCTCAACGGGGTAGGCGTCTGAGAAATCTAGCTTCATGACAAACTCTTTGCTGAGGAGTTTCGCCATACAATTTGCCGCCTTAAAAGCTCCCTTAACGCTTGATGAGGGAATATAAGGCACATTCAAAATGGAGTCGAATGATAAGCCCACGTCGAAAGCCGGGTGGCCGAAGCTTGATGAGGACCCAACAAGCCCCCTGTAGGTAAGTTTCGCATCCAGCTCGAGCACTTGAAAGCCCATGCTTCGGTAGGCGGCTTTAACCTCGCTTAGGTGCTTTCTGGTAGCGACTAGTCCACCCTCGCTGCCATACCTTTTGCTATATCTGGCGATGCTGTGCAATAGTGAACGCTTAATTTTTTCCTTTTCGTCACTGGTGTTCACTTTGATTGATGAAATGTTGATTAGACTGAATAGATTCAGTGTGTTAGCGTCCCAATACTTATTCACAACTGTATCGTATACAGTATCCACCCATGACGACTGAGTTGAATTCTTAGCACTGGATGCCTCCATAATCCATCACCCCTTGAGGTACTCCTCGATTAGGTCAAATGTCTTGTTAAAACTTTGTTTAATCTCCCTGTTTGTGTTGATCACTTCTCTCCGTCCTCTGCCTCCAACCCAGCTTATTTGACGCGGCCAGTCGCTTGAAAGGTAGCCGTAGACCGCCACCAACCAATCGTGGTCGTTGAGTTTTCTAAGAGGAGCAACCGATATTGAACTAGGTCTTCTTCCATCGTAGCGTTGCCCTTTGTTGTCCATTAAAAAGTAGCCTGTTTTTTTAACGAAATAGGAGCGGGGTAGTCCGAGAACCCATGTATGTGGTTCGCCGCTGGAGGCATTTTTACACATTTTACGAAGCTCGCTTTTCATAGTGGCTCTTCCTAATTTGATAAGTAACTTGAGCTGGACTTCATCTTCGTAGTTGTCAAGACCTAGACATCTCAATAATTTCCAGGATTCTGGTTCCTGCCAGCTTTTATCCAGAACATTCACCTTCACAACACTTAGTCTAAAAGCTTGCTCAATAGAGGTGTTGTTTTGACCCAAAACGGTGCTAGCTCCCGGTTCAAGTACTCGTCTTATAGGTGTGAGTGAAGGTGTGGAAGGTAGTTCGTTGGTCAACCCTTTGGAACTTGATCCTCCGTTGATGAGTCTCTTGGCGCTATCGGTCGCCGTCTGAATGAGATCTCTGAGCGCTTCTTCTTCCGTTTCCTCGTCGGTCGCTTGGTTAATTTGTCTAACGCATTCCTCGTATATCTTAACAGCGTCTTCAAAGCATTTTAGTTTCGTCTGAAAGTGTCCAAAACCCCTCTTGGTCATTGAGCCTACACCTTGGAGAATCAGTGCGAGTAGGAGCGCCCCAAACGCCACCCTTAACTCATCTACACCGAGCTTATCTCTACTTCTAAGCTGGATGTGCACCCCCAGCGACCCTGGCTTATACACTTGGAGCTTTTCGTTTAACTCTTTTTCCTTTATATTTTTGTCTCTTATAAGGAGCCCTAATCTCGGTGGGAGTGTGTCGCTGATAAAACTATTTCTATTTAACTCTTTTACCTTTGAGCTGTTTATCTTCGACCCGCACTTCCTTAAAGTGTTCTCGTCTATTTTTAGATACTTATCGGACTTGGCCAAAATCCTGATTGCCTCTTCAGGGAGGACAGCCTCTGTGTGTGACGTGGTGAGGGTGGGTTTTAGAATCAGCCTAGATGCGCACTTGTTGGAACCCATTATTTTTTCGGTGATTTCAACCACTTTTTTGGTGTCTTTCACGCCCATTTCCCACGCCGCTCCCGACAGGATCGCCCTTACCCACCACCGCCAAACACCTTTGATGCTCTGGGTTCTGAAGGGCTCGGCGAGCTCCAGCTCACCCGAATAGGCCTCGGCGTTATACCCCCCAAGCCTTGTGAGAGTTGAGTTGGTCAAGTCGATTTCCGCTATTAGGCTCTTTCTTGTTATTTCCTTTACCTCGGAGTTGATTTCGCCTAATTCTATTTTCATGCCTCTTCCTCCTCCTCAGCCTTCAGGGTTGCTTCCGCTAGGTGTTTGAGTTCTATTAAAAACGGTTTAAGCAGCGACTCGGCTATAGATAGCCTCTCTTGGGTCTCTGCTAACACCTTTATGAGCTGGAGGGGTTCATCCTGCGGTTTTAGGTTGTCTTCAAGTTTTAGCTCGTCTTTGATGTATTCTGTGAGGTGTTTGAGGTATATTGCATAGGCGAGTTTCTCGTCGTCTTGTTTTGAAAGGGTCTGCTCATTTATTTCGCCCGTTACGGAATTATATATTTTTGTGGCATTTTGGAACACGTCTTTGGTCGCTTTGGCGTAGAGGTAGCTTAGGGCGCTGAGCAATCCTATTTCGTATATCGTGGAGGGCATGCTGCGCGCCCTCGTCCGGTAGGACTGGCCGAACTTGTCTTTCTTTGCATCTATTTTTATAACCTCGTAGATGCAGTTGAGTGCTCTTGTGGTCACACCGTTTTTGGAGTCTGAGCTCACGGGCGTGTTCACCCCAGCTTCCTCAGCTTAACGATGCCTCTGCCGACGGTCTCGTGGCCGCCGAAAACCATGTAGCTATGATTGTTGAAGATGTGATTTTCGAATAAACTTTTGACGCCCTCCGCGTCTTTCGAACCCAACTCTTCGCATTTATCAGCTGTGGTCCTAGGGTCAGAGTAGAAGAACACTGTGAAGAGTAAGCTTTGCGGAGGCAGGTTCTCCTCTACCCATAAGGCCCCCCTCTTAACGGTCTTGGTATTAGGGTTCAGCGCTACGCGGGTCTGTATAAGTAGGCTCCTATTAAGAAGGGTGTTGACCATCAGGTCATCGTGGATAACGGCGAGCCTCCAACCCTCTTCTAATCCGAGTCTATTAGCGAGGTCGCCGACGCTTTGGGAGGGCTTGGGTGATAGTGTGAACTCATCTGCTAAGACCGTGGTGTTCCTTCCGTTAATCGGTAAGCTGAGCTTTGCTTCTGTGCCTTGTCCCACAAGCATTTCTCCCTTGGTCTGGTCTTTTGAGGCGTTTATCACTTTCTCCACAGCGTCTTTAACATTTACGCCCTGCTGAACTGTACCTCCTGTATTAGAGATTTCTAAGTATTCGAGGAAGTTTTGGAGTAGTAGTGGTGATGTGCACAGAGTGTAGACGCCCGCTAAGCTTCTAACCGGCAGTAGTAGAAGTTTGGCATCCAACGGGTTAAAAGCTCCCGCGTATGTATCCTGGTCTCCCATTTTGCTCGATCCGAACACTGCGTCCACGCAATCCCTTTTGTTTATGAGTTTGGTGAATGTGGCCCTCAACGCCCCCTTAAGGCTGCTCGCGTAGATTGTGGGTAGGCCGATCGAGTCGCGCTGGATCGGTAGGTCCACCACACCCACACCTCTTCCGGTTCCAACATGCAGCGGTGTTATCACTTGTAACAGTGCTATTGATGCTTGACTGAAAGATCCAAGCCTGAGAGACTGCATTACTCTGTCACCCACCTATTAGTTTCTAATAAGTGTCCCCGTCTTTTCGCAGTGTGAGCTCGGTCGTTCATATTTTCCACGTATCCAAGCTTTCTGGGTATTGCTGTAATGGCGTGTCCCGAAGGGTTAATAAGAGGTTGCTTTACCCGCTTCAAGATTCTCTTGGTTTGGAAGAGAGTTGCCATATGGTGCGCCACGAAGAGGGTCCTAATAACCCTATCGACTGATCCGCCTAGGGGTGTCGCTGGATCTTGCACACCCTTCCCCAAGTAGTGGGCGAGACTATCCCCCTGTATCGACAGCCTTCTTATCTTCTCACCGATTAGCACCAACTGCTTAGAAGCTCTCTGTAAGGCTGCTACCAAATGGTGCACACGGTTCGCTCCGTTGAACTGGGCCAAAAACGACAGGATTATGGGTCGCTCTCTTCTACTTTCAGGGAACAGCGGTAGCACTTTGCTCAACCCATGCTTTTCCTTCTGGCCCCTCGTGGTGCGCGTCGACCTTCCAGTTGACCCCAAGGCTTTCTTCTCGGCGTCTACGTAGCTGAAGGGTAAGTTTGCCATGTATACCTTGATTTCAGGGTATTGATTAGCGGCGCCGGCCCTTACCATATCCAACCCCTCGAGCACACCAGGCATCTGTGAGAAATAATTCTTGACTCAGAGGTCTCTTGACCCGTATCTCCTCTAACGTACTTCACGAACTCTATATTCAAAGACTGCTTCTCCCCGGCCAGAGCTATGGCCGAGTACCCATGCGTCAAGTTCGTCTCCACCCAGTTATGAGCACTCTCTGCGTTCCGCATGGTATAACTATGCGTTGATGGAAGTGTTAAACATTATTGAAGTAAAGGTTCAAATACTTGGAGTACAATTCCAGTATTTTGAGGTAACATGGATCTCGGCTCAGGGGTCACACCGCGCTATGATGAAGCGTTGAAGAACAAGAATAGGAGGAAGATTGTTAGCGTTTTGGCGGAGCTTGGGGGTGAGGCTAGCTTTGCCCAGATCGAGGATGCCTCGGACATCCACGGGAACACTCTTGTCCACAACCTAGCCGTCCTTCAAAGATATAACATAATAAATAAATCCGTTAAGGGGAAATATAGCCTCCGATACAAGACGCCAATATGCTACGTGTTCGCACCCCCAAATACCTATCATGTGGTTTACCTAGGATTGCTCGGAAGAAAAGAAAGGAGGGATACACCTGAAACTGAGGTTGCCTTAAAACTACTCGAGAAAGAGGGGATAACTCCGGAACTAGCGTATGTGGCAACCACCCCTCAAGCTTTGGAGGAATGGAGCAAACTAAAGCCCCCCTACCGATGGATAACCCTATACGAAGACGAAATATCCGACATAAACTCGGTGAAGAACAGGGTTCGACCACAACTGGAAAACCTCATCAAAGACTACGTCGTCATACTTGACTGCACATCGGCCACGAAGCCCGCGACCATAGCGCTCTACGAGCTAGCGAACCAGTACCTCATACCACTCATCTATATCTACGAGCCGATAAAAAGACTCACATGGCTAATATCCAAAGACGATCTCATGCGAAAAATAGAGGAAGGATAAGCAGTACGATTTAATCTAACTTGTTCGACTCAGCCAATGTTCGACTACAACTCATACTATTTCCCTCCTCAGATGTGTTTTAAACAAAGATTTGATCCAGCCGTGGTGTGATTGTATGGGGACCGTGCGAGCATTAATATTTCATCGGCTCAGCCTAATACAAAAAGTTTATCTTACTAAGTCTTTGCCAAGACACATGGGATATTGAACACAAAAGTCCGGTGCAGTGTTAGGGTTGCTGCATCCTCCCTTTTTATCGCTCCGAAACCTCTCTATTTAACAGCGTTTTTAAACATTTAGAATAAGCATTGATAGTGTCCTGATAACGCTTTCCCACACCCGGAGTCCACGCGCACCATCCCCTAATCCGGATACCGTCTAAGCATTCATGAAATTTTTGTGTATAAGATGGGCCCGAGCTTCTGTCAAATCGCTAATCCTCAGCTTCACCCGGTGCCCCCATCGTTATGGGAAACTGCGCCACTAGGGTTTCACTTCGAGTTGCTGTTTAGCGTGTTTAGTATGGGTGTCTGCGGTTTAGTGGGTGGCCGAATTTTTTTGGCGCATGTGTGGCAGCCCTCTAGGGGGAGTGGAAATGCGTTATCTGTTGATTTGTTTTTGCGGATGGGGTTTCGATGAGTGTGTATTAGGTGGGTGTCTACCGCATTGGGTGCCTAGTTTCAATGTGTGCTTAGGGCGAATTGCGTCGTGCTTATGTTTTACATGGGAAATATGGGTGTGGTTTCGTTATCTTTGGGATTTGATTAGTGAGTCTAGCTTTAGTAGGTTTTCTCCATATTGTGTCAGTTTGACTCTGCCATCGTTGATATCTACTAGTCCTTGACCTGTGACCTTTCTTAGAAAGTCCTGAATGTTGTCTGGTGTGTTGCATAGAGAGTTTTTTAGTCGTGATATAACTTCCTCGATTTTTACTTCTGATTTGCTATCTTTGATTGTTGTTAAAAAGCATAGTACGGTTTCGTCGAGTGTCGCCTTGATGCTTGGGAGCTCTATGAACATGAAGTCTTGGTTTTCCTCTTCTGATATTGGTCTTATATACCTTGAGTAGTTTTGGCTCACGTAGGTGTAGTATACCTTGGCCACGACCCCGCTGAGGTAGGCCGCGAATAGCGCTTGAATGGTTAGCGTGTTCATTCCTCCAGTAATGTTCAGCCAAATTTCCTTGTTCCGGTAATCGTACAGTTTTCCAAGTACCTCTTTCACGGAGTGATAAAAATCCCTGATGTCTACTAGGCATGGCTCGATTTTTCCCCTGTTTACACCGATTATTTGACTATGATCTTTCTCGATGTACTCTCTGCACAACTCGTAAGGACTTTGGTTAAGCGTTTTCTCGTTGCCGAATGTTTTGCCGTATTGATTATCTACCAACTTTATTTCCTGCTCTCTACGCATTTCCGCGGTCGTGATTATTACCACACTCTCTAGTATTTCGGGTTTGTTCTTCTTCCATCGCTTATAGTTTTGGACACAGTAGTTGATTCCAACTGTTACGGCCCCTACGCTTTGGCCGAGGGTGGCGAAATGGACGACTCCCACAACGTGATCTTCTGCTGAATGTATTATATGCTTTTTGGAGTTGTCATTATAGTTACCTAGATATGATGTTACATGTTACCCTTCTGTGGGGCTGGCGTCATTTATTCAGGAATGTCGGTTACTGTCGTTTTGGGGCTTGTCGGCTATGGGTTGCTATATAGATAGAGGCGTGGGTTCATAGTTGGGGTTCCATAGTGATGCTGCCGAATAAGAGGTCGTTTTATACAGGCGTGGTATTGGGGGCGTTGTTTTATCTGGGATGTTAATTTGGCATTTCGGGTTTGGTTTTCTCGTTTTTCTCGAGGTATTTTTTGATCCATTCTCTTAAGATGTATCCGCTTGGTGTTTCTTTGATGTATCCTAGGTCTTTTAGCTCTGAGAGGTCGTAGGGTGTGAGCATCCATTGGTCGGCCACGCTTTTTGGCACGTGTTGCCTGAATTTTTTTAGCTCGTCTAGTAGTGTGGTGTCTATTTTGAGTTTGAGTGCGGGTAGTGCGACCACTCTTTGGAAGCTTTCGTGTCTGTAGAGTATGAGGTCCGCGCCCATGAGGCTTCCTATTATCACCATGAATGTGGTCTCCGCTTTGAAGCCCGCCGAGGCGTGTATGTACACTCTCCAGCCCTTCTCGCTGTAGTCAGCTATGTCTCCGCCCACCTTGTCGATGAGGGAGAACAATGTTTGTTCGAACTCGTCCTCGAACCCAGCCTCGGGTTTCGCCAGCCTCGTCTGCGAGGGGTCGTGCACGGTGTACCCTTGGCTCCTTAAATACTCGTAGAGCGCCTGAGCCGCAAACGAGGAGTTGCCCGTGTAGGTTGGGTAGAGTCTTATCTCATCCTCTTTTTTGACGTAGTTTGGGTCTAGGAGTGTGCTGAGCTCCGCGCTCGCGTCCCTTCCCTTGCTTTTTATGAAGTCGAGGATGAACTCGAAGAGCTCGTCTCCCCTCTTAGCCCTCGAGAGTAGCTGGGCTTGTTTCTCGTGGTCGGCTGGGTATCTTCCCCAGCCCTCAAAACCCCTCCTCCTGACCTCCTCCCTGCTGGTTGCCTCGGCGTTTGAGAGCAGTGATGTTCCCACCGCGCTTATGTGTAGGGTTCTCCTCATACCTGGTACACCTCCTCTTGGGTTTTAAGCTTTTTCGCGGCCCTAAGCATTTTCAGGCTTTTGACCCTTAGCTCCTCGCCTAGTATTACCTCCCTCTTCTCACTAATTCTCGTGTAGTATACGTAGCCGCGGTCAATGTCCCACCCCAGCACGTCCTCGAGTAGTAGTGCGTAGAGGCACACCTGCAGTCGGTGTAGGAAGTACACGCCTTGCCTGGGCACCGCGCCGCTCTTTATCTCGACGGGTGTCCCGTCGCTTAGCACTATGTCTGGGGCGCCCCTCAAGCCGAGGCTCCCCGACTCGTACAGCATCTCGACGCTCGAGATTTTCCCGAACACCCCACTAGAGCCCCTAAGTTCACGCTCCACCCTCTCATGGATGATTCTGCCAAGCGTCCTCTTTACTGGGTCTTCTGAGGTAAACCCGAGTGTGCGTGCAGCGCAATCCACGACGTAGCCCACTGAGACAGTGGGACCCTCTAAGGTCATGTTGTAGCCTCTCAACTGCTTCAGCATACCCTATTTTATCCTAATCTACTACTTATCCGCTTTTGGACTACTAGTTCAATCTTTTGAACCTCGGTTATTGGTCTTAGTTTTTTGGGTCGAGTAGGCTCCTCAGCTTTTTTTGATCCACCTCATCTCTAGGGTCCATTCTTCTTTTACCGTCGTAGTACGCCAATCTACCATCCTCCAAGTGCACGAATTCCATCTGGAGCCCCACGTGCGCGACCATTATTCTCCTATCCATTTGATTGGAGGTGCGCTTACCCTTCTCCCCGTGTAATTCTGCGAGTGTTCCCTTAAATCCTTCATTATTCTTTAACTTCTCCTGTATTTTGCTAATCTCGTGTCTGATTAATATGGTGTAGGGTTGTGCCACTATTTCGTATAGCTCAGCTAGCTTCTCCATGGAGTCCAGCGTGTAGCCGTTGTCCCATTCGGCTACTTTACCCACTTGTTTTGCCACTTCGTGGGCGAGTATTATCTGGAAGGCGTATAGCTGGTCGATTTCGTACCGTGTTTCCACGGTGTTGTCGCTCCACTCGGATTTTTCGAGTATTTGGTTTACTAGCTCGTCAACCAGTTTTGGGTCACCTTTTCGCTTAAAGTACTCTGCGGCGTATGCGAGTGCGAGTGGGTATGGGTAGGCGAGCGTCTTTAACAGGTATTTGGATGCGCTGTGAGTTGCATCGAGTCTTTTTCTTTCTTCGTCTTGCAGCAAACTTCTTAGGTCTCCTTTTATTTTCTTTTCTTGCAGAAGATTGTAGAGTGTTAGGTTTTCCACGGCTTCGCTATAAACAAGGTTTACTTCCTGCTTTTCTATGTTTGGCTTGTAAGGATCCGCGTTGTATGCCTCAAGCGACACCGCGGTTCGGGATCTCACAAGCATTATATGGCTTAGTAGCTGCGCGGCTTTAAGGCAAAGCGATGGAAGAAAGTTCACCCCGTGTGTGAGGTCGACCACAATCCTTGTGTATAATTCCTCCCCGCACTCTCGGTAAAGCCTGAGAAGTAGGATTGTGCTCGCCGTGTTCGGCGGAAAGCGGAAGGTGTACTTCTCACCCGGTTTTCCAAGCGGCGGGACTATCACCGATCGTGCGTCTTGAAATGCCTCTTTCGCGTACTCCTCAAGCGCTTCTTCGGCGTCGGTGTGGAGCTCGGCGTACCCACCATAACTTTTCCCGTGGTATTTTTGTAATATTTTAACCGCTTTTTCCGCGCATTTGTTGGTTTGCTGGGTGAAGCCGCACGTCTTTTCTTCTCGGGCGTGGACACTAACATCCGTGATGCTCGCAAGTCCCACGAAGATCGCCTTGTCCGCGTCGCCGAAAACCACGCTGGACACGCATCCCTGCTTGGGCGTACCTCGATAGGAGTAGGTTGTGAAGCTGTAATTTTGAGGGTTACCTATAGAGGTGATAAGCAGACTTTTTAGCCCGTCCACTTTTCACCAGAGGTGCAGGCACCTAAAAAATTTTGTGCTTTATTCGATGGTGCCCGGATAAGGTTCCGTGCGCGCCATCTCTGTACACAGCTTCGTGAATAATTCTAGTCTAGGTTCAAAGAGTGTTCGATTGCTGTGTAACTAATGCTTGGTCTAAGCCTCAACTAGCCACGAAGACCGAAGGCGTGGTCTCGCAAGCTCATTCAAAGTGTGTAGGCACACCACTGCGCACCCTGCTAAGATAACCGGTCACCGAGATCCCTTCTCTTGTTTAAAGCAACCTGTGCACGCCTTGTATAGTTAACACTGGCGGGTTAGTGAAACACCGAACGAAATGGGTTGCCATGTGTAAGCGTCAACCGCGATCCAAACGCACAGCGGTTGACCACCGCACTTTGCAACGGGTCGACCGCGATGGTGTTCGCTTACCTTACCAGCTTGGAGTTTTCCCTCAACCCTCTTCGCCCCTCAGTGGCTTAGACCGCGGAAGTGTCCTAAGACAGAGGCTTTTCTGCGTAAAGGCTTCAAGCGCCGCCGCTTGAGTGCGAACCTGTTTCTTGCTCAAACTCGTAGTGATGGATTCTACCCTCGCCAATCCCAACCGTGGCGCCCGCCGTGTTTAAGGCTTATCCAGACGCCCTCAGAGAACCTTCGATGGTCTTATTTGTATCACGTATGCCTCATGGATTAGTGGCCAGTAAAGTTCTTAAGTAGGGAGACGTATGAATTGCACAATTATCGTTACTCATATCACTAAACTGTGAATCTTTTCTCGGCTCTTGCGTAGATGGTATTCCTACAGAGGTTTCTCGACGTTCTTGTCTATTGGGAGAATGCATCGTGATTAATCGTTATAACCAGAAGTGGGTGCGAGATATTTGACAACTACAGGTAACTCGTGTATCTCGTTGATGTCGGGTTCTTTTCAGAAACACTTAAACAAATCAAGGGCCAGTGTAGCAACATCTGCGGGGGATGGAAGGTCACGATCGTGCTCGTGACTGTTCGGTACGCCTTTCCAGAGTTGTCGAGACCCTCGACTCAGTAAAAGCTCATCCGACCCTTTCGACATCTGAAAGTAAAGAGAAGGCAGAGTTCTCTAGAGATTCCTACTAATGTATGATTTTCCCGAGAAGTTTGTCTGTCAGGGGCAGATGCCTTATAGAACCAGCGAATTCGCGTGATGATTGAACACTTTTTAGGAGAATCTTAGTTTCCTCGGGATTTCTCCGGCCCTTGAGAATGTTAACGGAGATTACGGTGCCGACATCCAAAACTTCAAGCCAAGTGTCAAGGAAGGACTGGAGCGAATTCACCAGCGGTCTCATTTCGAAGAGCTCTCCCCCTTCTCCCACAACACGCCCCACATCAGTTTTGTCCAGATGCACGTGAACATTAAGGGAGAGCGACCCGTATAGATTTTTTAGCCTATCGGTGGCCTCGCGGACATCCAGCGGTGGTGTAAGCAATCCTAGTTTGCTCACCTGCGTCGCGAAGGCCCGGAACGGAATCCTCCATTCTTCCATAGTCTGCCCTATGATATCAAAAATGTGAGCCGAATGCTTTTCGACTTCTTCATGTTCACTGGGTCTTGATTTCAAAAAGTTTTGAATTTCTTTAAGTATTCCAGTGAAGTTTTCGTCACTGATCTTATTTCTTAGGGGTTCGTGCGCCAAGCATTCATAGAAGGATCCTTTCACAAATAGCTCAAGGCTATTCCTAAGGAGGCTAAACGCAGGATTGTAAAGCGCACTGAGAGCCAAGATTAGGCCTAGTCTCATATGGTTATTGCTGGCTTCCCAGTTGTAGAGAATATACGCGCAAGACTCCTCGAAGATGTTCCTGATATTTTGCTGGTCAGGATAAACGAGCTGGAGCATAACATCAGTATATACCTTCCATGCACTGTTGCAGGCTGCAACTTTCTTCGGTATTAATTTGACTGAAGTATTGATACGGTCTTCATCTAGAAGGTCGTTCCTCCAATTTAACGGCCACCCAACTGGGCTCCCCGACAAAAAGTATCCCCAAGCGCTCTAATCCTAGCGCTATTTTAAGTTACAAGGTCGATATCATACGCCGTCCGAAAGGCTCAGCTGCAAGGGGTCCGTTCTAGACAGTTGTAGAATATTGTTACACGTAACCTTAACCTTGACACTCCTTCGAACTGCTGTAGGTTCGGAGACTTGACCCTGATTGTGATAAGTAACACTAGAAAGTTATATTTCGAACTAAAGTTTAGGGGAACGTCTAACTATCCTCTTTCTCCGTCTTTCACCATATTAGGTAGGGTTCAAAGTCCGTCTAGAATCATCCTAACATCAAACGGGACGTGGAAGAAAACACGAAATTCGGTGCAGGTGTCCACACACTTCTCCATTGCAAGAAGTATGGAATCAAGCCCGAGCGGCGTTGGTGGCTAAAGTACTTTCGTTAGGATACATCCTAATGTCTTAGGGAGAGTCTGTACAAAATAATACTTTAGTGTCAGTGACCTGAGGGACGAATTCAGTCAATTCGTCAAAAAAGCTAATCCCACAGTACTGCTCTACCGAAACCATAGCTGGGGTGTATGCCTGTCTAAAAGATCCCGACGTAAACTGGATAGAGCTGTATCAGCTAGAGAACCCACAAGAGTAGAGTCAACAGAGGGACGCTGAAGATCTTTATGGGTTCAGTTTCCTTATCATTTTTCGTTGGCATATTCGAGGCAATCTTTGATTAACTCCTCGAATTGCCCAAAGCACCTGACATAAGGATTGTCTTTGTCGAACTTGAGCGTTCCTCCGTCAGGATAACGTGAAATCTGCTCAAGCGGGTCAAGAAACATGCTTAAACCCAGAGAGACAAGTAAAGTTATCGAAAGAGTGAATAGGCGACGCAGCCCGTCTTCGTCAGAAAGTAGACTAGATATCGCCTCTGCCATCTGATGTTCGTCGTGACGTCTAAGGCGAGACTTGATCTTTCGGAACTGTGACTGAATTGCCACTGGGTCCCCCAATTTTGATTGAATCTCTTTGATTCGATTAAACAATGCTTTCGAGGCGGTCAGTTCGTTCAACAATATCTCGTAAGGAACATCTTCTGTAGGCTTATCCTTCAGTTCTTTGACCTTCTTCTTATTCTCCTTGATAGCGCCGAGGATTTCGGTAAGCTTTGTTCTTAGTTCTATAGACGTGTGGGGTAGGTCTTTTAACGAATTCTCTATGTATTCCAAGATTTTTTCGCTGTCGCTCAGGAAGGATTTCAGTGTTCTGTGGCCATAGTCCTTTGGTCCTTTGAGTGAAAGCCCCAATACCTCCATTGTATTGTCCTCTCTCGGCTTGTGAGTTACGAGCATACCTAACCGAATCAGAATTCCTTTTGCCAGTTTTTCATTCGCCTGTTGCAGATGAAAGAGGGAACGCGCGTATTGATTTGCATCAAATAGCAACCGCGCACACTCCAGGTCTATATTCGCCTCATACAACCAAGGCTTCCATGATTCTTCTTCGACTGACAAGGCAGTCATTGTTGAGCATGCATTTAATAATATAGATATAAGTTTTATTAGGTTCAATAATATTAAGGCAAATATTTGAGTATTTCTTCTTTTCTTTATTAATACACAAGTTGGATAGCTCACAGAACCTCTTTTGACGGAGTACACTGTGGCTGTAAGACGAACAAAGAGTATGCACAGATTGCGGAAGCAGGGATGTTACAAGGGACGACAGCATTGAAAGTAACTTCCGTGAAGCCATAGTCAACAACGAATTCAGGTCTATAATATTAATAGCGGAAAGGTTCCGGTGAATCAGACGTCTTTTATTCGTATCCGGAAACTGCGGACGATAGCAGCACAAAAACCAGCGAGACCACTAATTACGCGGAAACGACCGTAGCCATATAACCGAAGCCAAATAAGGCAACGGTCTCGGAAAGGAAATTGAGCCTGAACATTCGGCTCAAGATAACTTAATCAATTAAAAGGGGGCTCGGCAAATGAGTATCTTGAGCTCCGATTTACAACCTAAAATACCAACTTTTTTTCGTCGAGGATAAGATATTTAGTTAGCAACAAAAGATAATGTCCAGCATTAAGGTGAGGTGCACGTTGACCTAAGTGTAAAATCGTTACTTGGACACCATCGAATAGAGCACGGGAAAGCATAATATTGGTGTTAGTTATGGTCAGTTGGCCGCTATCTTTGCTAGTTTAGCGGCTATTTCACTTAACTCTTTTTCGCATTCTTTTCTGTAGGCGGGGTCGTCACACCTCGTCAAAAGATTACCTATTGCATCTCTAATTTCCTGTGTTTTATGATCGTTAAGGAGACCCTTTCGGTGAGCTTCATCAACAATGTTAAGCGCAGCTCTATGATAACGTGTGGATCGTGGTTGTATATACCTTAAAATCCCGAAGACACCGCTAATCCCAGTACCACTGTTCACAGCATTGATCACAAATAGCAGATATGTTACAGTCTCCTTCGAAATCGTGATTGAACCAATCCTTCCACCTTCGCCTAGGAAAGTTACTATATATGCTGAGGCAATTATCCCTAAGACAATTATAGCGACCGCGACATAGAGTAGAGGGTCTATCCGGCGCTTTGATCTTCTCCTTATTTCCCTCTCCCACCAAGTAGGGTCTGCAATCTCCACGGCTCATCGCCTAATGTGGTGGTCGGTTTAGCAGTTTCTATGGAGTAGTTGGTTTAACAATTCCTATTTGCCATGCTGTTTGAGTACACTCCGGATTTGTTCTGTTCTTACAGCGTAAGCGCAGCTCCTGTCCAACAACGTAGGTGACGAGATCCCCATGGCAGAACGGGCATTGTCCCTTCATGGTGATGTCACTCTGACTTTTAGTCAAATAGGAGAGTCTGTATATCTGCGATAATTTATTATTCGCCCATGATAACATATAAGCTATATCTGCAATCTCTGGATTTTTCGGAGGTTTAGTGGGTCGACTTCTGTACTCTGATAATTCGACGTAGGGGTAATCCAATCGTACTCTATTGAGAAGACGTTTGGCGAGTTCTCCAACTCGTTGGTGGAGGCACTCTCGATCGTAGAGGTACTCTAGATGTCCACTGACACATAGCTTGGCCACATCATATATGTCCCACTCTGATGCAACACTAGGATGAGGAAGACTCCTAATAAGGCTCAAGATCTTTTTTGCGTCCTGTGGAAGATTATCATTTATGAATCTTATGGTATCGTCCGACTTTAGACAACAATAGAGCTCTCTATATTCTTCCGATAAGGAGGAACCGATTGCCATTGCTCGATACCTCGGACCATAGTATATATTTCTTTGACTTATTATTAACCTTAATGTTTCCCTCAAATCGGCTGTATGCTGATAAGACTTAATGCGGTGGGCCCCGCGCTCTGAAATCATTGAAAATCCATAGTGTCAGTTAGAGAGAGGTATATTCACAGTTTTTCAGGAATTTAAATGTTTTCGCAAGAATAAGGAGAAATTCTGCCTGACTCAAGGTGGCGGTGCTCTCGGTAACTACGTGTTGAGCGTCAGGATAGACCTTTGGATCTACAAGCCCCAGTGTTCCTCTTAAAACTGAGTGTACCTAGGAGGTTTGAGTGATTCTCCTAGGCTCGGATTCTAGGTGGGGTACATATATGGCGTTCAGTCATTTAGGCTGATTAGAGTGTGGTGTAGGGGTGAGATTCATCTGTGCTTAGGTGGTGTATTGACGCGTACACCAAGCAGCAGATCTATCTGGTTTGTTTGAGGTCTCACTCACCTGTTTACTAGCGGCACGCGCAACACGATCAGGTTTCTTCGAAGGCTAAGAAAAAGGTGTCCCTATGGGTACCACGGTCATCGATGAGGGTAGGGTTCCACTATGGCGTGGCGCCGTGCTCCGCGTGGGGGCGGGCTTGGTAAACCGTGTCTCCGGTCGGCCTCAGAGTCCAGTTGGCCGAGCGTTTCGGGGCGGCTTAAGGGTAGGGTAGGGGTGTTGTGTAGCGGCATCAACCCGAACACTGTTTGCACCCGTGCTGGGCTAGAACGGTTCGTGTACTGGTATGTTGGGTGGAGGTGACACGAGTAGATGCTTATCCGGACGCCATCTTTTTGTCGTCCTCAATTTTTTCAGGTTTTCGATTCTTGATTCCCCGCCTAGTTTTACATCCCCTCCCCATTGGTTTTCGTGTAGTAAGTAGAGCCGTGGTTGACGTCCCACCCCTAGGATGGCCTCGAGTAGTTGGGTGTAGAGGTGCGGCCTTACCGGGTATGTATGGCGTACGGTATGTATGGTGTACGCTTGGTTCGGGATGGGGGTGTCCACTTTCGCCTCTAGAGGAAGTCCGTCTTGGTGAGTAGGCCGATGAGCTTGCCTTGTTTTACGACGAGTATTGCCTGCGTGTTCCTGATGATTTGGCGTGCTCTCTCAATGTTTGTGTCTGGGTCTAGAACGGCGTAGGAGAACTCTAGTGCTTGGTCGCAGGTTAGTGCTTCTGGGTTGTCCAGTATGCTTTTTTCGGTGATGATGCCGACTATTCTTCCGCTGTCGTCGACTACTGGGAGCTGCGATATACCCTTCTCCCTCATTGTGTCCCGTGCCTTTGACACTGTGTCGGTTGGGGATACGCTTATCACGTTTCTGGTCATCTTGGTGCTTATTGTGGCTGTGTCACCCTGCTTTGCTATGAGTCTATCGAGGGCGTCGAGCACGTTGTACACTAGCTCGTAGCTGGGTTTTAGTGTGCCTTTTTCGAGTTTCGACATTGTGGATGGGCTTATCCCGCTGGCTTTGGCGAGTGTCGAGGACTTTATGTTGTGCTTTAGTCTTGTGGCGCGTATCTCGGCTATGATTGTTTTTAGTTCGGGTATTGCCGTCATGGTGTATTTCCTAAATGGAAATTTGTGTCAGAAATATTTATGGTTGGTGGGGTGTTATGGTGTTGTGGTTGGAATGGTTTATAAAAAGGTGGGGAGAAGGTAGAAGATGAGCTTAGCGCGGACCTCATGGAGCTGTGGAATCGCCAGTGGGAACCGCCGGAGATAAGGACAAGGTTCGTGAAGGATAGGCTAAAGAGGGTCAGACGGGGCAACCTTAGCTGGGAGGAGATCAGGCGAGCGCTTAGCAGCGTTTCATCTGGACCAAAGAAGTATGCGCAGGACGATTTCAGGTACGTTGCGGAGCTGATACACTTGGAGCGCATGCTGTATGTTGAGCTGCACGCGGGCCCAGATGCCCGCCTAGGTTTCGCCTTCAACATGGCCAAGCACTACCTTACTAATAAGTATCCTTGGGAGACAGCCGCGATACTCGACGAGTTGGATCCGGAGCACAGCCACGTTGAGGTAGCGAGGAAGATCGAGTTTGAAAAGAAGCGTAAAAGGCAAATGGAACCCCTGTATACGAGAAGAGCAAACAGGGCTGTTCAGGAGTGGTGGAGGCTGAACGTCGGAACAGAGTAGTCTGGGGTAGGGTAAGCGGGGAGCCGGGGCGTGCCTTTTTTCGCCTTAACCGGCTTTTACCTTTTGTCCGCGGGGTGCGCTACGTAAGAAGGGTGTTCTCAAGGCAGCTTGGCTGAACCGGCGGAACCCGCCTCTTTACCATGAGTCCGCGGCGTCACGTCTTCGGTGTAGCTACACAGGTGGAACCTCACTTACTGGGCTCACTACGTAGTACCAGGCCGGATGCATGACCACGAGTGGCTCACCAAGGCTGTAGAGCAAGACTTCGAACTTGTATTCAGAAATCTTTGCGGTCGAAGTCATTATGGCTTCGTAGTTGAGTGAGAACGTCTTGTGATCGGGTCTCAGTCTACCCTTTGAGTGGCTCAGGGTGTCACCTACAAACATAATGCTCCTCTCTTTGTCGAGCAAGACTTTGCTACTAGGAGTGTGGCCCGGGATATGGATCACCTTAAGCTCGTTCACTTGGTCGCCGTCGCGTAGCACAGAGTCTGGGCAAACGGGCCGCGCATTTTGAAAAGGTGAAAAAAGGTTTGAGCAGAGCTCCAACCGTCCCCTTGTATGGTGATTGCCTTTTTTTACAGGACAGAAGATCCATGTGGTCTTCATGAGTGACACCTAGGGGCCGGTTACTCCGCAAAGGGTGGCCACCCCTCCTATATGATCCACGTGGACGTGTGTGAGGACCAAAGCTTCTGTATCGCTTGGTTTCTTACTGTTTCCTTGACCACGCAGGAAACTACTTTACCCGGGGCGCCTGTGCCCATCCCTGCGTCGACAATGGTAAGCAACCCTTCTCGCTCAACAACATGCCTGTTAGCGCTATAATACTGCCCGCCCTAGACGCCCTGAACAACCTGCGGTATAGAGATGGTGTCTAAACCGCTTAGGGCTCTTAAAGTTGTTTCATCCCTTAGGGCAGACATGGGGGAGCCTCTATGTAGCCCGGACTCAGACATGTCACTGCGAAGCGCGGTTTTGTACCCCAGCCGGTTGTATGGTGTCGGTGGGCTCGTTCGCCTGACGGTATCCGGCTTAGATTGTCTAAACTACTGGGCTAATGACTGCCTCAGCCCAAGCCTTAGGGTGCTCTAGACCAAGCCCTATTCTGGTCGAGAGTTAAACGATTTATTCGGTCGTGCCTCCCCTGCTCGGCGAAACCTTATATACTGAAATATCTAAGTGAATCCGTGACTGATTCCCGGGCAACAGTCGACGAGTTGAAGAATTCCGTCAAGCAGTTCTGCGAGCAGCGTAATTGGGACCAGTTCCACAACCCTAAAGACTTGGCCATCGGGGTTTGCACGGAATCGGCAGAGCTCCTTCAGATTTTCAGGTTCAAGACGAATGAGCAGTGTCTATCCATGCTTGACCACGCAGAGACGCGGCGCCTGATAGGTGAGGAGCTTGCCGACATACTCTACTTTGTCCTGAGGTTCTCTCAGATGTATGGATACGACTTATCAGACGAACTTGAAAGAAAGATTCGTAAAAACGCTTTGAGGTATCCGGTTGAGAAGTCGTATGGTTCCAATGCGAAGTACGATGAGATGACCTAGTTGCGGCTATACGATGGAACAATCCAGCAGTTCAGATGCCTTGTAAACTCGAATAAAATTGCTGATCTTATGAACGCTAACTTCTACAAACATTATGGAAGAAATGTGTCGACGTCCGAATACAGGTCGTGGCAGAACTCGCTAAACTTCCTGAAGAATGTGGTGGATATGGCCGGGCTGGTAGACAACCATATTGTCTTGGAGTACAGGATACCTGTCGCCGATACCAGAATAGACGCTCTGATCTTCGGCGAAAGCGGGGATAGAAAGCAGATAGTTCTGACCGAGTTAAAGCAGTGGTCTAACGACGATGTAACCGGAGAAATGGACGGTAACATCCTGATCAGAGGCTACCCGCGTCCGGTGGCTCATCCGAGTCAACAGGTTGAAGGATACTACTTTAGCCTCCTGGATAACTTGGTCGTCTTTCAAGAAGACCCGCACCTTAGCCTGCTTCCCACGGTTTACCTGCATAACTACTCATCCAGAGGTTACGCCGTACTATATAATGAAAAATTCCGGGGTCTGATCGAAAGATACCCCCTGTACTCCAAGGAGCAGGCGGATGTACTCGCAGAATATCTCAGGAAAAACCTGGGCGAGGGGGATGGTCGGTACGCCTATGACAGGTTTACGAATAGCGCTGTTAAGCCCTCCAAAATACTGGTGGAACACTTCGGTAAAATTGTAGGAGGCCAGCAGGTGTTTACATTGATAGACGATCAGATCCCGGTTATGAACGCCATTAGAAGCAAAGCCGTTAGCGCAGCGTCTGGGGGGAGTAAATCTGTGATAATTGTGAAGGGAGGCCCCGGTACGGGTAAGTCGGTGATCGCACTTGAAACCATGGCTGAACTCCTTAGAAAGGGGAAGAATGTGTTCTACGTCACGGGTTCGAGCGCGTTCACGAACACCCTTAGGAAGATAGCTGGCTCAAGAGTCAAACACAGGTTCGGATACTTCTTTAGCTTCACAAAACATGCCGATAATTCGATAGATGTGATAATGTGTGATGAGGCGCACAGGCTTCGCAAAAATAGTTCAAACTACGGTGTCCCAAGCCATCTTAGATCCAGCTCGCCACAGGTGGAGGACATCATCAGACCCGCACGCCTTTCCGTTTTCTTCTTGGATGAGAACCAGATAGTCAGGCCTGGGGAAGTGGGAAGCGTGGATCTAATCAGGGAGGCGGCGGGGAAGATGGGTGCCTCCGTCTATGAATTCGAACTTGTAACACAGTTCCGTTGCGGCGGCTCTTCTTCTTACCTGAGCTGGTTGGACGCGACTCTTGAAATTGGAGGAAACAGGCAAAAGGCTATCCTTTTGAAGTCCGAGCCAATGGAGTTCAAGATCTTCGACTCCCCGCATGAGTTGAAGAAGGCGATCGACGATAAAAACGCAGCGCACCCGAATCGATCGAGGCTTGTCGCTGGTTTCTGCTGGAAATGGAGTGATCCGAGACCCGACGGCACCTTGGTCGAGGACGTCGTAATCGGCGATTTCAAGATGCCGTGGGAGAACAAGAAGGAGTTTTGGAAATGGGCCACGGATCCGTCGGGCATGAACCAGATTGGGACGGTTTACACAGCCCAGGGTTTTGAATTTGACTACGTGGGTGTGATATTTGGAGACGACCTCGTATACAGGAATGGTACATGGGTTGGTCAGCCATGGAAATCTTACGATCGAAGTACCAAGAGTAGTGACGACTACGTAAAGCACGCTAAGAACGTGTATAGAGTACTCATGTCAAGGGCTCACAGGGGAGTGTACGTGTACTTCATGGATGATGAAACCAGAAGATACTTCGAGTCAAGGATCGAAGGTCATAGTTAAAGGTACGCCAACCCAAGCCAGCAAAACCGTGCACACTTACCCTCAGAACGTACTACAATCTCTGGCTTGAACGTTCCCCGCCGGACGAATCACGCTCGAAGCCCGGATTTGAAATCGATATGTTTGAAACGAACAGGGGAAGCTGTACAGGGGGGTCTTCCGAACAAATAGGTCGATTGTTCGCTCAAACAAAGCTCTAAGCTTGATGCGTGGTACAAACATTCAAGATTCTTTCCGAAGCCCTTCGTATGCCACCGCCTGTCGCTGAAATTTAGTAGGAAAGCCAAATTTTATTGACCATAACGCCACGATAAATATCGCAGAGCCTGGTCAAACAGGGGCAGGGTGTAGCGCGCCCACATATACACCTACGGAGACGCTTTTGCTGAATGTTTCTCGAAACATGTGTGAGCTACATGTCTACTAGGCAGAAACCTCCAGCCCTTCAGGGGGCTATCGAATAAGAACCCATCTCGAAGCCGAGTGTTCTCGGAGGATTGGGCGGAGAAGGTTCTCGGAGGGGGTAACTCAGGTTTGAGATGAAGCCACTCGAGTGAGCGCCCAACTATCGCGGTTGGTTAGAGTGTGGTGGAATATGGCGGCGGACTCATCTATGCATGAGTGGGTGGTGATTGAAGCGTACAGGGGGTAGCCCGTATGGTTTGGGGTCTAACTTACCATGATCACACAAAACGTGCTCGGGTTCCTAGAAGACTAAGAAAAAGGTGTCTTGGTGACCTGGTGATCCTTACGTGCAGGGTGGGGGGTACCGTGGCGCCGTGGGGCTCGGGAGCCGGGTTCTACAGCCACGTGTACCAAGCACTCGGCCTTCGAAGCTACGATGAATGATTCTTCGGTTACCTCAAAGACAGGATCAAAGTGTTCTATAATAACATCAACCCCAAGAAAACACTTTTCACATCACTTGACTTCCTAGAACTGTTCGTTCACTGGTCCACGGTGTGGAGGTGACACGAATGATGGCTTATCCGGACACCATCCTTGGGCGGGCTTCTATCTTGTAGGAGACTCCTGAGGCCAAGCAAGGTTGGATTTACTGGTGTTTAAACTGATTGCCTTTGGACACTATTCTGGAGGGATTTCTTTGAATGCGAGTTGCAGGTTTGGTTTCCTGAATCTTTGGAGGAGATATACGCCTGAGAATAGGACGAGCAGAGTTGCTGCCAAAGCTATGGCAAGTGGTGTGTTAGCCCCGTAAACTGACTGTGTCATGTATAAGTATTCTAGAAGAGCCATGTATGATGCTATGGCCAAACCTATAATAGTTAGCACTGGGGGTTTTACCCACGAGTTTGAGCATAGTTCTGGTTTTAGTGGAAGCAGTATAAGTGAGACCCCTATGAAGAGCACGGGCAGTGTTTCCAGGAATAGACCTATCGAGCCAAGAAGGTAAGCGTAGGTCGCAGATTGAGGTGTGTTGATTACTATGTATAGTACTAATGCGATGATTGCGGATATGATTATTGCTTTGACTGGGCCGTGGGTTCTGTCAGAGACGTCTGATATTTTTTCGGGCAGGAGCCCGTCGATTGAGTAGGCAAATAGGGCTCTGGACATCGTGATATATGCCCATGGTATGTATATGAATAATTGGATTACTCCTGCTAGTATGATGATTATGCTGAGTGCTGGTGTCGTAGTCGTCGCAAGTAGCATGTCGATGTAGGGTAAGGCTGGTAGGGGCACTTGGCTTGGGTTGTTGAAGAGCATGTAGTCTGTGGCGGAGAGGAATGGGAATCCCATGACGTGGTAGGCTAGTATAAGTCCGGCAGCTAGGCCTGTGAACCAGAAGGCTGAGCCAAGTAGCATGCCTATTAGAGAAGATCTCCCTGCCCTCCTTATTTCTCCAGCTATGTATGATGGATTGACGTTGAAGCCCATTGTGGCGAAAACGGGTAATAGTAGTAGTGTTCCCAGAATCGAAGTCTGGCTTGGTGCATGCCAGCCGCTATTCTGCGCTGCTTGGACTATTACGGTGTAGTAGTCTTTTTGAGTGCCTGTGTACTTTGATGTAAAGGCGTTAAAGGATGAGACGAAACCCGAATGCGTTGTTATGAGTAGGGCTGCGAGGGTTGATGCTATCCCGAGTAATACAACCACGAAGAGTATATTCTGAATCTTAAAGTAGATCTTAAGGGAGAAAATGGATACTGCAACTCCAAGAAGCATCCACACTAGGCCGATGATGAATAGCCAAGGTAGGGAGCCGATTTTACTCGCTAGGTTAATGAAGGTTGGGTTGCTGTAGGTAACTCCAAGGTAGGCAAATAGGGTGCTAAACCCCGTTGTCTCTATTGTAACTGAATTTATTGCAGCGAATAGGAGTATGGCGACGACGGCAACTATATTTGCCACGAAACCTATAAGTGGGTGTAGAACTCTGCTGTTAAAAACATAGTCTCCTCCAGATCGTGGCATTAAATGTATTAGTATACTATAGCCTAAGGGTACCAGTATTATTGGGACGGCGAAGAGTGCCAATGCTAAATATATGTTGCCCCCAATGAGTGGAGCCAGGCTTGCCGCGAAGTAGAAGGAAAACTGGAATCCCATTCCTGTGGCTGTATAGGTAAAGGCATCGAACCATGACGCTTCGCGCACTAAGCCAGTTGCTTCGCGTGTAAATACTTTAGGCAAGCTTTTCACCCCTTTCTAGAGTCGAGCCTCCGCTGATGCCGCGTGACCTGCGAGATGTTCGATACGACTCTGCGTGGACGCTCTGCGGGCAAGATAACGCCGGCTCTTTAAGTTGGAGACACGTTGATAGGTTACTATCTTAAGGTATGCGCCCACGCTTAGACCGCCGCTGAAGCGGGCTGTTCCCCCAGTTGGTAGTGTATGGTTTGTGCCTATGAGTTTATCAGAGAAAACGACTGGGGTGTCTTCTCCAAGGAATATCGACCCATAGTTTCTTAGGTCACGAAAAGCCTTCTTTAGGTTCGCTTTTTTTAGGTGTAGTTCCAAGTGCTCAGGAGCATATTTATTGATATATTCAATGCCTTCCTGAATAGAGTCGGCGATAACTATGCTTCCGTGGTTTTGCCAGGATACCCTGAGTACCTCGCGTGTGTCGAGTTTCTCGATGTATAGATCTATATTTCTCTGCACCTCTTTTGCGAGTTCCTGTGATGTTGTAACAAGGCAGGCCCTCGCGTCTGGATCATGTTCCGCTTGGGCGAGTAGATCTAGGACAACATACTCCAACCGTGCACTCTCGTCCGCGAAGACCAGTACTTCGCTAGGACCAGCCAAAAGATCCACGCCCACCTCACCGAATAGCTGTCTTTTAGCTTCATTCACAAACCTATTTCCTGGACCAACTATCTTGTCAACCCTAGGAACGCTTTCTGTGCCGTAGGCCATAGCCGCGATAGCCTGAGCCCCACCTATCGTGTAGATATTTGTAGCCCCCGCTATCATCATTCCGTAAAGCGTTGCTGGATGGGGTCGGTCATGTCCTGGAGGAGTAGTCGCCAAGATTCTGCGGACACCAGCCACCTTGGCGGGGATTATCGTCATAAGTGGAGATGAAAGGAGTGGGTATCGTCCGCCAGGTACATATGCACCAACACTGTCTAGCGGGATGATCTTTTGACCCAGAATGGTTCCACCTCCGTCAAGCTTGAGCTCCATATTTTTGTACATGGATAGTTGGAACTCGGCGAAACGCCGAATCCTCCTAGCGTTAACCTCAATCAGGTGCTTTACATCGGAATCTAACCCCCTTAGCATTTTATCGATTTCATCTTGAGTCAGCCGTAAACCTTCAAGCTTTACACCGTCGAATTTCTGTGTGTATTGTTTAATCGCTAGGTCTCCCTTAGCCTTAACTTCCGCGAGTATTTCCGACACTACTTTCCTAGTGTTTTCATCGGAAAAAGATGGGGGTTTAATCTCATGTTTAATTATTTGCATCGAGTAGACCCCGTGTTAACATGATTTATCAGGCGAGAATAATAACGATGATTGTAAATCCCCTCAAAGTCCTCTACTTGGAAAAAATGAGAATATAAAGAACGTTTAGAGAAAAATTATTCTTAGGATTTACACAAAAAGTATATTAGTTTTCTTCCGCTAATTTAAGCATGGATCTCATAGATTTGAGGATATTAGAGATTTTACAGGCAAACTCTGATTTACCTTTAAGCGATGTCGCAAAACAGTGTGGTCTCTCTTCCCCCTCAGCAATCAGCAAGAGAGTAAGAAAGCTGAGAGAGTTGGGATTAATCAAGAAGAATATATCGGTACTGGATTATAAAGCTCTAGGGTATACATTCCTCACAGTCACCTTAGTGAAAGGAAAATACGGCAAGGACTATACGCGAAGACTAGCTCAAAAACTTTCAAACATTAGTAACGCTGTGATGTTACTTGAAATCCTCGGCGATATCGACTTTATTCTAGTAACTATGAACAGAAGTCAAGATGATTACAAATCTACTTTATCATATATAATGTCATTGGATGAAATAGAACGAAGTGATACCCGGGTGGTGATAAACATTGATAAATTCTTTGACTTCTCAGGCATCAAACTAATAAGAAGGGATCTGACCGCTCACAAAGCGATAGACCGTTAAGTCAATTTGTAAGTGTTCTTCTATTTTACTTAAAATGTCTTATTCCTCTGACCAAATAATCTCACCGATCGAGGTGTATGGGAAGAAGCAGTGATAGAGTTTTCAAAACCATATTTGTGCAACTAGGGTTAAGCTTTGTCCAGTCTTTGGACACCTTTCGATCAATGCTAGTTGTTACATTTGAAGATCTCAGGAGCTATTCACACGTCTTTTCTGCTACTTGGTGCTATTGAACTGTGCACAGACTGAGATGTCTGGTGTATAGGATCAAGCTAAGAGTATTGGTTTTTAGCGGTGACTAGACGTCTGAAAATTTTAATAATGTTAGTAGCTACCAATTAACGATCTTTTCCTAGTTTTTACGACAAGTTTGAGTACTTAGTCGGTGATGGTTTAACCCTCTCCGCTCTCGAAGTAGCCATATTTAACTAGTTGCTTTAGCGCCTCATTGAACTGTTTTTCCGAGACCCCACATTGACGCTCACAAAACTGATAAATATAGGACCTGCTTGCGCCACCCTCTGCGAGCGCCTGTAAAATCGGCTGATAGTATTTGTCTCTAAGCTTTTTTACCTCTTGGAATCAAGCATCGAAGCTTTCCTCCTTATTTCCCACGTGTTTAGCCCCTTCAGCTTGTAGTTACCATAATGAGCAAGCCAACCAACTATCTCATCCAAGGTTTCAACCACTCTCCCAAGCTCCTCAGGCGGTTTGACACTGCATGAGCAGAAGCCCTTGTTCAGGAAATCTGTGGAGCGCTCCTTGGATAGCCTCTTCACCTCTACTCGGTTTATGGCTATATCGATAAAGATAGGCTAATGCGTCCCGTTTCCAAAAAATCTTCGAGTAAGCCAACTTGGGAGCCTGTAAGCATAAGCGCACATGGCTATTATAATCTTAGAAGTGGGTGATAGCAACCTGAAGGCTCTTGTAACCCCTCGCCTCCTGCGCTTTTTAGAGGGGAACCGTGGGGCTCACCCTCGCTTGCTACGTAATTTTCGAATACGTCAAAGACCTCTGAAAGCGTTATCGACTTACCCACCGATGGTGTCCAGATAAGCCCTTACCCGTGGCACCTCTACTCCGTGGACCAGTGAACGAACAGTTCTAGGAAATCTAAGAGGAGTTCGAAGAGTGTCTTCTTGTGGTTAATGTTATTTTATAGAACACTCTGGTCCTATTCTTGAGGTAGCCGAAGAATCATTCAACCGTGCTTTGCATCCCACAACCGTGCTTTATATTTCAAAGGTTTGGTGCGGGGGGTTTCGGAGGCCGGCTCGAGTCACGGCGCCACGGTACTAGGGACCCTTATCAGTGAGGATAACTGGGTCTCCCACACACCTCCCCCTGAGTCTTCTAAGATAACGTGGATGCGTTCTCTGTGGTCCCCATGAGTTAGGTGCCGAACCAGATGGGTTGCCTAGTGTGGGCGTCAACCGCCACCCACACCTAAAGTGGTTGACCACTACACTTCACCACACTCTCGTCCATAGCGATCACGGGGTGTTCGCTTGGCTCCGCCTCGAAGCTGAGTTTCCCCCCAACCTTCCTCGCCCAATCCTTCGAGTGCGCTAGACTGCGAGAAGGGCTCAGAGAGTACCCTGTAGGGCCTTAAGGTTTTTCTGAGGTTTAATCCAAAGGCGTAGTGCACCACCCCGACCACTTTGATTTCGCGAGAACCTCTTCTTGTTCCTCTTAAAACATCTAAATCCCTAAAGAGTGTAAAGATGTCTGTGTGGACTTCAGGGCTACTCACCAATTCTAGGCTGTGGGGCCCACCACGTTTAAGCCTTATCCGGACACTATCCACCAACACTGCGAAAGACTTATTGTGCTCTTAATTTTTAGGCGGGTATGGTGATTTTTCTCTCGAATGCGGATGTTGAAAAAATATTGGAGCCCAAGGATGTTGTGGAAGTTATGCGCGTTGCTCTTAAAGACTATGGGCTGGGCCTCGCTTTGAACAGTCCTCGAACAAGGCTCCCGCTCAAAGAGGGTATTTTCAGGTCTATGATGTCCACTATACCGTCACTCGACGTTGCAGGACTGAAGCAGGGGATGTGGCTTTCTAGCGAAAAGGAGGGGAAAACCAAGGATGTGGAGCGTAGGACGGAACTTGTTTCGCTTTATTCTATAAGTGAGGGTAAGCTGCTCGCCGTTATGAACTCACACCGCCTAAATGAGTTGAGAACGGCTGCGGCGAGCGCTGTGGCCACTGACTACTTAGCCAGAAGGGATGCGGTTACAGTTGGAGTCGTAGGCACCGGTCCGCACGCCCTAGCGCATCTGGAGACTTTATGTGCTGTGAGAAAGATAGAGAAATATTGGGTCTATAGCAGAAACCATGAGAATAGGGCTAGGTTCCTCGAGATGGCCAGCTCGTTCACGGATGCACTCGGCGTGGAAGCCGAGACGGCTCAGGGTGCGGTATCAGAAGCTGAGATAGTGGTTGAAGCCACATACACGAGGACTCCTGTACTCTACGGCGAATGGATAAAACCTGGTACTCATATTAATTCTATTGGGTCAAGCTACGCTGGAAAACAGGTGATCGATGACACCCTATTCAGACGGGTTTCGTGTTATGTTGTAGACTTCAAGAGTCAAGCGCTACTTGACAACTCAGGCGATATAATAAACCCTATCTCGAAGGGAATATTCTCATACCAGGATATAGTGGAGCTGGGCGAGGTGGTTGCAGGTGTTAAGGGTGGGAGACGAGACGAAGCCGACATCACACTCTACAAATCACTCGGAATGGGTCTCTTTGATGTGTGCGCCGCCTATGTCGCATATAGGAAGGCTCTAGAAAAAGGGATCGGAATCCGGGCCGATTGGTGACCTGAAAGCCTGGTTATCAGGTTTTTAACGGGGTTGTGCGGACTCCCATAAGAGCGTGATGGGGTGAGACCATCGCCCAGTGGGAGTAAAAGCAGCTTGGTTTGGCATAAAATCTCCGTTACAGGGAGAGGCGCACGTCCTTCGAGGAGCTGATTGTGCGGCGGCGGGAGTGGGTGAGTGGGGTTACTGTGCGTAGTCAGAGTGTTAACAGTGAAGCCGCTCGTAATACAAAAAGAACTACTCTCAATTGTGGTCCAGTGTAACAGTCGTTCAGGGTCCCTGTTGCCTTTGGTGCACTATTTGGTCAACTATTCTAACGGCCTTTTGTCTAATCTCTTCTGGGAATTCGTTGAAATCAGACACCGGCGGCACCTGGTCTTTATTAAACCATGCTGGGAACCTGCAGTCTATTATGACCTTGGCGAGACCCCGCCTCTGTTTTATCAGTTCAGGCTCTCTTCCCTGAGGTATGAGCCCGGCAAAGTCATAGAAGTTCGGAATGATCGTGATGTCTCTGTCAGGCTTGCACCGGGTGCACAGAGCCCAGACAACCTCGTTCAGATTGGTGATATCTATGTCTTTGTTTACTATTATAACCCAATCCGCACCTGCGCCTACCTTTGTGCCCCAAAGCGCCGATGCGACGTGCTTGTCATGGCCTGGGTAGGGATTACCGTCAGTCGCTATCACCACTAGATGGTTTGATGGGGACCAAGGGTGGTAGGCTATATCTACGACGCCAGGTATCCCTAGTTCGTCGATCAGGGCGCGCCTGCTGAGCGCGCTGTTACCTATGGACATAATGATGTGATCTTCCACGATGGGTTTACCTTCCAGCGTACCCGTGTTTATAGGGTCGGTTCTATACGTCACACATTCGATATCGAAGACGGGTCTTTCCTGAACACCCCCAGCGTAGTATCCAATATATTCACCGAACGGCCCCTCAGGCTTGGTCTTTTTTGGATCTATATAACCTTCTAAGACGATTTCCGAATCTGCGGGAACGCAGAGATCCACGGTTTCACAGTGGACAACCTGCACTGGCCTCTCTCCGAGGGCGCCCGCCATCTCAAGCTCGTTCACATTAAACGGGAACCTGCCGCATGCTGCAAGGACAACAACAGGGTCAACACCTATGGCCACCGCCACAGGCATGGGCTTTTCTAACCTCTTGTATTTGGCGAAATGGTATCCGATGTGCTGTGCAGGAACAATAAACATGCCCGTGCTTCTCTTGTCGTGAATCATCATCCTGTAGACGCCCATGTTAACCCATCCCGTTTCAGGGTCCTTGGTTATTACGCACCCCAAAGTGCCGATGTATTTGCCTCCGTCTCTAGGGTTCCACTTCGGTACAGGGAATTTTAATATGTCAACATCGTCGCCAGTCATCCTATTTTGTTTGCACGGTCCAGAGTTCACTTCCTCAGGAGGGATAGGACGCTTTATTCGTTCGTAGTATGTGCGGATGATTTCCCTGAGGGGGGTATCTGGCTCTAGGCCAAGAGCTATGGCGTACTTGGTGTAGGTGGAGACCATTCCTGTAAAGAAACTATAGCCTTTTGGATACCCTTTTATGTTCTGAAAGAGCAGGGCAGGTCCCCCTATGTCAAACGTTCTCCGCGTTATGGCACCAATCTCTAAATCAGGGTCGACTTGCTCGTCCACTACAGCAATCTCGTGGAAATTGAAAAGCTGATCAATAAACCCGCGTAAGCCCGTATTTTCCATCCTTCTGCGCCAAGTACTTGCTAGCATATAAACGCTATGTAATCATAAACCTGTTTTTTATAGCATCTATATGACCTCTCGTCTAAGAGTCTTCTCTATTTGTGGGGCGTCATAGAATTATAAGACAAATATTGATGGAGGGCATCCGACCTCGTGCTTCCTAATGAACACGGGAGGCGCTCAAGTCATATACCAACTCACCTATAGCCTCTTTCTAGATAACGAAACGGCAAATCGCTGGATGAAAGCCTATTTTTTGGCTCAATTTCCGTCTGGTTTTTAAAGATTTATAAGGAACCTGATGGTTATACAGGGGCATGGGAGCACAGCCGTCTGTATCGAGCAGAAATCGTATCTTAACAATTTCCTTGATAATTGTTGCGTTGGCTCTCCCCTCAATTCTTTACTGGGCGGATAGAACTGGTTTTGGCGTGATTCTTCCGGCTATAATAAAGAGTTTGCACCTAAGCGTTGCGATAGGTGCTGGTCTTGCCACAATTTTCGCACTTGGGCAGGTGGTGGCAGCTCCATTTTCGGGCTATATAGCAAGAAGGCTTGGCGGAGCAGCAACAATTCTACTTGGTGTCTCCATTTTTTCGCTATTTACTATGGCCACCGGCTTGAGCAGAACACCCGTGCAGATATTCTTCTCGAGGACACTAACTGGTGTTGGTGAAGCCCTATTCTACCCAGTGGCAGCGGCGCTCATGGCGGGTCTGACCTTGAGGTTCAGGGGACTGGCTAATGGCACTGCAAACCTCCTCCAGGGGATAGGCGTATTCACGGGGCCAGTTTTGGTGGCCTACGTATTTGTTGCAACGCACTCGTACGTTACCACCCTAATCTACATCGGTATCGCCGGCGTGGCTATCGGGCTCATCTCCTCAATGATGATACTTAAATCTGGCCAGTCAGGATTTTCCGCAAAGTCTACTGCCAAACAACCTCAGGACACCCGGGATCGCGGGTACATCAACAAGGACAGCGCAATAGGGCTGACACTTATGACGCTCATCGGCTTTATACAATGGCCTTGGCTTGTTCTTTTTTCCACTTATCTTCAGATCATTGATCATCTTACGGTAACCCAGTCAGCGGCGGCTGCCGGTCTTATAGGGATCGGTTTCATTGTCGCGGCGCTTGGAGGATACATTGGCGACACCAAGATCGACCGCAGGCTTCTCATAGCCCTAGGCTCTGTGGGCGAAGCTGTGATTACTCTGATAGCCTTCCACATTCACCTGAACTTCGCGGAGGCAGCGGTACTCACCACTCTTTTTGGGATTTTCTCGTCCTCGCTTGCCTTTACCAATATTTTGGCTATTTCGCAGAACTCGGTCCCACAGGAACACATTCCCACCATTACCGGTATAGTGTTGGGGGGATATTATGGCGCGGGCTTCCTTTCTGGTTTCTTTGTTGGAGGGTTGATACACACAGTTGGTTGGGGTGGCGCCACAGCTATCGTGGTGGCGTTGCCTGCACTCGCCAGCGTTGGGCTTGGATTCGGAATCAGAAGTGACACGGCTGCCTCAAAAGTCCTTAAGGTGGAGTCTTAGATCAGACGCTTTTATCACAACGCCGTTTTCTACTTTCTAGGAACAGTCGTTTAGCCACATATAGTAGCGATGGGAGCTTTTGCTGCAAATATGGTTAGTACGCTTGAACTAAAGACCTACGTACACGAAGTTAACTGGTGCATTAAAACCGTTGTTTAATCACTTTCCTTGTTCTTATCTTCGTTGGTCTATCGGCCAGCCTCTAGCCGGCGAGGTCGCACAAAAACTTTTCTAGTATTTCGTTGAACGTCTCAGGGTTTTCCCAGTGCACAAACCTTCCAGTGTCAGGAACTAGGGTCTCCCTGAAGTTTGGTACATGTGCGAGTAGGTCTGGGTGAGCAGGAAATGGGTCGTCCGACCCGTCTACACCGAGTACTGGTACCTTTATTTCGTGGAATCTTCTTAATAGGTTGGGGACTGATGTTACAAACTCCATTCTCTTGTCATATGATTCAACTGGCCTTGAGGCGAACATTCTCGCATACTTTTCCCTCAAAGGCTGTTTCTTCGGCAGCACTGGAAATGCACGGTTGCCCTCTCTTAGGATATAATTAACCAGGCCATCTTCGCCTTTGAGCTTTAGGATTTCAACGACAATTGGTGTTTGTCGCCTAAAGTGTTCCATGTACTCTGGGGCCCCCTCTATCTCGCTCCATCCTTCCATGACTATTCCTCTTACCCTGTCTGGATATTCGAGCGCCAAGTTTACTGCGATTGTCGCACCGAAGGCTATCGCCACTATAACCGGTTTCTGCATGCCGAGATAATCGAGGAGGGAAACCAGGTCCTTCGTCTGATTTGTTAGTGAGTAACCATAACTTGGTACCCCCGTCTTACCGTGCCCCCTTCTATAATACGTTAAACATCGATTGGTTCTCGAGAACTTGGGCACTTGGTACTCAAAGTATTCTATGCCATGGTTTTCCCCATGCAAAAAAACAAGATCGTCTCCACTCCCAGTTATTTCGTAATAAAAGTTCCACCCGTTGACGTCAGCATAGGGCATTTAATTTCTGATGACAAGGTGCACGTGCAGACATAAATCCTCCGTTTGCATGGGAATGCAAATGTATGGGGTGAAATAGAAATGGGTTTTTCAACGGACACTTAGACCCGAATAGATAGATCGACGCCGACTTGTCGGGACACTCACAAACGTAGGAGACTCGAAAAGTGTTCTTTCGCGGCCGCTAATCTACTTAGCGTTGTTGCCGAACTTCTGGAGGGATACTAAGCAGTTCAGCCTTCCGAAAACCCCTTGAGGCCTCCTCGTTTCTCATAGTGCCCTAGGATGTCGAGAGGATTATTGTAGTTGTAACTTGTGAGATAAATGTAAAGTGAGGTTCTTTCTATATTCTTTTGTTCTTTCCCTTCCAGCGCTTCTCTCTCTATAAGACGATAAGGTTGTCCTTTACGCCCTTCTAATCTATGCAACAGACCATTTTAACGAGGCCGCCTTTGTCATACCGATGCTTTCTCCGAGTCCTCTTTGTACTCACTGTACAGATCTTCATGTACCCTTCCATTGACGAACCCTCCACCTTGGGCTATGTTTTACCACGACACTCTATCACGTGAGTGATGCGTGAGGTCGAGGGCCTCCCTTTCACCTTTGCAGTGACCATATCTTTCCTTTAATGCTTTCTTGTCTTTTTTCGATAGTGTCCGGGTTCCGTGATACAGTGCATGGCCCCCAAACGTGGGGAAAGCGTTATCCGGACACCATCTTCCACTCGATCCTGTCTGGATAAGGATTCATCCGTCCCACCTCCACTCTGTGTACCAGTGCACAAATAGCTTTAGGAAGTCTACGAGTGGTGTGAAGAGTGTTCTCTTGGGGTTTGTGCTGTTGTAGAACACTCTGGCCCTGTCTTTGAGGTATCCCTAAAGCGCTCTACCAACGAAGCTGCGCAGCCCGAAGGCCTCGGGACGTGGTTTCCGAACCCCGCTCGGCTCACGGCTCCACGGTGCTAGGGGACCCCTACCCGTGGGGATGACTGGGTCGCCCACACAGAAAGACACCTCCCCCTCAGCCTCCGCGGGAACCTGAGGGCGTTCCCCGTGGTCCCCTGCTGGTGAGCGAGGCGCCAAAACCAGATTGGCCGCCTCGTGTAGGCGTCCACAGCCACCCACACATAGATGGGTCCGCCACCACACTCCACCACGCCCCCATCCACGGCGATCGCTTGGCGCCAGCCTGGCTCCACCTCGAAGCTGAGTCTTGCCTCGACATTATTCACCCAATCTGCACACTCGACTTCGGGGTGTGCTCGGAGAGTATCCAGAAGAAGTCGGGGGTCTTCCTGAGGCTCAATCCGAAGGCGTAGAGCATTACAGCGACCACCTTGAGCCCGTGAGAGCCTCTTCTTATTCCTCTTAAAAAAGTTCAAATCCCTATTGTAAAGATGTCCCCGCGTGGTGGGTTCCACGGTGTGTCACAAATTCAGTTCCGTGGCACCAACGCTTAAGGCTTATCCGGAAATTATCGTTATGTTTAGTAAAAATTTAAATAGATGCTGGAATAATCTGAACGGAGTGAATTGGGTAACTTTATTATAAATAAAGATATAAAGAGGGTGCCAGTGGAACTTGTAGACAGGTTTCGAAGGTTGCATCCGTCTACACTGGGACATCTTAGAGATGGAGTATTTTTAACCTCTTTGAGGCCAAATAAAAGACCGATAAGGATTGTTGGGCCAGCTCTAACTGTGAGGATACCGCATTTAGACTCAACCGCTGTACACCTCTCTTTGGATGTTGCTCAACCAGGCGATGTAATTGTGGTTAGTATGAGCGGTGACTATTCAAGGGCGTGTTGGGGTGGGATGGTGACTTACGCTGCGGCTAAAAAAGGGATAGCTGGGGCCATTATTGATGGGTGCATATGTGATGTTGAAGAGATTTTAGGCCTAGATTTTCCAGTTTTCAGTCGTGGAATAAGTCCGCTCACCACGAGAATACTGGGGATAGAGGGGGAGATAGGCTTCACTGTGGCCATTGATGGTGTGCCAATAAACAGTGGTGACTTGGTTTTCGCCGATGATGATGGTGTGGCTATACTCTCACAGCAATATGCGGAACAGATTGCAGATATACTTGAATCGAAAGAAAACGGTGAAAGCGAGACCAAAAGGAAGATTGATTCGGGCATACCATTATCGGAGATTAGTGGGGCAGCCAGATTCCTAAAGGGAGGCGAGTGACGCGCTATGAAGGATTTGCGATGGTTATTCTGGTTGGGCGTCGTTTTTCCGCTAACATTCTTTATGTCAATGGATAGGGTTAATATGGCCGTGACGGCGCCAATAATAGCTCAAATTCATCATTTTACGCTACTGCAAGAAACGGTTATTTTAACAAGTTTCTCAATTTTCTACGCCGCTATGCAGATACCAGGAGGCCTTTTTGCTGAGCGTGTTGGGGCGAGGAAGGGCCTAGGAGCTGCCAGTGCGTGGTGGAGTCTTTTTACCATTCTCACACCTTTCGGAGGAATTTACTATGGATTCGTAGCGATAAGGTCGCTTCTAGGGGTTGGTCAGGCTGCCGATTGGCCTGCGAGTGTTTACGCTATCAACACGTGGTTCAAGAAGGAAGAACGAAGCCAAGCTAACTCAATACTACTCGGTGGACTCTACTTTGGGACGGTGGTCGGTGCGATAATAACGGGGTACATTTCCGCGACTATAGGATGGCCTTGGGCATTCTACATATTTGGATTATTGGGGTTCGTTACTTCTTGGCTGTGGTGGTATTATTTCAGGGATCATCCAAGAGATAGTAGACTGGTACCTGATGATTTGAAAAACCAGCTGGAAGAGCAGCACTCTTCAGACTCGAAGACCCAGTATAAGCAGTGGAAGACTTTTTTCAGGTCCTATCAGTTTTGGGCGATAGGTGTCGAATACCTCTTTCTTATAATGATACAGGCATTCTATACGACCCTTTTACCGACATATCTATATACATACAGGCATGTGAAGATAGCTACTGTGGGTGAACTGACTTCCCTACCTTGGCTTTCGCTTTTCATTATGGTGTTCATAGTTGGCTATCTTCAGCGCTATACACTTAGGAGAACGAACTCTGTGTACAAGTCGAGGGTGCCATACGCGGTGGGTGGATTCATAGTGGCCATTCTATTTCTATATCTGGCTATGCAGCAGATTAACGTGTATTACGCTATCGGTCTAATGATGGTTTCTATGGCTGGGATCGGGATGGTTCAAGTGTCGATATGGTCAGCTTGCCAAGACCTTGGG
>Ga0070737_10001198_pt1 | contig 39319 bp, 34 predicted proteins | sample Coa_R1_10_FD_66438 | JGI IMG/M metagenome (GOLD analysis project Ga0070737, IMG submission 66438) | Surface soil microbial communities from Centralia Pennsylvania, which are recovering from an underground coalmine fire - Coalmine... | ecosystem: Environmental > Terrestrial > Soil > Unclassified... | reverse complement strand
CCAAGTCGTTTGTAAGCTCATAAGGTTGTGAAGATGCGAAGGATGGTCTCTGATATCAATGGTTTACTTGTCCTGGACAAGCCCGCTGGCCTGACTTCGCGCGCTGTAGTCGATCGCGTACAGCGCTGGTTTCCGAAGCGGACGCGCATCGGTCATGCCGGCACACTGGATCCGCTGGCCACCGGTGTACTCGTTCTCTGTCTGGGCGAGGCTACGCGTCTGATCGAATACGTCCAGCGCATGGACAAGGTTTATCGTACCCGGCTCCGGCTCGGCGTTCACAGCGACAGCAATGATGCCGACGGCATTATCACGCCGGTGTCCGGAGCCGTGGCTGCTGATGCGGCTGCAGTGGCGGAGTGCGTGACGGCATTTATCGGCAGAATTGAGCAAATCCCACCGGTGTATTCGGCGGCCAAGGTTGCCGGGCAACGCGCCTACAAGCGCGCCCGCCGCGGTGAGGAAGTCTCGCTTTCTCCGCGTCCTGTGCAGATCTATGCTATCAATATATTGGGATATTCCTATCCTCAATTGGATCTGGAAGTGTGCTGCGGTAAAGGTACCTACATCCGTTCCCTGGCCCGTGACCTCGGCGAGCGCCTGGGCTGCGGCGCTCTCGTCCAGACCTTGCGGCGCACGCGCATCGGGCCGTTCACTGTCGAAGGCGCGTTGGCGCTGGATGCCGATGCGGAGACAGCCCACACACATTTGCTGCCGATGGAAATGGCCGTTGTGGAGCTGCCGCGCGTGGTGCTGCCAGAAGACGAACGGAAACGTCTGGGGCAAGGACAAACGGTCGCCGTTCCGAGAGGCGAGGAGCAAGAAGGACTTTCTTCCCTCGCCTTGCGCTCCTCGCCCCTCGCTCCTCAAGAAGTGGCGGTTGTGGATGCGGCGGGTCGGCTGGCCGCCGTGGCGATGTTCGATCCTCAGCGGCAAAGACTACAGCCAGTTAAGGTGTTTCAATCGAAGAAACGATAGCGCAAGATACAGTACAACGCATTGAAAGCGTCCTTGAGGCCGATTTTTTTGCCTTCCTCGTAAGTGCGGCCGGAGTAACTGATGGGGATTTCGTAGATGCGCCAGGCCGGTTGGCCGGGACGCTTGCGGGCAATCTTGGCCGTGATCTCTGGCTCGAAACCGAAACGATCCGATTTCAGAGTGATCCCTTGCAGAACCTCACGGCGGAACACCTTGTAGCACGTCTCCATATCGGTCAGGTTCAGGTTGGTGAACATGTTCGATAACATCGTCAGCAATTTGTTGGCGACGTAGTGCCAGAAATAGAGCACGCGGTGCGTCTCGCCAATGAAACGCGAGCCATAGACCACGTCAGCACGGTCCTCCAAGATGGGCTGCAACAATCGCGGATATTCGGCCGGATCGTATTCCAGGTCGGCATCCTGCACGAGAACGACATCGCCGGTCGCTTCTTGGAAGCCACGTCGCAAGGCCGCACCTTTGCCCTGGTTGCAGGGTTGATAGAAAACACGGACTTCACTGTTTTCGAGCTGCTTGAGGAGATTGCGCGTGTTATCCGTGCTGCAATCATCGACAATGACGATCTCTTTAGGAATAGGGACCGCTTGCACGCGCCGTACCACTTCGCCGATCCAGCGCTCTTCGTTGTAGACGGGGATGACCACAGACAGCTTAAAGCCGTCAGGAATGGGATAAATGCCTAGCTGGCGGCAGGCCGGCTCACCAAGCAGCTGATGCAAAAGCGTCAAGCGCTCTTGGCTGGAAACGGGTATTGGCCGCCGCAACACCTCAGCGATGCCATTGCCATTGATTGAACCAGGCATGAAGACCGTTCCTTTCGGTCCGCCCCCAAACGCGGGGCCGTCTCGGATAGATGGATTATTCATTTTCGGCGGAGCAGGTCAAGTCCGCTTGTGCCTCTGGGATGTGTCTTCCGAAGTAGGCAAACAGCTGGCTGACGCTGGCCGTTTACCTACTTCGGAAGACACACCTGGCCGCTACGGCGCCCCAGACCCAAGAGGCCGTACACCGCTGCACCGAGGGCGATGAAGCCGACTCCGGCCAGCGCCTCCACGAAAGTTTCTTCACGCAGAAACATATTGACCACAAGGAACGCTGGCACAATCACGTACAGGGCCGGCACCAGCGGATAGCCCGGACAACGATACAGCCGTTCGGCCTCCGCATGATCGCCGAGATGTCGGTTCCCTCGACGGCGGAAAATAAAGATCGATACCACTGCCAGCGTCTCAAAGAGGACCGCCCCAAACATGGCGAAGTCGGTTAAGCGGTCGAAATGCGATTTGCTCTCTTCCAGCCAGCCTAGCCAGGTCAACAAGGCCACAATCACGACCTGAAGCGACGACCAGGCGGCCAAGACAGCGATGGCCAGCGCTGGCGTGCGATAGCGGGCATGGATATCCCCCAGAGCGCGGGGCGCCAGGCCGTCCTCACCCATTGCATACAAGAGACGCGGGCCGACCAGCAGGTTGCCGTTGAGCGCACCAAAGACCGATCCCATCACCGCCGCTGATGCGGCCGCGGCCCCCAATGGTCCCAGTAAACGCAGACTGAATTCCGTCGCCACCGTTGTTTGTTTCAGCTGGGCCATCTGATGGCCTGGGATGACCAGATAGTAAGCCAGGTTCGCGCCCAGGTAGAGCATAATGATAATGGCGACGCCGCCGAGCAGGGCCAATGGGATGTTGCGCTGGGGCCGGCGCACTTCTTCGGCGACAGGAGCAAGGTTTTGCCAACCGTGGAAGGACCACAGTACGCCCAAAAAAGCGGAGCCGAGACCTCCCCAGGATACCTGGCTCCAATCCTCCGGCCAAAGTGGACGCAGGTTGCCCAAATCCACTGTCGGTGGGACCGGCGTCCCGCCGGCCGACGCGGACAACCAATCGGTGAACACCAGGAACGGCAATAGAGCGATGGCGGCCAGCGAGCCGACTTTGAGGATGGTGATGAAGAGCTGTACCAGGCCACCCCAGCGCACGCCGCGAATGTTGACCCAGGCAAGTCCGGCCAGCACCGCTACGGTGAGCAACCGCTGTGGCCAAAAACCGAGGTGAGTGCCGGACGCCAGACCGACCGCTCGCTGAAAGGCCTCGTTGCGAAGAATGTCGTGCAGCGATTCGGTGAAGATGGTGGCCAGGGCAGCCAGCGAGGCCGAGCGGATGATACAGAAATCCACCCAACCCCATAGAAAGCTGGCCAGTCGGCCATACGCCTCGCGCAGGAACACGTAGTTGCCGCCGGCACGCGGCAGCAGCACTGTCACTTCGGCGTAAGCCAAGGCACCCAACAGAACCAGTACGCCGCCCAGCGCCCACAACAGGACAACCAGGCCGAAATTCGGCACATGTTCGGCGATGGCCTGCGGCTTTTTGAAAACGCCCGAGCCGATCACGGTGCCGACCACCACGGCGGTCGCCGTCAATGGACCCAAGGCACGCACCAAACCCGATGATGGGAAAGAAGACGGAGATCTCATGCGGCCAGTGTACCCGAGCCAGAAGCGTAAGCGAAGGCGTATCTTTCCTCTCGTTCTCAAGTCCTCTGCTGGAGAGCGAGAGGAAGGAAAAAATGTCTCATCGACTATGTGTCCTCTCTCAACTCTTTGGCGGCGATAGTCGATGAGATCAATAATTTTCCGACAGCGATGATTTTTTTAGGGAGATCGCCTTGGCTGAAAGAGCAGTTACATCTACACTTGCTCAGATTAACCAATGCATGGATGCAGCTGCAAACAACCCAGAGTGCCTGCCAGAGCAGCCTCAATGGTCTACTGGGAGCGGGCACGGAAACCGAGATGAAGCCTTCAAGACGGCAAAGAGTGAGAGTTATGGCAAGAATATCGAAAAAAAATCGACGTGCGAGACTATTTTTGTCTCGGTAGGACTTGCATTTTGTGCGCTTCGCGTTAGCATCCGCGTGTGATGTGAAGTGCCAGGGACAGCTGAAGTCCTCGGATGGTCTTTCCCTTGGCCCGGTTGGGAACATCCGAGCATTCAGTGTTTACCCGGGAGCACGCGAGGCATCTGAGTCTTTTGGAGGCATCCTGGAAGTATGAGTGAATCCGAAGAGCGTACCGGGTTTCATCCGCGTCCGCTGCACGACCGGCACGACGCCGGTCCCGCTAGCGGCGGTTACGACGATGAAGAACCTCCCGGTAAATCCCGACGTCATCCGCTCTGGCGTCATGTCCCCGATCACCTCTGGGACGATTGGCGATGGCAGTCACAAAACGCTATCCGCTCCGTCCGGCAGTTGCGCGGACTTTTGCCGTTCACACCGGCAGAGTTGGAAGCCATTGGCTCACTTGAAGCCGAGTACAAGACGGCCATCCCCCCTTACTACTTTTCCCTGATCGACCCCAGCGACCCCAACGATCCGATTCGCCGCCAAGCGGTGCCCTCGCCGCTGGAGCAGCTCAACCCATCCGGTTATGAGTTGGAAGATCCGTTGGAGGAGGACAAGGATTCGCCGGTGCCGGGACTGACGCACCGTTATCCCGACCGCGTCCTGCTGGTAACAACCCATGTCTGCACCATGTACTGCCGTTTCTGCACACGCAAGCGGGCCACCATGGTGCGCGGCGGCTGGGATGCCATCAGCCGTAACGACGAACGCATGATCGAGTACATCCGCGATCATGCCGAGATCCGCGATGTCATTGTGTCCGGCGGCGATCCGTTGACGCTGCCGGTAGCCAAACTGCGTTACTTCCTCGACAACTTGGCGGCCATCCCGCACGTCGATGTCATCCGCATCGGTACGCGGGTGCCGGTGACGCTGCCGCAAAAACTGTTCGACCGCAACCTGATCGATCTGCTGGCCTCAGCCGGCAAGGTGTGGATTCAGACGCACTTCAACCACCCGCGCGAGATTACCCCGGAGGCAGCCCAGGTCTGCCAGGCCCTGCTCAGAGCTGGCATGCCGGTCAACAATCACACTGTTCTCCTTAAGGGGGTCAACGATTCTCTGGAAACCATGCGTCGGCTAATGCGGGCGCTGTTGCGCATCAAGGTGCGTCCGTACTACATCTTCCATTGCGATCCGGTTATCGGAGCGGGGCACTTCCGTACCTCGGTGTGGAAGGGTATGGAGATCATGGAAGGGCTGCGGGGCCATCTATCCGGCCTGGGCATCCCAACCTATGTCGTCGATAGCCCGCACGGCGGTGGCAAAATTCCGGTCATGCCCAACTATCTCATCTCCGCCAACGATGACGCCGTCGTATTGCGGAACTACGAGGGCATGTTGGTCCGTTATCAAGCGGAGGACAAACCGCAAACGGTTCAGCCAGCTCGCTCTGACCGGCGGGACGCTGGTCCCACCGTATCAGCACTGTTGCAAGGGAGCCAATCGGCTCTGGTCCCTGCCGGCAATGATCGCATGGCCCGACGCGAGCTGACCGTGCTGACCAATCCTCAAGCGTACACTTCCGAAGTGCAGGAGGCCTGCCACGAATTGAATGGTCACAGCGAGGAGTTGCTTTCCCTCGGCATATTGGCCAACGGTTGTGGCTCGTGAGAAAGAAAAACTAACCACAGAGTCCCAGAGGGCACAGAGAAAACAGAGAAAAGAACCAAAATGGAAAAACGCAGAGTGGATAGAAAGCTACTTTGAGCTTTCACTCTCGATTCTGTTTTTTCTCGGTGTTTATCTGTGACTCTGTGGTTCGTTTTTGAGGGATAGGATGAACATCGGCATCACCTACGACCTGAAAGCCGATCTGCCCGCCTCGGCGAACCTTCCCGACGATTTCCAAGAAGAGTTCGACAGCCCTGTAACCATCGACGCCATTGCCGCCGCCTTGGAGGGGTTGGGGCACAAGGTCGAGCGTCTGGGCGATGGCCGGGAGCTGCTCGAATGCCTGCTGCGCGATCGTCCCGATTTCGTCTTCAATATCGCCGAAGGCCACGGCATCGGCCGCTGCCGCGAAGCGCGCGTGCCGGCTGTGTTAGAGATGCTCGGCATCCCCTACACCGGCTCCGATCCGCTGGCTCTCTCCGTGACGCTTGACAAAGATTGCGCCAGGCGGCTGGTTCAAGCCACGCGGTGTGTGAAAGTCCCTCAGGGGGCCGTTTGGGGACCGGATGATTCACTGGACGATATCGAGACATGGGACTGCTTGCCGTGGACAGCCATCGTCAAACCGGCCTGGGAGGGATCGAGCAAGGGTATCCGCGGCAAGTGCATTGTGGATACGCCGCAAGAACTGATCGAGGCAATCGAAAGCCACCGCCGCGCTTACCAGCAGCCAATCCTCGTCGAGGAATACATCGAGGGGGATGAGCTGACCGTAGGAATCATCGGTAATTCTCCTCCTACGATCCTGGGAGTCATGCGCGTCCTTCCCAAGCGCAAGGAAGAGCGTTTCATTTATAGCCTGGAGGTGAAACGCGATTATCGTCAGCGCGTCCACTACGAATGTCCGGCCAAACTGCCGCCGGAGCGTCTCCAAGCCGTGGAGAATGCCGCACTCGCCGTTTATCGAGCGCTGGGCTGCCGCGATGTGGCCCGCATCGACTTCCGCCTCAAAGACGGCACGCCGTATTTCCTGGAAGTCAATCCCCTGCCCGGCCTCAACCCTGAATCGAGCGATCTGGTCATCCTGGCCCGTCTGGCTGGCTGGAGTTACGAGCAGCTGATCGAAAGCATTTTGCAAGCAGCTGTGGAGCGGACAGCGAAGAATGCATCGCTATGACCGTGACGATTGCCATAATCCGAGCTGAAGACAGCGAATTGTCACAATTTTGCACAAATAGGGGTTGCGATAGGAGACGATTTTGTTCAATACTATTCCCGTGTCTTTCGTTCTTACGCCTACTGCGGGAACGAGAAAGCGATGAGTTCCTCGAGTTTGACTTGCCTATGATCGCTGAGATGCCAGCCGCCGACCACTCCTCCCTCCGAGTCCTTGTCCTGCACAATCAGCCCGTTCTACCGGAAGACCATCCCGATGCAGACTCCGAGCACGAGATCCTTTTCACCACCAATTTCGTGCAGCAAGCCTTGACCGAAGCTGGCTACGATGTCTGTACCTTGGGCGTATCGCGCGATCCTGCCGGGTTGCTGGAGGGCCTCCGCGATCTCCGCCCGGATGTGGTTTTCAATCTCTTCGAGGGTTTGGCCGACTTCGGCGACACCGAGGCCCACGTCGCCGGGCTTCTGGAGTGGCTAGAAATTCCCTATACCGGTTGTCCCTATCAAACACTGTGCCTGGCACGAAGCAAGCACCTGACCAAACATCTGTTGACCGGAGCTGGCTTGCCGACGGCGAAGTTCTTCGTCGTCGAAGATGTGCCGGTCGGGGATTGTCCACTCGGTTGGCCGGTGATCGTTAAGCCGGCGACGCAGGACGCCAGTGTCGGCGTTGATCAGGGCAGCGTCGTCACCAACCTGGAGCGCCTCAACAATCGCGTTGCTTACCTGCTGGAAAACTATGGTCCGCCGGTGTTGATCGAGGAGTTCATTCTCGGCCGCGAATTCAGCATCGGCTTGATCGAAACACCTGAGTTGCGCGTGTTGCCAGTCTCGGAGATCCTTTTCATCGATAAAGATCCCGATTTCTGGCCGATCGTGACCTATGATGCCAAGTGGAAACCGGGCACACGCGACTACGAGGCGACGCCGCCGAAGTATCCGGCCCGCATCTCGCCGCGTCTGCGAAACAAGTTGGAAACGCTGGCTAAGCGGGCCTTTCGCTTGCTGAGCTGCCGCGATTATGCCCGTGTCGATTTCCGCGTCCGCGGTAGTAAGCCGTACATTCTCGAAGTGAATCCCAATCCCGATTTCAGTCCGCTGGCGGGCCTGTCTGGCGGCTTGGAGTCGGCAGGCATCTCCCACGAACAGTTCACCATCGATCTGGTGCAGCGCGCGCTGGCGCGCGGCGGCAAGGCATCCACAGCAATGCGCAGTGCCATCAGCTAAGTCATGGCCCAGTAACTTTGTTTAGCCGGGAGCCATAGGCGAGCGCGCTCACCTACGGCTCCCGGCTAAACAAACACATCCTCTGCGCAATAACGGAACATCATTTGCACTATTTTCATCCTGAATGCGGAAACGGGACGACAGCCCAGGCGGGACCGAGAAGCCGGCAAATTCCGCATAAAGGGCGAGACGGGAAAAGCCGATAAACAAGGCAGCCCAATCCGGGATCTGTATTCGGCTGAGGGCCGGCGGCCGATAGCCAGAAAGGAGCGCCGCATGTGGCACCCCATCTCTCGCCGCAACGTCTTGAAATCGGTGGCCGCCGCCGGTTGTCTGGCGTCGTTGCCGAGCGTCCAAACGCCGCCCGCGGAGGCCGGACATCAAGCGCCCTCTGACGTGGTTGCCGGCAAAATGACCGGAGCGGCGGCGCTGGTTGCCGCACTCAAAGCCGAAGGCGTGCCTGTCGTCTTTGGCATTCCCGGCGCTCAGGAGAATGAGCTGTGGGACGAGATGAAAAGCCAGTGCCTGCCCTATCTGTTGGTGACGCATGAAATGTCGGCGGCGTACATGGCCGATGGCGTGGCCCGCAGCACAGGCCGGCCTGGCGTCCTTGCCATTGTACCGGGGCCGGGCGTCACCAATTCGCTCAGCGGCCTGGGAGAGGCACGGCTGGACAGTGTGCCGGTGGTGGCCATCGTCGGCGATGTGGCCCGCGGCGATAAATACCGCCCTTTCCAGGTCCACGAATTGCCGCAACTCGGTCTGTTACAGCAAGTGTGCAAGGGCATCTTCGAGGTCAGCCATGCCTGCGAGATCCCCAACGCGGTACATAGTGCTTTCCGCCTGGCCATGTGCGGCGAGCCGGGACCAACTGCCGTCGTTGTGCCCTACAATCTGCTCATCGATACCTGCAAATATGCTTGTCCGTCGCTGCCGCCCTGCGATCTGCCTTTTGACGAAGGCGCTTTTCTGTGTGCCCTGGAACTACTGCGGCGGCGCGGCTGCAAAGTCGGCATCTATGCCGGTATGGGCTGTATGGATTACGGGCCGGCCCTGGTGCAAGTGGCCGAGTTGCTGCAAGCGCCGGTAGCTACCAGCGTCTCCGGCAAGGGCGTCGTCAGCGAGTGTCATCCGCTCTCTGTCGGCTGGGGCTACGGTCCGCAGGGCACCCACACTGCCGAGAAAGCCTTCAAAAAAGTGGACATTGTGCTTGCCATCGGCGTTCGTTACAGTGAGGTTTCGACAGCCTTTTACTCCATTCCTCAATCGCCGCACATTATCCACGTTGACATCAATCCCAATAACATCGGCCGCATCCTCAAAACGGAGGTGTGCGTCAATGCCGACGCCGGCTTGTTCCTCACCCAACTGCTGGCCCACGCCGACGAAATTCGCCGTCCGCCGGACAATGACCTCCTCGCCTGTATCCGCAAATGGAAAGGCGAAGATGCCTGCACCTACGCCAAGTGCTACGCACGCTGCGGTGTTGATCCGATGGCGTTCATCCTCGCCTTGCGCAAGGCTACCTGCCCGAACGCTCTCGTCTTTGTGGATGTGACCTGTGCGGAGCATTGGGCCGCCGAGGCGTTCACGGTCTGCCAGCCGCGCACCTATTTCAATCCAACCGACAATCAGGCAATGGGCTGGTCCATCCCCGCCGCCATCGGCGCCCAGCGCGTTCATTTCGATCGGCAGGTAGTGACAATCACCGGCGACGGCTGCTGTCTGATGACAGCGATGGAACTGTCCACGGCCGCACGCGAGGGGCTGCCGGTGAAGTTCTTCATTCTCGACGATCACGCCTATCACTACATGCAGGCGTTGCAGCTCAAGGCATACCGCCGCACCACAGCGACCCTGCTGGCCCATCTCGATTACGCTGCCTTGGCCAAGGCGATGGGCTTGGCGTACATTGAGATCAACAGTCCAGACAATTTGTGTGGCGGCATCCAGGCCGCATTGGCGCATGCAGGACCGGTACTGGTGCGCGTCATCACCGATTACGGCAAACGTCCCGTCCGCTGGCTCGAAGCCACGCGCGATCGCTATGTCAAAGAGCTGTCGCGGGAACAGAAAGCACGTTTCATCGCCCGCATCGGCTCACGAGCGTTCGATCGTCATCCGAATAATGATTGAACGCCGATTAGGGATGATCTTGGCCGAATGGAGTATACTAACAGGACGAGGATTCTCTGCACGCTCTCCATAGGCTGGGAAGCATCAATGCCAGAGCGCATTCACATCGAGAATTACCAAGTGCTTGTGCGATGTTACGGTCGAGTGGAGCGATTTTACTATTCTGATCGGCCCGAACAATAGTGGAAAAGCAGTTCTCTGGAGGTAATCAAAGCCTTTGGCGAACTCGTTCGCCAAGGCTATGCCGGCTTTCTTCGCAAAATGAACCGCGGCGAGATAGGCAACCGCAAGCGCCCGATCATTCTGACCACGCACAATTCTCTGTTGCTGAACACCGAATTCCGCCAGGCCCTCGCAGAACGGCCGAACGTAGCCGCTTTAGCACGAGCTTGTCCGAAGAGATTTGCCCCTTTGCGGAACGATTTCAGAAAGCATTTGGGCAAGTATCCTGAACGCAAAGCTCCATTCTTCATCTGCATGGCTACGTATCCTATTGTCCGTCTCGAGTTTAGCGCCGGGCCGTACTCAGCTACAATAAGCCCTCATGGAAACTGCCATCGAAGGATTCGATTTCATCGACCCTCCGCATGTTTCGTCGTGGCTGGAACAAGTGCCAGCGGCACTTGCCAATTGGTTTCGCCGCCGTTACGGAGAGCCGACGGAAATCCAACGGGCCGCCTGGTCGTGCTTGCCGGCTGGCCAGCACCTTCTTCTCAGTGCTCCGACCGGCGCTGGCAAAACCCTCGCTGCCTTCCTGCCGATCCTGACGCAAATCATTCAGGACAGAAAGGATGAAAAAACAGCACTGGCTTGTCTGTATGTTTCACCCCTCAAGGCGCTGTGTGCAGACACGGAACGAACCCTCACAACGTATCTGGAGGAGTGGAAAACACTGTTCCCGACGGATAGTTTGCCGTGCCTGGCAGTGCGAAGCAGCGATTCGACAGCAGCCCAGCGGCGGCAACTGTGGCGGCAGCCACCGGACATTCTACTGACGACCCCGGAGAGCGTGGCCGTGTTGCTCAGTCAACCAAAGGCAGAGCAATTGTTTGCCAATCTGCGCTGGGTCGTGGTTGATGAAGTACATGCCTTGGCCGCGAGCAAGCGTGGGGCGGATTTGGCCCTGAGCCTGGAACGTCTGACGCACTTGGTGCAAGGACGGCTCCAGCGCATCGGCCTGTCGGCGACGGCCACGCCACTGATAGAGGCTGCACGCTGGCTGGCGGGAGAGTCCTGCGCCATCGCGCGAGCTGGAGAGGTGACACCGTTGCAACTCACGATTGTTCCTTTGGAAGAAAGTGGGCATTCTCTGGCCAACTTGGTCGATCGTCTCTTACCGGAGGTGCGGGCCAATCGGGCCACACTTGTTTTCACCAACAGTCGCCGGCTAGCAGAACAGCTCAGTTGGGCCCTGCGGCGTAATCTGCCGGAAATGCAAGAACAAATCGCTGTCCATCATTCGTCGTTGGCTGCCGAGCGTCGCCGTCAGGTTGAGGAAGCCTTCAAGCAAGGCTGCCTGCGTGCTGTCATCAGCAGCACGAGTTTAGAACTAGGCATTGACATGGGCACAGTCGATTTAGTTGTGCTGGTGCATCCGCCTGGCGATGTAATTCGCTTGCTCCAGCGCATCGGCCGCTCCGGGCACGGGCCAGGGCGCGTTTCCCGCGGCCTGGTGCTGACGGCCACAGAAGCGGAATTGTTAGAGGCCGCCGTCACCGCTGCTTCCGGACAAGCCGGCCAGTGTGAGCCGCTGCGCATCCCCGCGCACCCGCTGGATGTGCTTTGCCAGCATATCCTCGGCATGGCTGCAGCGCAGATCTGCTCCGCTGATGCCATGTTCGCTCTGGTGCGCCGGGCCACGCCCTATCGGAATCTCTCACGCCGCGATTTCGATGACTGTCTGGCCTATCTCGGCCTTACATCTGGCGGTTCCTGCTGCCGGTTCACCTTGCCGCCGCGTCTCCGCGGTGAACCAGAAGGTTTTACCATCTTGAATCTGCGAACGGCTCGCCTGTTGCGCCGCAATCTCGGCACCATTCTCGCTGATCCTGTCTACGAAGTGTGGTCGGAATCCCCAACTCGCAGCACAAGCAAGGCATGCTCAAACCCTCGATTGCGCTGCGAGTTGGTTGATTGTGCTGAACGAATCGGTGAAGTGGATCGAGCATTTGCCGAGCGCTTGCGTGTAGGCGATCGATTTCTGCTCGATGGCCGCTGTCTGCAAGTGCGTTCGCTGTGGCCGGAGGAAAGCTGCTTGCTGGTAGCCGAAATTGTCGGCCGGCCGATTGTGCCGCGTTGGAGCGGCGAGGGCTGGCCGCTCTCGACGGAGTTGGCCCAACGTCTGTATCTTCTGCGTATCCAGGCGGCTGAGGCGTTACGCGAGGGGCCAGAGACGCTGGCTCGTCTACTCCACAGAGACTATGGCCTGGACGATACCGCCGTCGCCAAACTGGTGGCTTTTTTCCAACGCCAAGAATGCGCCAGCGAGATCCCGGATGCTGCCAGTTGCCTGGTCGAAATCATCACTCATGAGGGCGGCACGGACTGCTATTTCCATACCCCGCTCAACCGTTTGGGTAACGATGCCTTGGCTCGTGTCGCTGTGCATCGCCTGGTACGTGATTGGGGCCGCAGCGCCGATTCGCTTGTTGCCGATCTCGGTTTCGCGCTCTTGATGCCTGGCGGCGTCGCTGAGGAAAGCCCGCGAATTGCCGATGAGCTACGCGCACTGCTGGCAGCCGCGAACTTCGAGGCGGATTTGGAGGCAGCCTTGCACAATAGTGCGGCGCTGCGGGAACGCTTTCAGCGCGTGGCTCAGACAGGGCTGATGCTGCTGCGGCAACCGCTGGGCCAGACACGGCGCATCGGGGGGCGCGATTGGGGGGCTCGTCGTCTCTTCGATAAAATTCAGGCTCTCGCCCCCAATTGTGTATTGCTCCGCCAAGCACGTCGCGAAATCCTCAGTGAATGGTGCGATGCCGCTGCGGCTGGCCGTTATGTGCGCGAACTGGAACATGTGCCGCTGCGTTGCCGTTTTCTGAGCTACCCCTCGCCGTTTGTCGAGAGCTGGACGCAAATGGCTGCAGGGGCGGCCGAGAGAATCGAGACGCCGGAGGAAGCATTGTTGCGGCTTCATGCGCTACTGACAAAGAGAACGAACGATGCACGTCTTCCATGATTGGTTGCTGACACCCCAGCGCGTCGCCGTACATTTACCTACACGGACAGCCGTCGTTGCCGATCTGCACCTGGGCTATGCTGAAGCACGGCGCCGCCGCGGCGATGCGGTGCCCCGCGAATCGGTGACCCAGCTGCTGGAGCCTCTGCGCCGCGTAGAACGACAGTATATGACCCGGCAATTGGTCATCGCCGGAGATTTGCTGGAAGATAACGATTGCTGCGAAGCGCTGGCAGAATTTCTGGAATGGCTCCACCAGAGCGAAATGGATCGGATTACTGTTGTGCCTGGCAATCACGATCGGGGACTGGAAGCATCTCCTTTGGCGCGATCCTGCCTGCCCCTTTGTCCACAAGGAATAGACGTGGGCGAGTGGCGGATCGTACACGGCGAGGGATCGTTACCTGAGGCTCCGGTAGTTCACGGCCACTTTCACCCCTGCTTGCGCTGGTCACCCAAAAGGCGAGCGAACCGGCCCCGGTTTTCCCGCGGCCGATTCGCTCCGGACACCATCGACGGACCTTGTTATCTCAGTGGACCGGGGCGGCTGATTTTGCCGGCCTTCTCGAAGGAGGCGGCCGGCGTCAACATTTTGCCGGTGCGGCGCTGGCGAGCCTTGCATTGCCATGTGGTTGTTGGCAATCATGTGCTTGATCTCGGCGCGGTTTCGGCCCTCCGCCGTAAATTGAACGTTTTGAACCACGGATTATACGGATAACCTGGATAAAAAATCTATAGAAATCGTTTTCTCTTGTCTTTTTATCCAGGTTTTCCGTGTAATCCGTGGTTCAAATAGCATTAATAGTAGCGCAGTTTCCACCAATCCCAGCGTGTGGCGGTCTTGCTATACCACCAGAAGCCGTCGTCCCATTCCAGCCGTACCGAGCGCCAGCCCAGGGGAATCTTGGGGAAGGGATAGACCGGGCCGATGAACGGGAAGCTGTTGTAGGGATACGCCAAGGGATAAGCGACGCGCGAGTAATTGTTGTAAGGCGCGTAGGTCGGCCAAGCGTAGGGCGGCATACGCGGCGGATTCAGCTGATGAGGCGCAGGGGCCGGTGCCTGAAAGATTGGCGTCGCTTCCGGCGGCCCAGCGGTGGGAGTCGGACCGCCTGTGCCGGCTGACGGCGGGGGCGCCGAAGCTGCTGGAGGTGCGGGCGAGGCAGCATTGGTGCCCGGCACCGATGGCAGCACTTCCGGAACGCCACCGGCCTGTACCGGCACAATCGCGCCGGCCACGCTCAGATGATCAACCACGCTTCGCACACCCGGCACATCCTGCACCAAACGCAGTACGCGATCGTGTTGTTCGCCATTGGCTACAGAGCCGGTCAGTTCGGCCGTCCCTTCATGGAAACGGATATTGACATCGTAACGCTGGAGCTGGCCGCTCTGCCGCAAGCGAGCGGCAATACTCTCCGCCATCGCTTGATTACTGAGGCAAGGCGGTCGCGGCGGCTCCGGCACGGGCGGCTCAGCCGACTGTCCGGAAGCAGCAGCCAGCAGGGATAACCCAAGGGTGAAAACCAGGGAGAAACGGGCAGGCACAGTCACGGCAACATCCTCCTGATGTAAGCGCATTGCAGGCGATGGGCAACTATTGCCGCCATTTCTCATCCGGTCAAACGGCGGCACGTATTATCTGGAATTGGCAAGGCGGCTGCTCCCGGTGCCAAGAGAAAATCAATCGTGCCGGGCACTCTCGGCAAAGCTTACCGGAACGACAACAGTTCTCTCGGCCATTCAATCCGATCACGACGCGCCAGCGGAACTGCTGGCCAAAACCATTGCCAGTGTCGGCTGGCGCCGCACAAGAATCACATGGAGAGTTAGAACCTCTTGCCCGACCGCACGAGCGATGGCCGTCTCTTGAAGGGGGTACGTTTATGGATGAGTAGACGCGAGAAGGTTTGGCTTTGGAAGTGGAGCGGCACAATGCGAAGCATGATGGGCTTATAGAAGAGATGGGAGACACTCGTGTCAGTCAGCGGCAAGGACCATTCATCGGCGGTCCCCAGATGTAGTAGGGCGGATAGGGAGGCCAACAAACCTTGGGAAGTGGTTTGCGACAATAGTCATCCGGAGCGCCGCAGCCGGGGAAACAACACCGGGGCCACCAGCGCAGCAGGGGGCCGCCATAGGGGCGCCAACCGCCAGCAGGAGCCAGACGCTTGAAGAAGCCGCCCGAAGGCGGCGGACAGCACGATGGGCCTGCATGCAACTCCCCCCCGCCCCCGATCAGAGCCACGACCAATATTGCTGTCTCGATCCGGCGTCTCATCCTAACGTTCCTCCAGGGGCGATTTATTTGGTCTCCACGGGGCTTGCCGGTGGCAGCTCCATCTCCGAAGGCGTCGCTTTTGGGGCAGATGCTGGCAAAGGCGCCGTTGGCGCCATTCGACAGCTTGCGTCCTGAAGGCGGATCTCCCAGCCGCCGCCGAGTGCTCGATAAACGTTGATCAAATAGAGAGCAATGCTGCCGCGGGCGATCGCCAACTGGTCTTGCTGCTGCACTTGCGCCGTCTCCAAGTTAAAGACCGTGTTGAAGGGGATAGTGCCGACGCGAAACTGTTCTCGTCCGATCTGGAGGGCAGCCCGCGCGGCTTCCACGGCGTGAGCAAGATCCTCGGCCTGCTCCTGCGAGCGCAAAAAGCCACGCAGCGGAATTTGCACCTCACGGGCGGCCGTCAAGACTTTGTTCTGATAGGCCGCAATCAACTCGTACAAGCGAGCTTGCTGGTAACGCACGTTGTTGATGATTCGACCATACTGCAAGATCTTCCAGCGGAAAGTGGGCGTGACGAGACCCAGGAAGCCGCTGCTGGGAGGCATTCCAAAGAGACTGATGGCGTCGTAGCCGAGAATGCCGTTGACGGCGAGAGTGGGGTACAGATCGGCTTCGGCAATGCCAATCTGGGCACTCTGGGCGGCTACCTGACGCTCGGCGCTGCGTACATCGGGACGGCGGCGTAGCAAGTCCGCCGGGATACCGACAGCGACCCAGTTCGGCGTGTTCGGCATCGGACTTTCGCCTAGTTCGGGTCCGGGGCCTAACGAGCGCTCCAGATCGTAGGGCGGCATACCCAACAAGGTGCAGAGTGTATCGTTGGCCTGGCCCAGGGTGATTTCTAACGACGGGATCATCGCCCGCGTCTGTTCCAGGACGGTGCGGGCCTGGTTGACGTCGAGCTTTGTCACCCTTTGAATCCCGACTTTTTCTTGCTGTTCGACGAGAGCCAGGATTTCTTCTTGAATGCGGACGTTGGCGCGAGCGATTTTAATGCGCTGCTGAGCGATGCGATATTGCACGTAATTCGTCGCCACATCGGCCAGCAGCGTCACCAGCGCATCATCATAGTTCTCCACCGACGCATCCAGGTTGGCATTGGCCGATTCGATGCCGCGGCGGATGCGGCCCCAGAAATCGATCTCCCAACCCAGGTTGAAGCCGGTGAAATCGAAGTAAGTAGACTGGCCATTGGCCGTACCGTTGGCATAAAGCCCTTGCAGTTGCTGCGTCTGGGAAAAGAGGTTGCCCGCTGCGATTCCCCGCTGGGCGCGTGCTTGTAGAATCCGCGTACCCAGGACGCGTAAGTTCGGATTTTGCTCGTAAGCCGTGCGAATCAGAAAATTGAGCGTCTCATCTTGGAACACCGTCCACCAATCGTGAATGTGGCGTTGTTGCACGTCTGCGTTGTGAGCTTGGATCCACTCCGCAGCCACAGGAGCTGGCGGCTTGCAGTAATTGGGGCCGACTTTGAAACCATTGCGGATATATTCCCAAGGCCCGGTGATGCCGCAACCGCACAGGAACAGGACCGCACCTGACAGAACGGCCAACGTCATCCACGGCGGCAGGCGAGATCGCGACATTCGCCGAGTCCCCTACCCTGGAAACCCTGCCGCTCCATTCAGAAGAATCCGCATAAATAGAAATATCGGCTGAACCTGCGTCTCCTTCTAAGAAAATTCGGGAAAAACAACACAAAGTCCCTGGCTTATTGCGGGTATACTATTCTGCGCCGATGTGAGTACCTTTTTCGGCCACGGAGCGCTTCATCAGCAGCACGAGAAAGACGAGGACGACGGCCAGAACAGCAAACAGCCAGAAATCATCGAAATAGGCCATCGCCGACGCTTGTTGTTGACGGAGATCTTCCAATGCTTGCCAGGTCATGAGTTGCGATCCGGCTGGATCGCCGGTCTCTTGGTAGAAGAAGGCTTGGCCTTGATCAGCGAAGACGTGAACTTTGGGATTAAGCGGATCGATAAACTCGCCGATACGCGAGACGTGGAATTGCAGGCGGCGCTGCATGATGGTCTGGGCCATCGAGGTGCCGACGCTGCCGCCTTCGTTGCGGAGCAGGGCAAACAGGCCGACCGCTGCTCCGCGGAGATGACGTGGCATATACAGATAGGCGGCCACATTGAGCGGAGCGAAGATCATCGATAAGCCGATGATGAGCACCACGCGAGGCCAGATCACCTGAAAGGGGCTGATGTAAATGTTCATCAGTGCCATCCAGTAGTTGCCCACGGCTATGACGAGAAGCCCGCCAGCGATGAGCCAGCGTGCATCAGTACCCCGGCCAAGAAGGAAGCCGACAATCAACATGCCCATGACCGAGAAGAAGCCAGACGGCGACATCACCAGACCGGAGACGTAGGCATCGTAACCGAACAAGTTCTGAAGCAGGCCCGGCAAAGAGGTGCTGGCGCCGTAAAGCACTCCAAAACAACAAAAGATCAGGATGCAGGAAGCCGCGAAGTTGCGTTCGCTCAGCGGTCGAAAATTCACCACTGGATTGACAAAGCGCATCTCGCGGTAGATCAAGGCGGCCAGTCCCAACACGAACAGGATCATCAGCGTCTGGATGCGCCCAAACGGATCGCCTAGCCAGTCCCACTCTTGCCCCTTGCTGAGCATCACTTCCCAGCAGGACATGACGAGGGCGAGTAACCCCACCCCAATGTAGTCGAAATGCAATGGTTGACGGCGCAGCTCCGCGCGCTCTTTTTTGAGATAATCCGGATCGTCTACCAAAAAATAGGCAGCGACGACGCTGAGGATGCCCACCGGAATATTGATGTAGAAGATCCAGCGCCAGTTGTAATTGACTGTGAGGTAGCCGCCCAACGTCGGGCCGACGATCGGTGCCAAGAGCGCTGCCACGCCGAACAGGGTCTGAGCAGCCCCTTGCTTCTCCGGCGGAAACGAATCGAGCAACACGCCCTGACTGGAGGGTTGCAGGCCGCCGCCGGCCAATCCCTGTAACGCGCGAAACAAGATGATCTGAATCAAGCTGGTGGCCATACCGCACAGGGCCGAAGCGAGGGTGAAGACGGCAATCGACAGCATGAAGTAATTGCGGCGGCCGAGATGAGCGGAGAGCCAGCCGGAGATGGGCAGAATGGTGGCGTTGGCGGCCAGGTAGCTGGTGATAACCCATTCGCTATCTACCTCCGAGGCAGAGAGGCCGCCCGCGATGTAGCGCAGTGCCACGTTAGCGACTGTGGTGTCCAGCACTTCCATGAACGTGGGAATGATCACGGCGCTGGCGACGAACCACGGGTTGATCGCCGGACGGCTGCTCATGATGCATCCTCCTTATCCGTTGATTCGTGCTAGTGGACCAAACTCCCCCTCCCCCACAAGGCTTCTACCTGAACCGTTTGCCAAAATCTAGCGGCAGACCCCCGGCTAGGGGTAGTTGGTCGATCTCGCTCCCGCATATCCCGGCAGCAGACGATCCAGGGTCTGCAAAACCTCTGCGAACGTTTGTTCCCTCAGCACTGGCGCGGCTCCTTCCGTCGGCAAAGCACGATCCAGCTCGACCCAACTCCGGCAACCGGCGTACTCCACGGTGTCGGGCAGATCGAACACTTGCGAGGCACGATAGACGCGTACCGCCAGGACACATAATCCCGGTCGGCGATACTCGAAGCGCGATTGCACTGTCTGCGGCGACCAGCAGTGCAAGCCAGCCAGCTTTTCTGCATCGGCCAACTCACGGAGGTGATAGATAGCTGCGGCTTCGGCAAAATGCGTCAGCCGCACTATGCCCGGCAGCGGACGATCGGCTTCGGCTTGCTCCCACAGCGGCGCCGCCTCGGGTACGATGCCGGCTTTCTGTTGATGCACATAGGTCGGAAACAGCCAAAAATGCCGATGCTCGACCTCGAACTCGCCGCGGCCCTCGGCGATGCCGCCCTTGCGAAGCAAGAGCGCTTGCCGGCCCTGAGCCAGCGCCCGGCAGATGACGGCCCATTCTTTCAACGCATATTGAAGTGTGCTCATAATAATTCCATCTCCCCTTTCGGCTCACGCAGCATTAGCTCGCTGACAGCGCGGCGTGGATCTTTATTCTCGTAGAGGACACGATAAACTTCGGTGGTGATCGGCATGTCGATGCCCATTTGCAGGGCGCGTTCGTGGACGCTGCGAGCGGTGAAGGCGCCTTCAGCCACCATCTTCATGTCAGCCTGGATGTTGGCCCAGCGTTCGCCGCGCGCCAGCCGTTGGCCGACGCGGTAATTGCGGCCATGCGGGCTGATACAGGTGGTGATGAGATCGCCCAGACCAGCCAAGCCGGTGAAGGTCTGCGCCTGGCCTCCCAGGGCGACGCCGAAGCGCGTCATTTCGACCAGGCCGCGCGTCAAGAGCGCGGCCTTGGCATTATCACCCAGACCTAGGCCGTCGTTGATGCCGGCGGCGATGCCGATGACGTTTTTGAGCGCTCCGGCCAACTCGACGCCGACCGGGTCCGGATTGGTATAGACGCGGAACTGAGCGGTGCTGAAACGCTGCTGAATCCATTGCGCCAGCTCGCCATCGTGGCTGGCGGCGACGACGGACGCCGGCAAGCCGCGGCTGATCTCCTCAGCATGGCTTGGTCCGCTCAGGACGGCTGTTCTCGCCACGCCCAGGATTTGCGTGACGATTTCGGTCGGCCGCAGGAAGGTGCCCATTTCCAGCCCCTTGGCCAAACTGAGGACGGGCGGTCCCACCGGCACGGCTGTCACGATGCGTGCCAGAGTGACACGCAAGTAAACGGTGGGAATGGCCGCTACCCACAAATCTGCCCCGGCGACAGCTTGACCGATATCCGTGGTCAACTGGATGGCCGGCGGAATGTGTACTCCGGGGAGCAGACGGACATTCTCCCGGCATTCTCGCAAAAGCCGGCCGTTCTCTTCGCGCGCGCTCCACAGGGTAACTCGGTGTTCCGGATTACGGGCCAAAAGCAGGGCAATGGCTGTGCCCCAGGCCCCATCGCCAAGGATGGCAAATGTAGTACCCATGCCGCCATCATACAAAACTTTCTCTTATCAGCCCGCCGTCCCAACAAGGGTATCCCTTGCAGGTGCGGCGGGCTGGTAAAAGATTATTCGCTTGTGCCGGATAGAGCAGGGGCCCCGCGACTTTCCGGAGTGGAAATTCGCAAGTCGCCGGCCCCCTTCGGTCGATGGAAGAGGAGAGCGAAATCCGGTTCGCTCCCGCCTGGATAAAGCCGAGTGAACCGGGTCCCAGCGGAAGTTTTTGTGGCCTGGAGGATCAACGATGGCCGCGCATCTTCGTGTCTATCCCTTGGCGAAAGACGATCCTGATGTTGCTGTACAGGAGCCGACCGTCCGTGTGAGTTTGGGCGATCTGCTGCCCCTGGTCGCCTTGGCCCATCGGCACAATTATCTCTGGCTCCAGGACTTCCTCGAAGACGAGGTGGTCATCACCTCCGACTTGTACGAAGTCCTCCGCGCTTTCCGCTGCAGCCGCCCCTCTGCCTGAAAAGCCGTTCGGAGTTCTGCGCCTCAAGTACGGAGTGCGAGACTCAGAACTGCGAACTTAGGGTTAACGGAAAGAACTGTAGGGCAAACAGCTAGCTTGACCATTTATCAGGCAAGCTGGCAGCTTGCCCTACAGTCGGGTCCGCTAGCCCTTAGGATTCGTCGTCCGGCAGATCGGATAGCAGCTCAGGCTTGCCGAACTGACTGAGATCGACTTGACCACGCAACTCGCCTTCCACCAATTTCAGCCGCGCATCCAGTTCGCGCAGACGCGTCTCGATCGCTTGCAGTTTCAGCGAGAGGTCGTCGCGCGGCTTGGGACGCGGCACTTCGGGATAATTGAGCTGCCGTTGCAAAGCGGCGAAGAGAAACAGCGGATCTTTGCCGCGATTGGCCCCGGCGATCTTGCCTTCTTTGGCGCCGAAGACCGGCGGCAACGGCGGCTCGTAGTCCGGCTCCTGCCGCCGCCGCTCCTGGAGGTACTGTTCGGAGCGCAGGTAAATCATCTCGGCAATTTCCACCAATCCGACCTGCTGCCGGACCATGTCCACAAATGCGCGCCAGTCCGGCGGATAGAAGGGGTCGTCGAACATACAGGTCAAGCCGTCGGCGTAACCGAGGCGATTGCGACACAGCACTTCAAATTGATAAACGAACAGCCCAGAAGGAGTAGGATTGCCGGCCCGATACTCAGCCTCGCGCTGCAACACCAAGAGAGCCGTCTCGGCAGCGAAACGCAGCTTTTCATCTTCGGTACAGCGAACCACGAATGCCTGGAACGGTGTGAAATAGTGCGGCAGACGGGCAAAGCCAGACGACAACAGGCCGGTATGCTTGACTTCGGCAGTCAAGAACTGCACGGCGTAAGGCAGCCGCGTGGTGGCGAGGATTTCTTGACTGACCTGTTGCAGCACTTCCTGCATGGCCAATCCCTCGGCCATGCGCTCACGCAGGACGCGGAACAGGTATGCCTGTTCGATGTATTCTTCCCGATCCAGAACAGCGCTCATGTTCATGCTGCCATGATAACTGAGCGCGCGGGTTAGCTCAAGAAGCGCGACGATGCGGCTCGGTATCGGCCGGCCGCTTGAAGAGTCCGCGGATCAGTCCGGCCGATGCTGCGGACTCGGCCGCTTCGGTGTTGGCTCCATTCAGATCTACAGCGAAGATGAAGCCGCCAATACGGAGCAGATCGCCCTGGTGCAGGGTAGCTTGGCGGATCGGTTCGCCATTGAGAAAGACGCCGTTGAGACTGTTCAGGTCGATGACCTGCCACACGCCTTGGCTGAAGAGGAAACGGCAATGTCGGCGGCTGACATCCGGCAGCGGCAAGCGCACATCAGCCTGGCTGTGCCGGCCGAGGAGGACATCTGGTTGGGTCAGCTCCACAGCTGCGCCGCTAGGTTGGAGAATGAGGCGTAGCGGCACGAAGTCTTCCGGCAAGGGCAAGAGAGTACGCGTACGCCAAAGCGTACGGGGCGCGGGGAGTCCAGAGGACTCGGCGGAAATTCCTGAATGTTCCATTTACGCTTCCTGTTCCGTTGGCGGGTAGGCGATGTCGTCTCGTCGCTGCGGCTTATACCAGAAAGAAGCGGCGCTCGAAAAGAGGAATATATGGCGCTCGGGATGTCCCTGTCGATTGGGGCGTGGAGGAGGACTTACGTGCGAGCGGTCTTTTCCCTCCTCCACCAGGAGGGAAGATCAGCGATCTTTTCCCTCCCCCACCAGGAGGGAAGGAGGGGAAAAAACCTACTCGGCGACTAACGCAACCCTGCTCGCCAAAATCCAGAGAGGCACCCTGGCGCTCGGGACCGTGTTCACGCCCCGGCGACCCCCGCGGGGCGTGAACACGGTCCCACTCACCTTCCCTGTTCTAGTCTTGCGCAAAAGTCCACGCTTACGACAAACTCCTAGAGATTCGACGGTCTTTAGCCAAACTTTGTGTTTTTTCTTGGCAGCGAACTTTGCGCCGCCCTCTTCATCGCGCACATTCTAGGCGGCGGCAGCAAGTACCGCGCATGGTGCGGGCTTGAAGCCGGCCTGTCGAACCGGAACCGTATGGCGAGGAGTCCACAGATGAGACCGAAGGTCGTCTTGCCGCTGTTGGCCGCGCTCAGCGCGGCGGCGCTGGCGGACCCAGCACAGGCATCGCACTGCGGCGCCTGTTGCTATCCCGTTCAGTGTTGCAGCCCTGAACAATGCTGCATGCCCACAATTCGCTATCGCGTCTGCTATCAGACCGTCTGCGAAGACCGGACTTGCGTTTGTTATCGCCCGGTCTATCGCACGGTCATGAAAGAATGTCGCTCCGTTTGCTACCGGCCCGTTTACGAGCAGCACGTCCGCCCTCAGTGCTACACCGTATGCAAGCCGGTCTATGAAAAATTCAATGTCGTGCAAAAATACACAGTCTGCCGGCCTGTTTACGAGCAGCATGTCCGCAAATGCTGCTACACGACATACAAGGTGTGCTGGCAAGAGTATCAGGTGCCGCAATACTACTGCACCTATCGTCCGGTGTATCAGCAGCATGTGCGAAAATGCTACTACACGACTTATAAAGTGTGCTGGCAACAGTACCAGGTGCCGCAGTATTACTGCACCTACCACCCAGTGTATCAACAGCATGTGCGAAAATGCTACTACACGACTTATAAAGTGTGCTGGCAACAGTACCAGGTGCCGCAGTATTACTGCACCTACCACCCAGTGTATCAACAGCATGTGCGAAAATGCTGCTATACAACGTACAAGCCGGTCTGGCAAATGTACTATGTGCCACAGTATTACTGCACCTACCACCCAGTGTATCAGCAGCATGTGCGAAAATGCTACTACACGACATACAAGACCTGTTGGCAGCAATATCAGGTGCCGCAGTATTACTGCACCTACCACCCAGTGTATCAACAGCATGTGCGAAAATGCTGCTATACAACGTACAAGCCCGTTTGGCAGGAGTATCAGGTGCCGCAGTATTACTGCACCTATCATCCGGTGTATCAACAGCACGTTCGCAAGTGCTCCTACACTGTATATAAACCAGTCTGGAAGGAATACCAGGTGCCGCAACACTATTGCACGTATAAGCCGGTGTACCAGGAACATACCTGCCAGGTACCTGTCACTTGCTATCGCACGGTGACAGAAGTGCGGCAGAAAGTCTGCACTTACTGCACTTATGAGCCGGTGTGGACCGAGAAGGCCATTACGGTCTGCACCGGCTGCTGGGAGGTGAAGCAGCGCTATTGCCCAGGCCCGGTTATACAAAAGTGTTGTCAGATGCCGGGCAAATGGATCTTTGATCCTTGCTCTTGCTGTGCTCGCTATTGTCCGGGCCAGGTTGTCAACTATACGGTGCAGTGTCCCGGCCGTTGGGTCTGTGAACGTGTCTGGGTGCCGCGCACCGAAGTGCGGACCATCCGCTGCTGCCATCTCGTCCAGCGCGAGCATTGCCAGACGGTCAACTACACGGTCTGCAAGCTGGTGCCCTCCACTGTACTGAAATCGTACTGCTACACCACTTGCAAATTGGTCCGCCAAGAGCATTGCCGTATGCTCACGTGCCGCAAATGCTATCTGGTACCGCAGGTCAAGGAAGTGTGCATCCCCTACACCACGTGCCGCATGATCACCAAACAGCATTGCCGTATGCTCACGTGCCGGAAATGCTACATGGTGCCACAGGTGAAGGAAGTGTGCATCCCCTATACCACGTGCCGAATCGTAACACAGCAGCATTGCCGTATGCTGACATGCCAGCGCTGCTATGTTGTGCCGCAGGTCAAGGAAGTGTGCATTCCGTACACGACGTGCCACATGGTTGCACAACAGCATTGCCGCATGATCCCTTGCCAGCGCTGCTATATGGTGCCAGAAGTGAAACAGGTGTGCATTCCATACACGACGTGCCACATGGTTGCACAGCAGCACTGCCGCATGATTACCTGCCAGCGTTGCTATACAGTGCCGCAGGTCAAGGAAGTATGCATTCCATACACGACGTGCCACATGGTTGCACAACAGCACTGCCGCATGATTACCTGCCAGCGTTGCTATACAGTGCCGCAGGTCAAGGAAGTATGCATTCCGTACACGACGTGCCATCTGGTCACCCAGAAGCATTGCCGCATGGTTACATGCCGCCGCAGCTATCTGGTGCCGCAGACGAAAGAAGTCTGCATCCCCTATACCACCTGCAAGCTGGTCCCTGAAGAGCGCTGCCGGGTGATTCCCTGCACACGCTGCAAGCTGGTGACAGAACAGCGGACCTGTCTGGTTCCTTATGTCACCTGCAAGATGGTGGCCGAGGAGAAGGTGAACCTGGTGCCGCACTGTGTCTGCGAGATGCAACCGTATTGCGTCACCTATAAGGTGTGCCGGCAAGTGCCAGTGTGTGTACCGGTATGCCCGCCGCCGTGTCCTCCGGCGACGCCAGTTGGTCAACGCATGAACACATCAGAATGGTTCGCGCGAGTCACCTACCGGGCGACACAGGAAGCAAACAACGCCCAAGCAACGTCGGCGCGCTAAGGATTTGTTTCGCTGCGGGTTGTAGAAGAGCGCGATTTATCGTTTCGCACAAAACGATAAATCGCGCTCTGTCCTTTCCAAGATGATATGTGCCGCGGCCAATATGTCGTCAACGATGTAATCGGCTCGCAACCCTTCCTGTTCTCCAAATGCCCCATAGCCGGTACGGACCAGGAAAGTAGCGGCGCCTATTCGGCGTCCCAATTCGATGTCGCACGGCTTGTCGCCGATGACAAACGACGCGGCGGGATCGAAATGCAGCTCTGCTGCAGCACGCCGGACCAGGCCGAGTTGCGGCTTGCGGCAATCGCAATTATCTTCGGGCGTGTGCGGGCACACGTAAATGCCATCCAACGCTATACTCTCATCGGCCAACAACTGTGTCATCCGTACATGGACGGCATTTAGCGCATCCCAATCGAAGTAACCGCGGCCCAATCCGGATTGATTGGTAAGCACCGCCAGTCCCAGGCCGGCATCGTGCAACAGACGCAGCCCCCGTGCTGTGGCGGGCAACAGTTCTACGTCCTCGACGCGAGCCAGGTAATTACGTTCGACAATCAGCGTACCATCGCGGTCTAATAAGACAAATCGTCGGGCTGTCACAACGCTGCTCCCCTCTATCTTCCGCTGCTGAAAGTAAGGGCTAACAGAAAGAATTATTGTAGGGCATGCTGCCCGCGTATCTCAATCGCGGCATGCGGGCAATGTGCCCCAAAGACTTTGACGAGCCGGAAGCGTCAGCGTCGGAGCAACGGCAGGATATAGGAACGCATGAATCCTGGTTCGAGCGTACCATAATGGCTGCCACGATTGCCGGTCCAGGCGACGCTGGGATCCCACGGATGGACTCGTAACTTGGCGTATAGCAACTCATCGCCTGGACGGGTCAGAAGAGGTGTGAAGCCGACACGGCCAGCGGCCGCCGCTCGCTGACGATCGGCGGTGCCGACGATGCCCGTGGCGAAGACTAACGCGCCAATATCGCGCCGGCTGATGAACGCATCGATACCTTGCCGCACGGAGCACAAGGCTGGGCGTAGATCGTAATCGTGTGCCACGGCTGGGGCAAGCAGGACAATACGCTCAATGGAGCCGGGCGGCGCCGCCTCGGCGGCCGCCAAGGCCACAGCAGCGCCGCTGCTATGAGCCACGAGATACACACTACGCTCAGGACAATTCTGTTTGACAGCTGCAACCAAAGCGGCAAGCCGTCGGCCTTCTTCGATATGGTTGCAATGATCGATGTGATCGACCAGCACACGGCCATAGCCATGCGACCAGACGAATGTTTCGACGCGCAGTGGCGCCGCACAGGCGCTCACCGCTTCGCCCAAGGCCTGCGAAGTGGTACGATAATCGCCAGAGCCATCGGCGACAAACACGACATCCGCATTCGGAGCACTGCAGCCGCAGGAGGGAACGGACTGCCGGCTGGCAGCGCAGCCAGCGGCGAGGAGGACGCTCAGCAAGCCGAGTCGAGTTCGCCAAAGCGTGCGCACCGCCACATCCCTCGCCAAGAGACGAAGTCAAACTCCGATCCATTGTAAGGAAAGTCTGCCCGGAGAAGATAGCAAAGAATGGCATTCCTTACGAACAAACCCGCTCTGCTACCATGTACGTCCGGCAAAGGCAGCAAGGTCTGCATTTTCTTCCAAACAATGCTTTCATCCTCCGCGCACAAAATCCGCCACAGATACGATCTGTCCGGTATCCACGGAGCGCTGTGCCGCCAGGCACAAGGCTACCGACCATTTGCCGTCCGTGCCCGTGGCGGCGATTGGCCCGCCATCGCGCACCGCACGCACCATCATTGCCATCTCATCTTCCAATTCGTAGACTTCGCCGGTGATTTTGGTGATGGGGATGGTTTCTGTCTTGGTGCCATCGTGATAGCGGAGCGAAAATGTCGGATGAAAATCGCGGTCCATCGCTCCGCTCCAGCTGGCCCACAAAGAACCGTGTGTGCCAGTCAGCTTAACCACCTGATGATGCTCGAATGCCGCCAAGGTTTGCGAAATGACAGCATATTCGCCGCCAGCGAAGGTGAGCAGGGCGCTGAAATTGTCCTGCAATTCGGGATGGCCTTCTTGTTTGGAGTTGGCGCGAGCATAGACAGTGACAGGGTCGCCAGCCGAAGCGAGATACCAGCGGGCCATGTCGAAAAAGTGAATCGGCTCTTCGAGAATCCAGTCGCCAACACGCTGAATGTCGTAGCGCCAGCCCTCGGCGCCCATGCGATAGGGCCGCCGCCACAATTCGATGAGCAGATAAAGCGGCTTGCCGATGGCGCCGCCAGCTACCATTTGCTGCATCTGGCCCCACAGCGACGACAGGCGAAATTCATGGCCGATAGCCAGGCACTTGCCGCGTGCTGCGGCCAGTGCGATCAGCGCATCGCACTCGGCCACGCGCAACGCCATGGGCTTTTCCAAAAGCAGGTGCCGCCCCGACTCCAACACGGCCTTGGCGACTTCATAGTGCAAGTACGTCGGCAGCACCACATCTACAACATCGAGCTGTTCGCGCTCCAGCAGGGTGCGATAGTCATCGTAGATGCGGGCGGATGGATGGTCAGCATGGGCGGTGGCACGTGTTTTCTCCGAACGAGCGGCAATGGCCACGAGTTCCGCATCGGTGGTGGCGGCGATGGCGCGAGCATGATGACTGCCCCAGGCGCCGTAACCAATCAAGCCAAAACGAATGCTCATGGTGTTCTCCTGTTCTTGCATCTGGCGACATTATAGGATAAGCCCGCTGATTAGCGACGCTTCGTAGAAGCGTCGCAGCCTGTGACGCTTCGTAGAAGCGTCGCTAACCGAGATAGCCGACATGAATGAGCAACAACAAAAAGCGACGCCCTGGTATCACGAAATCAGCCGCTATCAATGGCTGGTCCTGATCGTGGCCTCGTTGGGCTGGGTGTTCGACGTGTTCGAGGGACAGATCTTCGTCGCCAGCATGAACCAGGCAATGCCGGCCTTGACTCCTGCGGAAGCGCGGCGGAACATTCCGCTTTACACCAACATCACCTTCGCGGCTTTCCTGTTCGGCGGAGCGTTGGGCGGTGTGATATTTGGTGTCCTCAGCGACCGGTTGGGCCGCAAGCGGACCTTGACTTATACCATTGTTCTGTATTCACTCTTCACCTGTCTGTCGGCGTTTGCTTCGCATTGGTGGGAGATGGCGGGGTATCGCTTCCTGGTGGCCCTGGGGGTCGGCGGCGAATGGGCTGTTGCCAGCGCTCTGGTGGCTGAGGTTTTCCCACAACGCGCCCGCGCCTGGTCGCAATCGATCTTCCATGCCTCAAGCGTTCTGGGCACTTATCTGGCTGTGGCTGCCGGAACGCTCATCGTGGCCAATCCCTGGTTCGCTCGGACGCTCTTGCTGTTTGGCCACGAATGGTCGCTGACCGGCTGGCGTGTGGGATTTCTTTTGGGTATTGTGCCGTCGCTGCTCATCATTTGGATCCGCGTGAGCCTGCGCGAACCGGAACGCTGGGTGAAAGCGGCCAGCGCTGCCGGTGAAACAAAGGCATCGGTGCCGCAACTGTTCCAGGGCGGCTTATTGCGGCGGACCCTGATCGGCGTGGGGTTGGCCGCCATCGGACTGGCAACGTTTTGGGGCACGCACATTTACGGCAAAGACGTTTTGCAACAGGCGTATCAGCAAAGCACAGGCGAGCAAAATCAAGAGACGCTCAAACACATCGAGATGCTCGGCATGTTTCTGGTCACGACCGGCGGCGGTTTGGGGCTGATCGCCTTCGGGCCGATCTGCGAACGCCTGGGACGGCGCGGCGCTTTTTTGTTTTATCATCTCGGCGGCTTGGCGGCCTCTCTGATCGTCTTCAAACAAGTATCCAGCATGACAGCGGCCGCTTTGCTCTTGCCCATCTTCGGTTTTCTCACGCTAGGGATGCACGCCGGCTACGCTGTGTACTTTCCGGAGTTGTTTCCCACACGCCTCCGCAGCACCGGTGGCGGTTTCTGTTTCAATGTCGGACGCATCCTTGCCGCCCCTGTTCTCGCCCTTAGCGGTTGGATGCAATACAAGCTCGGCATCAGCGTGGCCAACGCGGCAGCCTTGTTGAGTTTGCTATTCGCCTTGGGGGTGCTGCTTCTGCTATTTGCCCCAGAGACCAAAGGCCAGGATTTGCCAGCATAAGAAAAGGAAGATAAACCGCCAAGGCGCCGGGGGCGCCAAGAAAAGAAGAGAACATAAAAAAGCAGCAGGAGAATCAGACATTATACAATTCTAATTCTCGCTTTGTCTTCTTTTCTGGGCGCCCCCGGCGCCTTGGCGGTTTATCTCCTTTACGATGGCAAGCAATGCCCAATCCCCCAACGGCAGCCACAGCGATCGCGCCAGCGAGGAACTGCGACGGTTGGCCGAACCGGTCGATCACCAGTCCCAAGAGCGTCGGCCCGCACAGGCTGCCCACACAATTGCTCGCCAGGTAATGGGCGTTGGCTCGTGCCAACTCAGCCGGCGGCACACGCTCTCCCAACAAGGCCAATCCTAAAGGATACAGCGCCCCGCAACACGCTCCCAACAAAAACAAGGCGACGGCCAACAGCGGCGTGCTCGGACACCCACGCACCGATAAAAGTGCGGCCATCAATAATATGTGACAACCGAGCAAGACGTGCCATCGGCCCAGACGATCGGCCAGCCAGGCCAGCGGCACCTGACAGAGAATCACGCCAGCGAACAACCCACCAACCAGAAAACTCACCTCTCCCTCCCTGTAGCCGCGCCCTAGCAGATAAATCGACAAAAAGGTGATGAGTCCGCCTTCCAAGAAACCCTGGACCCAGGCGGCGCCATAACTGAAAGCGTTTGCGATCGAGTCGAGCCATGACCGTGAGGAAGCGGTGGACAATGCCGCTCCCTCACGGTCGCGGCTCCGTTCGCTCCCTCCAACGGGCCAGCCCATCCACGCCGTCAGAGCCGATGCCAGTGTGACCAAGCCGCCCAGCGCAAAGGTCCAGCGCGGTGCCAGGGGATAAAGCGGCAAACCAATCAGCGAACCGAGGGCGACGCCGAGAGCGACGCTGAAAGCATAGAAGCCGAAATCCCGGGCGCGGCGTTCAGGGGGGGCGTTGTGATTGACAAGAGTTTCCATCGGGATGATGCTCAGGGCGGTGGCCATGCCGCCGATGAGCCGTAGCAAGGACCAGGCAAGCAAGCTCTCAGCCCATGGAAAAAGGGCCGTGACAACGGCATCGGCAACAATGCCGCCCACGACGCACAGACGGCAGAAGCGCCGCATCAAGCAAGGCACGGCAAAAGCGGCCAAAGCGACACCGAGATAATAAAGGCTGGTGTTCAGGCCAATGACGCGAGCACTGCGGCCGGCATCGCGCAGCCACAGCGACGCCAGCGGAGCGCCCAAACCGAAGCCGAACGCCCATCCGCCGCTGGCCAGGCAAAGCACGAAAAGGGTACGCCGAGGATTCCTCACCGCGTTTCTATCGGCGACAGAGAGAGAAGGAGATGAAGAAAAAGCAGCAAAATCCGCATCAAAGCGCAGCACCACCCAGGCCGCGCCGGCGCCGCTTGCGGAAAACGGGAGGGAAAAGCTGACTGCCGAACCAGCCGCCAACCATACTGAGGGACAAAGCCGCGAGGGCCGTATAGGCGGCCAGTTGTAGCCAACGGTCGATGTAATGGATCTCGACGCCAATGAGGAGAATGGTCGAGGCCAGGCCAACGCCAAAGCCTTGCTTAAGTCCGTTGCGGGTGGTGGCACCGGCGAGCGCGCCGCCGAATAGAAGAGCGAGGGCTTTGATCTCCAAGGTGATGAGACGGTCTTGCAACTCATCGGTGGTCGCCAGTGTTCCGTGGCCGATGTCGAGAATTTTCTCGAAAAGCAGCGTTGCGGTCAGCGTACCGGCCACGGCCAAGATCGTGCCTGCGGCCACACGGACCCAGGCCACAGGCCCACGGAAGAGATCCCGGTTGCGCCGCAGCTTGCTGCGGCGGCGCGGCAGGGGCATCTCTGTGGGGTCGGTTGCGGACAGCGGTTGCCACACTCCCGCCCCCAACCAGCCGCCTAGCGCTCCCATCACTGCTTGCAACAGCGGTTGACCCAAGATGGCGGTTGGCGTCCGCACTTGCGCCGGGTCGCTCATCAGAAGCACCGAGAATGTACCGTTCCAGACGCCGAGGACGGCACCGAGAACTACTGCATGCCGCTGTCCTGCCCCGAGGAAAACGGCACTGAGGAAGAGCGCACCGATACGCAGCCCCTGGAACAAGAGAATCCCTGTCGCCGCCGCCTCTATCCGCTCGACGGCTTCGCGCCCTGGAATGGCCAGCAACCCCGCTGTTACCAAATGGCGCATCCCATAGAACAAGCCCTGGGCCAAAACCAGGCCGATGAAGATTCGCTCCCACGGCCGTTGCCGCCCGCCCAGCGATCGTTCCGGCGAATTTTCGGGAAGACGGCGGACATCGCGGAAGAGTAAACGTGTCTCGCACAGCGGACACTGCCAGCGCTGCTCATAGGTGGTATTGCACTGTGGACAAACCATCGCCATGGTTGATCCCCCCTGAGCAACTATAGTTCAAATTTTTGGTTTCCGGTTTTCCGTTGACCCTGGAATCCTGAGAACTGAAAATCGATGCGAGGCTGTTGATATGACGATTCCCTACGTGCTTGCCATCGATCAGGGCACAACCAGTACGCGGGCAGTAGTTTACGATGCGGCGGGGCACAGCCTCGGCAGCGCCAGCCGCGAGCTGACGCAATACTATCCTCAGCCCGGTTGGGTCGAGCATGATGCCGAGGAGATCTGGGCATCCGTGGCGGACGTGGTGCCGCGGGCGTTGGCTGCGGCCCGCATCGAAGCCAGGCAACTGGCGGCGATTGGCTTGACCAATCAGCGGGAGACGGTAGTGCTGTGGGAGCGTGACAGCGGTCGACCCGTGACGCGAGCCATCGTCTGGCAGGACCGCCGCACCAGTGATTTCTGTCAGACGCACCAAGCAGAGGAAGCCTGGCTACGCGAGCGCACCGGTTTGCTACTCGACCCTTATTTCTCGGCCACAAAATTTCGCTGGTTGTTGAAAGAAGACGCCGACCTCCGCCGCAGGGCAGAAGCGGGACAGCTGGCGGGCGGCACCATCGATAGCTTCCTTCTTTGGCGTCTGACTGGCGGTCGTGTCCACGCCACCGATCGCACCAATGCCTCGCGCACCCTGCTGTTTAATCTTCACAACACTACCTGGGACGAAGAGCTGTGCCGTTTCTTCGAAGTGCCCGAGGGGCTTCTGCCGCAAATAAGAGCCAGCCAGGATGATTTCGGCCGCACAGTAGAACTAGCGTTTCTGCCCGCCGGTCTGCCGATTACAGGAGTGGCCGGCGATCAGCAAGCCGCCCTGTTCGGCCAGTGTGCCTTTCAGCCGGGCGAGGCCAAGTGTACCTACGGCACGGGTGCGTTTTTCTTGCAGCATCTGGGACTGCAGCCGGTGCTGTCGCAACATCGCTTGCTGACCACTGTGGCGGCCAGCGGTGCCGAGACGGTGCTGTATGCTCTGGAGGGCAGCGTTTTCGTTGCCGGTGCCGCCGTGCAATGGCTACGCGATGGCCTGCGTTTATTCCGGGAAGCGCCGGAAATCGAGGCGTTGGCGGCGCAATCCGACACCGGCCAACCGGTTCTCTTCGTACCCGGTTTCGTTGGCCTGGGCGCGCCGCACTGGGCGCCCAAGGCGCGCGGCGTCCTTTTCGGCTTGACGCGCGGTACCACCGCAGCAGACCTGGGCCGAGCTGCTTTGGAAGGCGTCGCTTATCAGGTCGCCGATCTCATCGATGCCGCCGGACGCGACGCCGGCCAACGCTTGCACAGTTTGCGCGTGGACGGCGGCATGGCGCGCAATGCCTGGTTCTTGCAGTGTCAGGCTGATATCTTAGGGCTGCCACTCCTGCAAGCGCCGGTTTCCGAAGCGACGGCTCTTGGCGCAGCTTATCTGGCCGGTTTGCACGTGGGAATATGGTCAAGTGAACAGCAATTGTGCCGCTTGGCTGGAGAAGCTCGGCGGTTTGAGCCGCGCCTGCCGGCCGCCGAGCGCGAACGGCGTTTGCGCTTATGGCATCGTGCCGTACAAGCGGTAATTGCATTCTACTCGGAAGAATCAAGCCACGAATCACACGAATAAAAGAAGATAAAGAAGATTTTATTTTCTCTTTTTCTGTTTTTTATTCGTGTGATTCGTATGATTCGCGGTTTGATTCTTCTCTTTCTCTTTGGCGGGCAACATCCAGCTGGGGCGATATTGCTCCATGAAGCCGAGAATGTCCAACTCATCATCGAGATTGCTGTAGCCGCACGCTTTCATCTCGGCGATAGCCTGAGCGTTGCTCCAATGCTCGAACTCCATACGATAAATGGCGCAGTACGCTCCCGCACGGTGGATGCCCGCGAAACAGTGCACCAGCACCGGATAATTGCGGGGATCGCTCATAATCGCGCGGAAGCGTTGCACCCCGGCCTCGACCGGCACGGAGCCGCCCTCATCGCCCCAGCGACTGGGTAGAATGCGCACGAAGTTGATTTCTTCGCTTTTGCAAAACTCTTCTTCGGCCCGGTCGCGCTCCGATTGCCCATCGCGCAGACTAATGACGGTCTTAATGTGATAATCGTTGATAATGCGCTGCAAACCTTCCTTGGTCATCTGCCCGCTGCGATAGAGAACGCCTGGCCGGACTACATGGAAGTTGCGTGTCTGCGCCTGTTGCCGTACCGCTAACACGATCGGCGACATAATCAGGACCAAGACCATCAAGCTGCCCGCAGCAACCTGCCAAAAGCGCAACATGACAACGTCTCCTTTGACAAATGGGGCAGCGATTGTAACGACAGAGCCATTGGAAAAAAAGAGGATTTTCGGCGAGGCTGGCGGCACACTCTAGCCGAAAGACGCCGCGGTTGATAAAGTTACATTTTCACGAACGGATCATAGGCGCCCCACACGGTTGAACGAAACCATGTACGCAATTTTTGAAGACGGTTCTCGGCAGTATCGAGTCAGCGAAGGCGATGTCGTGAAGGTGGACTACCGCGCCGGCGACAAGGGAGGACGCGTCGAGTTTGGCCGCGTCCTGCTCTACAGCAACGGCGACGACCGCCGCATCGGCCAACCGTTGGTCGAAGGCATGCGCATTCTCGGCGAAATTGTGGAACATCCCTCGACGAAGCTGTACATCCAACACTTCCGCCGCCGCAAGAACTATCGCCGTCTGCGCGGTCATCGCCAGTGGTACACCAAGGTGCGCATCCGCCACATTCTGCTGCCAGGCCAGGAGCCACCGGCCGCACCCGTTGCCGAAACGACACCTCCGCCCCCCTCAGCGAGTTAGCCAGGGGTGTGCTTGATGCTCCTGATTGTGGTATAACAGGAAAGGATTTCCAACCTCTTTCTCAAGCAAGGAGGCGAAACGATGCATCGAGGAAGCGTAGTTAGTGTGGCGGTACTGGCTGCCACACTGGTATCCGCCGCCGAGCGCGATGAGATAGCGATCCGCAAGCAGATCGAACGCATTAAAGACAGCGAGGTCAACGCCTGGCGTAAGATCCCCTGGACCGCATCGTTATTGGCAGCACGGCACGCCAGCGAACGCGAGAAGCAACCAGTCTTTCTGTTTACCTACGATGGCAACATCGAGACAGGCCGCTGCTGAGGCGGCGCTCTCGATATGAGAGTGAGTTCACTCTCCCATCCGCGCATCCGCGAATTGATTAGCACGTATTTCGTGCCTGTCCTGGTTTCCCGCGACGATTACCAGCGCGATCCGCGCAGCGAGGACGAGAAGGCAGAATTGTTGCGCATCGATCACGAATGCACCCGCCGCGGTCTGAAGGGCGGCAGCGTATGCGTGTTCCTTATTGCCGCCAATGGCGACGTGCTGGCGACGCAGCAGTTGCATCAAGCCTGCAAGCCGGAAAAACTCCTGCCATTCTTGCAACAAATTATCGCAGAGCAAAAGCTGACGCCGCGCCGCGCGGAAGCGATTCGGGCCAGTATTGCCGAGCCGACCGATAGCCAGCCGAGCCGCGACCGTAAGGAAACAGAGAACAATTTCATCGACATTTGGACACGCCTGGATGTAGACGGCAATCGCTTGAGCCATGATCGCGTCAAGTTGACGGCGGCGCAGTGTAAAGCCTTTCTACCACCCATTGATGCCCAGCCGGGGACATCATGGGACATCCCAGAGGAGATTGCGCACAAGCTGTTTCAGTATGGCTATCCGCCCGGTCCTCAGTGGCGAGCGAAAGATTGCAAAGTGCTGAAAGGGACGTTGAAGGCCACACTCGCCGCTGTGTCCAACGAGGAAGCCCGCATTCGGTTGGAAGGCGAGCTGCGGCTGAAGTTTCCGGTCGGCAAACCGACAGAGGGCCGCCTCACCGCTCACTTCGTGGGTCTGGCCTGTGAGGACCGCAAAAAGCAAATGCTCACGTCGCTGATGCTAGTATCCGAGCAGGCGAATTATGTGTGGTACTGGCAGGGCAAACCGCAGCCGCGAAAGATGCAGATTGCTCTGGAGTTGGAGCCGTTGAGTCGTACTGCCGACCCGATCAGCCCATCTCCAGCGAGGCATCTTCCCAGCGGCAGCCGGTGACCGACACAAATCACAGAACCTTGACGATGCTCCGGTGGCCAATCGGCGGCTGTCCGCCCACCAGCCCGCCCCGTCCGCTGGGGCGACAGGTGGTTTCCTGCTTCAGGATTCGCCCGCAGTGGCGTTTCGACAAGACCTCATTTGACCTTGCAAGAATGGCCGGTAGAGCGTTTGTCTGCGCTCGGTAAGGCGCTGCTGCGGGCACAGGCGCTACGTGATTTGGGACTGGAGGATTGATCCGGGCGAGTATTTGTTCTACATTGCTTCCTCCATTTCCGCGACCTGTCGCCGCCATGAACCGGGATACGCCAGTAATTGGAACCCTTGGCGCCAGTGCCACAACATGCTCGAATCGTTGCCGATCAAGAACGTGCTAGCCAACTGCTTGTATCCCAGCGCCAATAACTCGCGCACGGCGGCGCTTAAAAGCAGGGTACCGACACCTTGGCCGGCATTGAAGGGGCGGACGAAAATCCATGTCAAATGCGGCCGGCCCAGCCGCCGCGCCAGTGCATCCGGCGGCGGCGGCTCCTTCCAGTGATAACTATGCCAACCGCTCGGATCACCTTCTGGCAACAGCGTCACCAGAATGGCACCGACTTCCGGACCGGCCTCGCCATCGGTGGCCACGAAGCTGGCTTGCTCGATCCACGGGCCATCGCCGCCTGCGCGTGTGTGTTCCAGGGCTTTACGCGCTGCCGCCAGGGCACGCTCGTCATCGAGGCCACAGAACGGCTGCTGCCGATCGAACGCTGCCGAAAATAACGGCGCCAGTCCCGCCCAATCCGTTGGTTGCACGGGGCGCAACCGAGCTTTACGGCTGGCGCCTTCCAGCGGACGTGCGGCCCACGCCTCCAGATCGAGCAGTGCATGATAATAGTGCGGCCGCGGACTCAGCCAGGCACGCTCGTGGAAATACTCGTACTTGTACGCCGCGTTGCGCGGCAACTGCTGGAACTGCTCGAACGTAATCGGCAACTCCAGATGGGGCATCCACTCATCACACATTTCTTTGGTCCGTAGTCGGTGGTCCGTAGTCCGTAGCCAGAATCGCGGGATAGTGATACAGTGGGCAAAGTCGGTTCGGTTGATAATTTCAGAATAACGTCTTTCCTCTCCCTAAGCTACGGATTACGAACTACGGACGAAAAAGTATGAAAGTCGGCATCGTTGGATTTTCGGGTTCGGGCAAGAGCACGGTGTTTCACTGGCTGACCGGAGTGAGACCCGATCCGGCCAAGAGTCAGACTGGGCAGACGGGTATTGCGCGCATTCCCGATCCGCGCCTCGATTGGCTGTCAGCCCACTTTCAGCCGCGCAAAACAACGCCGGCAACTCTGGAATTTCTCGATACGCCCGGTTTGTTGGCCACGGAGCGACGCGACAATCCGCGGCGGTTGGGCATCCTCCGCGAAGCGGGCGGCTTGCTTGTCGTGCTCAACGGCTTCAACGAGCCAGACCTGGCCAGCCAACTACGGCGCTTCCGTGAAGAACTGATGTTCGCCGATCTGGAAATTGTCAGCAACCGTATCAGCCGGCTGAAGGATCAACTCCGCAAACCGCGTCCGGCCAAACAGAAAGAGGCTGACGAACAGGAATTGGCCCTGCTCCAGCGCATCGCCGCTGCTTTTGAGGCTTCCCCTCTTTCCCTCCCCGACTCTGGAGGAGGAAAGGGGGGGGCGGCCGCGCTGGGACTCAAGGATGACGAAGAGAAAGCCATCCGCAGTTTTCAACTACTGACCCTCAAGCCGGAACAGGTGCTCGTCCATCTCGGCGAGGACCGGCTCAATCAACCACTACCGGATGAACTGCTGGCGCTGGCGCCAGACGCCCTGGCCGCGCCGGCCAAGCTGGAAATGGAGTTGCACGAATTACCAGAAGACGATCGGCAAATGTTCATGACAGATTTGGGTCTGACGGGGTTCATCCGCGACGAGGTGCTGCGGAAGATTTTCGCCGCGATGGGGCAGATTGTCTTTTTCACCGTTGGCGAGGACGAGTGCCGGGCCTGGAGCATCCCCAAGGGGGCGGATGCCGTCACCGGCGCGGGGCAAATTCATACGGACCTGGCGCGTGGCTTCGTGCGCGCCGAGGTAGTCAGCTATGAGGATTTCCAGCGTGTCGGCTCGATGAAAGAAGCCAAAACGCACGGCGTCTATCGGTTGGAAGGCAAAAGCTACATCGTCCAAGACGGCGATATTATGCACATCTTGGCCAGCACCTGAGAAGCGTGAAATATGCGCTCTATGAGGATAATAAATGAGTAGTGACAGTCGCTATTCCCATCGCTACGCTGCCTCATTCCGATCTTTAACCATCGCGGCCGTCGACGGCGGAGGGAGACGTTCTTTCCGTACCTTTTCCGCTTGTGTCAGCAACATCGGCAACACGAAGAGGCTGATGAGCCAGGCGACGAAAGCCAGACCCAGCGCGTGCGACCACTGGAAGCGCAGCAGCAGCCACAAACACAAAAACCATACTGCCAAGAAGCCGAAATTCAACAACAGTCCTATCATCAGCCAACTGAAGTGATAAATGGTGATCGCGCCGGGATAGCCCTCCTCCATGTAGCGCTTCGGATTGCCTTCCTCGTAATAGCGTAGGCGTCCGTTTTCCTCGACCTTAAAGTAGCCCTTGTCGTCGGTCTTCGGCTTGAAGACGTGTTCTTGGCCTTCCTTGTCTGTGGCGATGATCTCCAGGGGCCGCTCCGGCAGGCGCCGGCCAGTCTTGCTGACATATTGATTGCCCTGCCACGTATAGGATACTTTCTTGCCGTCCTGAGTCAGGATGGTGAGCTTGTCGTACCTTTCTGTCTCACGGACGCTCAACTCGTGCAAAGGACGATAGCGGCCTTCATCGGTAGGTTTTTCAATGCTGCGATAATCGAAGATGATCCAGAGACACAGAAAGAGAGTCAAGGCGGCGCCTGCAGCAGGGGCGCGCCAGTAGATCGCCTCGACCGGCTCGCTGTAAATGTAGCCCTGAAAGAATAGCGTCCATGCCGCCAACACCAAACTCAAGACGGCAAAAACCACCAGCAGAACCAGAACGAGATTGAACACGAATACCCTCCGCCAAGAATCGTTAAGGCGACAGAGAAGCAATGCTCCCTTCAAGGCAAGCTTACTCCGCTTATACCT
>Ga0070737_10001192_pt1 | contig 39430 bp, 39 predicted proteins | sample Coa_R1_10_FD_66438 | JGI IMG/M metagenome (GOLD analysis project Ga0070737, IMG submission 66438) | Surface soil microbial communities from Centralia Pennsylvania, which are recovering from an underground coalmine fire - Coalmine... | ecosystem: Environmental > Terrestrial > Soil > Unclassified... | reverse complement strand
CCCTATCAAAAAGAGCGCGATACCCCAGGAAGCCCGCCGCAGAGCCATTGCGGCTGGCCCTCATATCGTCTGATTATAGGCCCCCACCTCCGGGTTCTCCCGCAGAACCTGATCGATCGCCGCGAACATCTCGCGCATCCTTGCCTCCGACACCGGACTTTCGACGACGACAACGAGTTCCGGCTTGTTGGAGGAGGCGCGGACAAGCCCCCATGTTCCGTCTTCCGTAACCACACGCACGCCGTTGACGGTGACGAGATCGCGGATCTTCTGCCCCGTGAAAAGGCCGCCCCTTGCCTGCATGTCCTTGAAACGCGCCGTCACCTTATCGACGACGCCATATTTTTTCTCATCGTCGCAATGGGGCGACATGGTCGGCGAGCCCCAGGTCTTGGGCAATGCCTCGTAAAGCTCGGCCATCGATTTTCCGGGGTTCCGGTCGAGCATCTCGATCACTTGGATAGCAGTTAGAATCCCATCATCATAGCCGCGGCCAATGGGCGCGTTGAAGAAATAATGGCCGGACTTCTCAAAGCCCGCGAGCGCTTTGAGATCACTCACCCGCCGCTTGATGTAGGAATGGCCGGTCTTCCAATAATCAACCTTGACCCCTTGCGCCAAAAGCTGCGGATCGGCCGCAAAAAGGCCCGTCGATTTGACATCGGCAACAAAGGTGGCGCCAGGATGAAGCTTTGAGAGATCCCGCGCCAGCATGACGCCGATCTTATCGGCGAAAATCTCCTTGCCGCGATTGTCGACGACGCCGCAACGGTCGCCATCTCCATCAAAGCCAAGGCCTACATCGGCGCCGCTCTCGCGCACCTTATCGGCCATCGCATGCAGCATGTGTAGATCTTCAGGATTTGGATTATAATGCGGGAAAGTATAATCGAGATCGGTATCGAGCGGAACGACTTCGCAGCCGAGCTTTTCCAATATCTTTGGCGCAAAGGCGCCGGCGGTCCCATTGCCGCAAGCGGCGACGACTTTAAGCTTGCGCGAAATTTTCGGCCGGCTGGTGAGATCGGCCATGTAGCGGGCCGGAAAATCCTCGACGAAACGGTAGGAGCCGCCATCGGCATAGCGGAACTTGCCGCCAAGGACGATATCCCTCAAACGTCCCATCTCATCGGGGCCAAAGGTGACGGGCCGCTGCGCGCCCATCTTCACGCCCGTCCAGCCATTGTCATTATGCGAGGCGGTGACCATGGCGACGGCTGCGCAATCAAGATCGAATTGCGCGAAATAAGCCATCGGCGAGAGTGCAAGCCCGATGTCGTGAACCCTGACGCCCGCCGCCATGAGGCCGACCGTCAGCGCGTGTTTGATCGAAGCCGAATAGGAACGGAAATCGTGACCGGTGACGAGGTCCGGAGTAACTCCCATGTCATGAAGGAGCGTGCCGAGGCCGAGCCCCAGCGCCTGCACCCCCATGAGATTGATCTCCTTTTCGAAAAGCCAGCGCGCATCATATTCGCGAAAGCCCGTCGGCTTCACCATCGGGGAGCTTTCATAGGCATAAGTGTTAATTGCTAATTGCGCCACGGGCTTGGGAAACATGGATGATCCTTGCATAAAAAGGTGATCGCGAAATGCCGCTCGATGGCGGCTTTAAAATGGCGCATCAAATGATTGGAGCGCCGGTCCGTTCCCTTAGCGGACTATTGTTGCTTGGCGATGATTTTATCCTTGATCCCGGCATAGACAGCCTCCGGAATGATTTTCTTTTGAACGAGCTCGTCCTTGCGCTGGTACGGACGGTTGCGGATGATGTTCGCGGCACGGATGTCGCCGACGCCCTTGAGGGAACGCAACTCTTCTTCGCTCGCCGTATTGATATCGATCAATTGTTCGGCTGCGGATTTTGCCTTTGTGTCCTTCATGCCCGGTGCCGGACTTGTCTTGCCGGGGGGAGAGGGTTGGGCCGTTTGCGCGAATGATGGCACCACAAAAGCGGCGCCTAGGCACAGGCAAAGAGCAAGACATGCCTTCCAGAGACTTCTCATGATGTTTCCTTTCCGTGGAAACCGGATCAACCTTCTGCGGAATATATTACAGTTCCACAGGCCTCAAGGAAACAGCGGCTCAAGTCCGGCTCAGTAGCGCCAGCGCTGGGCGCCGGCCACCAGGAAATCGCGGAAAACACGCACCTTGGCGACATTTTTCATGGCTTCCGGAAAGACGAGATAGCAATCGAGTGTCGGCACGACCGCGTGAGTCATCAACTGGACGAGACCGCTGCCTGGCTCGTTGAGATAATCCGGCAGAACGCCAATCCCGATTCCGTTTTCGACCGCGCGCTGCAAGGCTGGAATATTGTTGACCGACAAGATGGGCACGCGGTCCTTGCCGCCGCGCCCGGAAAAGAGCGGCGCATTGAGTTCATTGAGAAAGCTTGCCGGTGTGGCGGAATAGGCGATGAGCCGGTGATGAGCAAGCTCGTCGAGCGAATGCGGATGGCCGTGCAGGCGCAGATATTCAGCAGAAGCATAAAGATGATAATGCACGGCGAAGAGATGCCGCCGGATGAGGTCGGGCTGGGAAGGCTCGCGCAGACGCAGCGCCACATCGGCCTCGCGCATCCCAAGATCAAGCTCCTCATCGGCGAGAATGATTTCAAGCTTGATGTCAGGATAAAGTTCAAGGAAAGGGCCAAGGCGCGGCGTCAGCCAGCCCATGCCGATACCGAAACTCGTTGTGATGCGCAGATCCCCATGCGGCTTTTCGCGGCTTTCGTTCAGCGCCATTTCGGCGGCTTCGAGCTTCGCCATGACCTCGCGCGCCGTGCGCAGAAGAAGCTCGCCTTGCTCGGTAAGCACGAGGCCGCGCGCATGCCTGTGAAACAGGGGGACTTTCAGCTCCTGCTCAAGCGCGCTCACCTGGCGGCTCACCGCCGATTGGCTAAGGCCGAGGGTTTCACCCGCGTGAGTAAATGATCCCGCCGCGGCTGCCGCGCTAAAGGTCCGCAGCTTGTCCCAGTCCAACCTTTCCTCTCCCCCGCGGCTGGCAAACTCATCCCGCCACGGCCCGCGCATCACTTTGCGCTGCAAGCCAGCGCTCCGCCTCGATCGCGGCCATGCAGCCGAAACCAGCTGCGGTCACTGCCTGGCGATAGATCTCGTCAGTTACATCGCCTGCCGCAAACACGCCGGGCACGCTGGTGGCGGTCGAAAAAGGCGCCGTCTTGATATATCCATTTGGCTTGATTGCGATCTGGCCCTGAAAAAGGCCGGACTCTGGCGCGTGACCGATCGCGATAAAAACACCATGGGTTTCGACTTCCTGCAAGTCACCCGTCTTGACATTCTTCAAGCGAACATGGGTCACGCCCAAAGGATCGCTTGTCCCGCAGATTTCATCGACGGCGTGATCATAGATGACTTCGACATTCTGCTGCTTGAACAGCCGCTCTTGCAGGATACGTTCGGCACGGAAAGAATCACGCCGGTGAACGAGCACCACCTTGGCCGCGATGTTGCTGAGATATAATGCCTCTTCGACGGCTGTGCTGCCCCCGCCAACGACGACGACTCTCTTCCCGCGATAGAAAAATCCGTCGCAGGTCGCACAAGCTGAGACACCATAGCCCTTGAACTTGGTTTCCGAGGGAATGCCGAGCCATTTCGCCTTGGCACCGGTGGCGATCACCAGGGTGTCGCACGTATAGATGGCGCCGCTGTCTCCCCGGAGCCGGAAGGGGCGCTGGCCAAGCCCGGCCTCAATAATGTGATCGGCCGCCATGCGGGCCCCGACGTATTCCGCCTGGGCCTTCATCTGCTCCATGAGCCATGGGCCCTGAACCGGTCTGGCAAAGCCAGGATAATTCTCGACCTCGGTCGTGATCATCAGCTGGCCGCCAGGCTCAAAGCCGGAGATCAGGACCGGCTCCAGCATGGCACGCGCGGCATAGATCGCTGCGGTATAGCCGGCAGGGCCCGAGCCAATGATGACCATCTTGGCGTGCAAGACGTCTCCTTGATGGGAAGTGACCGACATGAGTTGCCTTGTTCGATGGCAAGCAAGGTCAGAGCGCCCAATGTTTGCGCTTGCCAAGTCCAGAGATAACTACGATTTTATAAATGCAAGTAAGCTCCGCTTGCTTAACCACAAGCTTTTATCCATGCAAGCAAATCCGGTTTGCCGCGCGCCGGCCGGCCAAAGCCAGCCAGCGCGCCATTTTGTCCGGGCTGTCAGGACAGCCCAAAGCGCTGCCTTTTCTCAGCCGTGGTGCCGTAAACGCCTCGGGGGCTGCGCCGCCGGCTCAAGGCTCAGGGCTCCAATGCCCGCCGACAGATTGATTCCGCTCGACGCGCCCGCGGCCATTGGCTGCAAGCTTATCGAATTGCCGCTGCCGCCGACAAGGGCATTGGCGCTAAAGCCATCGCCCAAGGCAAAACCGGCTTCAGGTCCGCTGTAAGTGCCAGCCAGCGCATAAGGGCCAGGAGGTCCGGCCGTGACGACACCCCAAACAATCTGACCGGGACCCGTCCCGCCAAGATCGAGGCCAAGGCGGCTGATCGTGCCATTATAGTATTCAGCTGGCCCATGTGCCCGCCGGAAGATGCAGGAAACGCTTTTGCTCGAACCGACGATAATGCCGACGCCAGGCGCCACACTGCACTCGAGCACGCCCGTCTGTACCGGCGCGGCATAGGAACCGGCCGCGGATAAGCCGAAAAAGGCGGCGCTGAGGAGAAGCAGGCGCCGTGGCAAGTAACACGAAAATGTCATGAGGACTAACTCCTATGAAGCTGATTATCACCTCCCCCGCCGTAGCCCGGCCGGTGAAATTTGGTGATAAAGAATATTATACGGCCCGCAGCTAAGTTCGAAACAACTAAATCTCTGGCTTTGGGATAATCCGATATCATGGCTGATTTGTTTCGACAATTTTCATCGTTCGTTGCCGTCGGCTTCATCGCGACCGGTGTCCACTACGTTTTTTTGATCGGGCTCGTCGAGCTCGCGGGGGTATCGGCGGTGGCGGCCGCTCTGGTCGGCTATGGAGCGGGCGGCACGGTTTCCTACAGTCTCAACCGGCGCCATGTTTTCCGTTCCGGCCTGCCTCATCACGAAGCGGTTTCCCGCTTCACCATTGTCGCCTTGGTGGGCTTCGGTCTCACCTATTTGTTCATGTCGCTTTTAGTTAACAGGGCGGGCATTCCCTATCTTCCGGCGCAAATCGCAACGACCGGCATTGTCATGCTATGGAGCTTTGCCGCCCACAAGCTGTGGACTTTCCCGCCTGCTTAAAGGGATACAAACATGGGCGGGGCGATGAGCGGCAGCAATTCAACAATAAAATTTAAATTTTTGATATTTCTGTTGATGAATGGAAGGCTGCATTCGCGCCGGCAGCGGAGGAGTTCCCCGCCTCAAAATCCTTCGCAACCGCCTCCGGGCGGCGGTGGTACATTTGGTGGCATGAAAACCCGCGTCTCCCGTCTCGAAGACGATATGACGGAACTAAAGGCGGATATGAAAACCGCTTTAAAGGATCTCGCTTATTTGAAGGGCAAGGTTGACACTTTGCCGGCAACGCTTTAGTTGATTGGGTTTGCCGCCGCCGTCTTCGCAGCAGCGGGAATTTTTCGATATTTTGGCCATTAGCTGCGCCAATTCGATTTGACAGTTCTAATTCTTCTCTAATTCTTCACCAGAAGATCAAGGCCAGCGCACGAGGGGCGGCAGCGATGACAAGATCGCCTCGACATTGCCGCCCGTTTTCAGGCCAAAAATCGTGCCTCGATCATAGAGAAGATTGAATTCGGCATAGCGGCCGCGCCGGACGAGCTGCTCATCGCGATCGGCCTCTGTCCAGGGGTGAGCAAAATTGCGCCGCACGATCTCGGGATAGATTGCGAGGAAACTTTCTCCAACGGCGCGCGTAAAGGCGAACAGCGCGTCGAAAAGGGCGCCGTCACCATCAGGACAGTTGAGATAATCATAAAAAATTCCGCCGATTCCGCGCGGCTCGTTACGGTGCTTCAAATAGAAATATTCATCGCACCATTGTCTGAATTTCGCATAGTCAGCAACTTGGGCGTGGCTGTCGCAGGCTGCCTTCATGGCGGCATGGAAGTCGCGCGAATCGGGATCACTTTGAGTGCGCCTTTTGTCGAGCAGGGGCGTGAGATCGGCGCCGCCGCCAAACCATGCCTTGGCGGTTACGACGAAGCGGGTATTCATGTGAACCGTTGGAACATTTGGGTTCCAAGGATGTGCGATGAGCGAGATTCCGGACGCCCAGAATCTCGGGTCGGCTTCAGCGCCGGGGATTTGCGCGGCAAACTCCGCCGGAAAGGTTCCGAAGACCGTCGAGGTATGGACGGCCATTTTCTCGAACACGCGGCCTGCGAGAAGGGCCATGCGGCCCCCGCCGCCATCGCCGCCCGCATGATCCGTCCTCGCCCAGGGCTTCGTCACGAATCGCCCCGCTGGCATGGAAGGCATGGCAAAAGGCCCCTCTGCCTCCTTCTCCAAAAGCTCGAAGGCAGCGATGACCGCCTCCTGGAGCTGCTCGAACCAGGCTCTCGCCGCGCTTTTGCGATCTTTGCTCATCTCGGATTTCGTCATAGCGCCGAAGTTTTCATGGATTGCGGGCCAGGAAGCAAGGTTCAACCTGTCTCTTTCGCCCTTGCACGAAGGTGCATCTGCCTTGTTGCCTCTCCCGCCGCCATGGCAACCGCAACGGCGACATTCAGCGAGCGCATCGGCGGCTTCAGGGGAATGACGAGACGCGCATCGGCGGCAGCATGGACCTCCGCAGGCACACCCGCCGATTCGCGGCCTGCAAGCAGGATGTCGCCGGGAAGAAAAGTGAAATCCGTGTAGGAAAGGCTTGCCTTGGTCGTCAGCAGCACCAGCCGCCCCCGGCTGGCGCGGCACCAGGCCTCGAAGGCGGCCCAATGGGGATGGCGGGCAATCTCGACATGGGCGAGGTAGTCCATGCCAGCCCGGCGGAAGTGCCTGTCGCTCACCGGAAAACCAGCGGGTTCGATGATCGCAGCAGGGAGCCCGAGGCAGGCGCACATCCGCAAGATCGTGCCGGTGTTTTGTGGGATATCGGGCTGATAAAGCGCCACGGTCAAGGGTGCTAGCCCGTCAGGCGGAAAGGTTGTCATCACAGATTTCGTATAGGACAGCGAGCTTCAGCGGAGCCATCACATTCGCGTGGTTTTGCGGGCGGGGGCTCCATCCCGCCCTGAGGCTGGTCCGCAAACCTTGCGGCATGGCTATTGCGTCCGCTTCATGGCTCGATTATGCGGTAGTTTTATAAATAGGCGTATTTCGAGGACATCATGGGAGCAGCTGCGGCAGCCGACGAACCGACCCGGCGGGATTTTCTCTTCATTGCGACGGGCACGATGGGCGCGGTTGCTGCCGGTTTTGCGGCTTGGCCGCTGATCGCCCAAATGAGCCCCGATGCAACAACCCTCGCTGCTGCCTCGACGGAAGTCGATATCAGCGGCATTCCGGAAGGGCAGATCATCACGGTGAAATGGCGCGGCAAGCCAATCTTCATCAGTCATCGCACCGCAAAGGAGATCGAGGAAGCGCGAGCCGTCGACGTGAACGATCTGCGCGATCCGGCGAGCGATGAATCGCGGGTGCAAAGACCGGAATGGCTGATCGTCATCGGCATCTGCACACATCTTGGCTGTGTGCCGCTCAAAAATGATGGCCCCTTCGAGGGCGGTTATTTTTGCCCATGCCATGGTTCGGTCTACGATGCCTCCGGCCGCATCCGCCAGGGTCCGGCACCCAACAATCTTGCCTTGCCGCCTTATAAGTTCACCAGCGATACGAAGCTCACGATAGGCTAAAGCCGCAATCGCCTATGCCCGTGTCGAGCCCATGTCAATTTTTAGACGCTCAGCAATTTACCAGTAAAGGTTACCGGGAGAAGAACTGAACATGAGCGGAGAGCCGACCTACATACCGAAAAGCCGGCTGGCCAAGTGGTTCGAAAGCCGGCTGCCGCTCATTGGCCTCATCCACGCCTCCTTTGTGGCGTTCCCCAATCCGCGCAACCTCAACTATTGGTGGACTTTCGGCGGCATCTTGTCGTTCATGCTCGCGGCGCAGATCGTCACCGGCGTTGTCCTTGCCATGCATTATACGCCGCAGTCCGGCCTTGCCTTCGCCTCGATCGAACATATCATGCGCGATGTGAACTATGGCTGGCTTTTGCGCTATATGCACGCCAATGGCGCTTCGATGTTCTTCCTGGCGCTTTATATCCATATGTTCCGCGGGATGTATTATGGCTCCTATAAGGCGCCGCGGGAAGTCTTGTGGCTGCTCGGAGTCGTCATCTATCTTCTCGCCATCGCGACAGCCTTCATGGGTTATGTGCTGCCTTGGGGACAGATGAGCTTTTGGGGCGCGACGGTCATCACCAGCCTCTTCTCCGCGATCCCCTTTGTGGGCGATTCGATCACGATTTGGCTGTGGGGCGGCTATGCCGTCGATAACGCGACGCTCAATCGCTTCTTTTCACTCCACTATCTCTTGCCTTTCATGATTGCGGGCGTCGTCGTCCTGCATATCTGGGCGTTGCATGTTCATGGATCGAACAATCCAGCCGGAATCGAAAAAAAGACCAGCAAGGACACCTTGCCCTTTCATCCCTATTTCACGGTGAAGGATGGTTTCGCGCTCGTCTGCTTTCTGGTGTTCTATGGATGGTTTGTGTTTTATGTGCCAAACTATCTTGGCGATGCCGACAATTACATCGAGGCAAACCCGCTCCAGACTCCGGTGCATATCGTGCCGGAATGGTATTATTTGCCTTTCTATGCGATTTTGCGCTCCATTCCCAACAAGCTTGGCGGCACTGCCGCCATGTTTACCGCGGTGATGATCATTGCCTTCTTGCCTTGGCTTGATACCTCCCCCGTGAAATCGGCCTCCTACCGCCCGCTTTACAAAATCTTCTTCTGGCTTTTTACCGCCTGCGCTCTTCTTCTTGGCTATATGGGATCGCAGCCGCCAGAAGGAGTCTATGTGATCGCCGCCCGTTTTCTTACCGTCTATTATTTTCTCCACTTCCTCGTGATCCTGCCTTTGCTTGGACGGTATGAGAAGCCGAAGCCCCTCCCTGCTTCCATTTGCGATGCGGTGCTCGGCAAGCCGGGCGCAGCTGCAGCAGGCAGCCAGCGAATGGAAGCGCGCGAGCCCGGGCAATGACTGGCTTGCAATGACAACCTTGCCATGGCCATAAGGAAAACAATGATGAGGCACGGCAACGTATTCCGGCGCGGTTTCGGCGTGGCTTTCGGCGCCGTTCTGATAGCCGCTCTGACGGCGGGCGCCGCCAGTGTCCTTGCCGGCGCGAACGGCGCCGAGCCAAGCGCTGGCGGAAAGACGCACGAGCAGCCAAGGCCGCCGCGTCAGGAATGGTCATTCAGCGGCATCTTCGGGCATTATGATCAGGCTCAGCTCCAACGCGGTTTCCAGGTCTACCGGGAAGTTTGTTCCAACTGCCACTCCCTCAAACTGGTCGCATTCCGCAACCTCTCCGATCCCGGCGGGCCAGGATTCTCAGAAGCTCAAGTGAGAGCGCTCGCCGCCCAGTATCAGATCAAGGATGGACCCAATGAAGCCGGTGAGATGTTTGAACGGGCGGGGCGTCCGTCGGATTATTTCCCCTGGAATTTCCCCAATGAGCAAGCTGCGCGCGCCGCACTCGGAGCAGTGCCGCCCGATATGTCCCTGCTCGCCAAGGCCCGTTCCTATGAGCGCGGTTTCCCGCTCTTTCTGATCGATCCGATCATCCAATATCAAGAGCAAGGGCCCGATTACATCAACGCGATCTTGAATGGCTATACGGACGATAAGGATCCTAACTGGAACGAATATATGCCAGGCCATAAGATTGCGATGCCAAATCCCCTGAGCGACGGCGCTGTCGATTACGCGGACGGCTCCCCCAAAACCGTTCAGCAATATGCCAAGGATGTTTCTGCCTTTCTGATGTGGGCCGCCGAACCGAAACTCGAAGAGCGCAAGCATATCGGCTTTAGCGTGCTGATCTTTCTTACGGTCTATGCGCTTCTGCTTTTTGCCGTGAAAAAGAAGATCTGGCATCGCCGCGAGGCGCATATTGAACCCGATTCGCCATAGCTCTGAGCCTTGCCTAACCGCCGTCAGCTCCCTCGCACGAGGCGGTTGACGGGTAAGCCGGTGCTTTTTATCGTTCCGCGATCGCTCGCGCTTTAAGCCAATCCTGCAAAGTTCTTCGTTTTTCTAAGGTCACGCCATGTCTTTCGCCGCCGCCCTCAGGCAAGCCAATGCCTGGCCATTCGAGGAGGCGCGCAAGCTGATTGCGCGAGTCGAAGAGACCGGCCAGACCGAGGTGTTATTCGAAACAGGCTACGGCCCGTCCGGCCTGCCGCATATCGGGACCTTCGGCGAGGTCGCCCGCACGAGCATGGTGCGGCACGCCTTCAGGGTTTTGACCGGGGACAAGATCAAAACCCGCCTTATCGCCTTTTCGGATGACATGGACGGCCTTCGGAAGGTGCCCGACAATATTCCGAACAAGGAGCTGGTCGCGGCTCATCTCGGCAAGCCGCTGACGCAGGTTCCAGATCCATTCGGCACCCATTCAAGCTTTGGCGCGCATAATAATGCACGGCTGCGCACCTTTCTCGACGCATTTGGCTTTGATTATGAATTCGCCTCGGCGACGGACTACTATAAGTCTGGCCGTTTCGATGCGGCACTGCTCCATATTCTCGCCCACTACGATCAGGTCATGGCAATCATGCTGCCGAGCTTTCGCAAGGAGCGGGCCGCAACCTATTCGCCTTTCCTGCCGGTTCACCCGCGAACTGGCGTTGTGATGCAGGTGCCGATTGAAACAATCGACACGGCTGCAGGCACCCTCATCTGGCGCGATCCCGAGACCGGAGAGCGGTTCGAGACGAAGGTGACGGGCGGCGCCTGTAAGCTGCAATGGAAACCGGACTGGGCGATGCGCTGGTATGCGCTCAAGGTCGATTATGAGATGGCCGGCAAGGATTTGATCGAGTCGGTCAAGCTGTCTGGCGCGATCGTCCGCGCGCTGGGCGGGCGGCCCCCCGAAGGCTTCAATTATGAATTGTTCCTCGACGAAAAGGGCCAGAAGATCTCGAAGTCCAAGGGCAATGGCCTGACCATCGAGGAATGGCTCACCTATGCGAGCCCGGAAAGCCTCTCGCTTTTCATGTATCAGAAACCTACCGCCGCCAAGCGGCTCTATTTCGATGTGATTCCGCGAACGGTCGACGATTATCTTGCCTTCCTCGAAGCCTACCCGAAACAGGGGCCCAAAGAGCGTCTTGGTAATCCCGTTTGGCATATCCACGCGGGCGAGCCGCCGCCGCCCGAAATCCTGCATGGCACTGGCGAGCGGTCCACCACGATCAGCTTCGGCATGCTGCTCAATCTCGCGGCTGTGGCGAATAGCGAGGATCCGCAGGTTCTTTGGGGATTCTTGCTCCGCTATGCACCCGGTGTTTCACCGGCGGCCCATCCTCGCCTCGACCAGCTGGTGACTTATGCGGTGCGCTATTTCCGCGATTTCGTCCGCCCGGCAAAAGTCTATCGCGAGCCGGACGAAGTCGAACGCGAAGCATTGGAGAAACTCTCAGCCACGCTCGCCGCTCTGCCAGCGGATTCGAGCGCCGAAGCAATTCAGGCCGCGCTTTACGACGTCGCGCGGCAAATACCGCGCTATCAGGACATGAAAGCCAAGGGCGCAACGGCCGAGCGGCCAGGCGTCTCGAATGAGTGGTTCACCATGCTTTATAATGTGCTCCTTGGTGAAAGCCGGGGACCCCGCTTTGGCTCTTTCATCGCGCTTTACGGAATCAAGGAAACCCGGGAGTTGATCGCTGACGCGCTGTCTGGAGCGCTCATGCGCGGCCATGCTGGTCATGGCCAGGATACGCCTCAACCTTGATCTTCACATCCATTTGACCGGTGCCGAAGTGCGGCTTGGCGCTGGAGCTGCCGAACCTTGCGAGAGGAGACGGAGTGACCCCTTTCCGGCGTCTGCGCGTCAAACAGGTGAGGTTTGCAAACCGTCTCCTGAGCGCTATTGAAGCGCTCCCAGGCGGCAGCCTTTTGATGCGGAAGCTGGCCCAATGGCCAGTAACGGCTCCCATCTTAAATGGCATCTTGGGCTATCATCGCGTCTTCGAGAACCTTTCCGAAGCTGCCGCCGCGGCGCAGCCTTACGCGGAAGGCGGCCACATCAACCCGCTCGGCACAACGGCGCACATGTCGCTGGCAGCAGCGCCTCGGCCAAGCGACTATGCGGCCTTGTTTCACATTCAAAATCTCATTGGCTCCTGTTCCAGTGTTTTTGACCTTGGCGGAAATGCCGGAAATCTTTTCTATTGCTATGATCGGTATTTGAAGTTTCCAGAGGATCTCATCTGGCACGTTTATGAGCTGCCGGAAGTGATTGCTCGGGGCAAGCAGCTGGCCGCCGAACGCGGCGAAAAGCGGCTTCGCTTTACAGAGAACTGGCTGGACGCCTCGGGAGCGGATCTCTTGCTCGCATCGGGTTCGCTTCATTACTTCGATCCGCCGGTTTACGAAATGCTCGCCAAGCTTCCGGAAAAACCCGCGCATGTCCTCATCAACCGCTCGCCCTTGATTACGGGGCCGACAAAGGCAACGGTCCAGGACGGCATCCACTGGCGGGCAGCCTGTATCCTTTTCAACCGGGCGCAATTGATCGCAGCCTTCGAAGAGACCGGATATGAGCTGATCGACCAGTGGCAGGCTGCGGAACTTTCGCTTATTATTGTTGGAAAGCCCGAATTCTCGGCCACTCCCTACTCCGGACTCTATTTCCGGCTAAGGCGGCAGGGCTAGCACTGCACGCTAGCGCGTTCTTGCTTCATTGTCAGCGGTCTCAAAAGTGGTCAGCGGTCTCAAAAGTGGAATTGATATATAAGATCATGCCCGCTTCATTGTGGCGGGAGGCTCAGGAGTCCGGCTGCTTCACCGGCGGGCCGGCTGACCTCGCCGATGGCTTCATCCATTTCTCGCTTCGCATGCAGGCCGAAGAGACGGCCGCCAAATGGTTCTCCGGAGAAGCCGATCTCATGCTGATCGCCGTGGATCCCGCTTCGCTCGGCGAGGCCCTGCGTTTTGAGCCCTCGCGCGGCGGCGCACTCTTTCCTCATCTTTATGCGGCCCTGCCGCTGAGTGCCGTCGTGTTTGCAAAGCCATTGCCGCTACGGGCAGACGGCAAGCATGATTTTAGAGGGCTTCTCTAATGCCTCCTCTCATCCATACACTTCTGCGGCCGATGTTGTCTTTTCTTGACCCGGAGGCCGCGCATCGTCTGGCGATCAACGCGCTTCTCACCGTCCCCCTGCCGAGACCTGCCCCCGATGATCCACGGCTCGAAGTCAAAGTTTTCGGGCTTACCTTTCGCAATCCGCTTGGTCTTGCAGCAGGCTTCGACAAAAACGGAGAGGTTCCAAATGAAATCCTCCGCCTCGGCTTCGGGTTCGCCGAGGCCGGCACCATCACGCCGCTGCCGCAGCGAGGCAACCCGCGTCCGCGCCTCTTCCGGCTCAACCAGGATGAGGGTGTCATTAACCGTCTCGGCTTTCCGAGCGAGGGGCATGCTACCGTCCATGCACGTCTCGCCGCACTGAAGGAGAGACAAGGAATCATCGGCGTCAATCTCGGCGCCAACAAGGACTCGAGCGACCGCGCCGGGGATTATGTGCGCGGCATTACTGCCTTCGCAGATGTTGCCGACTATTTCACGATCAACATTTCATCTCCAAACACACCCGGTTTGCGCGATTTGCAGCAAGGCGGAGCGCTGGATGATCTCCTTGCGCGCGTTCTCGCGGCGCGCGATCAAGCGGCGGAACATGCCGCGCGCAAGCCGGTGCTATTGAAGATCGCGCCCGACCTCACGCTCGCGGAGCTCGATGAAATCATGACCCGCGCGCGATCGAGGAAAATCGACGGAATGATTATCTCAAACACGACCGTCTCGCGGCCCGCCTCCTTGCGCGACCCTCAAGCTCACGAGCAGGGCGGGCTATCCGGCCGTCCGCTTTTCCTTCGATCGACGCATATGCTGGCGCAAGCCTATCTCCGCGCCGAAAACCAGTTTCCTCTCATCGGCGTTGGCGGTGTTGATAGCCCAGAGACAGCGTTCGCCAAGATCGAAGCAGGTGCGGCGCTCGTGCAATTGTATTCGGCACTCGTTTTCAAAGGGGCCTTTCTCGCTGAGACGATCAAGCGCGGCCTCCTGCGCCTCCTCGATGAAAAATCCTATCAGCGGCTTACGGACGCGACCGGAGCGGCGGCGGCAGATTGGGCCAGCGGAAAACCCTGTGCCGACAATTTCCGGTAGCGCCACCCAAGAGTGAGACCTCGCGCAACAAGAAAGAGAAGAAGCGCGAGCCAGAGCCCGCCATTGCCGAATGGCCGCAGCAGATAAAAGCTTGCGATATAAAGGGCGAGCGCGAAGAGCATCATGTTGCGCATGTCGCGTGTCCATGTCGCGCCAGCGAACACGCCATCAAACTCATAGGCGAGCGCACCAGCGGCGGGCATGAGCGTGGCAAAGACAAGATAGCTGTTTGCATAAGCGCGCACCTCCTGGCTCGTCGAAAGAAACGCGATGAAAGAGCTGCCGAAAAGCATTGCTGCAACCGAGAGGCCTGCGCCAAACGCAAGGCACCACAAAAGGGTCAGGCGCACGGAAGCGCGAAAGCTTCTTGCGTCCCGCGCACCCAGCGATTGCCCGCACAATTGCTCGGCCGCCGTCGCGAAGCCATCAAGAAAATAAGCCGCAACAAGAACGAGGTTCAGCAAGATCGCATTGGCGGCAAGTCTTATGTCGCCGCCCCGCGCTCCTTGCGCGGTAAAAAACGCAAAGGCAAAAAGCAGCGCCGTGTTGCGGATGAAAATATCGCGGTTGATCACGAACATCCGGACGGTCTTCGCACGGTCGAAGACAAGTCCGCGGCCGCATGAAAACAGATCCCCGCAGAGATGCCAAGTCACACCAAAGCCTGCGAGCACACCCAACGCCTCAGCCGCGAGCGTGCCGAGTGCGGAGCCGCGCACGCCAAGCCCGAATCCATAAACAAAGGCCACGTTGAGAGCGATATTGCAAAGATTGATCATGATCTGGAGGGCCAGGGCGGCATCGGTCCGTCCGCGCCCGACGATCGTGCCCATGAAAGCATAATTCGCCAGAGCGAAAGGCGCCGACCATATCCTGATATCGAAATAGAGCAGCCCCGCCCCGGTGACTTCCGGGGTTGCGCCAAGCGCGCCAAAGCTGACCCAGGCTATTGGCCCTTTGAGGACAATCATCGAGATGCCGATGGCGAAGGCAACGATCAGGGCACGCAACAGCGTTGCGTGCTGCTCGCTCTCGTCATCCGCGCCGAGGGCCTGCGCGGTGAGCCCCGCGGTCCCCATGCGCAGGAAACCAAAGCTCCAAAAGAGGAAGTCGAAAATAACCGCGTTTGCGGCGATGGCGCCGAGAAGATGCGCTTGCCCAAGCCTTCCAATCACCGCCGCATCGGCAACGCCGAGCAATGGCGTCGACAAATGAGCGAGCGTCATCGGCAGGGCGAGCCTTGCGATGCGGGCGTGGCTGACCTCGGGGGGATTGACGCTGATGGCCAGATCTGGCGGCACTGCGTAATGATCCGCTCACCGCCCGTCGCGCATGTTCATGAGGCGCAGCACCAGCCAAACCGGAACGACGATCACCGCCCCTGCGAGGATATAATCGGCGACCACACGGATCGCATCGAAACCGAGCCCCCAGATGCGATTGATGAGATCATTGATCGTACGAAAGACGTCGATTGGCCTGATGTCGAGCCACATCAGAAATGCACCGACAATCAACGACACGAAAACGAGACGCAGAAAGACGCTGCCCGGCGGGCCGCCCAGAAAACGGTTCAGCGGGGTCTCGTGGCGAGGCCCGCAGGAAGGGGGTGAGTTCGGCGGCTGCCCCTGTGATGTCCAAAAGGGTGACGCACCCGGCCTCGAACCTTCATCTTCGCTCATAGAAGAAACCCTTAAACTCAAAGCAGGAAGGCCGGAAAGATGGCATCTTTGGCGGATGGTTCACGAAATCAAGCCATCTCAAGCGCGAGCGCAGTTGCCTCGCCGCCGCCGATGCAGAGTGCCGCCGCACCGCGTCTTAGCCCATATTTTTGCAAAGCCGCGAGCAAAGTCACGACAATTCTCGCACCTGAGGCGCCGATCGGGTGGCCGAGTGCACAAGCGCCGCCATGCACATTGACTTTTTCATGCGGCAGATTGAGCTCCTGCATCGCCGCCATGGTGACAACCGCGAAGGCCTCGTTGATCTCGAAGAGATCAACATCTGCCAGGGACCAGCCGGTTTTATCCATCAATTTTTGTAACGCCCCGATGGGTGCGGTTGGAAATTGGCTGGGGGCCTGCGCATGCGTGGCATGACCCCGAATCACAGCCAATGGCGTGATGCCGCGCTTCTCCGCCTCAGAGCGGCGCATAAGAAGAACAGCCGCGGCACCGTCAGAGATCGAGCTCGAATTGGCAGCGGTTACGGTGCCTCCCTCCCTGAACGCTGGTTTCAAAGACGGAATTTTGTCGAGCCTCGCCTTGAGCGGCTGCTCATCATGAACAACTGTCCGCTCGCCATCCTTGCCGCTCTTGACCGCAACCGGCACGATCTCTTTTTCGAAGGTTCCATCCCTGATCGCCCGCTGTGCCCGCTCCAGGGATGAGACGGCAAAGGCGTCCTGGGCGGCGCGGGTGAACTGAAAGCTCCCTGCGCAATCTTCCGCGAAAGCGCCCATCGGCAAATGCGCGCCATAAGCATCTTCGAGGCCATCGACGAACATATGATCAAGCAGCTTGGCGTGGCCCATGCGATAGCCGGCCCTCGCCCGGTCCAGCAAATAAGGCGCATTGCTCATGCTTTCCATGCCGCCCGCAAGAGCAACTCGCACGCTATCTGCACAAAGGCTGTCATGCGCTAACATAATAGCCTTCATGCCCGAACCGCACATCTTGTTCACGGTTGTGCAAGGGGTTGCGTCCGGCAGGCCGGCAGCGAGAGCCGCCTGACGGGCCGGAGCCTGCCCCTGGCCGGCTGGCAAGACACAGCCAAAAATCAGCTCTCCGACGTCCTGCGGCTGGATGCCCGCACGGGTTAGCACCGCCTTCGCCGCCGCCGAGCCCAAACTCGCCGCGGGAAGATCCTTGAAATCCCCCAGAAAGCCGCCAATGGGTGTGCGGGCAGCGGCAGCGATGACGATTGGATCCAGCTCGGGCATACCACAGATCCTCGGGATTTGATGTAAATTAAATCCTTAAGGTTATGAACTCATAGAAAGTTGCAGACTTTTGGGATAAGATCATGCCATAAATAGGATTACAGAGTTCACGGAACAATTCCACTTCAAACGGTCATGGTCTCGGGCGAACCCTTCCCTGGTTGTTCCCCGTGAGGGACCGGTTTTTTCGTGCCGGCTCATTAATTCTTAGGCCAGAATGCTTCACTTACAGGCGCAGGATTTCATATGACCACATAGTGCTCTGTCCCGCGGCGCTTCACCGCAAAGGCTGGTTCACCTTAAGCTCATGAAGCGATGCTATGTTGCGCGTCAAATAATTACGAAACCCGCGATAAGGAAGAGTAATGGACCGGATTCTCGTGCTCCTGCGCCATGGCCAGAGCGACTGGAACCTGAAAAATCTGTTTACGGGCTGGAAAGACCCCGATCTCACGGCTAAGGGGCTCGAGGAAGCGCGGGCCGCCGGAAAGTGCCTCAAAGCGCGCGGCTTATCGTTCGACCGCGCCTTCACGTCCAATCTTGTCCGCGCGCAGCACACGTTAAAGCTGGTCCTCGCCGAAGCCGGCGAACCCGGGGTTGAGATCATCCATGACAGGGCCCTCAACGAACGCGATTATGGCGTGCTCTGCGGCCTCAACAAAGACGATGCCATCAGGAGGTGGGGCGATGAGCAGGTGGAACTCTGGCGCCGTTCCTATGATGTCCGGCCTCCGGGCGGGGAAAGCCTGAAGGATACGGTTGCGCGAGTCCTCCCCTATTATTGCCAGAAAATCCTGCCCGAGGTGCTGCGCGGGCATAGGGTCATCATCTCGGGCCACGGCAATTCGCTGCGCGCCCTCATCATGGTCCTCGACCAGCTGACACCGGAAACCATACCGGGCATGGAACTCGAAACGGGCGTTCTCCATCTTTACCGCTTGAAGGAGGATTCGACCGTCGAGTCCAGGGAGATCATCGATCCGAAAGCGCCCTTCGAGCTAGCCCCCGCCGCGGGCAGAAAGACATTTGCCAAAATCCGCGTTGCTGAAAAATAAAAGTTCTGCCCCGTGCCAATTCTGCGCGGGCAGCCGCCGTTTGAAGAGGGGTTTGCAGGAACCCTCCGCCGTACCCGGATCTTTGGTTGAGCCTTGGGCAGGGTCACGCAAAAGGCGGAGCCTGCACCAGTTTTGAAATTCATGAGGCAACAAGAGGAACTGTTCAACATCGCAAAAACCGGGACGCCAGTCTGCCTTGCTCCCGGCCTCCTCTTTTTTCCTGCTTATTTCAGCTTGGCCGCGCAGCGAGCCCTCGCCGATGCAATCGCGAAAGTTCTTGTTGAGGCGCCCTGGTTCGTGCCCCGAATGCCGCGCTCTGGCCGGCCATTTTCGGTCAAGATGACCAATTGCGGAAGCCTTGGCTGGGTATCCGGCCGCGAGGGCGGCTACCGTTATCAGGCAACGCATCCGGTCTCCGGCAAGGCTTGGCCGCCCATCCCCAGCCTTGCGCTGGCGGCCTGGAAGGCCGTGGCTGCCTATCCGCATCCGCCGGAGGCATGCCTCATCAATTTTTATGATTGCCATGCGAAAATGGGGCTGCATCAGGATCGAGATGAGGCGGAGTTAGCGGCGCCTGTGGTCTCGATCTCGCTTGGCGACACTTGCCGTTTCCGCTACGGCGGGCTGCGGCGCGCCGGCCCGTCGAAAACGCTTGAATTGCGCTCCGGTGATGTTCTTGTGATGGGCGGCGCCGCGCGGCTGATTTTCCACGGCGTCGATAAGATTTTTGCGGACTCCTCCGCTCTGCTGCCGGAGGGCGGCCGGCTCAATCTGACCTTGCGGCGCGTGACCCGGCCTGAAGCGGGCGCCGATGCGTCATGCGAGAGCTAACAGATGTGAAATAGGCGCAAGTGTGAAATAGGCGCAAGATTGTGATAATCGCGAAACGCGATGCCGGAGTGCTCAATGAAGATTTCCCTGATCCAGATGAATTCGGTCAGCGACAAGCCCGCGAACATCGCCGCGGCAAGCAAGCTCGTTGAACGGGCTGTTGCCGAGGAACAGCCTGACTGGATCTGCCTGCCCGAATGTTTCGACTTTCTCGGCGGTGACCGCGCGGCAAAAATGGCGGCGGCAGAGGCGTTTCCGGGCGGGGCTGCCTATAGCGCCATGCAGGCGCTCGCCAAGAAGCATAAAGTCTTCATCCATGCCGGTTCCATTCTCGAAAAGCCGGCGGCTGGCGAGCGCATTCACAACACAACCGTGGTCTTCGATCGCACCGGCACGGAAATCGCCCGCTACCGCAAAATCCATATGTTCGATATCACCGCGCCAGACGGAACAAAATATAACGAAAGCGCGTCCTTCGCGCCGGGCAGTGCCATCGTCACTTATCCATGCGAAGGCATGATCATCGGCTGCGCTATCTGCTACGATATAAGATTTCCGGACCTCTTTCAGGCGCTGGCCGCGAAGGGCGCGGAAATGATCGCCCTGCCCGCTGCCTTCACCGCACAAACCGGCAAAGATCATTGGGAGGTTCTTTGCCGTGCACGTGCCATCGAGACACAGACCTATTTCTGTGCGCCCGCCCAGACCGGCTTCCACTTTGTCAAACAGGAGATGCGCCAGACCTATGGCCATTCCCTGGTTGTTGATCCCTGGGGGCACGTGATTGCGAAAGCTTCGGACGGCACGGGCATTGTCTCGGCAAGGATCGACCGTGCGCTCGTCAGTAAGGTCCGCGCGCAAATCCCAGTTGCGCAACATAAGGTGTCATTCGATTGAACAAGCGGTTCCCGCGCCTTGTTTTGCCGCTTTCCGCATGCGCTGTGGCGGTGGCCTTAGGCGCCTCGGGATTCGCGCCTCATGCAAACACCAGCCCCGCCAAAGACTCCCGCGCACCCATGATCTGGCATCGCGGCGCACTCGGCGATCCAGGATCGCTTGATCCGCATAAAGCAACCAGCCTAATCGAAGCCAATGTCCTGGATGAGCTTTTCGAAGGCCTGGTCACTTATAACGCACGCGGCGAAATCATCCCAGGGGTCGCGGCGAGCTGGACCGTTGATCCCACTGGCACGGTTTATGATTTTCAGCTTCGCCCCGGTGCGAGATGGTCGAATGGCGACAGGGTCGTGGCGGATGATTTTGTCTTCGCGTTCCGGCGCCTGATGGCGCCAGCGACAGGCGCCCCCTACGCCAATATCCTTTATACGTTGAAGAACGGAGAGAAGATCAACAAGGGAGAATTGCCACAGGAAGCCCTGGGTATCCGCGCCTTGAACGAAAACAGTTTGGAAATCACGCTCGAACAGCCAGCATCCTATTTTATTTCCCAGCTCGCCCATATGACGGCAAAGCCGCTGCATCGAAAATCGGTTGAAGCTTATGGGTCCGGCTTCGTGCGGCCAGGCCATTTGGTGACGAATGGGCCGTTCATGCTAAAGTCATTCACCCCGAATGACCGGCTCGTTCTCATCAAGAACCCCTATTATTATGATGCGTCGCATGTCGCGCTGGACGAAGAAATTTTCTATTCGCTCGAAGACCGCTCCGCCGCGCTCCGCCGGTTCATGGCCGGGGAAATCCAGTCCTATGACGATGTTCCCTTGGAGCAAATCGGTTTCGTGCGCACGCATCTGGCGGACTCATTCAAGGTAACGCCGAGCCTCGGCACCTATTTCTACGCCTTCGATACGCGCCATAAGCCTTTCGATGACCGCCGGGTGCGCCAGGCCCTCGCCATGGTCATTGACCGCGAATTTCTTGCTGAGCGCATCTGGGGCGGCACCATGGAACCCGGCTATAGTTTCGTGCCGCCGGGGATCGAAAGCTATGGCGCGCCCGCCACCGCCGCATGGAAAGATATGGATCCCTTTGAGCGGGAGGATGAGGCGAAGAAGCTGCTCACCGAGGCGGGCTTCGGTCCTGGCGGCCAGAAGCTCGAGGTGGAAATCCGCTTCGCAAATTCGGAAAATCACCGCGCCACGGCCGTTGCGATCGCCGATATGTGGAAGGTGCTGGGCGTTGAAACGCGGCTTCTTGCCACCGATGCCTTAAGCCATTACGCTTTTTTGCGTGAAAAGCTGCCCTTTGATGTCGCGCGCTGGGACTGGTTCGCTGATTATCCCGATGCGCAGAATTTTCTTTTTCTTTGTCAAAGCGACAATCAGGCTCTGAACGTCGCAAGCTTCAGCAGCAAGACTTTCGACACTCTCATGCATGAGGCGCAAGTTGAAAGCTCAGCCGGGCAGCGGCGCGCCATTCTCCATTCGGCCGAAACATTCCTCCTCGGCGAACAGCCAGACGCCGTGCTCCTGACCTATCGCACACGCTATCTCATCTCGCCAAAACTCAAGGGGTGGGAGGCCAATGTGCTCGACAATCATCCCGGCCGCTTTGTTTCGATTACCCCATGAGCCAGACAAAAAGCTGCATTCGTGATTGGCCGCCTGCCAGCGAGGCCAAGTGATGCTTCGCTTCTTTCTTTCGCGCATTGCGGCGGCAATACCAACGCTTTTTATCATTATCGCGCTTTCATTTTTCCTTATGCGGCTTGCGCCCGGCGGACCTTTCGATACCGCGCGAACGCTAGACCCTGAAATCGCCAGAAATCTGCGCCATATCTATAAGCTCGACCGGCCTCTCCCCGAACAATTCTTCTTCTATCTGCAAAGTCTTGCCCATGGCGATCTGGGGCCGAGCTTGCATTGGCGTGATTTCACTGTGAACGAACTCTTCGCCACGGCACTGCCAATCTCCCTGACGCTTGGCACGAAAGCCATGCTCGTTGCGATCCTTGCGAGTACGGCGCTCGGGCTCCTTGGCGCGATGAGCAAAAGCGGAATTGGGCCGCGCCTTGTCGATGGCGCCTCGATATTCGGAATTGCCGTGCCCGTCTTTGTCGTCGCACCGCTCCTCCAGCTCGGATTTGGACTTGCGCTTCACGCCCTGCCGGTTGGCGGCTGGAACGATGGCGCCTGGCAAAACCAGGTCTTGCCGGTCGTGACGCTTGCTTTACCGCAGATCGCCATCATCGCGCGGCTCATGCAGGCCGCGCTCAACGACACACTCGCCATGCCCCATATTCGCACGCTGCGAGCCTTTGGAATGCCCGCCCATCATATTTATATTCATGCGCTTCGGTCAGCTTTTCCGCCGGTCGTTTCCTATCTCGGGCTTGCCGCCGCCAATGTGCTCACTGGCTCGGTGATCGTCGAGACGATTTTCGGGATTCCCGGCCTGGGAAGATATTTCGTTTATGGCGCGCTCGGCCGCGATTACACGCTCGTTATGGGGACCGTCATCATCGTCGCGGCTTTTGTGCTTTTATTCAATCTCATTGTTGATCTCGTGCTTGCCTGGCTTGATCCTCGCTTGCGGTATGAGTCAAGGCCATGAGGAGTGAATCCCAACCGGCGGCAAATCAGTCTTTTATGGCCAGCATCCCTCGCAACTGGCCGCTGCGGGCGAGCCTTTCGATCCTTGCCGCGATCGCGCTCCTTTGCCTCATAGGGCCGCTCGTTTCTGGCCATTCCTATGACCAGGTCTATCGCGATTATGTACTCGTCCGGCCCTCCCTTTTCGCGCATCCAGACAAAGCCGAAGCCGATGACGCCATCGCGGCGATTGGCCGCCGCATTCATGTGCAAATCAATGCCTCCCGTGAGGAGAAGGTCATGCACATGATCCTGCATGCGGGAAAACCCATTGATCCGCGTGTGCTGCGGGCTTTCGAGCGGTCCGATCTCTTCGGACCTGCCCGGATCACGGCAAGCGAAGATGAAGGCCGCCAGCTTGCGATAGACGTGCCCTTGAAACAGACGGTGTTTCTGTTCGGGACTGACGCCAACGGCCGCGATCTTTTCACAAGGGTTCTCATCGCTGGCCGCATTTCGCTTGCCGCCGGCCTCCTTGCTTCATTCGTTGCCCTCACTATTGGCGTCACCTATGGTGCCATCGCGGGTTACGCGGGCGGGCGCATCGATGCCTTGATGATGCGGGCCGTCGAGATCATCTACGCGCTTCCTTTCATCTTCTTTGTGATTGTTCTCGTCATGGTCTTTGGCCGCCATTTCGTGCTGATCTTCGCCGCGATCGGCGCCGTCGAATGGCTCGGCATGGCGCGGATCGTGCGCGGCCAGACGCTCTCGATCAAGCAAAGGGATTACGTCGCCGCTGCCGAAGCGCTTGGGGCGGCGCCCTGCGCGATTCTCTGGCGCCATGTGATCCCGAATGCCTCTGGCCCGATCATCGCCTATCTCACCGTGCTTGTTCCGCGTGTGATCCTGCTTGAGAGCTTCGTCTCCTTCCTGGGGCTTGGCGTGCAGGAGCCTCTGACGAGCTGGGGCGTGCTTGTTGCGGATGGCGCCCGCAATATTCAAGGTTCAGTCCATTTGCTGATTTTCCCAGCTCTGTTTCTGGGCGTGACACTCGGCGCCCTGCAGACGCTCGGCGATGGCCTGCAGCGCACTTGGGCGCCTGGAGGCCGTTGATGGCGGTTTCCACAGCGCCAATTCTCGACATTCGCGATCTGCGTGTGAGCTATGGTCCGGCTGAGGCCGTCAAGGGCGTGAACCTCACCGTGCACCGGGGTGAAACGGTTGCGATTGTCGGTGAATCCGGTTCCGGCAAAAGCCAGACCGTACTTGCCGCCTTGCGGCTCCTGCCCCGCCAAGCCAACATCACAGGCTCTGTTACATTCAAGGATGCTGATCTTCTTACTTTGCCACATCAGCAGCTTGATGCGATTCGCGGCCGGCACATTGCCATGATATTTCAAGAGCCCATGCCGGCGCTCGATCCGCTGTTTACTGCCGGCGCACAAATTAGCGCGATCCTTCGTCTCAAGGCGCGATTGCCGCGCATCGCCGCCAAGACGCGGGCGAAAGAGCTTCTTGCCCTCACCGGGATTGCCGAGCCCGAACGGTGCTTCCATGCCTATCCGCATGAATTGTCCGGCGGCCAGCGCCAGCGCGCCGCAATTGCCATGGCGATTGCTTGCACCCCAGATCTTCTGATCGCGGATGAGCCAACGACGGCCCTTGATGTCACGGTTGCCGCGAAAATCCTCGATCTTCTCAAGAAGCTCAGGGAAAGCCTTGGCATGGCGATGATCTTCATCAGCCATGACCTTGGACTCGTCCGCCGGGTCGCGGACAGGATCTATGTGATGTGCGCTGGGGAAATCGTGGAAAGCGGATCACCCCGCGAAATCTTTACAAGGCCGCGCACTGAGTACACGCGTATATTGCTCGAAAGCATGCCGCAGGCCCGGCCGCATGCTCCCGGTAATGCGCCCGTGCTGCTCCGTGCCGGAAACATCAAGGTCGAGTTTCGCTTGCGCAGCGGTCTGTTCGGGAGCAAGCGCACCTTCACGGCGGTCGATGGCGTCAGCCTCAGTCTCAATCGCGGACGCACGCTCGGCCTTGTCGGCGAATCGGGTTCCGGCAAATCGACGCTCGCGCGTGCGCTTCTGAAGCTCGTGCCTGCGAGCGGGACCATCAATTTCGAGGACCGTGAACTTGCGCCACTCAACCGGGCTGCGATGCGGCCGCTGCGGCGCTCCATGCAATTGGTGTTTCAGGATCCTTTCAGCTCTCTATCGCCTGCGATGCGGATCGGCGACATCGTCACGGAAGGATTGCGCGTACATGAACCAGCGATGAGCCGCAGGGAGCGCGACAAGCGTGCGGCGCTGGCATTGGAGGAGGTTCTCCTTGACCCGGATCTCCGGCATCGATTCCCGCAGGAATTATCTGGCGGCCAGCGCCAGCGCGTTGCGATCGCCCGTGTGATGATCCTCAAGCCGCGCCTTGTCGTGCTCGATGAGCCAACCTCCGCCCTCGACCGCACGGTACAGAGAGGCATTCTCGCACTGCTTGAGGATTTGCAGGAGCGGCATGGCCTCGCTTATATCTTGATCAGCCACGATCTTGCCGTGATCCGGGCGGCCGCCGACGATGTCGCGGTGATGAAGGACGGCCGCATTGTCGAGCAGGGCCCGGCGCAGGAGATTGCCGCGCATCCCCGCGAGCCCTATACAAAGTCGCTCATCGCGGCAGCATTTCAGACAGGGGAAACGTGAGACTCCCCATGTGTGCGCAAGATTCAACAAGAATGGCGAGGTCAATCCGATGATCTTTGATGGACAAACGATCAAGGCCGATATGCTGGACGCAAAGATTGCCGAGCTTCGCTTCGAGCGCGGCAGCGAGGCCGTCAATAAGCTCGACCGCTTGGCTTTTGACGAGCTGCGCCGCGCGCTTGACGCCATTGCCGCCTCGCCAGCAGTTAAAGGCGTCCTGCTCACCAGCGCCAAGGAGACATTCATCGTCGGCGCGGATATCTTCGAATTCATCCAAATCTTCAAGCAGCCGGAATCCGAGATCACGCGATTTGTCGCCGGAAATGCCGCCATTATCTCGGCGATCGGCGAACTTCCGGTGCCGTCTGTCGCGGCCATCAATGGCCTTGCGCTTGGCGGCGGCTTTGAAGTTGCGCTCGCGGCTGATTACCGGGTGATGTCGAAGGCCGCCAAGATCGGCTTTCCGGAAATTCATCTTGGAATATTTCCGGGCTATGGGGGCACTGTCCGCCTGCCGCGCCTCACTGGCCTCGCGGCGAGCGCCGACTGGATCATATCTGGGGCCCAGCAAGGTGCCGATCTCGCTCTTCGAGCAGGCGCGGCCGATGCCGCCGCAGAGCCGGGGGAATTGCGGACGGCCGCCCTCGCCCTGCTCGAAAAAGCCATTGCCGGGAAATCCGATTGGCAGGCCCGCCGGGTCCGCATGAAGGCAAGCCTCGGAGTGACACGCGGCGAGGCTGCCGCCCTCCTTGCCAATGCCAAGGCGCAAGCCGCCAAAGCGCTCCCGCATCTGCCAGCGGCACATTTCGCCGTGGAGCTTCTTGAGCAAGCATCGGCTCTTGATCAGGATGGCGCCTTGAGGCTCGAAGCCGAGACGTTCGGCAAAGTAGCCAAGACGCAAGCCGCCGAGTCGCTCGTCGCGATCTTTGTCAATGAGCAGGCGGTGAAAAAGATCATCCGCCGCTACGCCAAGGATGCGCCGGAGGTTCGGAGGGCGGCCGTTGCGGGCGCCGGCATCATGGGCGGCGGCATCGCCTATCAGAGCGCCTCGCGCGGCGTCCCCATCGTCATGCGAGATATCTCTGCAACGGCACTCGACCACGGCATGGCGGAAGCGCGCAAATTGCTCGCCAAATCCGTCGAGACGGGACGCCTCACGCAAGACAAGGCGGATGCGGTTCTCCGTTCCATCACGCCGAGCCTCACCTATGAGGGGTTCGACAAGGCCGATATCGTGATCGAGGCCATCGTCGAAGATATCGAGGTCAAGCATAAGGTCTTGCGCGAGATCGAGGAGATTGCAAGTCCAACGGCAATTCTTGCCTCGAACACATCATCGTTGCGAATTGCCGCCCTGGCGCAAGCCCTGAAACGTCCAGAGAATTTTTTGGGGATGCACTTTTTCAATCCGGTTCCAAAAATGCCGCTTGTCGAAGTCGTGCGCGGCCCGAAAACCTCGGCGCAGGCGATCGCTGCGGTGACCGGCTACGCGGTTGCCCTTGGCAAGACGCCGATCGTCGTCGGGGACTGCCCCGGTTTTGCCGTCAACCGCATCCTCACACCCTATCTCATTGCTTTTCTGCGGCTTGTTCACGATGGCGCCGACTTCAAAGACGTCGACAAGGCCATGGAAGCTTTCGGCTGGCCGATGGGACCAGCCTATCTCATCGATGTCATCGGCATGGATATTTCGGATCATGTCGTCAAAATCGTCTCGGCCGGCTTCGCGCCGCGGATGGACCCTGGGTTCGAGACGGCGCTCGATATTCTTTTGCGCGCCAACCGCCTTGGCCAGAAGAATGGACATGGTTTTTATAAATATCAAAACGATGCGAAGGGCCGCCCGCGCAAGGAAACCGACCCCGAGACGGAGAAGCTTCTGGCGCCCGCGCAACCCAATGGCAAGGCCAGCTTTGCAGAGGACGAGATCGTCGCTCGCATGATGCTGCCCATGATCCTCGAAGCTTCACGCTGTGTCGAGGACGGGATCGCCGGATCACCGGCGGAGGCGGACATGTGCTTGATCCTCGGCCTCGGCCTGCCGCGTTATCTTGGCGGCGCGCTCAAATATGCCGACTATCTCGGCCTCAAGAACGTCGTGGAATGGGCTGAGAAACGCGCGAGCCTCGGGCCGGTCTACCGCCCAAGCGAGCGGCTGCGGGAGATGGCCGCCAAGGGCCAAGCTTTTTACCCCTCTGAAGGGGCGGAACAGCATTGACTGCGCAACTAAAATGCGCGGCGCAGCAAGACAAAGGAGCCGCACTCATTTAGAGAGCACCGGCTACAGAGCACCGGCATCATTTTGCGGCATTCGTTAGAATGAGCGAAACTTTTAGAATGAGCGAAACTTTATGATTTCTGCCTTACCCACAAGAAGCCCAGTGACGGTGACCTGCACAACTCCGATTACGTCCTGACCTTTCCTTACATAGCGGTAAAACTGGTTAAATAAAGCGGATCTGTTTGCTTGTCCCAGGATGGTTTCAACGGCGCCCTGGGTACCCTGGGGCCACAAGCCAAAGAGAATACATATTTTCTTGGCGGGATTGTAAGGGTTCTGCATGTAAATGATAAACCCATAATCCTTGATTATTGGAGCGTCCTGCGCTGCGGTATTCTCTCTCTCAGCTTGGTAGCGTGTTCCTTTATCCAAGGCAGTTGGGATTTGATCTATCAAAAATTCTGGAATTTTCTTGCTATCCAGGATGCTTTTCACGAGCGGGTTTACGAAAGGACCTCCCACGGAGATAAAGTTGTGATCTTGAGCATCCCATGTATCGTGATCATAGTGGAACATGGGTGTTTTTCGAGTACCGTACTTATTATGACAATAAATCGACAATAGCACTATACTTGTGGCAATGCTGGACGGCAAAAATAGTGAGTTGTTTGGAAGTATGATCGTATTTGTGAGACCAATCGGCTGAAATGACGTCTGTTTCATATGCGAGATAATGGCATGCACATAATCTTCATGTTTGAATATTAGATCCATCAGTGTGGGTCTATCGGCAGTCAAAGATATGATGTGCTTCACCCATGCTGTAACGGGCAGAACTAGCGCACCAATAATTGCGAACGTCACGCCGCTTTCGATGGGATGGGATTGAAAATATGCTTCGAGCTGGGCCAGATTGCCTATAAAATTTGAAAAAAAGGCCTAGCAAGAGATAAGAAACTGCTCCAGAAAATCCCGAGCAGAAACCCGGCCAGTGCCAATGCTAACGATATCACAGAATACCTAATTCGCATTATTCCCTCCCTTGCATCCTCAAATCGGCTTATGCTTTTGTGAACCCGCGTCCTGGACCCTCCAAGAATCCGTTGAACCGGTATCCGGCGCGATTCTTGGGTTCCGTTCTGATCCCATGGGTCAATTAGCATCGCTGGCAGTGAGCAGCATACCGGTGCGCCCATGACGGTAGAAGAATTGCTTGCGCGCCTGCTCTACCGCGACGGGATGATGCTCGTCATCGACAAGCCCGCCGGGATCGCCGTTCATCGCGGCCCGAAGGGCGGCGAAAATCTCGAGGATTATTTCCATGCCTTGCGCTTCGGCCTGCCGCGCATCCCCGCCCTCGCGCACAGACTCGACCGCGACACCTCCGGCTGCCTGGTGCTCGGACGCCATCACAAGGCGCTCGAAAAGCTTGGCCTTCTGTTCAAACAGGGAAAGATCACGAAGGCCTATTGGGCCATCGTCGAGGGTGGCCCCGAACAAGACGAAGGCTTGATCGATCTGCCTCTTGGACGCCTCGATGCCGCGCGCGGCTGGTGGATGAAACCCGATCCCGCCGGGCTCCCCGCCAAGACACATTGGCGGGTGCTGGGAAGGGCAGACGGGCGGACGCTTCTGGAGCTTGCACCTCTGACCGGACGGACCCATCAATTGCGGGTTCATTGCCAAGCGCTGGGCTTTCCCATCCTCGGCGATAGCATCTATGGGCATGGCGGGGCGATGGTGTTACAGCTGCACGCCCGCGCAATCACGATTCCGCTTTATAAAAACAAGGAACCGGTAACAGTCGAGGCGCCGCCGCCTTCCCACATGCAGGACGCACTGGCAGCCTTCGCGCCGCGTGGGACTATCTGAAGCATCAGAGTTGTTTTCCGGCTTTGGCGAAGGGCTCAATTCCCCGTATACTGGCGAAGGCTTGCTTCGAGCGCAGCTTTATCTTCCGCTGAGAGCTTGGTTAATTCACCATCAAGCCAGGCATCCTTGATCCCCGCCGCTCGCGCCAAGAGATGCCATTTCATCGCCTCGACCATGTTCTTTGGCAGGCCGCGCCCGGCCGCCAGAATGCGCGCGACACGGTTTTGTGCGACGGGGTTGTTGCGCACGGCCGCCTTCAGAAAGAGCTTTGCCGCAGCAGTCTCGTCTTTTTCGACGCCGATCCCATTGAAAAGCATGATCGCATATTCAACCTGCGCCGGAACATTATCGTCCCGTGCCGCACGGCCAATCCAAAGTGCCGCCTGCTCATCGCTTTTTTCAACGCCATTGCCATTTTTATAAAGAAGGCCCAGCGCATAGGCGGCGTCTGGATTGCCAAGATCCGCAGCTTGCCTGAAGAGCCGCGCGGCTTTTGGAAAATCCGCGGCAACGCCATTATTCTGGATCGCGAGGATCCCCAAATTATAGAGCGCGCCAGCATGATTTTGCGCGGCTGCTTTCTCGAACAGTTCCGCTGCGCCGGCCCGGTCTTCCGGTACGCCTTCGCCTTTGAGCTTGGCGATTCCGAACGCGAACATCCCCTCGCGGTCCCCATTTTCCGCTGCGAGCTTGTACCAGCGGGCGGCTTCCGCTGCATCGTGCTTCACTGCGATTCCCTCAGCATAAATCTCGCCGACGAGTGTCATCGCGGGCCCATCGTGGGGATTGACAGCGATGCGCTTCATCGCTTCGCGCATCGCTGTCAAATAATGTCCGCGCTGATATGCTGCATAGGCGAGATCAGGAGCGTCCCCAAGCTGGGTGGAAGCAGGCAACTCATCCTTCTTCGCTGGCGGCGGGTCCGGCGTCTTGCCAGATGGCGCTTTCAGGGGCTGCTGGCTGTTCCCGGCAGATTCTGCCTGAGCCGGAAAGCCGCCTCCCGCAATGACGAGCCATGCGGCTGCCACGCTAACGCAAAGCCGTGAAGAGACGCTGCCTGCACCGGCGATCATTGGACCGTTTCCGGCATCGATGAAATCAGGCCATAGGCATCGCGCAAAGCTGCTTCGGCACCACGCGGATCGGCAAAAATCGCCTCACCCAGCGCAATGAACTCGGCCCCAGCCCGGACAAGATCGCCGATCGCATCAAGATCATGCGCGTAGCCGACGCAAGGCACGTTGAAGATCTCGGCCCACCAGGCCACCTGCCCGGCGATGTGCGCACGCGGTTCCAGATCGTCAGGCCCGCCGAACATCAAATAATCGGCGCCCGCTTCGCCAGCGGTCATCGCGGCGTCCCGTGTTGTCAAGCTTCCGGCCCCGGCAATACGGCCTGGCTGCAAGGCACGCAAAGCGGCTTGCAGCTCGGTGCCGGCGCCTTTGACATGAACGCCATCGGCGTTAACGCGAAGCGCCAATTGGGGATCGTCCTCAACGAGACATGCGATATTGTGCTTTTGCAAAAGAGGGATCAAAGCGCGCAGGCTCGTCTCTTGGGTTTCGCTGGTGCCCCCAGTGCGCAAAAGCACGCAAGCCACGTCGCACGCCGCGATCGCTGCCTCGAGGGGGGGAGACAAAAACGCCCGATCGGAAATCGGCGGGGTAATCAGATAAAGACGCGGTTTGCCCGTCGCCATATGCTCTCAACTCCGGATAAATGAACCTATAAGCCCGTGAGGCCAATTACGCACCCGCAAGAGGCCGCGATTGCCGCATCAAGCCATGTGACGGCCACGAACGATCACAATGCCGTTTCATTTCCACAGCCTGAAAAGTGCGGCGTGGCCCAAGCCTGGGGCATAGCCGCGTATCCTCGCATGAGCACGCTTGTCGCCAAATCCCATCCGTGTTACCGGCTGGCCACGGAGATTTTTCACGATGACTGACGGAAACGGAAACGGCTTTCAAGCCGATATGGCACCTTCGATCAATGCGATGGTGCAATATACCAAAGATTTTTCATTCGAGAATCCAAATGCGCCCCGCTCTCTGGGTCCTCAAGAGAAGCCGCCGAATATCTCAATTCAGGTCAATGTCAACGCGCGGCAAATGGCGGAATCGGACTTCGAGGTGAATATCCTGCTCGAAGGGTCAGCCGGCGAAGGCCCAGGCGTTCTGTTCAAGTTCGAGCTTGACTATGCGGGTCTGTTCCGGCTGCGCAATATTCCCCCGAGTGACATGCATCCGGTCGTCATGATCGAATGTCCCCGGCTCCTGTTTCCCTTCGCGCGCCAAATTATCGCCGAGGCCGTTCGCAGCGGCGGTTTCCCGCCGCTCTATATCGATCCGATCGATTTCGCTGCGCTTTACCGCCAGCGTCTCAGCGAGGCCGCCGCCGCCGCGCCGCCCGCGACGGCCTGATTGCGGCCGCAAGCAGGAAGGCTCCCGGACCAAACCCGATTCTATTCGCGCCCAAAGCGCAGAAGGCCGGAGCCTTGCGCCTTGAGCCACGCCTCCGCGCGCGCCACATCCACCGGCAAGCGGGCGACGGCAGCCCAGAATTCATCGGAATGATTCATGTGCAGGAGATGCGCGCATTCATGCGCGGCGAGGTAATCAAGTACGAAAGAAGGAGCCAGGATCAGACGCCAGGAAAAGCTCAGGGCGCCTGATGAGGAGCAAGATCCCCAACGGCTCGTGGTATCCCGCAAAGTGATCTTGCGCGGTGCAACGCCGAGTTTTTTGGTGTGGCTTTCAACAGCAGCCTTGATGTCACGCGAGGCCTCCTTGAACAAAAAATCTCGCACCCGGCGGGGCACGAACGGCGCTTCCGCGTTCACACAAAGCAGGCGCATGTTCTCCCGGTTCGCCGGGCCATCTTCAAGCCACACACCCCGCCGGTAACTTTCGGGGCAATGGGTGATCAGATGCAAGCTTCCGCGCAACGGAATCACTTGACCTGGCCGCAGCGGGATCTTTTCCGGCAGCTGGCGTAATTTCGCAACGATCCAGGCCGCGTGGCGGCATGCGAAGGACTTCGCCTCGGCGATGCTTCCGCGCGCTGGCATTGTCAAAACAACGTCCTGCGTTGCGGCCCTTACCCGCAATGTGTAGCGGCGCGCCGTGGCTGTCCGCCTTATGCTGATTCGATAGGTTTCGCCCGCGTGGAAAACATCGAGCGAGGTGATACCAGAAACGCGGGCTGCATTTTTTCGCGGGCTATGCGGCATGCCAGGACAATAGCCGCAGGCTCCGTGAGCCGCTAGAGCGCGCGCTCCAAAAACTGAGGAGTACTCAGCAAGAACCCGTCAGAAAAAGAGACAAAAAGATTCTCTTTAGCTGCTCTCCACAAGCTTCAAAGTCCGCGCTGGAGCTTTGATCGAGAGATGGAATTCCTGGATGCGCGGCACGACCTCGTTGCGGAAGCGCGACCCGTTGAACACACCGTAGTGGCCAACTTTGTTCTGCTGATAGTGCGCCTTCATGGACTCCGGGATGCTGACACAGAGTTCATGCGCAGCAAAAGTCTGACCCAGTCCCGAAATGTCGTCGTTTTCACCTTCCACGGTCAAGAGAGCGGTTCGGCGGATGGCGGAGAGATCGACGGATACGCCGCGATGGGTCATTTCACCCTTTGGCAACGCATGTCTGACGAAGACAGTATCGACCGTCTGGAGATAGAACTCCGCCGGCAGATCCATGACTGCCCGGTATTCGTCATAAAACTCGCGGTGTTTTCTTGCAGAATCGCCGTCACCAGAGACGAGGTGATCGAAAAACTCCAAATGCGCTGTAACATGACGATCGATATTCATCGCCATGAATCCGGTAAGCTGGAGAAAGCCCGGATAGACCTGCCGTCCCGCTGCAGGATAGCCGAAGGGAACCGTGCAGATGCAATTGTTCCTAAACCATGCGCTGCCGCGCTCTTGAGCCAGAAGATTGACTTTTGTCGGGCTGCGCCTCGTGTCGATGGGTCCGCCCATGAGCGTCATTGAGGCTGGAAAGTGAGGGCTGTCCTGCGCTTCCATAACGGCAACGGCTGCGATCAGGGGCACCGCTGGCTGGCAAACGCCAAGCGTATGCAGGACTCTGCCATCATGAACTTTGCTCAGAGTCTCGCAGAAAGAAATCAGGTAATCGATATAATCATCAAGGTCGAAGTGTCCGGACGAAAGCGGGACCTTTCTCGAATCAACCCAGTCCGTGATGTAGACGTCGTAAAAAGGGAGGAAAGCCTCAACAGTGCCGCGTAGAAGGGTCGCATGGTGACCCGACATTGGCGCAACGATCAGAAGCTTCTCTTGGGACGAAGGAACCCCGGCGTCCAGCAGCTTTTCAAAATGGAGAAGCTTGCAAAAAGGCCGCTCCGAAATCACGCGCTCGACGATGGGGACAGTCTTGCCGCCAACGGCCGTCGTGACAAGGCCGAACGCCGGCTTGTCGTAGCGCCTCGTCAGCCGCTCAAATATATTCGCCGATGCTGCCAGGTTCCGTCCGGCCGCAGTATAGGAAAAAGGGTTGATGGGGCTCTCAAGCCAAGTTCGCGCGACATCGGACAAGGCTCTCGCGGGCGCGAGGGCAAGATGCGTCATTTCGTGCATTTCGTAAGCAAAAGGCGGCATTTTTTTATTCCTTTATTCCTTTTCCTTGCTTCTTTTGTTGTTTTCTTGCCTCTTTCTTGTCGCAGTCCCTATTGCGTCGCAGTCCCTATTGCGGTGTCCTGAGCAATACCCTTAATAAAAGATTAACAGATTTATTGCAACGCTTACACTCTCTCTTTTCTTTCCTCGCGCTCTTCCGCACCCATCGGGCCTGCCACGCCTCCCGGATGGGATTTTCTAGCTGTAGATGTCCAATCGATGTAAGAATGTTCTCAAGCGGAATCAACGTACTTATGCCGCAAAATTAGCCCGGCCGGCGTTATCTTTTGCATCGGAGAACGTCTCATTCGAAAGCTGCCTATCGCCCTTCCACACCGGCAAAAACTCTCGCGAAATTTTTGTAATCCCGCAACCCTCAAACGCGGGTGTCTAAGCACACAACGGGCGGCGCCAAGCAGGAGAGGCTATAGTTCACGAGGACTATCTTCGAGCGCAGCCCTGTGTAAGTGGAAAACATGGCGGAACTAATTGACATCGATCTTGGCCGGCACTCGCGGCGGCTGCGCGTCGACACACTCGTCAAATTGCGCTGGCTTGCCTTGCTCGGACAGGCGGCCGCGCTTGTCGTAACCCACTTTGGCCTGCGCTTTTCGCTTCCTCTCGGCCCTTGTCTCCTGGTTATCGCCGCTTCGGCCTGGCTCAACATTGGCCTGCGGCTGCGCTTCGGCCGCATCGAGCGGCTCGAGGACGTGCCGGCTGCCGCTATGCTTGGCTATGACATCCTCCAGCTGACGGCTCTTCTCTATCTCACGGGAGGCATTGAGAACCCCTTTTCGATGCTTTACCTCGCACCGATCATGATTTCGGCGGTTTCGCTATCGGGCCGCATCACCTGGGTGCTCACGCTGCTCATGATCGCCGCTGCGTCAGCCCTGACCTTCCAGCACTACCCGCTGCCTTGGTTTCCCGGAGAGCGGCTGAAGCTTCCCTTGATTTATGATGCGGGGATCTGGGCAGCGATCGTTGTTGGAGCGGCCTTCATCGCGTTTTATGCTTCACGCGTCGCCGTCGAGGCGCGCAAGCTGGCCGATGCCTTGGCCGCCACAGAGCTCGTGATCGCTCGCGAGCAGCACCTCACGCAGCTCGATGGACTGGCTGCAGCTGCGGCACACGAGCTTGGAACGCCCTTGGCCACGATAACGCTCATTGTCAGGGACCTGCAAAAGCAAATTTCCGCGAACGATCCTCTCGCCGAAGATCTGAACCTGCTCGCACAGGAAGCCGGCCGCTGCCGCTCCATTCTCGGGACGCTGACATCGCTTGGTGATGGCGGAGACATTTTCGATGAAATGAGTCTTGGCTTGCTGATCGAGGAGGTCGCTAGTCCGCAGCGCGATTTTGGCGTTCGCATTTCGATTTCGAAGGACGGCGAAGGGCCTGAGCCGTCCTGCCGCCGCAATCCCGGAATATTGTATGGGCTCGGTAATCTGATTGAAAATGCGATCGATTTTGCCGCATCCGAGGTCCGGATCGCTGCTCATTGGGATGCGGCAAGGGTCACAATCACGATCGAGGACAACGGCCCCGGCTTTTCTCCCGACGTCGTTGGCCGGGTCGGAGATCCTTACATCACCACCAAGACCGACCGGCGGTCCAAATCGGAAGAAGGGGCCGGGCTTGGCCTTGGCCTCTTCATCGCCAAAACTCTTCTTGAGCGCTCAGGGGCAACTGTCAAGGCTGAGAATCGTATCCCGCCAGCCACTGGAGCGGTCATCACAATCTCGTGGGACAGGGCAACGTTTGAGCGTGAAACCAAGGCTTTATCCGCCAGCGATGTCAGCGCCACGGCCAAGCCCGCTGCGGCAGACATGCGGCGGAATTGAGCTGAATCAGCGACAAAAAGCTGGAAAGAATCCGCTTTTCTTTAGAAAGAATCCGCTTTTCTCTTGATTTGCCGCATTTCCTGGCAGAAATGGACCAAGCGAGGCGATTGGCAATGAAAAACGACCACCCCGGGCCCGCCGCAGCGGGAGAACCTGGCAGCGACACTGGCGTCGCACAAAACGGCAAGCCGGATCGTTCCCTCCTGATTGTCGATGACGACAACACTTTCCTGATGCGCCTGGGCCGCAGCATGGAATCGCGCGGCTTCACCGTCACGACGGCTTCTTCGGTCGCGGAAGGTCTTGCGGCGATCGCCGCAAACGCCCCCGCCTTCGCGGTCATTGATATGCGCCTTGCCGATGGCAACGGCCTTGATGTCATCCGCGAGCTGAAAGCAAAACGCCCCGATGCACGGGGCATCATCCTGACCGGATATGGCAATATCGTCACCGCCGTCACCGCCGTGAAGCTTGGTGCCTTCGATTATCTCGCCAAGCCAGTGGACGCCGACGAAATTTACAATGCGCTCATGGCGACCCGCCATGACAAAGCGGAGCTTCCGGAAAATCCAATGTCCGCCGACCGGGTGCGCTGGGAGCATATTCAAAGGATTTACGAGCTCTGCGGCCGCAATGTCTCCGAGACAGCACGGCGTCTGAATATGCACCGGCGCACTTTGCAGCGCATTTTGGCAAAAAAGGCGCCACGGTAACACGTTAAGGAAAGTGCCGGGGAGTGAGGCGGCCGGCCTGGCTGGTTTCTTATGGTCATGACCATTGCATCAAATCGCAAATTGGGTGTAATGCGCCATCCCCGGCCAGCTGCCGCAACAACGGCGGATGGTGCTGCTCTTGAAGTTTCTGCACTTGCTGAATAGGCACTCATTCGAGCAAAGCGCACAAACCGCACAAACCGCATCCCAAAGCCAGGATTGGCTTCGGATGAGGCCTGCCGGGGCCGGTAGCTCAATGGTTAGAGCCGGCCGCTCATAACGGTCTGGTTGGGGGTTCGAGTCCCTCCCGGCCCACCAATCCCCCCTTGCACTTGCGGCGGCTTAGCCCGCCTGCGCAGAGCCGGTGGCCGCTGCCGGTTCCACAACCTTGCGGTAAAGATGCCAGGTCGAATGCGCGAGAACAGGCACCACAACCGCAAGACCCGCGAACGCCAGGAGGAAGCCCAGCGCCAGGGACGCGGCGACGATCAGCCCCCAAAGCGCCATGGTGAACGGGTTGACCAGCACCGCCTTGACCGATGTCTGAATGGCAATCGGCACATCCACGTTCCGGTCGAGAAGCAGGGGGAAGGAAACAACGCTAATGCTGAAGGCGGCCACCGCAAAAACAAAACCGGCCGCGGTACCAAAGCCGATCAATTTCCAGCCTTGCGGCGTGGTAAGGACATCGCCGGTGAACCGCACAAAGGACTCGGGCGGCTTGGGGCCAAAGAGCGCATGGTAAAGACCCTGCGCCGAAAGTATCCAGCAGGCGAAAATCACCAAAAGCAGCATGCCGAGCGAAAGGATCGGGAAGATCGCATGCGAACGCAATACGCTAAACGCATATTTCCAGGAAGGGTCGATGCCATATTCCCGCGAGGCATTGAGGAGGCCGTACTCCCGCCGCCGGCTAATCTCATAGAGGCCGATCGCCGCGAATGGGCCGATGAGTGCAAAGCCAAAAATAAACGGGAAGATCAGCTCCGGTGAATTGCCGGCGACGAGCCAAACGCCCGCCAGCGGATAGATGAGACCCAGGAAAAAAAGCGACGAAGGCATCGCCAGGAAATCAGCAATACCCTTGGCCAGGGCATCCTTGAGGTCGGACGGGCCGATCTTGCGGACCGCTGGATAGGTCCAAGAGACATCATCTGCGCGGGAGACCGTCTGTGCATTCATCGCAAGTGCTCCTCCTCGACCAGCTTTGCCGGTGCGGTCTCGTGAGGACTGTGATTTGCCGTCTGAACGCGGCCCGTCTCCCGGGACCGTAGTTCTATTTAATCTCATGCGCTCATTAGTACAGAGCGGCTGGGAGAATTTTCGCAGGCATAGCGTGCCCTGGGATCTCCTTGAAAATTATAGGCGCCGATATGGGTTAGCCTGCCTTCGGTATCGAGCCAGATTTTGCCGCCAATGTCGCGCCACTTTTGGCAAAAGCTAAAATCCTCACTCACATAGGTGCCGGTATCTTTGTCGATCATACAATCAAACAGCGCATAGCTTACGGTGGACGCCGCGTTAGAATAGTTAGAATAAACATGCAGGCTCTGGTAGCGGCTTTCCGGGTAGGCAGCGATCATGCGTTCGATGACTTGCCGCTTTAGGAGCATGAAGCCGCCGCCGCAATAGATTGCAGTCGCAAAACGCCCCCTGCGCTCGCAGTCGCTGCCGGTACAGAGGGTGCCGGCATAAAGGAGCGGTGCGGCTTGAAAAGTCTCCCGCGCCGTTGCTGCGCGGGCGATTGCCGGGCCGCTCCAATCGATCACTTTCAAAGGATAAATCCCGGCTACGAAATCCTGATCGAAACGGAGCATCTCATAAACTTGCCCGGCCTCGAATTTGATGTCCGCATCAACAAACAAGAGGTGTGTTGCCTCGGGCGTATTCAAGAATTGGCTGACCAGCGTGTTGCGGCTGCGTGTGATAAGCGAGTCGTGCCCAAGCAGCGCGAGCGTGGCATCGAAATTTGCCCGCGATGCAAACTGAATGAGGCTAATGACGGACTGCATATAATGCTGCGAAACCAGCCCTCCGAAACAGGGTGTGGCGATGAAGACCATTGGCCGGGGTGAAGTTTCGGTCATGCAGTTCCTTATGACTGTGTGGCGGCGAGGCTGAGATTTCCGCGGCCCAGCGCAGGAGCGGCCGGGAGCAGGCTAGGCTTAGCCGCTTAGTTCGCGAATAACGCGGATTGACATTTAACAGCCGAAACCTGCGCGAAGCCTGCGAAGCCGCCTCACAGAGGCGAGCCGGGCAAGCCTCAAGATCCAGGCTGGATGCCGTCACGAGGCTTCGGCGTGTCATCCGGCACATCAGCGGGCCGCTCTCCCAGGTAAAAACCCCTTCAGGCGCCCCGGCCGGGATGCCATCCTCAAGAGATTTTTCAAATCTCGGGAAAGCTTATCCGCGCGGAGAAGAAGATGCGGAGAAGATCATGCATAATATCGTATACAACACTGACACAATCACCAGCACGGCCGCGGCAGCGGCCCCCGCGCCCGTCCCCCCTGTGAAAAAGGATTAATTTCTAACTGGAAGGCCAAAGCTCAAAAGGGCATCAAATATACCACGAAGAGGCACGATGCGCTTAAAAGGTTCCGCTCGCGCTGAACCCGCCCCTGAATTTTATTTGGTTTGGTGTTCGTTATGAGATTTGGCTGCTCTGCCGGGCAGGCAGAGAAACGGTGCAGGCACGGGCCTGCAATCGCAGGCGGCGCTTGTAC
>Ga0070737_10001191_pt1 | contig 39521 bp, 32 predicted proteins | sample Coa_R1_10_FD_66438 | JGI IMG/M metagenome (GOLD analysis project Ga0070737, IMG submission 66438) | Surface soil microbial communities from Centralia Pennsylvania, which are recovering from an underground coalmine fire - Coalmine... | ecosystem: Environmental > Terrestrial > Soil > Unclassified... | reverse complement strand
CCGCCTGGCGCCTTGGCGGTTCCTTCGGTCTTTAATCGGTGGTTCCGCATTTTTTCTCATCTGCCGGCCGCCGTCCAGTGAGTGATTTGCTCGGCGGTCATGCAGCCGCGCGGCTGCAAACGCGCATCGGCATAGCCCCACCGTTCGGTATCGCTCAAATACTGCATGCGCGATAACAGCGTCCCCCGGCAAACCTTCTCCTCGGCTGCACCGCCGTTTATCTCGTCTCGCCAGCGCTCTAACAGCATCTCGACAACGCGGCGAGGAATACGATGGTGCTCGGTGGGGTAGGCAAAACAGAACAAGATTAAATGAACGAGCAGCAGATGTCCGTATGGACCGAAGCGACGCAACAGACGGTCCCAGTCGAGCGATGGACCGCAAGCGTGGAGCAGGTGATTGACGTCGGCGCCATCGAAGCGCTCGCGCTCCATGATGAAGGCTTTTTGCCAGATTAACTCTTCGGCGGGGCACAAGAGCGTGCCGCTTGGCTCCAGGATAACGGCGTGCGCGAACCATTCATCATCCACCGTGCATAGACCATTGCCGGAGGAGAAGATCACATCGACGAAATCTTCGCCGCAGAACGCCTTGCCCAGCCAATGCGAAAAAGTCATCTCCGTGCGATAGCCGGCCCTCTCCAGCACCTCCAGGGCGCGGGGGGCATCGGCCGGCCTCACGAACAGGTCAAGATCCTTGGTGTGTCGGGAGATGCCTGTATAGTAAGCAAAGGCGTAAGCGCCACCGAAAAGATAAGGGACTTTCGCCTCCGAGAGCGCGGCCAAGGCATCAAGATAAAAGTTTGTGGTGCGCAGTTCCAACCCATCGAAAACATTTGGTATAGCAGGCATGTTGTTCCCCGAATGCGGCCCCATCAGGTGTTTCTCTCTCCGAAAAAATAAGGGCAAATCAGGTGCCGGAGGCACGGAAGTTGCAACTTCGTGTTTCACAACACTGCGGCAGCAAGGAGACGAGCATGACAAAGCGAGACGAGGCCGTCCAATCGGATGCGGTGGTGCGTATCGCAGCGGCGGCCGACCTGCACTGCGCGAAGACCTCGATGGGGCAGTTGTCGCCGTTGGTAGTGCGCATGGTCGAGGGAGCGGATATTTTGCTTCTGTGTGGCGATCTGACGGACTTCGGTTCGCCGGAGGAGGCCCATATCCTCGTCCGCGAGTTGAACGCTGTCAAAGTGCCCATTGTGGCTGTGCTCGGCAATCACGATTATGAATCCAGCAAGCAGGATGAAGTCCGGAAAATCCTGCTCGATGCGGGGGTACGCGTGCTGGACGGCGACGCTTGTGAGATCAAGGGCATCGGCTTCGCCGGGGTGAAGGGCTTTGCCGGTGGCTTCGGCCGAGCCACCCTCGGCGCCTGGGGCGAGGAGATTATCAAGCGTTTCGTGCAGGAGGCGATGAAGGAGACGATGAAACTGGAGGCAGCATTGGCCCGGCTGCGCATGAGGCAGCGCATCGCCTTGCTGCACTATGCTCCAATCCAGGCCACGGTCGAAGGCGAGCCGCCAGAGATTTACGCCTTTCTGGGCTGCGGCCGCTTGGCCGAGCCGCTTGAGCGCTACGGCGTAACGGCCGTGTTCCACGGCCATGCCCATCGTGGCACGCCGGAAGCCAAGACTAGTGGCGGCATCCCGGTTTACAATGTCTCGCTGCCATTGTTGAGGCGTCATTGGCCCGATCGCCCCCCTTGCCGGATTTTGGAGATACCTGTTGGTTCTATTCAGGAAGAGACCGCGCCCGCTCCGAGTGCGCACACCCCGTGAGAATCAAGGCTAGCTCGATTCCTGCAATCCATACTGCCGAATCTTGTCGAACAGTTGTCGGCGGCTGATACCGAGCAAACGCGCGGCGCGTGTGCGATTCCATTTCTCCTGTTCGAGCGCCTGACGGATGACACGCTGCTCCGTCTCGGCGAGGATGTCGCGTAGCAGCAGTGATCCCGATGCGGCCTCATTTGCGGGACTGGCAGGCGACGGCAGAGCTTGTATGTCCTCGACGCTGATGATGCGGCCGCGCGCCAGGATGGCGGCCCGCGCCAGTACATTCTGCAATTCGCGGACGTTGCCGGGCCAATCGCGAGCGCTCAGATGCGTCAAGGCTTGCGGCGATAGGGCAAGGTTGGGCCAAGCATACTTGCGGGCTAACTTGCCGAGAATGTGTTCGGCCAAAAGCGGGATGTCATCGCGCCGTTGCCGCAAGGGCGGCAGTTCGATCGTCACCACATTGAGGCGATAAAACAGATCTTCACGGAAACGGCCCTCGGCGATGCGCGCCGGCAAATCGCGATTGGTAGCAGCCAGGATACGGACATCAACTTGCAATGTCTCCTCGCCGCCGACGCGCTCGAACTGACCGGTTTGCAAGACACGCAGCAGCTTGGCCTGCAAATCGATGTCCAGGTCGCCGATCTCATCAAGAAACAACGTGCCGCCATGAGCGTGCTCGAATCGGCCGATGCGTCGGGCCACAGCACCGGTAAAAGCGCCCTTTTCATGTCCGAATAATTCGCTTTCCAGGAGGGCCGGACTCAACGCGGCGCTGTTGACCTTGATGAACGGCTGGCCGGCGCGAGGGGAATTTTTATGGATGGCATTGGCGACCAACTCTTTGCCGGTACCGCTTTCGCCGACGATCAGCACCGGCTCATGCGTCGGTGCAACCCGGCCAATGGTTTTGAACACGTGCAGCATGGCGGGAGAGCGGCCCACCAGTTCTTCCTCATCCTCACTGGGACGATGCGACAGCGATTGCACTTGCGTCACCAGGGCGCGCTGCTTCAGGGCGCGGCGAATGGAGAACAATACTTCATCGAAATCGAACGGCTTGGTAAGGTAGTCGTAGGCGCCGAGCTTCATGGCCTCGATAGCAGCGGCGCTACCGCCGTAAGCGGTCAGGACGATGATTGGCGTTTCCTCCAGGCGGTCGGCATGACCACGCAACACCTCCATGCCGTTGCGCCCGGGCATCTTCAAATCGAGCAAACACAGAGCCACATCGGGATCTTGCAACAAACGTGCGGCCTGTTCGCCGTCGGCTGCCTCGCGGACCTGATAGCCCTCCGATTCCAACAGCAAGCGCAGGTTGGTACGAATGGCCGGCTCATCATCGGCGATAAGGACGATCGGTTGATAGGAAAATTTCGCCATGATGTATTTATTTTACCACGCGATCCACGTACCACTGGAGGAAATCGTCGTCGCGGATCGCTGTGGCCACTCGCGCGTTCGCCGCGCCTTTGACAATACCTGTACACCCCTGGGCGTCCACTTCTAGCCGCATATCTTCCATCGTGCAGAACCTTTCGTCGAAACACAAGGCAACTGCCACCGGATCGTACAACGTTGGCGTGCGCTCGCCCCACAATTCGTAGAGCATCCGCACCTGCTCCGTCACCGGCGTCGCCGCCTGAAACAAGCGTCGCCGCAATGGTTCTTCCAGTTTCAGCATCGTGGTGGCATCGAGCGGGGCGACAACCAACGGGACCCCGGAGGCAAACACGGCCTGCGCCGCCGGAATATCACAACGGACATTCCATTCCGCCTCCGGCGGCGCTTTGCCCTTGTAGCCGACGCGCACCGAGCCGGCCATCATGACAATGCGGCGAATCCATGGTTTGCAATCGGGATGCTCACGCAGCAGCCGGGCGATGTTCGTCAACGGGCCGAGGGTGAGCAAAGTAAATTCACCCCGTCGCGCCCTGAGCTGCTGATACAGAAACTCGACGGCGGTTTCTTTCACGGGTTGAGGTGTGCGTGGCTGGCGATCGTCGCCCGGGTTGGCATAGCGTCCCTGTTTTTTGATCTCCTCGGCCGGCTGCGGCGGCGCGCCCGCCGCCACGGGGATATCGCTTCGGCCGGCCGCTGCAAGGAACCGACATACGATAAGGGCGCGGGTCCGGGGATCCGTGCCGACTGTGGTGACGCCGCGCAGGTCCAATTCAGGACTGGCCAGAATGAGCGCCAGCGCGAAGGCGTCATCCACGTCGGTGCCAATGTCGGTATCAAGTATAATAGAGATCGCTTTTTTCTTCAAATCTGGTGCCTCTGCCGCCAGCGGAGATAAGGAGAGCAAAGCCGCTCCGAGGGCTACTGTCCTTTTCAAAAATAGCCGTCTTGGTTGCATGGTTACGATCCCCCTTTGTCTCGTCGATATTATATGTCGTTGGCATTCCTGAAATCGTAGAATCACATCCAGGCAGCGACAGTCTCGCATTCCCAAAGAAGAGGCCAGAGATGCTCGTTGAACAGAACGAGGCCGGCGGCAAATCCGTATCGGTGGGTTTACGGTGAGCTGCTGACGAATCGGTATTCGGAGTTCGATTATAATTGGACCGAATCGACACGGCGTGTTTCCGAGGAACAATCATGCAATTATGTAAAGTACGTCGGACGACAGGAGAAGCGGAAGTTGGAATCATCCGCGAGGGGTGTGTGCATTTTCTGCACTGCGGAGAAACGGGGGGGCCGAAGACCCTCAGCGATTTCCTCCACGCCGAGAATCCTGCCGCGCTGGTTGCTGCACATCTTGATGCGAACGAGGTGGGCGTGCCGCTCGATAGCGTGCAGCTGTTGCCACCCTTGGATGAACAGGAGGTATGGGCGGCGGGGGTGACCTACAAGCGTAGCCGGGAAGCGCGCGAGCGTGAATCGGCGGGTGCGGCGCGCTTCTACGATCTCGTTTACAACGCCGAGCGTCCGGAGTTGTTTCTCAAAGCGACGCCACGGCGCGTGGTTGGTCCGGGCGCGGCGGTACGGATTCGCCGTGATAGCTGCTGGAATGTGCCGGAGCCGGAACTGGCCCTGGTGGTGTCGCCGCAGATGAAAATTGTCGGGTACACCATCGGCAACGACATGAGTTCGCGCGACATCGAAGGCGAAAATCCGCTCTATCTGCCGCAAGCCAAAGTCTATGACGGCTCGTGTTCGCTAGGGCCGGTCATCACCCTGGCCGCCGCCATGCCGCCGCCGGAGCGCGTGACCATTCGCTTGACCATCGCCCGCGCCGGCACGGTGGTGTTCGATGGCTCGACCAGTCTTTCAGCGATGAAACGCTCTTTCGAGGATCTTGTATCGTGGCTGGGGCGCGAGAATCATTTTCCTGACGGCGTTATTCTGCTGACCGGTACCGGCATCGTACCGCCGGATCATTTCACCCTGGAGCGCGGCGACGACATCGCCATCGAAATTAGCGACATCGGCACACTGCGCAATTGGGTAATGTGAAGAACTAACCACAGAGTCACAGAGGACACAGAGAAGAAAACACAGAAAAGAAAAAAATAAGGAATAAAGAATTGCTTTTTTCTCGCATTTCCATTTCTGTGATTTTCTCTGTGTTCTCTGTGGTTAGTCTTCCCTCATCCTGTCCGCGTTGACGCCAACGCGGCTTGGCGGTATGGTGCCGCGCCGCCCGAGGGAAGGCGGATTTCGACAAGCGGGAGGAGAGAAAATGGGTGTGTGGCGCGTTCTGGGGATTATGGGACTACTGTTGGCGACGGCTCCATTCAGCTGGGCACAGACCTGCATGTTGACGGAAACATCGCAGCCTGGCGCGTGCTTCAAAATTCAGCTCGACATGAAACTATCCGGCGAAATTCAGATCCGCAAGGACAATAAGATCGAACCTCTCAAGCTCGAAGCGGCCGCTGTCCATGAATATCCCGAACGTGTTCTTTCGGTTGCTCAGGACGGCCTGGTACAGAAGACCGCACGTATTTACGAGACAGCCAAAGCGACGATCACTGTTGGCGGCGAGCGTGCCGAACGCACGCTGCGTCCGGAACGCCGGCTCATCGTGGCTCAGTTCTATAAGGACCAGGCACTGGTTTACTCGCCGTCCGGACCGCTGACCCGCGAAGAGTTAGAGCTTACCGGTGATCAATTTAACAGCGCCGTCGTTGCTGGCGTTCTGCCCGGCAAGGATATATCCATTGGCGAAACCTGGAAGGTATCCTCCAGCGCTGTGCAGGCGCTCTGCAATTTCGAGGGGCTGACCGAACACACTCTTACCGGCAAGCTCGAATCGGTGACGGGCGACACAGCCACCTTTAGTCTGAGCGGCACGGCGGCTGGCATCGACCTCGGCGCCATCGCCAAGCTGAAGATCGAAGCCACCGGCCGGTTCGACCTCAAGGCCAAGCGCCTCATATCGCTGGAATGGAAGCAGAAAGACGAGCGTGATCAGGGTCCGGTCAGTCCGGCGGTGGTCGTGGAATCGACGGTCACGTTAAGACGTCAACCGATCGAGCAGCCGGCCGCGCTGTCGGATGTGGCCCTGGTGTCGGTGCCGCAGGATTGGGAGCCGCCGGCACAGATGACACAACTAGACTATCGCGATCCACAAAATCGTTATTCCTTGCTCTATCCGCGCTCTTGGCACATCACAGCCCAGGTGAAAGACCAGCTTGTTATGCGCTGCATGGATCGTGGCGATTTCGTAGCCCAGGCGGCACTGACACCGTGGAAGAAAGCCGACAAAGGCAAGCACATGACGCCGGAAGAATTCAAGCAAGCGATGAACGAAATGGCCGGCTGGCAGCCGGAGAACGAGCTGCAAGCCAGCGAAGTGCCGGCCGAAGGCGGCCGCTGGATTTATCGCTACTCGGCATCGGGACAGCTGGACGGCGTCGCCGTGGTACAGAACTGTTATCTCGTTGCCACGCCAGAAGGCGAGCAGATGATCGTCGTCTTCACCATGACGCCCAAGCAGGTCGATAAACTCGGCGCTCGGGACATGGCGCTGGTCGGCAGCCTGGAAATCCCGGCCTCGGCGAAGTAAGGGGGCCAAAACCTAACAAACCGGAAACATGAGCGACGGTTACTTTGCTGGCGCTCATTCCTCCGGCTCGTTAGAGCGCATGGCAAGCGGGTGTAGCGTTTTTCTCCCTCCCCCTTGCGGGGGAGGGAGAAAAACATATAGCCGCTACACCTATTTGCAATGCGCGCTAGGCTTTGGCGACATCATGCCAACGGGGCAGATATGCTGCCTGCGCCATGGCCATCGTGATGAGCAATATTGTCGCCATATTCACTCCCAGGCTGTACAGGTGCCAACGCGCAAATTCCTGGCGCGCCGTGACGGCGGCGCGAACGTCCTCGTCGCGCGGCGGTACATGACGGACCATTGCGTCGAAGGTACGGTTCCGCGGTTCGCGCAAGTCCTCGACGGTGCGCATCAGCCACCAACCCAGTGCCACTGTCATCAGTGCCGCCAGCAAGACACCGACGCGAACACGGTAGACGTACCCCGCGTTTATCTGTCGCCAGGCCAGTGCGGTTGCCAGCGCCAGCACGGCGCCCACCGCTTGAATACCGAAATACCAATGAAACAACGGTGCCAGGGCCACACCGGCGGCGCGGGCACCTTGTTCCTTGCGCAACGGCTCCGGAAACACCGGGTCCGGCGATGGGCCATCGTATGCCTTCCACATCGGAAACCACACCGCCCGCTCTGCGGGTGCTTCAGCAGCGATCCTCTCGAATGTGCCAAAGAGATTCAAACCGACGACGAAACTGAAAAAGACCGCGGTGCCGAACCACAAGCCGAGCGCCAACACGTGGAGGATTTTGGTGACATGCAACATGACGGGAGTTTCCTTGAGGCGATTTTCGTTGCCGCGTAGCAGCCGGCCGAGATTCGCACGATGGCGAAGAAAAATAAGACCGGCCGCGCCCAGACAGAACAACGTTAGAATCCGCTGCTCCGCGCTCCACGGCTGCGGCGTGAAAACGAGCTGCACCACGCACAGCACAGCAGCAGCGGACAGCGACGCCAGCGACACGTAGCGGCTGGCAATCACAACAGCGAGCCAGATCCACAGTGCAGCCAGGGTCGGTCCCGGTAACAGCACGCTGACTGCTCCCGCTGCCGTGGCTACGCCCTTACCGCCGCGAAATCGCAGATAAACCGGGTAAAGATGTCCCAAAAATGCCGCCACGGCCGCCGCTACCGGCAAGCAATCCGTCGGTAAATCGAGTTCCTGTGTGGATGCACACCATTTGGCGATCAGCGCTGGCGCGGCGCCTTTGGCGAAGTCGAGCAGAAAAACGAGGATGCCGAACGGCCGCCCCAACACGCGGCCGACGTTGGTAGCGCCAATGTTGCCGCTGCCCTGTTTCAGGATGTCCACACCGCGCCAACGCGCGATCAGGTAGCCGAAGGGAATGGCGCCGACGAGATAGGAGAGCAGCATAGTTACAACAAGGGCTAGCGCAATCATGACGGACTCCGGCGATAAAGTAGAGAGTTTCTTCTCCGCATGATAGCGGATTCCGACCTTGCTGGAAGAGATACGGCCCCTTCTCGACCCGATCCAGGGTTACGGGCCATGAGGTAGGGCTTCAATCGAGGACGGGAAAAAGTAGCGCGCACTGTCGGGAGACAGTTTGCCCTCTTCGTTGCAGCGGACGCGAGCGAGGGCGATGACTTCATCTTAAAGAATGTCGGTCGTCGTCTTGCGCATAAAATGTTCCTTTTGTTTCAAGGAGGTCTCACGAATCGAGTATAGCACGTTCCAGCGAAGCAGAAGACAAATCGCATCATTGTTGCCTCAGCGCCGGGTTCAGCTCCAGCGCTTTTTTCTGATCGGCTTCGGCACGCTGGTAATCGCCTTGGCGGGCGTAGGCCAGGCAGCGATTCCAGTAGGCCAACGCCAAATGCGGATCGAGTTCGAGAGCGCGGCTGCAATCGGCGATAGCCTGGCTGCTATCACCCTTTTGCAGATAGATGGCGCCGCGATATACATAAACGATCGCCAGGCGCGGCTCCTGCTCAATTGCCTGATTAAAATCGTGCAGCGCCTTCTCGACATCGCCCAGCCGGAGATAAGCCAGGCCACGATTGCCGTACACGAACGCCAGTTGAGGATCGAGGCGCAGTGCCTCATTGGCATCTTCAATGGCCGCTTGATCGTCGCCTTTGTTGAAGCAAGCGGTGCCGCGCAGGGCATAGGCCCGCGCCAGTGTTGGATTGAGGCGTAAGGCCTGGCTGCAATCGGCGATGGCGCCAGCGCTGTCGCCGGTGGCAAGGAACGCAGCGGCGCGATTGAGATAAGCCGCAGCCAGTGTCGGATCGTTGGCCACGGCCTGGCTGCAATCGGCGATGGCCCGATTGAAGTCGCCCTTATTGAAGTAAGCAGCCCCGCGATTGGCGAAGGCCAATGCTGACTGCCCATCTAGCTCCAGCGCCCGTGTGCTATCGGCAATAGCTTGGTCGAGATCACCCTTGTTGAGATAGGCCGCACCGCGATTGACAAAGGCGAGAGCCGATTGCGGGTCCAATTCGAGGGCGCGCGTGCAATCGGCGATAGCATGATCCAGATTGCCTTGGTTGAGATAAGCACCAGCACGATTGGCATAGGCGAGCACCAGTTTCGGATCGATCGCAAGGGCACGGTTACAATCGTCAATGGCTTGCTCCAAGTTGCCCTGATTGAAATAGACTGAGGCGCGATTGGCATACGCGGGAGCGAAAGCGGGATCGAGACGAATCGCCTCCGTGTATTCCTCGAGGGCGCGATCGTACTCGTGGCGATGGAAAAAGTCCAAACCCTGATTCAGGTGTTGATCACGCTTCTTGTTATGCCGTCCGTGGATAATGCTGAACGTCATGCCCGCAAGGACAGTGAGAGCGAGGACCGCGCCGACGATGATCCGCCATTTCCCATCACCCTTGCCGATATTACGCTCGAGAATCAGAGATTGCATGGGCGCCTCCTTGTGCGGCTAGCGACGCATGGACGAGCTGGAAGCGTACGCGACGGGTGAAAGGCGATCACTTACGCTTCTGGTTTGTTGTCCGTCGCTTACACGACCGGCTCGTTGGTGTCTGTGGAACGGATGGAGCAGTTGTCCCCAAAAATCCTCCGGAAAGTCGCTTTCCCCTATGCCAAACTGCTCCGGCATCTTGCCAGGCGGCATGTAAAACGTGCCGAACAACAGGTCGAGAAAAGGGAACGTCGAGGCAAAGTTCTTATTGAGACCTTCTTTTTCCGTGGTGTGATGCCAGCGATGAAACACCGGGCTGGCGAAGACGTAGCGCAGTGGGCCGAACGTCCAGTTCAGGTTGGCATGCGTCATGGCAGAGTAGATGAGATTGAATGGCGTCAAAAGCATCAGGGCTTCAGCGGAAAAGCCCATGAGCAACACGGCCACGTCGGCGAGGGTGAAAGCCAACAAATGGTTGATGGGATGGAAGCGCGCCGTGGACATCCAATCGAGCACCGTGGGCGAATGATGGATAGCGTGATACCTCCACCCCAGACGTGTGTGAAAGAAGCGATGACTGATGTAGAGCAAGACATCCTGAATCAGCAAGATCAGGGCGCATTGCAGCCACAGCGGCAGCTGCTGGACCGGCAAGGGCTGCGGCCCTGCGCTGCCGAACAGCAACCGAATGCCAAGCCACAACAGTAGGGTACGGCCCAGGCGCATGACCAGCGGCACAAAGAACCAGTAGATGAGATCCGTGGCCGCACCACGCAGGTTTTTCCACCAATACATGCCGCGATTGCACGGCATCAGCCAGGCCAGGATGCCGAAGGTCAGCGACAAAACGGCGATCCAGGCCAGTGTGTTTAGCCAAAAATCTCCGATTTCGGCGATCCAGTCCATGTGTAAATCCTCCGGCGGCGGGGCGCGCGAACGCGCCGGTAGATCCTACCGGGACGTCCACACACCTCGCTCGCCGTTACGCAGCGTGTTTGCGAGCAGCAGCCTCGGCAAACACGGCCAGCATTTGCCGATAATGCTGCTCGAAGGTCCATTGCGCCGCTGTGCGCCGCGCTGCCTGAGCACAGGCAGCACGGCGCGCGGGATCGAGCAGTTGCTTGATCGCTCCGGCCAGCTGCTCGAGATTGTGGGGATCGTCGATCACGAAACCCTCGCGCGGCGGGTGCATGACCTCAGCAGCGCCGTTGTAGCGCGTGGTGATGACCGGCAAACCACAGGCCAGCGCCTCCAGCACGACCAAAGAACACGGATCGTAGAAAGTCGGATGCACGAAGAAGTCGGCGGCAAAATAGCAGTTGCGCATGTCGGAGCAGTAGCCGATGAAGCGAACGCGTTCGGCGACGTTCAGCCGCCGCGCCAGCCGCTCGAAGGCGGCCGTATCCGGGCTGCCGGCCACCACGAGACGAAACGGCGACTCCGCCGGCAGCAGGGCCACGGCGCGAAGCAAAGGCTCCAGCCCCTTCAAGCGATAATTCATGCCGGCAAACAGGGCAACTGTGTGCTCAGGCGCCAAATCCCACTGCTGTCGCCATTCCAAACGGCGGCGCGGCCGGTCCCGCTCATCAAAGCGATCGAGAGCAATGGCAATGCGGACCATGCGCAAATTAGCCAAATCGAGATGGTAATACTCCTCAAAGTGACGGCAAACCATCTCGCTGATGGCGACGACGAGCAGCCGTTGGCGTCGGTATTGATAGCGGTCCAGAACCGAATACGAACAATGCGATGGGTCAAGCAGCCGTAGCCAACCGGCCAAACGGCGCACCAGTGGGCGGCGATATTTCAGGAGATTGTGCGCCACCGTGGCGGCATACAGGCCGCCCTGCGGATAGAGCACGTCCAAACCGGGGAGTTTATCGAAGCCGACTGTAACCTGGTGATTTGCGGAAGCCAGAGCACGGCGACAGGCAGCAGCGAAGACCCAGGGGCGGAGAAAACGCGGCACACGCGGGACATGGATGCGATGGAAAGTCAGCGCCGCCGGCAGGGCGGATGGGTCCCAGCGCCGCGCATACAGGTGAACGTCATGGCCGTCCGCTGTCAAGCGCCGCGCCAGGTCGGCGATGTACGTTTCGCAGCCGCCGCGACTGGGTAACACACTGTCATGACAGAATGCCAGATTCATCTCTGCGGCTCCTATCTCTAATGCGCGGCCTCAGGTCAAGAGCATTTTTCGGCGCGGGCGTTGTGGCGGCGATAGCGCCGCCAGCGATAGAGAATGAACCAGCGCGTCCACGAGCAGCGGGGCCGCACCGGTCCCGCACCGCGATAGGCTCGCCAGAACGCCAGACGATCGCGCATATCAATGCCCAGAATATCGGAAGAATAAAGGAGTTCAGCGAGATCTTTAGTCTGCCATATGCGCCATGTCCGTGGATGATGATTCAGCCGGTGCAGGTCGATCAGATGAAGTCGGCCACGCCAGCCTTCGACCGGCACGCCGCGCGTATCATCGGCGGTGATGAAAAAGTGACACAAGTACAAATCTTTGTGGAAACAGTGGCGGTCGTGGAGCATGCGTGTCAGGCGGGCCATCTCGGCGGCCAGGCCGCGCTTCCACTGTCGAAACGATTGCGCGTCTTGGCGAAGAGCGGCGAGCGGAATCGCTTCCTGCAACGACACCATGCCGGCCAGTTCTTCAACAGCGAGGCAGCTGCGGAGTTTGCCCCAGGGGCCGATGTACTCGGCGACGGCAACCGTACGGGGGACAGGTAAGCCTTGCCGCCGCGCCCATTCCAGGTGCTGCCATTCCCGCCAGGCCGGCGACCAATGCCGCTGCGGCCACAAAGTCGCCAGCCAACCTCGCCACCGCGGCAGTTGATAATGCCGCTTCAAATACACTGACAAGCGCCGCGTCCGTTCCTCGGCCGGACCTGGGAGGACCCAACGGCCAGTCGAGCGCCCCTGCTTGGCGTGGAAGCGATCCGTGACGGTCGCGTCCATAATGCGCTCGGCCCAGTCGGCCCCAGCGAAACGCGGCCAATCTGGATGCTGACGCCAGCGGCGAACCCCCAACAGCAAACGCCGCCAGAACGAATCGCGCCTGCCTTGGGGAGCAGACGGCCGGCGTAAGCTGGCTGGTAAGGATACCATCAGCCGGTTGGACGGTCCCACCGGCCGGCTTGCGCCGGCCGTTCGCCGTTCGCCTTTTGTTTGAAGATAGCCAGCACGGAAGCGGCTCAGATCGCTGCGACTGCAACCGGCCTGACGGAGCACTTGCTGCATCCGTCGCAGATCGCGGCCCGCTCGCCGCAGCTGGTGACGTCTTTGTGGTTTTAAGCCATCTACATTGTCGATAATTACATCCAATCGTCCGTCCGTCTGACACACGGCCAGTCCGCAGCCGGCGGCTCCAAAACCGAGATAGCAGCTGGCTTCGTGCAAACGCCGAAGCAACGCTCCTGTCTGGCGTAGTACGGACCAGCGCCGCTTCGACTCCGCCGGTCTGGTTCGACGGCGTGTCCGATAGGCCAACCATGCCTCGAGACTGCACGTATCTGCGAGCGGCTCGGTAAGCAGGAAAGACACAACTCCTCCATCATTCGCGCGGTGTTGGCCCAGGGCGAGCACCTGCGGCGCGGCGATGCCGTGGCGCTGCAAACGCAGAAGCAGCGCCGCTTGTCGCTGTTCGGGCGAAACGGCGGTTCGCTGCCTTCGCTCGATCAAGAGGGTGCGAGCAGCGTCTGGCAAAGCGGGCCAGCGCCGTCGCAGCGAAGGTGCATCCGTATTCTCCTCCCTGTGGAGTAGAAGATAATCCGGCACCTGTTCCCTGCAACGCTGTTGCAAAGCGGGCGTGACACACAATGCCTCGCCGGCCAGGCAAATCCAGGCTTGCGGCGGAGCTGGCGGCTGGCGCTTCTCACGGATGTGCCGCCGTCTTAGCAAGTGCCGCGCCTGTGCCTCAATTGTCTGTACAGCGGCCCGCCATGAAACGTCGAGAGGAGAGCTATTGCGCCAGTACGCGCGTAGAAAGAGCAGCCGTTCCTCTGCTGTGGCCAGAGCATCGTCCACGGTGGCATGCAGAGCGGCGAGGCCGCGGCAGCGCTCGCGCCAGGATAGCGCTTGCCGCAAACAAGCCCGCTGCCAATCGAGGAGGTGAATCGCGCCACTGCGGCTATCGAGGAACAGATGATTGGCATAGAGATCGGGATGATGAAAACCGGCCGTATGCAGACGCGCCAGAGCAGCGCCCAGCCGGCGTGCGATGCGTTGCCGCCGTCGCGGCCGTTTTTCCGCAGCCAGGATGGCCCGCAGCTCCATGCCCGGCGCTTCGCGCACCAGCAGAAAAGCGCGGCCCCGACCATCCTCGCCCGCCGCCAACCATTCCGGGCCGGGCAGACCCTCACGCTCCAAGGCTTGCAGCGTCCGAGCCTCACGCAACGAGCGCGACAACCAACCGAAGCCGGCCACGGCGTTGCTTATACGAGTCCGCCAGGTGACACGATGTTCGCACTTCAGAAAAGCGCTCCATTGCTCGCCATTTGCTGGGAACGTGATGCGGGCTACATTCCGATCGGGATGGCCGCTGACAATGTGCGGCGTCTGGCCAGGCAGAGCCAGGAAGTCGGCCGCCTCTCGGACGCCGAGTTGGCGAAAAAAGGACCGATAGCGGGGAGAAATTTCGAGAAAACCCTTTCTGCCGCGCAGACGGCCACGGACCACCAGCCGCCACCCGAGCAGGCATGTCACTGCCAGCACAATCAGTGCAGATGGGATTAGGGTCATGGGGCAAACTCTTCTCTTCCCTGCGGTACGATGGCCAACGGGGCGTGTAAATACCCTGCTCGCCCCTTAATGCAGCAATTCCTCAGCGGCGTCATAGACTTCATCGGGCGTCAGTTGCAACATACAGCGATGATCCAGCGGACAGACGCGGAGTTGGCACGGCCCACATTCCACGCGCTTTTGCAGATGCACGGCACGGGGATGATACGTCTCGGTCCATTCGATGTGCGTCGGCCCAAACAGGGTGACTACCGGGCGATCGAAAGCAGCTGCGAAATGGCGTGGTCCGCTATCAGTCGTCACCAGTAGATCGGCGCGGCGCACACATGCCTTGGTCAAACCGATCGACAGATGTGGACCATCCGGCACGGCGGGAGTGGTCAAATCCGCGAGCGCATGGACGTTCGGATGCTTCGCTTGCCGGGCAATATCGCGCGCCAGTTCGCGTTCGTTCGGTCCGCACAAAACAAGGATGCCACTGCCGCGTTCCACAGCGAGCCGGCGAGCCAGGTCCGCGAAGTACGCCGACGGCCAATGTTTGGCTGAGCCGAAAGCCGCGCCAGAATTAAGACATATAACCTCGGAGTAGTCTTCCAAATGCGCCCGCTCCCATACCTGGTCGGCAGCACGTTCGTCGGCACCGGTCGTGAACAACTCCATGAGGCGGCTCGGCCGCGGGCAGCCGGCCCGCTCGACGAGCAGATTGTAGGCATCGAGGACGGGGCTGGGTTGGCGTTGGCCGAATTCGTCACGCACCGGCTGCAACACATCGGTCAAGAGCAACGAGCGGCAATAACGTGCGTAGCCGATGCGTCGTCGGCAACCGCCCAGCCAGGCCGTCCATGCCGAGCGAAACGTGTTGGAGAACAAGACAACCAAATCGATGCGCCGCCGGCGCAGTTGCCAGGCCACTGCCAGCACACCCTGCGACCACGGGCCGCCGTTGAAAAAGACAAGGTCATCAAACCAGTCACCGCCTGCGAACACCTCGGCGACATACGGCTTCATAACGCCGATCAGCCGAGACTCCGCGTAATGGCTACGCAACGCTCGCAGCGCCGGCGTCACCATCACGGCGTCTCCAATCCAGTTGGGCAAGAAAACCGCGATATTCATGTCGAAACCGTTTTTCAGTTTCTTGTTTCCCAACTCTGTTTGGGAACACTATCCGCGAAACACCCTTTCGCCCCTGCCTCCCCCGCATGAGATGCCAGAAGCGAAACAGCGTTTCACGAAGCAGGTTCTCAAAATTCTGTTTGGGAACCTGGACATATTCCGGTCAGACCGTTTTTCGGGTTATGCTGCATGTTCCAGCGTCAGCGGCGCCGGACGCCGCGCCGCGAGCTTGCCGGCCACGGCCGCGTGCAGAAGCGGCAACAGAATCTCATGATGGCCAGTCAGTTCGATGCCTTCATCTGCCGGGCGATGCAGCACGTTCACCGTGCTGCGATAGTGCGATTGCTTATCCACATTGACCGTCACCAGGCCGTCGAGATTATGGCCGAAGTTACGGACCACGCTGATCGCCTTGAGGAACACTTCCGGCAGGACCACGGCACTGCCGAGATTCATCCACACGCCCTTGCTCATACCGGCGACGACGCTGCACAGCAGGCGGAAATCGATCATCGACGCTTCGCCCAAAGCCGCCCCGGAGACGTGCGGATGCATGTGTACGATATCGGTACCCAGGGCGACGTGGATGGTACAGGGAATGCCAGCCCGATAGGCGGCCAAGACGAGGCTGCTGTCGGCGTAGGGGCAGTGCTGTTGTTCCAGGTACCGGCCCAGGGCGGCGCCGAGTCCGAGGTCGTTCTCGGCGCCGGCGCGAGCAGCGACGGCGAAGGCGTCGGCAGGCTCGCGGGCCATGCCAAACTTGCCGGCGTGCAGACTGGCCGAGACGTCCTCGCTAGTCTTGCCGGCCAGCGCCAGCTCAAGATCGTGGATTGCCGCTGCGCCGTTCAGAGCCACGGCCTTGACGATGCCCCGGTTAATCCAGTCGATCAGATACGGAGCGCAGCCAGTTTTGATGACGTGGCCTCCCAGCGCCGCGACGACTGTTCGGCCGTCTTCGTAGGCGCGGCAGAGGTGATCGCGCACGCAGCGCAGCGAATTACTGGCCAATTGGCGCGGCAAGCTGTCGATCCAGTCGGCGACCGTGGTGTCGGCTGCCACTGGCTGGCCAAGATCCTCGTAAAAGACCTTTGAAGGGCGCGATTCAAGGTCATAGGTCTTCAAGCCATTCAGATCGAACGGTTTCATGATCTTCTCTGCTCTCGGGTTCAAGTTTCCTTTACTCCGTTTAGCCACGAGCCGCAGGCGAGTGCTCCCGCGCTCGCCTGCGGCTCGTGGCTAAACGGAGCTCGAGGAGGAAAGGACGGATCGCAAATATCCATCCAGGGCGTCCTGGCCGGACTCGACGCACAGCCGAATCCGCAGCCACCACAACGGTCGGTCCCCCAGGCGGGACAGCCGCAGCTTCACCGCATCCTTTTGCGTGGTCACGACCAAGGTACCGCCGGGCAAACGACCGGCCCAGCGATGCAGTTCCTCAATGTCCGCACAGCCATAGGCGTGATGATCAGGATAGACGCGGAAATCCAACAAGCGAGCGCCAAGGTTGAGCAACGAGCGGCGAAACGCTTCGGGATTGCCGATGCCGCCGAAGGCCGCCGTCGGACCCTCGCGGAGCAACTCCAGCGATGCACGCATGCCGTCGCTGTTGCTTAACTCCACGGGGCGATGCGTTGTCTCCACAACGGGTTTGTGCGGGGCGATCCACTCCAGAGTCCGGCGCAGTCGTTCACACTGTTCGGCCGATGCTTGATCGCAGCGCGTCAGCATCAGGACATCGGCTCGCCGCAGGCTGTCCGGCGGCTCACGCAGCAATCCGCGTGGTAACAGGTAGCCATGCCCCCAAGGCGCCGTGGCATCGATCAACACCAGATCGACATCACGCGCCAGGCGGCGATGCTGAAAACCGTCATCGAGCACCAGCACTTCGCTTTTCCACTCTGCCAGGGCCGTCCGGGCCTGGGCAACACGATCCGCCCCTTGCAGATGTGGCACATCGGGCAAGTTTTCCTCTAACACCAGCGCTTCATCATTGCGGCCGCCCATACCGCCATAGCCGCGACTGAGGACGGCCACGCGGCGGCCCAAATTGCGATAAAAGCGAGCGACATACTCGACACAAGGTGTCTTGCCCGTGCCGCCGGCCGTCAGATTGCCGACGCTGATGACCGCCGCCGGCACCCGCTCGCTGTGCAGCCAGCCGCGCTGATAGGCGGTGTTCCGCAACCGCACCGCCAGCCCATACGGCACACTGGCGGCTCGCAGGCCGAACCGCTCCAGCGCCGGAACCAGGCCACGCGCTTCGCCGGAGAGCAGACGCAGATAGTGATGGCGTGGACCACCGCTCAAACGCCGGATCGAGGGAGGGACAACACAGCCTGGAACGCAGGAAGCAAGCAAGGGGATCCATCCCTCTGGAAATTTCACGGCATGAGTCGAGGGACATGTCCTTACGTCCCTCCTTCCCACCGGCGAGCGCTGTCGAGGTGCGAGCATCCTTGGGTGCAGCCCGCCGAGCGATCGGTGTTATAATCGGACTGTCTCCGCAGTGTCAACCGCGATCGGAGCCGCGCAGCAGAATAGGATGTCTCTCTTGATTTGGGCGTGGAGGAGGGCTTACGTGCGAGCGGTCTTTTCCCTCCCCCACTAGGAGGGAATGAGAAAGCCTGCCTGGGACGCTAACGCAACCTCGCTCGCCAAAATCGAGAGGGGCACCCGTTGGGACGACCTCGTTGACGCCTGGATGTTTTGTCGCTATGGTAATACTTCCATCTATGGGAACAGGTATTTCTACCGACAGATGAGGACATAAACGAACATGGTTCGCAAGAAACTCGGACGGGGCAGGAAGAATCGCTGCCGGTTCTGTACCAAAGAAGGATGTCCACGGCCAGCCTTTGTGGACTATAAAGACGTTCAGACTCTTAAAAAGCTCTGCACCACCCAAGGCAAGCTGTTCAGCCGCAAGCGCAGCGGTAACTGCGCCGCTTTCCAGCGCGCCGTCAAAGACGCCATCAAGCGAGCACGCTTCATGGCGCTGATGCCCTACGTCGGCGAGTGATCTCACCAGTTCGCTGGGCCGGCAAGAGATGCTCTTGCCGGCCCAGCGAACTGGTGAACATTCATTCTTCCGCATCGTCAGCGGCAACCGAAGGACGCACGCCGAGGAAGCGCTCGCGCTTGATCTCTTCCTCGACCTCGCGGGCGCGCGGCTTGAGCAAATCGCTGCGTGTCACAATACCGATTATCTTCTGGGAATCGTCATCGGCTACAACGATCAATCGTCCTACCCCAGCCTCCGCCATGCGCTCCGCGGCCATACGGCATGATTCCCAGGCGAACGCCGTGATTGGCGCCCGATGGATCAAATCGTAAGCAATAATGACGCTCATCGTCGCTACGTCCGAAGCCAGATCCAGATTCAGTCCGCGGGCGACCCAATCTTCGAGCAGGCTCGTACGCGTGATGACGCCGAGGAGCCGGTTCTTCTCATCCACGACAGGATAGCCCTGATGGCGTTGATTGCCGCCGCCAGAGAAATAGCGCTTCAGCACCTCCAACACTGGCATAGAGGCAGAGATGGTGATAACGTTTCGCGTCATCACCTCGCCGATGCTGGCGCGTTCCAACGGATCGACGCTGTATTCGCGGCTGATGTGGTAGCCGCGGCGGGCCACTTTCTCCGTCAAGATCGAGCGGCGCATGAACAAGACGGTGAAGGCATAAGCGATAAAAGAAGCAACCAGCAGCGGCGGCAGCACCTGAACGTCCCAGGTCAGCTCCAACGCGAAGACGATGCCGGTGAAGGGAGAGCGCATGGTGCCGCCCATGATGGAAGCCATGCCGATCAAGGCCCAGAGCGAGGCATCATGGCCGGGCAAGATGCGGGAAATAAGCGATCCCAAAGTGCCGCCCATGATGAGCAAAGGAGCCAGTACGCCGCCGGAGGTACCGGAGCCGAGCGAGCATGACCAGATAAAACTTTTGACGACAACGAGCAAGAGAAGCGTTGACACGGCGAATCGGCCCCGCAGCAAATCGGCGATGATATCGTAGCCCACGCCGAGCGCGCGCGGCTGGAAATAACCGCCGATCCCGATGGCCAATCCGCCCAGGGCCGGCCACCACATCCAGTGGAAGGGGAGTCGATGAAACAGGTCTTCCCAAGTATAAACTGCCAGGGTCAGAAGTAGAGCAAAAATGCCGGCCAACACGCCGACCACGCTTGCGGAAACCATGCCGATAATGTCCACTGCAGGATGCAGGGGAACCGGGAATAAAGGCGGGCCTTCCAAACCCAGACCCGGCCGGACAGCCATCGCCATCGCGCAGGCCACAGCCACCGGGATCAGGCTGCGCGGCTTCCACTCGAAAAGCAATAGCTCGACCGCCAACAAGACGGCGGCGACAGGTGTGCCGAAAGTCGCTGTCATCCCTCCCGCGGCACCGGCAACCAACAGGGTCTTGCGCTCAGCAGCCGTCAGCTGAAAAACCTGGGCAATGATGGAGCCGCACGCTCCACCCGTCATAATGATCGGCCCTTCCGCACCGAACGGGCCGCCGGAGCCGATCGAGATAGCCGATGACAGCGGTTTAAGAATCGCCACCTTCGGCGACATACGGCTACGGCCGATCAGGATCGCCTCCAGCGCTTCGGGGATGCCATGCCCGCGGATGCGCTCGGAGCCATACCGCGCCATCAGACCGATGATGAGTCCGCCCACGATGGGAACGAGGATGGCCCAGGGACCTAATTTTTCTACTTGACGCCACAGCTCCGGTTTCGGGTCCAAGGCAAGCTGGTGATAATAGAAGAGGTTCGTGAAGAAAAAAATCAGCCGTTGCAGCACCAAGGCGACAACCGCGCACAAGGCACCGATGCCGACAGCGAGCGCTGAGATCCACAGTAACCGGCCCTTGACCGTAAAATCTCCTCTGTGAGTCGCAAAATCGCCATTCAGGTTCATACCGTTTGCCATCTCCGCATCGTTTGGACATTCTTTGTCCGTAGTCTTAGCAAATTCAGTCTCGGCAGTGTATGCGAGATGCTCAACGCGAGTAATTTTACCAGCCCGCAGCATCGGCAAGGAATTACAACGCGCGAGTACCGGCTCGTTGTCGTTTCTGAAGTTGGATCCATTGACCGGCCGCTATAAGGAGATGTCTCTCCACTCGGCTTATGGGATGATCGCCTTTCGTCCGTTCCATCAGTGCGCTTCAGGGAAGCAACCCGCGGGCCACGTTGAAATAGAGCAGCAGAGTGGCCATGTCCGCCAGCGTCAGGGCCAGAGGACCGGCGGCGACACGCGGATCGAGCCGTAACAAGCGCAGAAGGTGCGGCACAGCCAAACCAAGTAGTGCCGCAGCGGCCATCCCTCCGGCGATGCCGTTAACCAGGCAAGCGATCACTCGTCCTTGGCCCAGAAACAACAGGGCCGCCAGACCGACGATCAAGGCACTGCTTCCGCCCAGGAGTAACCCCGTCGCCAGTTCGCGCCCCAGACGAGGCAATAGTGCCGCCCAGGTCGGCGGCCGACTGTGCAGCCCCTCAAGCGTCAGACTGACCGACTGAATGCAGACGCTCTCAGCCAGGGCCAACACCACCGGGATGAACAGAGCTAACGCCGCGTTTTCCCAGGCCAACTCCCGCTGATAGGCTATGGAAAGCAAGGCGGCTACAATCCCTCCTCCCATGTTGCATAGCAGCCAGGGAAAACGATAGCGGAAGCCAACCAGCGGGTTCATCTGCTGGGCATCGCTCAGCTGGACACCGATAAGCTGGAACAGATGATCTCGGCCTTCCCGCCGCTCAAGATCACTCATCTCTTGCGTGTAGAGATCCACGTCCACGACGCCGAGCAAACGGCGCTCTTCATCCACCACGGGGAAAGCGAGGAGATGATGTTGGATGAAAAACTCACACGCTTCCAGGACGGTGGCCGAATGCGGCAGGGCAATGACACGCTCAACCATGATACGGTCCAGCGGCGTATCGAGAGGATTCAGCAACAAACGACGCGTCGGCAGCACGCCAAGAAGGCGCTTGTCCCGGTCCACCACGTAGAAATAGATAATGCGTTCGCCGGGCGGGTTCTGGCGCAGCCATTCCAGCGCCTGACCGACGGTTTTATCCGCATACAGCCAGGTGCAGTCCGGGCGCATGTGTTTGGTGATGGGATCATTCAGGTCCGGTTGTCCCTGTCTTGTCGTCATGCTCAATCTCCTGCAGGAGGCGAACGGCCGGCATCCGTCGGCGGACGCCGGCCGTTCGCTCTGGACGGACCACTTTTCCTCTTGAGTAAACTTATTTAGGATAGCCTCAACCGCCAGCAGTTTCGGCGGCCGCTCAGGTATGGTTCGGGCCAAGGCAGACCCGTTGTAGGGGTGTGCTACTCGGCTCGCCTTATGGAGTGATCCCATGCTGACTCTGAAACTTCCCGACGGCTCGGTTCGTCAAGTGCCCGAAGGCACTCGGCCGCGCGATGTGGCGGCGTCTATCGGCAGACGGCTGGCACAAGCCGCCATTGCTGCCAAGGTCAACGATAAGATTGTCGATCTCGACAGCGAATTGCCCCCTCCTTTGTCCCCCCCCGTTCCGGAGGGGGACAAAGGAGGGGGCGAGCTGTCTTTCCAGATCCTCACCGATAAGGACCAGGAAGCGCTGGCCGTGCTGCGCCATAGCTGCGCCCACATTATGGCCCGTGCCGTGCTGCGTCTGTTTCCCGGCGCTCAGCTGGCCTTTGGGCCGGCGATTGAAAACGGTTTCTATTACGACATCGATTCGCCGACGCCGATCCGCGAAGAAGATCTTCCTCGCATCGAGGAAGAGATGCGCAAGATCATCACCGAAGCCGAGCCGTTTGAGCGCTTCGAGCGTCCCACCCCTGAGGCCCGCGAACTGGTGCGCGATCTCGGCCAGGGCTACAAAGTCGAACACATCGACGATGATTTGAAACAGTATCCGACTCTGAGTTTTTATCGCCAGGGCGAGTTCATCGATCTGTGCCGCGGTCCGCACATTCCCCACGCCGGCAAGGTCGGCGCTTTCAAGCTCCTCAACATCGCCGGCGCCTATTGGAAGAACGATGCCAGCCGCAAACAGCTGCAACGCCTCTACGGCACCGCCTTTTTCAGCCAGAAGGATCTCGACGCCTATTTGCACAACCTCGAAGAGGCGAAGAAGCGCGATCACCGCGTCCTGGGCAAGCAGCTGAAGCTGTTCACCATCAGTCCGGCGGTCGGCAGCGGTTTGATTCTGTGGATGCCCAAGGGGGCGACTGTGCGCGGCATCTTGGAGGGATTTATCAAGGACGAATTACTGAAGCGCGGTTATCAGCCGGTGTACACACCGCACATCGGCCGACTGGAGTTGTATCGCACCAGCGGCCATTTCCCCTACTATCGCGATGCTCAATATCCGCCTCTTTTTCTGCACCAACTTGGCCAGACAGTCGATACCTGGCTAGCACTCTTGGAATCCAATCAGCTAAGCGAACAGGCCGAAAGGGCGTTCCTCGGCATCCTGGAGGAAGCCGGAAAAAAGATGCCCGATGTTCCCGGCGAACCGGCAGCAACCCTCCAACTCTATGCGGCGGCCGGCAAAGACAAGGCGAGAAAAGCGGAGGCACTCAAAGGCTGGCTCAATCGTCAAGAAGGCTATCTTGTCAAACCGATGAACTGTCCGCATCACATCCAGATTTACAAGGCCGAGCCGCACAGCTACCGCGATCTGCCGGTGCGTCTCGCCGAGTTCGGCACAGTCTACCGCTTCGAGCAGACCGGCGAGCTATCCGGCATGACCCGTGTGCGGGGCTTCACTCAGGACGATGCCCATCTGTTCGTCACTCCGGAGCAGATCGAAGCCGAATTCAGTGCCAATCTCGATCTTGTTTTGTTCGTACTGTCGAGTCTGGGATTGAACGATTATCGCATCCGTGTCGGTCTGCGCGATCCGAAAAGTGATAAATACGTCGGCAAGGCCGAGAACTGGGAAAAGGCCGAACAGATCCTTCTTTCCCTGGTCCAATCGCGCGGCATGAACTACAGCGCCGAGGAGGGCGAGGCGGCGTTCTACGGGCCGAAGATCGATTTCGTGGTGCGCGACTGCATCGGCCGCGAATGGCAACTCGGCACCGTGCAGCTTGATTACAACTTACCGGAGCGCTTTAATCTGGAATATATCGATAAGGATAATAAACCGCATCGACCGGTGATGATCCATCGCGCTCCGTTCGGTTCGATGGAGCGTTTTGTAGGCATCCTCATCGAGCATTTCGCCGGGGCGTTCCCGTTGTGGTTGGCCCCTGAGCAGGCGCGCATTATTCCGGTCAGTGAGCGTTTCCGTGAATATGGCGAGCGCATTGAAAATGAATTGCGTTCCCACAGTTTCCGCGTCCGCGGCGATTATCGTCCGGAGAAGATTGGCTACAAAATCCGTGAGGCACAACTGGAGAAGATCCCCTACATGCTGATCGTCGGCGAAAAAGAGCAAAGCGCCGGCACCGTATCGGTGCGCGACCGCATAGATGGCGACCTCGGCGCTATGAGTATCGCCGAGTTGATAAAACGACTCCACGACGAGGTGAGAGAACGGCGCATCCGTCAGGTTAGCACCGCCAGTGCCGGCCTGTCCGATCGCAGTGTTCAGTTCGCGGATTGAGGATAGCCGTCTTGCGGAACAGCGCCCAAGGCTTCTTGGTCCGGAGGAATGGTAGCCCCATTGGAAATCGGCTTTCTAGCGGACGCCGATCAGTTTCTCGAACTCGTCTTCCGTCAGCACCTTAATGCCGAGTTGGCGCGCTTTGTCGAGCTTGCTGCCGGGGTCGTCGCCCGCGACGACGTAGTCGGTCTTTTTGGAGACACTGCTGGTGGCTTTGCCACCGTGCTGGGCGATCACGTCCTCGATCTGTTTGCGGCTGTAGTTTTGCAGGGTGCCAGTGACGACGACAGTTTTGCCGGCGAGCGGGCCGCTGGTGACTTTCGGCTTTACGTCCTCGGTCATTTTCACGCCAGCGGCGCAGAGATCGTGGATGATTTTTTGACCGGGCCCGTGGAGGAAGTTGTAGACGCTCTCGGCCCGCCGGGGACCGAAACCCTTGACGGCGGCAAGCTGTTCTTTCGAGGCAGCCATGAGTGCATCGATACTGGGAAACTCCTGAACCAGGAGCGGCGCCATCCCTTCGCCGACACCGTAGATGCTCAGGCCGGCCAGCAAGCGGGCCAGGCCGCGGTTTTTGCTGGCCTCGATGGCATCTAGCAGGTTCTGCGCCGACAATTCACCCATGCGCTCCAGGCCGATCAGCTGCTCTTTTTTGAGATAATACAGATCGGCTACTGTTTTCACCAGGCCGCTTGTGACCAGCTGCTCGGCCAGTTTCTCGCCGATGCCTTCGATATCCATGCGTTCGCGCTTGGCAAACGATTCGATGCGGCCTTGCAACTGGGCAGGACAGGTCGCCGTGGCCGTGCAGCGCGGCGACGGCGCACCGTTCTCGCGCACCGCCGGCGCACCACAAACCGGACATTTCGTCGGGAAATGGAAGACTTTCTCCTTGCCCTCGCGGGCATCGTGCAGTGCCTTTTCGACATAGGGAATGATCTCGCCGCGCTTGACGACGATGACGCTGTCGCCGACGCGAATGTCTTTCAACTCGATCTGGGCGGCATTGTGCAGAGTGGCCCGCGAGACTGTAGTGCCGCACAGTTGCACCGGCGGGTCAAAGAGGGCCACCGGCGTCAAAGTGCCGTCTTTGCCGACATCAACCTGGATTTCGCGGATCTTCGTAATTGCTTGTTCGGCCTCGAACTTGTAGGCCACGGCCCAGCGCGGCTCCTTGTTGGTCGCGCCGAGCCGCCGCTGCTGCTCGAAATCGTTGACCTTGATGACCAGGCCGTCTGTCTCATAAGGCAAATCAAAACGTTTTTCCGCCCAGCTCTCGCAGTAGGCGATGACCTCGTCCATCGTATCGAACGAGCGGATTTCCGGATTCACCGGAAAGCCGTATTGCCGCAGCAATGCGAGCGCCTCCAGGTGCGACTGGATGGCGATGCCTTCGACGTAGCCGACAGAATACGCGAACAGCCGCAAACGGCGCTTGGCCGTGATGCGCGAATCGAGCTGCTTGAGTGAGCCGGCCGTCAGATTGCGCGGATTGGCGTAGCGTTGCTCGCCGCGAGCGGCAACTTCTTCGTTGAGACGGGCGAAATCGGCTTTGGACATATACACTTCGCCGCGCGCCTCGAAGTGTGCCGGCGGATTAGCGGTGCGCAGCCGCAGCGGCACACCGCGCACGGTCTTGAGATTTTCGGTGATGTCGTCGCCGGCCTTGCCGCTGCCGCGCGTCGCCCCCAAGGTCAGCAGGCCGTCTGTGTATATTAACGATACAGCTACTCCGTCTATCTTTAATTCGACCACGTAGGTGATAGGCTGTTTGCCCAGCGCCTTGCGGACGCGGGTATCGAATTCACGCAGTTCAAGGGCACTGAACGCCTTGCCGATAGACAGCATCGGCAGGCGATGATGCACGGTCTTGAAGGCAGAGATAGGCTGCCCGCCGACGCGCTGTGTGGGGCTGTCGGGTGTAATCAGCTCCGGATGCGCCGCTTCCAATTCTTCCAATTCCTTGAGAAGCAGATCGAACTCCTTGTCGGAGATTTCGGGTCTGTCTTCGACGTAATACAGATAATTGTGATGGTCGATGAGGCGCCGCAATTCAGCAGCGCGCTGACTCAAGTCCGCATGGGACTGCTCGCCATTGGCCATGAGGACACCGTGAAGGAAAGACCTGCCATTTCAAGGAACGCGAACCAGCTGTTCGTCGTTCAGTCCATCAGGCAACTCGCCATTCTCGACAACATACCTGTAGCTGAAACCGACCGACCAATCGGGAAGCCCTAGGGCGGCCGCTAATTCCGCGTGCCTATCGATTGCGAAGACATAGTCGCCGCGTAACATGCGTTCCACGTGCTCTGGTGAGGCCGCTGCGGCCAGGACGGAACAGAGAGTCCGCGCATCGCCGCCCTGCTCCGTGTCCTCTTTTTCAAACGCATCGTAGCTGCTTTCAAAGTAATCCGGCGCAGAATCGTAAGAGTCGGTCAGCTGTCCATCCACGAAGAGCCAGTAGGCGAGGATATCATCATCGTGATTGAGAACAGCAAATACGGGGGCTTGGGTTTCGCGTGAAAGAAGCTCCCCAACCGTCTGAATGGCCCTGTCATCCTGCCAGTCCGCTTCTTCATCGGAGACCACTACGTATTCCCCGAGCGCCGGCGTTACCAGTGCGGTACGCTGCCTGCGTCGCAGGATATCGGCCACCTGTTGCTGATCTGGTCGCTTCACCGAGAAATTGACGTAAAAGTTACCCATGCGAGTCCTCACTTTCACCGCTGTTTTTCTGTCTCGCTGCCTTTTCCCGCGCCACAGGTACGATTGTGTTCTTGCCGTGTTGCTTTTGCAAGGTCCGTAGGCGGTCGACAGCCATGCTGGCGATGCTGAGGACAACCACAGCGCCGACTTCGTAGAGTAGCCAGCGCCAGCCGTCTTTGCGCAAAGTGTCGCGGAACGCGGACGGCGGCGGCGGCTGGCCAGCATCTGTAGCCTTTCGCTCCAACACCGGCACGATGGCGTAAGCCAGGGCTGTGACGACGAAGAGCAAGCTGGCCAAAAGCAACAACAGATACAGCGGATTACGCGGCTCGGTGTTGGTCATGAGCGATCCTGGTGTTTCACTGACAAAATGCTGTCACGGCTTCGACGAATTCGGCTTCTTTCTCGAACATGGCCAGATGCCCGCAGTTGGGGATAATTTTCATCTCCGATTGTGGCAAATGCTGGCGATAGGCCTCGCCGTAAGCGGGCGGCACCAGCCGATCGTTGCCGCCCCACAACAGCAGCGTCGGACACTGGATACGATGCAGCCGCCGCGCCAGTTTGGGATCATAGGGCCGCTCCCACACCAGGCGGGCCAGCACCGTCATCGCCTGATAGCCTGCCACACGCCGCTCCTCATCGGGATGGTCGCCAAGGACCATTTTGGCCATATAGCCGTCGGGATCATGAAACAGGAGCGCGCGCAGGCGCGGGATGTTCGCCATGTCGCGGAACAGGTCTGGCAACGGCTGCTCCTCGACCCACAATCCCGGCGTGCCCGAGAGCCATAACTTCTTGACGCGCTCCGGCCAGCGCACGGCAAACTCTGCCGCAATCCACCCGCCCAGACTGACACCGCCCAAGATCACCTCGCCCAGTCCCAGCGCATCGAACAGTTCGACGTAGTGAAACGCCATGTCCTCGATGTTGCTGATTTCGTCGAAGCCGCCGCTCTGGCCGAAGCCGGGATGCAGCGGCGCGTAGACGGTGAAGTGCTTGCTCCAGGCGGCGTGAAACGGCAGCCAGCGCATCGATTCGCCGAGCGTGCTGTGCAGATAAACGAACGGCGGCCCCTCGCCGCCGGACAGGATCGATACGGACCGGCCGCCCACGTCGATCACTTCCGGCTCACCGCCCTTGCGGGAGAGGAACACACGGGCGCCGTAGCGGAGTTTTTTCAAGGCGTCGAACATGAGGCAGCCTCGGTTTGTTGGTCCCGAATAATAATCGCCACGTGCGTGCTCATTCTTTGTGGTTGTTGTGTAGGCGGCGGCGCAGAGCGGCAAGCTCGCGGCGCAATCGTTCGTTCTCGGCTTCTGCCTTCTGGCGGGCCGATTCCGCCGCCGCGGCCATTTCCAGAGGCGTGGGCAGCCATTGGCCCGTGGCTGGATCGTACAGCCGCAGGTCGCGGCCATGCCGTTCCAGGTGCAAGCCCAGCACTTGGCTGGGGAGCCGGCCGGCGACACCGTGAATCGGCCGATACCGGCCGCCGCGCAAGCGATACCCCTGCAAGGGCGGCTGCAAATAATCGCTCAATGGGTCGAACAAAAAGTATTCCTTAACTCGTAAAGTATCTTGATAGAGGTGGTACTTCGTTTCCAGATCCTCGCGGCGCGTGGAGGATGAGGTCAGTTCGATAACCAGGTCTGGTCCTTTGCCTTCTTGCCAAAGCAGATAGTTGGGCCGCTCGTGTCCGGCAATGCCCTTGACCACAAAGACGTCGGGCGCAACGTGGCGGCGACGGTTGCCCTCTTCGTAAAATAACAGCAAATTGCCCGAAACGTAGACGCGCCGCCGATCAGCATACCAGAGTTTCAGAGTCTGAATAAGAGCTATCATAAGATCGCGATGCCAGTCGGTCTCGGCCATGGGTTTGCCATCCGAAGTGGGATAACCGTTCTTCCAGGAAAGCGCAGTTGAGGCTGCGGCCGCCATCGTTTGTTTCTCCTGCGGGTACGATTTAGCGGACATGGGGCAACACCTCCTTCGCCAGCATGGCCATACTCTTGCGCGCCAGCTCGTGCGGCAGTGTGCCGGTTTGACAGCCGGTCAACACCACGCCGACGCCCAGCTCTTTGCGATAGTGATCGAGTTTCTGCCGCACCGTCTCCGGACTGCCGACAATGGCAAATACTCCCTTCTCGATTGCGTCCCAATCTTTCTGATCGGCGAGGAATTGACCGCGATTGCGGAGGATGGCGAGCGCTGATTTCGCCGATGTATAACCCGGCGGCGCCAGGGAAATGTTCTTGAGCAGATTGCGGATGAAATACCACAAATGCGGCTCAAACTCCTCGCGGGCCTGCCGGTCGGTCTCGGCGACGTAAATGGGAATTCCCCAGCCCATTTGTCCGGGATCGGCCTTGTAGCCCGCTTTTTCACAGGCCTCGCGGAACAGACCGAACATGCGTCGAAATATGTCGATATGAAAATAGGGTATTCCCATGTAAGCGTAGCGGCGCCCAGCGACGAACTCGACGGTCTCCAAACTACCGGCGCCGGGAATCCAGATGGGTGGATGCGGCTGCTGGATCGGACGCGGCCAGGGATTGACGTAGCGGAAGAAATAGTGCTTCGAGTTCCACAGAAACGGGCCAGGCGTCGTCCATGCCTTGACGATCAGATCCAGCGCTTCCCGAAAGCGTTCGCGGGCATAAGTGGGATTGACCTGGTAGGAGAAATATTCCGGGCCGCCGCCGATGACCATGCCGGCGACCAGGCGCCCGCCCGATAGCACGTCGAGCATGGCGAATTCCTCGGCCACGCGCAACGGCGGATTGTACAGAGGCAGGGCATTGCCGATGACCGCGATTTGACAGCGGCGTGTCCGCTGCGTCAGGGCCGCCGCCATCAAGTTCGGCGACGGCATCAAGCCGTAGGCATTTTGATGATGCTCGTTGACGCAGATACCGTCGAAGCCCAATTCGTCGGCATAGGCCAATGTGTCGAGATAATTTTGATATAAGTCGTGTCCTTTAATGGGATCGTAAAGCGAATTGGGCAGCCAAACCCAGGCAGAATCGTAGTCGTCGGCGAAATGGGCTGGCAGGTATGGCCAGGACATGAGGTGGAAGAAATAATAACGCATGAAATTTTCTCCGGGGCTTGTCCGCGCTTGCCCTGGATATTGTACGAACTAAGCGTGTGGTCAAGCATTACCCACCGGTACCGTCGGCTCGCGGCCATCCTCGATCCACACCCAACCGTATTGCGTGTTGCTCGGCGACGGGTTTTGCTGATACTCCTGGCGCAGCTGGGAGAGCTTGTCGGCCTTGATCGCTTGGCGTTTTGCTTTGACGTCGATGCCGAACAGCTTGGCCGCGTTGAGGCCGAGGATCTGGTTTTTGATGTCGTCGGTCAGTTCGGGGTAGCCATATTTCTTTTGCATTTCCTCCGGCATTTTCAGCTTGCGCAGGCGCACGATCTGGCTTTGCGGACTGCCGCCCCAGATAGAATCGGTGCCCCAGAGGACGTGGTCCACCCCGGCTACCTGGATCATCTGGCCGAGCATGTGCAGGCACGTCGTCGGAGCGTATACCGAAGTCATGTTGAACGTGCCGCCCAGTTCGAAGTAGATGTTCTTGATCTGCGGATTTCTCTTGAGAATGCGCAGCACGTCGCTGACCCAGGGGATTTCTTGCGGATCGTCGGTCTTTTTGTCCTTGATTTTCTCGCCCGTGCCGCTGCCGAACCGGCCAAAACCCCGAAAAGCGGAGTGGTAAACGATGAAATTCAGGTCCGGCCAATCCTTGGCTGCTTTCTCCAGGTCGAACGGTGTGCACCCCTTCTCGTTGAAGGCGCCCAGCGGCAGTCCCTTGTGGACGCAGAGATTTTTGATCCCTAATTGCTTCGATCGTTCCCAGAATGGATAAGCGACTTTCTCATCGTCCATGAACCAGGCTTTCTCGCCCAATTCGGCGCCGGTGTACATCTTCCAGGCATCGATTTTCAGCTCCTTGACCTGGCGCTCCATCTCCTCCAACTCTTTTTTGCCGAGATTGGGGCGGAGCAGACCGTGGGACAAGACGCGCTGCGATCCGGCGAGGTCGTTGACATACTTGCGTGTGGCCACCATCTGATCAGGCGGCAACGGGTTCTTGTCCCAATCACGGCTGGGTACGCCGCTGATGACGGCCATCGTCGTATCGCTGTCACCGAACACTTCCTTGACGTAATGCGCGCGGTTGAGCAACTCCAGCGCTTTCTCCGGCGTGGGGGCGCCGCGCAACATAGCGAGGAAACGCAACACGGCCTTGCCGTCGGCGGTCTTCTCGTACCAGTTGCGACTGACATCGACATGATGCGTTTGTACGTCGAAGATGAACTGGTCCTTGGGCCATTTTTCCTCGAAGGCTTTCTGGTCCTTGATCTCCTCGGCGTCGACCTGATAGATAGGGCCAAAGACTTGATTGAGGGCCGCGAGTGCGGCGGCCATGCCGCTGCCGGTGCGGAGGAAAGCGCGGCGGCTCAATCCCTGGCCTCGCGCCGCCTCTTCGCTCAGGACAGCCAGCCGGGCCTCAAATTCCCGTTGTTGCGGTGATTGCGACGGCGGAATGAATTCTTCATTGGAGGCGATGCGCGTCGGAACCGGCGACGGCGCTTCGGCCTGGGCATCGAGTTCACATTGACGTATCCACATGAGATTGTCTCCGGCATGAAAAGGACCACCAGCCTGCCCCGCCCGCAAAGGTACTCCTTGCGGGTGCGGCAGGCTGGTGGAGATACCCGCAGCACGAAGGAATGGTTTCATAGCACGCTCAATGATGGGCGTGCGCATCTTGATGATCGTGTGCTTCCGGTGGCGGTTCGGTGCGGATTTCCGGCGGCGTCCAGGCGAATTGGCCCTGCATCCAGCCGCTCACCAGCGCCAGCGCCGCCAGTGTGCTGAGGTAACCCAGTTGCCACCAGCCGTTAGGTACAACCAGAAAGCCAAGACAATTGCATGGACGGGCATCGATCATCGCCCAGGCCATGCTGGCCATGACCAACAGCAACCCCGCAGGCACCCAGCCGCCCGCGGCGAGCATCGGCCACGCCTTGCGCCAGTTGACGGCGAACAGCCACCACACGCACCACAACGCCCACGGCAACAACGCGAGCAATAGAGACAACAAATGATTCCCAAATTCCACGATTGTGCTCCTCATTCAGATATTCCGGCGAGCGGGACATTGACACACCTCACTCGCTGGAAATGGAATCACTTTTGTTTCGCCTTCCGCGGCCGGATCTCGGTTTCCTTGGGGTCTGGGTCCGGCACTTTTAGCTCCTGACGTAGCCGGGTCAGCTCCTCGTGCAATTCCTTTTGTACAGCGGCGTATTCGGATTGGCCGTATACACTGCGCAGCTCCTTGGGATCTTTTTCGAGATCGAAAAACTCCCAATAATGGGTATCCGGCTCGTAGAAATAGACCAACTTGTAGCGCGGCGTCACGACGCCGTAATGGCGAGGAACGTTGTGAGGGCCCGGATGCTCGTAGTAGTGATAATAGAGACTCTTGCGCCAGTCGGCGGGTGTTTGTCCTTTTAAGAGCGGCACGAGACTGCGGCCCTGCATCTCGGCAGGAACCGCAACTCCGGCCGCTTCCAGAAACGTCTCGGCGAAGTCGAGATTGCTAACCATGTCCTTGTTGACGCTGCCCGGTTTGGCCACGCCCGGCCAACGCACCACCAACGGCGTCCGCAGCGATTCCTCGAAAATCCAGCGCTTATCGAACCAGCCATGCTCGCCGAGATAAAAACCCTGATCGGACGAATAGACCACCAGCGTGTCCGGGGCCAAGCCCTCATCGTCGAGATACTTCAACACCCGGCCGACGCTTTCGTCCACCGCCTTGATACAGCCGAGATAATCATGCAGGTAGCGATTGTATTTCCAGCGCACCAGCTCTTTGCCCTTGAGATGGGCCTTATGAAACTTCTCGTTGCGCGGATTGTAGTAGGCGTCCCAGACCTTGCGCTGCTCCTCGGTCAGCTGCGGTGGCGGCGTTAGCTTGACGTCCTTGTCGTTCATGGTCTTGGCGATGGTCATATCCTGTTCGCGTTCAGCCTTGCCGCGACCGGCGTAGTCGTCGAACAAAGTGTCGGGAATGGGATATTGACGATCCTTATCGTGGCCCAGATGGCGCAGGGCTGGCTCCCATTCGCGGTGCGGGGCCTTGTGATGGAGCATGAGCAGAAACGGCTTGTCCTTGTCGCGCTGCCTAAGCCAGTCCAGCGCTAAGTCGGTGAGGATGTCCGTAACGTAGCCGTCGTGTTTGACTCTTTGGCCATTGCGGATCATGGGCGGATTGTAGTAGATGCCTTGGCCGGGCAGGATGTGCCAGTAATCGAAGCCCGTAGGGTTGGTGACCAGGTGCCATTTGCCGATGATGGCCGTCTGATAACCGGCTTTTTGCAGCAGCTTGGGAAAGGTCATCTGCGTACCGTCGAATCGGCTGTTGGTGTTGTTGTAAAAGCCGTTGGCGTGGCTGTACTTGCCGGTCAGGATGGTGGCGCGGCTGGGGCCGCAGATAGAATTGGGCACCAGACAGCGATCGAAGCGCATGCCCTCGCGCGCTATGCGATCGATGTTGGGCGTGTCCAGGAGCTTGCGGGGGTCGCCATAGGTACTGACGGCTTGCCAGGCGTGATCGTCGGCAAAAAGGAAGACAATGTTGGGCCGCTTGCCGACCGGTGCGGCGTTGGCTCCACCGGCTGCGGGAGCCGGCAGCACCCATACTTCCAGGAATATGAAGATGCATAATATCCTAAATATTAGTTTCATGCGCTGAACTCCACATTGTTACCGAGACGGCAGGAGACGGTCCTGAAGGAGTTTGTAATATCCTCGCGCCGCCGAATCAAGCGTCTCCTTCGTTTTCATCCATCAACAAGACTGCCGCTATGGCGTGAGCGTCGCCGGTAAGCGGTGGGCCAGACGCCGTACTGACGATAAAAAGCGTTACTGAAATAGATCTCTTTATTGTGAAAGCCGCAGCGTTGGGCCACTTCTTTGATGGGCAGGTCGGAATCGGTCAGCAACTCGCTGGCACGAGTCATTTGCACGCGCAGCAACTCCGCCTTCGGTGTGCGGCCGAGAAAGGCGCGGCATTTTCTCTCCAAGGCCCTCTGCGAGATGGCCACCTCGCGGAGCACATCGTCCACACGGATGCCGTCGCAGGCATGATCGCGGATGAAGCGCAGGGCCGCCGCCAGGTCAGCATCGTCGGTGGCCAGCACGTCCGTGGAACGGCGCGGCACCACGCCACGGGGCGGGATGATCTGCGGCGACCGCAATGGCGCACCGCCGCGCATTCGTCGATCGAGGTAGGCCGCCGCTACATAACCGATCTGCTCGGCGTTCAGGTCGATGCTGCTCAAAGGCGGCAGGCACATCCCACATAACAACACGTCGTTGCTGACACCGAGCACCGCCACCTCTTCCGGCACCGTCAGGCCGGCGCGGCGGCAAGCGTTCAACACCTGGTAACCACGATCGTCAAAATAGGCCAGCACTCCTACGGGCTTGGGTAGCTCCGTTAGCCAGGCGGCGATCTCCTCTACCTCCTGCTTCCAATCGGTCCCGGCCTGATGGCGAGCTGGCCAGGCGAACAGAGAACACGAACAGCCGGCTGCCTTGACCTGACCAGCGAAGGCTTCACCGCGTTGATCCATGAGGGGCCAATCGCCCCTGGGCAGGCCACAAAAGCCAAAATGCCGAATGCCGCGCTCCCAGAAATGTTCCAGAGCCAGGCGGGCCACTGCAGTGTTGTCCGTGTCTACCTGAGGCAGTCCGTAAGGCGTCAGACTGCCATTCAAATCCACCACCGGCACCCTTTTGGCCAAAAGGGCTGGAGTCACTTGCCAGGAAGGGAAACTTACCAGGATGCCATCGCCTTTCCAGTCGCGCATCCACAAGGGGAATGGCTCCAAGCCGCGGAGCTCGAAATAGAGCACCCAGTTCCCTTGTTCGCGGCTGTAGCGCGCAATGCCCTCTAGCAGTCCTCGCCCATAACCCAGAGACGACTCGATAAGGACTGCCACATGACGGACAGAACGCGTGCGTTTTATCGGCATGGTCTCTCGTCACCGAACTGCGGCCGCAAAAACGGCATCCTTAACCGCTCCCTTACGCGCCGCGGCTCGGTTTGCCTTCTACGTTATCTTCTCGGGAATTGTCGAAAAATCAAGAAAGTTTTGCGAAAAATTGCATTTCACCATCGCAATAGCGAGTTAAGATAGCAAGCAACTCTCCAGAACTGCGCTGTCTCAAACAGTGCAGTAATTGTTTTTGGATGTACATCGAAGAGGAGGTCTGGCAAATGCGCGGACGTTGTTCGCGGTGGTCGCCGACCGCGCGGATCGGCGCCGCCCTCTGTTGTTGCGGGCTATTACTGGCGGCGGGCTGCAAGGGTCCATCGCGAGGCAAGCAGGTTCGGGTGCAAGGGAAAGTCACCCTGGATGGCAAGCCGCTCACTGGCGGAGGAGTGATCTTTCATCCGATCCCTGACAAGGACACGCCGGTGACGCCCATCGGTCTCCTGCCTTCCATGGGGCCGCTTCAGGACGATGGCTCTTACACGCTCCGCACGGAAGGCAGGGCCGGGGTGCCGTTGGGCAGATACCGAGTCCAATTGGACAAAGGAGCCAAAGCGGACAAAAAGCAGTGGTCCCAGCTGGCCACGATATACACGACGCTCCAAAGTCCCCTAGTTATTGAAGTTACAGAAGACAAGCCCGAAGGCAGCTACGATCTGAAGCTGTCGTCCCGGGAGCGGCCCAGTGCTAACCAGCGCGTTGCCGGCGCGAGGCCGCCTACCCTGCAGCGCGGGAAATAGGATCAGGACGTGCTACTTTCTTTACTTGATGTGTGAACTCACTGTATTTTTTCCCTTTCTTTGGGAGGTACAATCATGTTCGGTCGCGGAAGACGCCGGATTGGTTTCACGCTTATCGAGCTGCTGGTGGTAATCGCCATCATCGGCATTCTTATCGGTCTGCTGTTGCCGGCCGTGCAGAAAGTGCGCGAGGCTGCTGCCCGCATCCAGTGCGAGAACCAGGTCAAGCAGATCGGTCTTGCCGTCCACAATTTCGCCGGTACTTACGGCACGGTGCCGCCCGCGTGGTGGTGGCCTCAGTCCGTGACAGGGAGGGGACCGTCTGGTAATCCGGTGAATCAACTGGGCATATATTGTGCGGCCAATAGTGTAACCGGGACGATCGGCACCGCTCACTACTACCTGTTTCCCTTCTTGGAACAAAACAACCTGTACGTTCAGTCAAAGGGGAACTGCCAGAATATCCTCACGACACCCCTGAAGAACCTCGTTTGTCCGTCGGATCCGACTTCGTGGCCGACGGGACCGTACCTGAATGGCCACGGCTATGGTACGACCAGTTATTTTGGCAACGTGGCGGTGTTCAACCCGCTTAAAGTGCCCAGTCTCCAAAACTCCATGCCCAAAGGAACCTCCAACACAGTTTGCTGGGCTGAGCATTACATCAACTGTGCCGGCGATAAGGCCTTGTGGGGGTCCGGCAATGGCCCGGCATGGGGTTATCTCACAGCCTACACCAATGGCGGCTATGATGAGAACCCGTTCATGGGCTGTTGGTATTTGTGGTGGGCAGAAACCAACTACACCTTCACTACCAACTGCAATGGCTATTGCTATATGAATATCCAGTTCCAGGTAGCGCCCACGCAGTCGCAATGCATCGATCAAGCAATGCAGACGCCCCACATCGGCGGTATGGTATGTGGCATTGGCGACGGCAGCGTCCGTATCGTTTCGTCGGCTATTTCGGATGCGAGCAATGGGAATTTTACCTGGTACTATCTCTGCGAGCCGGACTACCCAGGAGTCTTGGGAGATTGGTAGTTGTCCCAACCTGGCGGACGGTCTGTTTTGCTGCCGGAGTTACTTCTATCATGACACGACTTCTCTGCTTCTTCGGGACGCCGCTGAAAAGACTTCTTCACGCGCGCATCCCTCTGCCCACGGTTGGCCAGCTGACAGCTGGCCTGTCCCTCCTGGGTATCCTGGGTCTCGCTTACCTGTACGGCGCGGCTGTCATGTTCTTTCAACTGCCGTCGTGCGTTTTTTTGGATCGGGCCTTTGGAGGCGCCAAGGCCTGGTACGAGCGCGGCCGTTCCACGCTTCCTCCTCTCCCTTTGGATGAGGCCGCAGTTGTCCGGATGAAAGAAGGGATTCGCGTGGATCAGGCGGAGAAAACTGCGGACGGCTTCACGCTGTATACTCTGACCGACACCGCGCAGGCCACACTCATTAACATGCGCGGGACCGTGGTCCATCGTTGGGAGCTGCCTTTCCGCCGGGTCTGGCCTCATCTGCCGCATGTCCAACACCCTCTGCCTGACGAGCAGGTTCACTGGTTCCATTGCTACCTGTATGACAACGGCGATCTGCTTGCCATTTATCATGCCGACGGTGATACACCCTACGGCTACGGACTCGTTAAGCTGGACAAGGACTCCCGGCTGCTATGGGCTTATGCCAATAATGTCCACCATGATGTCGATGTAGACGAGGACGGCGTCATCTATACCCTGACGCAACAAATTGTCACCGAGCCGCCGCCCGGCCTGGAATGTCTCGGCGCTCCCTACCTGACGGACTCTCTTGTCGTCCTCTCGCCGGAGGGAAGGGAACTGCAAACTATTCCCCTCGTCGAAGCTTTTGCCCAATCACCCTATGCTCTGATTCTCACTTCAGGCCGAAGGACCGTGTCGCCTATCGGTTACGGCCCGATGGTCCTGCCGGCCGCGAATGCTTCGATGCCGTCGGCGCTGACCCTGACAAACACGGACCCGAAGAACGATCTGCTCCATACCAACAGCGTCAAAGTCTTGAAGGTGACGCAGGCGACGGCGTTCCCTCTGTTCCGAGCAGGGCAAGTGCTTCTGTCCCTGCGCAACCTCAGCACGATCGCGGTCCTGGACCGGCAGACGCGCTCGATTGCCTGGGCGGCCCAGGGGGTTTGGCAGGCCCAGCACGACGCCGAATTTTTGAACAATGGAGACCTCTTATTGTATGATAATTTGGGTGCGCGGCAGCAGACACGCATCCTGGAGTATGATCCGCGGACGCAGGCCATCCCCTGGACATATAGCAACGAAGATTCCACTCCCTTCTGTGCGGCCTTCCGGGGCATGAAACAACGCTTGCCCAACGGCAATACCTTGATCGTTGATCCGGCCGCTCGCCGGCTGTTTGAGGTGACGCCGGACAAGGAGTTGGTCTGGGAGTATTTCTGTCCATTGCCTCCGGTGCCCCCCGGCCAGCGTCCGCGCAGCCACGCCGTCAACAGTGCGCGGCGCTATCGTGCGGATAGGCTGACTTTCCTCAACGAGAGGGCACGTGCTCGGCCGTGATCTTGTCTGGCTGGTGCCAACACATCATCGCTTACGCTTCCAGTTCGTTGGCACCAACCGGCTCACGTCGGCCATTCTGCCTTCAGCCCCTTGTCCTTCGCCTCTTTCTGGGTTGGGGGACCAACTGGCGGCGGACTTCTTCGGCAAAGGCGTTGATGGCCGCGTGCGGGTGAATGCCGCAGCGCCGGATCAGATAGACGGAGATAGGGCCGAAGCAGGGCATGGGACGCTCATGCAACCGCGGGTCTGGTTCGCGCGGCCACAATCCCGGCAGCAGAGCGATACCCAGTCCCCTCTCGACGTAGGGACGGATGATGGCGGCGTGATGCGCCTCGACCCAGCGCGGTTCGGTCTGATACAGGCCCAGTTGAACCACGGCATTATGGACATGCGTGTTACACAAGGCGGTCACGGCGTTGACCAGCGGATAAGGTTTGAGGTCTTCTGGCCGCACGCGCCGCTGCCGCGCCAAGGGATGGTCCAGCGGCGTCAGCAAAATCATCTCCAATTCGAACCAGGGATCGAAGCACAGGTGCGGAAATTGGCTGCGGTTCTCGATGTAGGTGGTGAAACCCAGAGAAGCCTCACCACTTTCGACCAGCGCCGCCACTTCGTGGCTGTAGGTCTGACGGAGCGTGAAACGGGCGCGCGGCCAGGCAGCCACAAAGGCGGTGACGCAAGACGGCAGACACTCGGCCAACAGGCTGATCGGACCAGCCACCGTGAGATGAATGTTGGCTTGTCCCAACTCCTCGGCGAAACGAGTCCGCAGTCCTGGCAAATCGAGATGGGCCACCGCCGGCTCCAGCAAGCGGCGGAGCACCTCGCCCGCTTCGGTCAGGCGACAGCCGCGCGGGTGCGGCTCGATCAGTTTGCGGCCGAACGCCTGCTCCAGGGCATGGACCTGTTTCCATACCGTCGGCTGGGCCAATTCCAGCGCCGCCGCGGCGGCGCTCAGACTGCCCTGCCGCGCCGTGGCGCAGAAACTCCGCAGCTGCCCCAACGTGACGTCTTTATAAACGACCGGCTTCATGACAAGGCTCTCGGGCTATCAGGGTATAGCCAAAAGCTAGTACTCATCAAGAGACTTTTAATATCAGTTTATTGTAGACAGGTCTTTTTCACCAAGAGTAAATTGAAATATCCTTTGGCTATACATAGGGGAGGATGCAGAAAATGCACTCGCCTTGTTCTCGATTATCCCGGTTGGTGCGCGCCAGCACGGTTGCCTG
>Ga0070737_10001188_pt1 | contig 39577 bp, 31 predicted proteins | sample Coa_R1_10_FD_66438 | JGI IMG/M metagenome (GOLD analysis project Ga0070737, IMG submission 66438) | Surface soil microbial communities from Centralia Pennsylvania, which are recovering from an underground coalmine fire - Coalmine... | ecosystem: Environmental > Terrestrial > Soil > Unclassified... | reverse complement strand
TGCTGTACCCGCACAAGCCCGGCATGGCCCGCTCGCTCAACGACTGGGCGGCCGGGTTCGCGGCCCGCACGCCGGGCTGCCTGCACACCGCGACGTTCTTCGCCGAGCCGGGCGCGGCCGGCGACGTGCGGCGCGCGATCGAACAGGGCGCCCGGGTGTTCAAGTGCCATCTGCAGGTGGGGGACTTCGACCCCAACGACCCGCTGCTGGACGGCGTCTGGGGTCAGCTGGCGCAGGCCGGCATCCCGGTCGTGACGCACTGCGGCTCCGGGCCGGTGCCGGGCAGGTACACGGGGCCGGAACCGATCGCGGCACTGCTGTCCAGGCACCCGGCGCTGCGGCTGGTCGTCGCGCACCTGGGCATGCCGGAGTACGCGCCGTTCTTGGACCTCGCCGGGCGGTATGAGCGGGTCATGCTGGACACCACGATGGCGTTCACCGCGTTCGTCGAGGCCACCGACCCCTTCCCGCGGGAAGAACTGCCCCGCCTGCGGGACCTCGGCGACCGCGTGCTGCTCGGCACCGACTTCCCCAACATCCCCTACTCCTACGCGGACGCCCTGGAGGCCCTCGAGCGGGCCGGCCTGGGCGCGGACTGGCTCCGCGCCGTCTGCCACGACAACGCCGCGAAGCTGTTCGGCCTTTAACGGGCCGGCCGGCGCGGGGGCTGTTACCAGGGCGCGACGTAGCGTAGCCTGCAGGGTGGGGGAGAAGACCGATTCGGGGGTCTGAGCATGGTTGCTGCCGGCCTGCCCAGGCAGCGCGCCGACCGCGAGGAACGGCGTGACTGGTGGACGTCCGCCGCCTGCAAGGAGGCGGACCCGGAAATGTTCTTCCCGGTGTCCGCCGTGGGTCTCAGCGGCGCGGACATCGCCCGCGCCAAGGCGGTATGCGCCTCGTGCCGGGTACGGCTGCCCTGCCTGCGGTTCGCGGTGGCGACCCGCCAGGTGCACGGGGTGTGGGGCGGTATGACAGCCGAAGAGCGGCGCGGGCTTTAGCCCCGTTTCCCGGCGGCCGCCCGCGGCGGCCGCCCGTCAGGCCCGGGGGGAAGCGGCGGCGGCACGGGGGAGCCGCTGCCGGCGGGCAACCCGGCGGCGGCGGCACGGGGGGAGCCGCTGCCGCCGGGAGCCGCCGTCCGGAGGGCCCGCCCGGAGAGCCCGCCCGGAGAGCGCGGCGTCCCGTCCGTGATCTGACCCGCTCATGACCGGAACGGAACCCTCCGCCTGCCCCCTGTCCCGGGTTTCCCCGGTGCCGGCGGTGCCGCCGTGCCGCAGCCCCGCCGCCGTGCCGCAGCCCCGCCGGCGGCCCGGGGGCCGCCGCGGCCGGGCAAGGCGGGTAAATCGCGGTAAAACGGACGGCCGCGGTCCACTGCGCGGCAACCTTCCGTTCAAAGTGCTCCGCCACGATGGGCACTTGTCCAGCCAAGCTGACAGGGGCCGCCCCCGCCAGGGGGCGGCGTGGGAGGGAATTGTGCGCGCAACCAGGGCGCTCGCGGCCGCCGGTGCCGCGGCCGCGACGATCGCGCTCGCCGCCGGCTGCGGCTCGGGCGGTTCGGGCACCACCTCGGCTTCCGGGGGGGCGAACGCCGCCGCCAGCTCGACGGACTGGGCCACGGCCACCTCCGCCGCCGCCGGCGGCGGCATGAACGCGCTGATCGCCGCGGCCAGGAAAGAGGGCCACCTCAACGTGATCACGCTGCCCGCCGACTGGGCGAACTACGGCACGATCATGAAGGACTTCACCGCCAAGTACGGGATCCAGATCACCGACGAGAACCCGGACGGCACCAGCCAGGACGAGCTGAACGCCATCAGCCAGACCAAGGGCCAGAGCCGCGCGCCCGACGTCGTGGACGTGGGCACCGCCTTCGCCGCGAAGGGCCAGCAGGAGGGCCTCTGGGCGCCGTACAAGGTCGCGACCTGGAACGACATCCCCGCCAGCTCCAAGGACCCGGACGGCCTTTACTACGCCGACTACGGCGGCTACGTGGCCATCGGGTACGACAGCTCCCGGGTGAAGACGCCGCCGACCTCGTTCAAGAGCCTGCTCAGCCCGCAGTACAAGAACATGGTCGCGCTGAACGGCAGCCCGACCCAGGCCGGCGCCGCGTTCGCCGGCGTGTACGCCGCGGCCCTCGCCAACGGCGGCTCGTTCGCCAACATCGCCCCCGGCATCGCCTACTTCAGGCAGCTCAAGCAGGCCGGCAACTTCGTCCCGGTCACCGGCAGCGCCTCGACGATGGAAAGCGGGCAGACCCCGATCCTGATCTGGTGGGACTACCTGCTGGCATCCGAGGTCGGCGCCACGTACAAGAACCTCAAGATCGTCATCCCGTCGGACGCGCACTACGCGGCCTACTACGACCAGGCCGTCAGCAAGTACGCGCCCCACCCCGCCGCCGCCCGGCTGTGGGAGGAGTTCCTGTACTCCGCCGAGGGCCAGAACCTGTTCCTCGAAGGCGGCACCCGGCCGATCGAGCTGCCGACCCTGGTCGCGGACGGCACCGTGGACAAGAAGGCCTACGCCGCGCTGCCCCCGGCGCCGCCCGGCGGGATCACCTTCCCGAGCATCGCGCAGCAGGACGCGGCGGAGACCGTCGTCGCCCAGCAGTGGCCGAGCGTCTCGGGCTGACCGGTGCCCGAGCCAACCCGGTACCGGGCGGCCGCCAGGGCGGCCGCCCGGTACGCCGGCATCGTGCCGTTCGCCGCCTACGTGGTGCTCGGCCTGGTCATCCCGCTGATCGCGGTCGCGGTCGGCGCGTTCCAGGACCCGGACACCGGCGCCTGGACCGCGCGCAACATCGACATCGCCACGCACGGCGTCTACCTGGCCGGCTTCCGCGAGTCCCTCATCGTGTCCGTGCTCGCCTCGGTGCTCCCCGGCGTCTTCGGGCTGCTGATCGCCTACGCGGTCTTCACCGCCAGGCGCGCGGCGGCGCTGCGCCAGGTCGTGATCACCGCGTCCGGCGTGTTCGCCAACTTCGGCGGGGTGCCGCTCGCGTTCTTGTTCATCACCACGCTCGGGTCGAGCGGCCTGGAGACCGGGTGGCTGAAGGACGCCGGGTGGGACATCTACGCCGGCGGGTTCAGCCTCTACAGCCTTACCGGCATCGTCATCGTGTACATGTACTTCCAGATCCCGCTCATGGTGCTGGTCATCCTGCCGGCCCTGGAGGGGCTTCGCCCGGCGTGGCGGGAGGCGGCCGAGAACCTCGGCGCGCGCCCGGCGCAGTACTGGCGGCACGTCGGCGGCCCGGTGCTCATGCCGGCCGTGCTCGGCAGCGTGCTGCTGCTGTTCGGGTTCGCGCTGTCCGCCTACGCGACCGCCCAGGCGCTGACCAGCGGCACCATTCCGCTCACCTCGATCCAGATCGGCTCGTTCCTGTCCGGCAACGTGCTGGCCGGGCAGGGGAACGTGGGCAAGGCGCTCGGCCTCGGCATGGTCGCGATCATCGCGGTGGTCATGGTGGGCTACACCCTGCTCCAGCGGAGGGCCGCGCGATGGCTGCGCTGACCGGGCCCGCCCCGGCGCCGCCCGCCCCGCCGGCGGCGCCCCGGCGCCGCCGCTCGCTGCCCGTCTGGCGGTGGGCGATCCTGCTCCTCGCCGCGGCGTACTTCCTGCTGCCGCTGTGGGGCGCGCTCCGGTTCAGCGGCATCTCCGCGTTCGGCGGCGTGATCAGCCAGGCCGGCTTCGGCGCCTCGCTGTGGCTGTCGGCGCGGCTGGCGGTCGCGACCACGGCGATCACCCTGGCCCTCATGGTGCCGACCGCGGTCTACGTGCACCTGCGGCTGCCGGGGCTGCGGCGGGTGCTCGACGGCGTGACGATCCTGCCGGTCGTCGTCCCGCCGGTCGTGCTGATCACCGGCGTGCTCCAGGTGGCGCCCGCCGCGCTCAAGGAGAGCCCGTATCTGCTGGCCCTGGAGTACGTGATCCTCGCGATGCCGTTCGCGTACCGGTCGGTCGACGCCGGCCTGCGGGCCCTGGACCTGAAGACGATGACCGAGGCGGCGGCCTCGCTCGGCGCCGGCTGGGTCACCGCGCTGTGGCGGGTCATCCTCCCGAACCTGACCACGGCCCTGCTGTCGGCGACCGTGCTGACGGTGGCGCTGGTGCTCGGCGAGTACACCATGGCCACGCTCGACCTGTACCAGACGTTCCCCGTGTGGATCGTCGTCAACGACCAGGTGAGCGCGCAGGGCTCGGTCGCCGCCTCGCTGCTGGCCCTGTTCGTGACCTGGCTGGTCCTGATGCTGATCACGATCGCCGGCACCGCCCGGTCCCGCCGCCGCGGCGGCGGCGGGGTCAGCCTGTTCTCCGTCCCCGCGGGAAACCAGACGATTGGCGGGAGCTGATGGCACCGAACGCCGCTAACCAGACCGCGGCCGCCCTCCCGGCGGTCACCGCCGCGGCCGCCGGCGCCCGCGAGGGCACCAGCGTGTCGCTGCGGAACCTGACCCGCGTCTTCGGCGCGGCCAGGGCCCTGGACGGGATGTCCCTGGAGATCGCCCCCGGCGAGCTCGTCGCCCTGCTCGGCCCGTCAGGCTGCGGCAAGACGACCGCGCTGCGGATCGTCGCCGGGTTCGAGCACGCCGACTCCGGCGAGGTGCTCGTCGACGGCCGGGACCTGTCCGGCGTCCCCGCCGCCAGGCGGGACATGGGCATGGTCTTCCAGTCATACTCCCTGTTCCCGAACATGAACGCCCTGGACAACGTCGGCTTCGGGCTGCGGATGCGCAAGGCCGGCGCCGCCCGGCGGCGGCAGCGGGCCGCCGAGCTGCTGGAGATGGTCGGCCTGTCCGCGCAGGCGAGGCAGTACCCGCACCAGCTGTCCGGCGGCCAGCAGCAGCGGGTCGCGCTGGCCCGGGCGCTGGCGATCGAGCCCCGGGTGCTGCTGCTCGACGAGCCGCTGTCCGCGCTCGACGCCAGGGTGCGGCTCCAGCTGCGCGAGCAGATCCGCGCCCTGCAGCAGCGGCTCGGCATCACCACGATCTTCGTCACGCACGACCAGGAAGAGGCGCTGTCCATGGCCGACCGGGTCGGCGTGATGCGCTCCGGGAGGCTGGAGCAGGTCGCCGCGCCGTCCGAGCTGTACTCCCGGCCGGCCACCGCGTTCGTCGCCGAGTTCGTCGGGACGATGAACCGGATCCCCGCCGAGCGGGGCGCCGGCGGCACGGTCACCGTCCTCGGCGCCACCGTCCCGGCGCAGGACGGCGCGCCCGCCTCCGGCCCGGTCGACGTGCTCGTCCGGCCGGAGGGCCTCACCGTCACGGTCGCCGCGGACGGCAACGGCATCGTCAGCGGCCGCACGTTCCTCGGCGCGGTCACCCGGGTGACGGTGCTGCTGTCCGGCGACACGGAGGTCAAGGCGGACGTGCCGGGCGCCGCCGCCGCGGCGATGACGCCGGGCACCGCGGTGCGGGTCGCGCTGCCCGCCGCGCCGGTGCTGGTCGCGGCCCGGCAGCGGTGACGCAGCGCAGGCGCCTGCCGGGGGCGGGGACCGCGCGGCGCCGGGGTCAGGCCACGCCGTCGTAGCGCCACCAGGCGCCGGGCTGCCAGTCCAGGCCCGCCCAGGCCTCGCGGACGGCGCGGAAGGGGTCGCCGGCCAGGTACGGGCCCGCCGGGTCGAAGATCATCGCCTGCCGGGCGCCGGCGGTGTACCGCGGCCAGCCCGGGTCGCCGGACGCGGCGAACGAGCCCCAGGCGTCGTGCAGCCGCCCGGACAGGCCGTCGCCGCCGTGCCAGATGCCCGCGCCGTCGCCGCCGTGCGCCGCGCGGGCCAGCGCCGCGAACTCGCTGAACTGCGCATACTCCGGCGAGCCCGGGCCGGGCAGGCCCGTGTAGGGCCCGTCGTAGCGGGACCGCCAGACCGGGGCGTGCGCGCTCTGCGCGTCGGCCAGGCGCCCGGTCCGGACGACGTACCGCTCGTCGGTCATGACGGCGACGCGCAGCGCGGTCTCGCCGGAACCCGGGCTGGCGGCGGCGTAGGCGGCCAGCAGCGCGCCGGCGGCCCGGGCGCCGAAGTACTCCGCGAGCACGCGGTCCGCCTGCTCCGCCGCGTCGGGCGCCATGAGCTGGTACAGGGCGCACTCGCGGGCGCAGGTCTGCGCGAGCAGCGGGATGCCGGCCGCCGCGCCCGCCGCGATCGCGGTCAGCGGGCGGGCGGTGAGCGCCGCCCCGTCGACGGACGGCCGCCAGATCCAGGTCGAACGCGGCGGCGTGGCGATCGCCATCTGCGCCCGCAGGATGTCCCGCGCGGGGACCGCGCGGATCTTGTCCGGCGTGGTGCCGAGCTCGCGGAAGAACCGGGCGGCCAGGGCCCGCGCCTGCGGACGGCTCTTCACGTGGTCGCCGCCGCTGGACTCGGCGGCCCGCCGGATCATGCCCCTCGTCAGCGGCGAGGCCAGCAGGTTCGTCACCGCCTTGCCGCCCGCCGACAGGCCGTAGACGGTGATCTGCCCCGGGTCGCCGCCGAAGCCCGCGATGCTGCGGTGCGTCCAGCGCAGCGCCGCGATCTGGTCGTGCAGGCCGAGCGCCCCGGCCGGCTCCTCGCCCTCGACGTCGAGGAAGCCGAGCGCGCCGAGCCGGTAGTTGAACGTCACGACCACCAGGCCGTGGCTCGCCGCGAACGCGGCGCCGTCGCCCGCCTGGTCGGTGCCGCTGCCGGTCTCGTAGCCCCCGCCGTGCACCCAGAACAGGACCGGGCGGCCCTGCGCGCCGGCCGGCGCGGTCACGTTCAGGTACAGGCAGTCCTCCTCGGACGGCGGCCCCGGGTCGGGGAACTGCCCCGGCGGCTGCAGGGACCTGCTGCCGCAGGCGGCGGCGTCCCTGATGCCCCGCCATGGCTGCGGCGGCTCCGGCGGGCGCAGGCGCAGCTCGCCGAGCGGCGGCCGCGCGTACGGGATGCCGCGCCAGGCCAGGACGCCGTCGGCGATCTCCGTGCCGCGCAGCCGCCCCCAGGGCGTTTCCGCGATGGTCACGGCTGCTGCCCCGCCTGTTCACCAGCGGCTGGTACGGTCACCTCGTGATCATCGCACCGGCGGCGGCGATCGGGGAACTGCTGCGCTCGGAGGGAGCCCGCGACTACCTGGGGGAGCCGGTCACGCTCGCGGTCCACCTGCTGCAGGCGGGGGCGCTCGCCGAGGCGGCCGGCGCGCCGCCGGCCCTGGTCGCGGCCGCCCTGCTGCACGACGTCGGCCACCTGCGCGGCGCCGGCCCGCCGGCCGCCGGGGCCAGCGGCAGGGACCTGATGGCGGGCAATGACAACCGGCACGGCCGCCGGGGCGCCGCGTGGCTGGCCCGGTGGTTCCCGCCCGCGGTCACCGAACCGGTGCGGCTGCACGTCGCGGCGAAGCGGTACCTGTGCGCGGTCGAGCCGTCCTATTCCGCGCTGCTGTCCGAGGCGTCGGCGTACACGCTGTCGGTGCAGGGCGGCCCGATGACCGAGGCCGAGGCCCGCGAGTTCGCGGCGCTGCCCTACGCGGCGGACGCCGTCGCGGTGCGCCGCTGGGATGACCAGGCCAAGGACCCGGCCGCGGCCGTGCCCGGGTTCGATCACTTCCGCGCGCTGCTGGACGAGCTTGCCGCCGGGGAGCGGTAGGCACTGAACCGCCCCGCCCGCCGCGACGTTATCCGCAGCGGAGACAGGACATCGCGCGGACCCGCCCGGGGCGGCATGGCCGCGGCGCTTCCCGCGGGTTTGCCGGCCCCGGCGGACGGCGGTAGCACAGGCAATTCCAGGCCGGCCGGGACGGCACGTCCCCTGCGGACAGCGCGAGAGCTTCGAGGGCCCGGGCCGCCGGGCCCGCCTGGAGGTGCGGTGAGCGAGAGTTTCCCGGCGTACCCGGCGGGGTTCCGCCCGGGCTCGCTGGTGGCGGGGTACCGGCTGGAGGCGCTGGCCGGGACGGGCGGGATGGCGGTGGTGTTCCGGGCGCGCGATGTCCGGCTGGACCGGCTGGTGGCGCTGAAGATCCTGGGCCCGGCGCGGGCGGCGGACCCGGCGTTCCGGCGGCGGTTCCTCGCCGAGTCACGGGCGGCGGCGAAGGTGGACGACCCGCACATCATCCCGGTGTACGAGGCCGGCGAAGCCGCCGGGGCGCTGTTCATCGCGATGCGTTTCGTCCGCGGCGGCGACCTGCGGGGGATGCTGGCGCGCGAAGGCGCGCCGGCGCCGGCGCGGGCGGCGGAGCTCATCGTCGCGGTGGCCTCGGCGCTGGACGCCGCGCACGCCGCGGGGCTGGTGCACCGGGACGTCAAGCCGGCGAACATCCTGGTGGACGCGCAGCCGGGGCGGCCCGGCCACGTGTACCTGTCGGATTTCGGGATCGCCAAGGCCGTGGTCTCGCCGGTGAGCCTGACCGGGCAGTCCTTCATAGGCACCGCGGATTACGCGGCGCCGGAGCAGATCGACGGCAAGGCCGTGGACGGGCGCACCGACCAGTACGCGCTGGCCTGCGTCGCCTACCAGCTGCTGACCGGGGCGCCGCCGTTCGCGCGGGACCAGCCGCTGGCGGTGATGGCGGCCCACCTGCACGCGCCGCCGCCCTCGGCGGCGGCGCGGCGGCCGGGCCTGCCGGGCGCCGTCGACAAGGTCCTGGCCAGGGGGATGGCCAAGGCTCCCGACCAGCGGTATGACTCCTGCGGGGACTTCGCCGCCGCGCTCGGGGCGGCGCTCGGGCTGACGCCGCACCGCCCCGGCAGGCCGGCTGCCGCGCCGACCCGCCCGCAGCCTTCCGCCGCGCCGCGACCCGGGCTCCCCCCGCGCACGGCCGCCGCGGCCGGGCCGGCTGACCCGGCCGATCCGGCGGCCACCGTGACCGCCCATCCCCCGCCGGCGCCCGCCCGGCCCGCCCGCGCCGCGGGGATTCCCGCGCCGGCGGCGCCGCGCCGCCGGCGGCCGCCGCGGCGGGCGGTCCGCCTCGGCGTCCCGGCCGCCGCCGCCGTCATCGTCATCGCCGCCGCGGTGCTGCTCCTCGCGAGGAAGGACGCGGAGGTGCTCGCGGACCGCGGGGACCAGGTGACGCTCACCGGGAGCGCGTTCGCCGGGTACCCGGGCCAGCGGGGCGCCGTGACGGTCAGCTCGATCGCGCCGGACGGCGCCGCGCAGGAGGCCGCGGGCAGCGCCGACGGCCGCCCGGCGATCTGGCGGCGGAGCGCGGGCGGCGCCTGGGCGCTCGTGTCCGCCGCGTCGCCGGCCGTTTCCCGGCAGCCGGGCACCGGGCGGCTGGCGGGCGTGGCGCACGGCCCGGCGGGCTGGGTCGCGGTCGGGGAAGCCGGCTCCGGCGCGGCCCCGCAGCCGGTCGTCGTGACCTCCGCCGACGGAGTCACCTGGCAGGCGCCCGGCAGCCTGGCCGCGTTCGCGGGCCCGCCCGGCTACGTCACCTACCTCACGGGGGCGGCGGCCGGCCCCGGCGGCTACGTGGTCGTGGGCAGGCAGGTCAGCGCCACCCGGACGATCGCCGCCATGTGGTGGTCGGCCGGCCTGCGGAACTGGGTCCAGGCCAGTAACGGGGGCCTGGACGGGCGGCTGAAGCCGAGCACGGCGCGCGCCGCCGCCGCCACCGGGGCCGGGTTCGTCGCCGCCGGCACGCGCGGCGCCGGCGGCGCCCTTTGGACATCGGCGGACGGGCGGAACTGGACCGTGCACGACCAGGCGGCGCCGGCCGGCGCCTCGGCCGCGGTGCTCCGCCTGGTCGCGGCCGCCGGCGGCCGCGTCGCCGCCGCGGGCCAGGCCGGCCCGGCGGGCGCGGGGCAGGCCGTCACCTGGAGGTCGCCGGACGGCCTCAGCTGGCAGGCGGCCGTCCCGGCCGGCGGCGGGATACGGCAGATCACCGCCCTGTCCGCCGCGGGCGGCACGGTGACCGGCGCCGCGCAGCAGGGCGCGGCACCGCGCGCCGTCACCCTCCCCGCGCCGTGACAGGGCCTGCCGCGGGGGATGTCAGGACCTGCGCCCGGTCCACCGGGGGCCGACCGACCGCCAGGCCGCCTCCCAGGCGGCCAGCCGCCGCCAGTTCAGGAACAGCTGGGCCAGCCGCAGCACGGCCAGCAGCGCGAGCCCCACGACAGCGAGCGCGACCATCGCGGCCAGCGCGGCCGCGCCGGGGGACCGGGCCGGCTCCGACGAGCCGGCGATCCGGCCGGAGGCGTCCAGCCATACGGTCACCACGGTGCCGGCCGGCGCGCCCGCCGGAGCGGGCACCTCGACGGTCGCGGCGGAGACGTCCGCGTCCTCCCACCGGGCCCTGGCCCACACCTGGCCGTCCCGCCCGGCCGCGGCCGGGCCGGCGCCGGTCATGGCCGGCTGGAGGAGCACCGCCTCGGCGGCGCGCAGGTGCGCGGCCGGCGGCGCGCTGGTCCCGGCGCCCGCCGCGGACGATGCCCAGTGGCCCGCGGCCAGGGCCGCCGCCGGCCCGGCGGCCAGGAAGACGGCGAGCAGGCCGGCCCGGATCCAGGCCTCGGCCCGGTCGCTGGCCCTGCGCAGCGGGTTGCCGTCCACGGCGAGGACTCTGGCGAGCCGTGCTTTCAGGCGCGGCCGGCCGGGTACCGCTCCCATCATGTCACCACCTCGCCGTCGGGCGGCCGGACCGGAACTGGCTGATCCCATTCTGTCCCCTGACCCGCCGGGCCCGGGCGCCGGCTGCCCGGCCCGGCGCGCGGAGTGAATGCCGATGGCCGCCGGGTCGCTGAGGAGCGCGTGACATGCGCGATGGCCCGGCGGGCGCACGCCCGGCCGGCACGCCGGTTAAAGTTAGTTGCACGAAGCAACTAACCGCGCCGGCGGCACCGGGCGCCGCCGGCCGGAAAGGAGGCGCCCTGCCTGAGCCGAGCCGCCAGCGCCGGTACCTGGTGCTGGCCATCTGCTGCCTGAGCCTGTTCATCGTCGGGATGGACGTCACGATCATCAACGTGGCCGTCCCGGCCATAGGCCGGGACTTCCGCGCGCCGGTTTCCGGGCTGCAGTGGACGATCGACGCCTACCTGCTGGTGCTGGCGAGCCTGCTGATGCTGGCCGGGTCGACGGCGGACCGGGTGGGCCGCCGCCGTGTCTTCCAGGCCGGCCTCGCGGTCTTCACGCTCGGCTCGCTGGCATGCAGCCTCGCGCCCGGGCTCGGCTGGCTCATCGGGTTCCGCGCGCTGCAGGCCGTCGGCGGGTCGATGCTCAACCCGGTCGCGATGGCGATCGTGACGAACACGTTCACCGACCCCGCCGAGCGGGCGCGGGCGATCGGGATGTGGGGCAGCGTGTTCGGCCTGTCGATGGCGCTCGGGCCGATCATCGGGGGAGCGCTCGTCGATTCCGCGGGCTGGCGCGGCGCGTTCTGGATCAACATTCCCGTCGGGGTGGCGGCGATCGCCCTGACGGCCCTGTTCGTGCCGGAGTCGCGTGCCGGGACCTACAGGCGCCCCGATCCGCTCGGGCAGATCCTGGTCATGACCACGCTGGGGACGGTCAGCTACGCGATCATCGAGGGCCCGGCCTACGGGTGGGGCTCGGCCCGGATCCTCGCGTGCCTCGCGGTGGCGGCGGCCGCGCTCGCGGCCTTCGCCGCCTGCGAGCCGCGGCGCGCTGAACCCCTGGTTGACCTGCGCTTCTTCCGCAGCCTCCCGTTCTCGGGAGCCGCGGTGACCGCGATCACCGGGCTGGGCGCGTTCGCCGGGTTCCTGTTCCTCATCACGCTGTACCTGCAGGACGTGCGCGGCTACCGGCCGCTGGAGGCCGGGCTGTTCCTGCTGCCGATGGCGGCCGCGATGGCCGTCTCGGCGCCGCTGGCCGGGCGGGTGATCGCGCGGCGCGGGACCAGGGGCCCGCTGCTCATCGCCGGCACCGGGACCGCCGCCGGCGGCGCGGGCCTGGCGTTCCTCACCGCCGCCTCGCCCGTGTGGTACGTGCTGGCGTGCTTCCTGGTGTTCGGCATCGGGCAGGGCTGGCTGAACGCCCCGGTCACGAACAACGCGGTGTCGGGGATGCCGCGGTCGCAGGCCGGCGTCGCGTCCGGCATCGCGTCGACCGGCCGCCAGGTCGGCTCCTCGCTCGGCGTGGCGATCATGGGCTCGGTGCTCGCCGCGAACCTGCACGGGCCGCTGGCGGCCGGGTTCGCCGCGGCGGCGCGGCCCGGGTGGTGGATCATCGCGGGCCTGGGCGCCGTGGTGTCCGTCCTCGCGCTCGCCACGACGGGCCGCGCCGGGAAGGCCAGCGCGGCGCGCGCGGCGGCGCTGATCGCGGGCGCCGAGGACAAGGTCACGGTCGGCGCATGAGCGGGCCCGGGGTGCTCGGGGGCGTCCGCGGCATGACGATCCCCGAGGGGCAGGCGGGCCGCCGGCGGCGGGTGGTGGTGCTGCTCATCTGCAGTTCCAGCCTCTTCATCACGTACCTGGACTCCACGATCCTCAACGTCGCGCTGCCCACCGTGCAGAAGGACCTGCACGCCAGCCTGGCCGGGCTGCAGTGGGTCGCCGACGCCTACCTGCTGGTGCTGGCGAGCCTGCTCATGCTGGCCGGGTCGACGGCGGACCGGCTGGGCCGCAGGCGGCTGTTCATCACCGGGCTGTTCGGTTTCAGCCTCGGGTCGCTGGCCTGCAGCCTCGCGCCGGACACCGGCTCGCTCATCGCGCTGCGCATGCTGCAGGCGCTCGGCGGGTCGATGCTGACGCCGGTCTCGCTGTCGATCGTGCGCAACACGTTCACCGACGCCCGCGAGCGGGCGCAGGCGATAGGCATCTGGAGCGGGATATTCGGGCTGGCCACCGCGTGCGGGCCGGTCGCCGGGGGGGTGCTGGTCAGCGAGGTCGGCTGGCGGTCGGTGTTCTGGGTGAACGTGCCGATCGGCCTGGCCATGATGGCCGCGGCCCGGCGGTACGTACCCGAGTCGCGGGCGCCGCGCCCGCGCCGGGCGGACGTGCCCGGGCAGCTGCTGATGATCGCGTTCCTCGGGTCGCTGACGTACGCGGTCATCCAGGGACCGGTCGCGGGGTGGGCGTCGCCGCCGATCCTGGCGCTGTTCGCCGCGGCGGGCGGGGCCCTGGCCGCCTTCGCGGCCGTGGAACGGCGGCGCGCCGAGCCGCTGCTCGAACTGCGGTTCTTCCGCAGCCTGCCGTTCACCGGGGCCAGCGTGATCGCGGTGCTCTCGTTCATCGTGCTCGCCGGGTTCTTGTTCGTCATCACCTTGTACCTCCAGCAGGCCCGCGGCTACTCGCCGCTGCGGGCCGGGCTGGAGCTGCTGCCCGCCACCGCGGTGATGGCCCTGGCCGCGCCCGTGGCCGGGTCGCTCGTCGGGCGGCGCGGGCCGCGGATCCCGCTGGTGGCCAGCGGCGTGCTGACCGCCCTGGGCGGCGCGCTGCTGCTCGGCCTGTCGCCCGCGACCTCCGCCGCGCGGCTGGGCATCGCGCTGGCGGTGCTCGGCGCCGGCCTCGGCCTGGTCAACCCGCCGATCACCAACACCGGCGTCACCGGCATGCCGCCGGCGCAGGCGGGGGTGGCCTCGGCGGTCATCTCCGCCACCCGCCAGATCGGCAACGTGCTCGGCGTCGCGGTGATGGGCGCCATGCTCACCGCGGGCCTGCACGCCGGCCTGGCCCGCGGCCAGGCGCGCGCGGCGGCGCTCAGCGCGGCCACCGGCGGGCCGTGGCGGCTCGCCGCGGCGTGCGGGATCCTGGTCGCGGCGGTCGGGTTCGCCACCACGTCGGCGCGGGCGCGGGCGTCCGCCGCGGCGGCAGCGGGGGAGGCGCCCCCGGCCGGGCAGGGATGATCCCGCGGACCGCCGGTCCAGCGCCGGTCCAGCGCCGGTCCGCGGAATCATCCCTAACGGGTGAGGCAGGGCCGCGTCGCGGCGGGTGACCGTGGCCGGGTAGGCGGCAGACGGCGAAGGAGAAGACCGTGGAACGCTACCCGAACATCAGTGACCACGGGATCATCGGCGACCTGCAGACGGCGGCGCTGGTGACCACCGACGGCACCGTGGACTTCTTCTGCTGCCCGCGGTTCGATTCCCCCAGCGTCTTCGCGTCGCTGCTGGACGCCGGGCGCGGCGGCTACTTCTCCATCAAGCCCGCCGCCGACGGGTACGTGTCCCGGCAGCTGTACTTCCCCGACACCGCGATGCTGATCACCCGGTTCATGACGCCGGACGGCGTGGGGGAGGTGCTCGACTTCATGCCGGTCATCGAGGGCAGGCCCGCCGGCCGGCACCGGCTGGTCCGCCACCTGCGGGTGGCGCGCGGCACCATGCGGTTCGAGATGGAGGTCCAGCCCCGCTTCGACTACGGCCGCGCCGGGCACACGGTCGAGGTGTCCGACGCAGGCGCGGTCTTCCGCGCCGAAGGCGGCACCATGCACCTGACGCTGCACACCGCGGGCCGGCGGGACGCCGCCGCGGGCCGGGCGGCGGTCGAGGCGGCCGGGGACGGGCTGCGCGCCACCTTCACGATGCGGGAGGGCGACAGCGGCCGCGGCGTCGTCCTTGAGTCCATGGGCGGCGAGCCGCGGCTGCTGGAGCCCGCCGAGCTCGACCGGATGGCCGGCGAGACGGCCGCGTACTGGAAGCGCTGGCTGGGCCGCTCCACCTACGCCGGCCGGTGGCGGGAGACGGTCAACCGGTCGGCGATGACCCTCAAGCTGCTCACCTACGAGCCGAGCGGGGCGCCGGTCGCCGCCGCCACGTTCGGGCTGCCGGAGGAGACCGGCGGCGAGCGGAACTGGGACTACCGCTTCACCTGGATCCGGGACGGGTCGCTGTCCCTGCACGCCCTGGCCGGCCTGGGCTACCTGGAGGAGGCCGGCCGGTTCGCCCTCTGGCTCCGCGACCGGGTAACCGAGCACGTGGGCGAGGCGTCCGGCCCGCTGAAGATCATGTACCGCGTGGACGGCAGCTCCGACCTGGCCGAGGAAACCCTCGGCCACCTCGAGGGGTGGCGGGGCTCGCGGCCGGTGCGGATCGGCAACGGCGCGGCCGACCAGCTCCAGCTGGACATCTACGGCGAGGCGATGGACGCGATCTTCGACGGTACCCAGCGCGGGCTGCCGGTCGCCCACCGGGGCTGGACCGAACTCACCAAGATCATCGACTGGGTGGCCGGCCACTGGGACCAGCCCGACGAGGGGGTCTGGGAAACCCGCGGCGGGCGCCAGGACTTCACCTACGGCCGGTTCCAGTGCTGGGTCGCCCTCGACAGGGCGATCCGGATGGCCGAGCGCAACGGCCGGCCGGCCAACATCGCCGCCTGGGCCATCGAACGGGACCGGCTGTACAACCAGATCATGGACCGCGGCTGGAACGAGAAGGCCGGGGGCTTCACCCAGCACTACGGCACCGACGTCATGGATTCCTCGCTGCTGCTCATGCCGCTCGAGGGCTTCATCGAGCCGCTGGACCCGATGTGGCTGTCCACCCTGCGGGCGATCGACAGGGAACTGGTCTCCGACAGCCTGGTCTACCGCTACAACCCGGCCGCCTCCCCGGACGGGCTGCACGGCAGCGAGGGCACCTTCTCGCTGTGCACCTTCTTGTACGTCGACGCGCTCGCCCGGGCCGGGCGGCTGGACGACGCGGTGCTGACGTTCGAGAAGATGCAGACCTACGGCAACCACCTCGGCCTGTTCTCCGAGGAGATCGGGCCCACCGGCGAGCAGCTCGGGAACTTCCCGCAGGCGTTCACCCACCTGTCGCTGATCAACGCCGCGATCACGCTCAACCGCGAGCTGGACCGCCGCGCGGCGCACCCGGACCGGGCCGCCGTCATGGCCGGCATCGCGGCGGCCGGGTAGCGACGCCCGGCCGGCAGCACCACGGCGCGCGCCGGCCCGGCCGGCGTGAGCCGCCGGGACACGATGGCCAGGAAGCCCGGCGCCGGAGAATGCCGGCCTTGGCGCAGTCAGCCGCCTGCGTTCGGGACAAGGTCAGTGAGAGTCGCGGCCGACCGCGTGCCCGCTGGCGCCGGTGAGGAAGTCCAGGTCGGCGCCGCTGTCCGCCTGCTGCACGTGCCGGGTGTACAGCCAGGTCCAGCCGCGGCCGGCCGCCGGCGGCGGGGGAGCCCACCGCGCGCGGCGGCGGCCGAGCTCGTCGTCGGGGACCTCGAGGGTGAGCGTGCGGGACGGGACGTCGAGGGTGATCCAGTCCCCGGTGCGGACCAGGGCGAGCGGGCCGCCCGCCGCGGCCTCCGGGGCGACGTGCAGCACCACCGTGCCGTAGGCGGTGCCGGACATCCGCCCGTCGCAGATCCGCACCATGTCGCGGACGCCGCGCTGCAGCAGCTTCTTCGGCAGCGGCACGTTGGCGACCTCGGGCATGCCCGGGTAGCCCTTCGGGCCGCAGTAGCGGATCACCAGCACGGTGTCGGGGTCGGCGTCCAGGTCCGGGTCGGCGACGACCGCGTAGTAGGACTCGGGGGAGTCGAACACCAGCGCCCGGCCGCGGTGCTTCAGCAGGTGCGCCGAGGCGGCCGAGCACTTGATCACCGCGCCGTCCGGCGCCAGGTTGCCGCGCAGCACCGCGGTGCCGCTGCCGGCCGGCTGGAACGGCGCGTCCACCGAACCGATGACCTCGCGGTTCCAGCAGGGCGCGTCCTTGACGTTCTCGCCCACCGTCTTGCCGGTGACGGTGACCGCGTCCTTGTTGAGCAGGTCGCCGAGCTCGCGCATCACCGCGGGCAGGCCGCCGGCGTAGCAGAAGTCCTCCATCAGGTACGCCCCGCTCGGCTGGAGGTTCACCAGCGTGGGCACGCCGGCCGCCAGGGCGTCGAAGTCGTCGAGGCTGAGCGGGACGCCCAGGCGCCCGGCGATGGCCAGCAGGTGGATCACCGCGTTGGTGGACCCGCCGATCGCCGCGTTCACCCGGATCGCGTTCTCGAACGCCTGCCGGGTCATGATCTTGGACGGGGTCAGGCCGCTGTCGACCAGGTCGACGATGACCTGCCCGGCCCGCTGCGCGGTCTCATAGCGGCGCGAGTCCACGGCCGGCCAGGTCGCCGAGTAGGGGAGCTGCATGCCCAGCGCCTCGGCCACCGAGGCCATCGTGGAGGCGGTGCCCATCGTCATGCAGTGCCCGTCGGACCGGGACATGCAGCCCTCGGCGAAGGCGCACTCCTGCTGCGTCATCCGCCCTGCCAGGAGGTCTTCCTCCCACCGCCACACCGCGGTGCCCGAGCCGACGTCGCTGCCCTGGTACTTGCCGTTGAGCTTCGGGCCGCCGGTGACCATGATCGCGGGCAGGTCCACGCTGGCCGCCGCCATCAGCAGGCCGGGGGTGGTCTTGTCGCAGCCCGACAGCAGCACCACGCCGTCCAGCGGGTTGGCGCGGAAAAGCTCCTCGGCCTCCATGGCCAGCAGGTTCCGGTACAGCATCGCCGTGGGGCGCAGCAGGGTCTCGCCCAGCGCCATCGCCGGGAACTCCAGGGGGAAGCCGCCTTTCTGCCACACGCCGCGCTTGACCGATTCGGCGACCCGGTGCAGGTGCGCGTTGCACGGCGCGAGCTCGGACCAGGTGGTGGCGATGCCGATCACCGGCCGCCCGTCGAACACCTCGGGGGTGAACCCCTGGCTGCGCATCCACGACCGGTGGTTCATCCCGGCCCGTCCCGTCGCCGCGAACCACGCCGCGCTCCGCCTGCCGCCATTCATCGTCATGTCTCTATATGTAGTGCAACATGCCGGTACGGGGAAATGCCCGGCCGCGGCCGGCGCGCGCCGGCCGGCCAGGGCAGGTCAGGGCAGGGGGCGCGCTGGGCGGCCGTCAGCTGAACGGGGAGCGGGGGCGCTGCTGGAGCTCGCCGTCCACGTACAGGTCGACCTTCTCGTTGTAAAAGCACGCCAGGCCCGCGATCTTCTGGCTCTCCGGCAGGGGAGTGCGGTAGATCCACGCGATGTCCTCGTGGAGCCGGCGGCCGGTGTCCACCGACCAGTAGGCGGCGGTGCCCTTGTACGGGCAGTGCGTCTGGGTGGCGGAGGGGCGGAGCAGCTCGGTGCGGATGTCGGGCAGCGGCAGGTAGTAGCGCGGCGGCAGGCCGGTCTCGAACAGGAGGCGGGGGCGGGCCGAGTCGGCGACGGCGACGCCGTCCAGTTCGACCCGGACGCGGCGGGAGCTGGCGAGGATGTCCACCCGGGTATACGGGTCCCGGGGGTGGGTGTAGACCGGCTCGTCCTCCTCCAGCCACTCGTCCATCGCGGCCCACTCGAACCGCACCAGGTCCCGCAGGGCCGCAAGCGGCGAGTCCGGGTACCGCATCGCCGCGCCCTCGGCGGTCGCCCCCTCCACCCGGACGTCGAAGACCCGGGCCTCGCCCCGGCTGGGAGAGCGCTCGGTCTTGCCGGTGGGGTCGAGTTCGGCCACCACGTCCGCGAGCGGCAGGTAATACGCCGGGTAGTAGGGGATCTCCCACACCAGGAACGGGCGCCTGGTGTCGGCGACCAGGCGGCCTCCCAGGTAGGCGCGGACCCGCTTCGCGCCCTGCTCGACCCGTACCGCGCCGCGTGAGTTCTCGTGCATGGCCGCCTCCCCGGGTGCGCGCTACCCGCTCCCCGGGTCCACGCTACCCGCGGGCGGCCGGGACCGGAACCGCCGCTGGCCGGGCGGGCGCGGGCGGCGCCCCGCATGGTCCCGCGGCGCCCGCGCCGGACGGCGCGCGCCGGCCGCGGGCGGTCCCGGCGCGCCGCGGGTAAGCCGGCGCGCCGCGGGTAAGCCGGCGCGCCGCGGGTAACGCGGAGAACGCCGGTCACGGCAGCAGCGACGGGCGCGCGTTGAGCGCCGCGGCGTCCTGCAGGGAGGTGGCCCGGTAGCCGTCCCTGAGCCCCGCCAGCTCGGCGGGGCTCAGCACGTCCTCGATCCGGTCGAAGCCGCCGGGCGCCCGGGCGCTCACCAGGTCGAGCACCCGCTCGACCGGCATGGACCGGTTGGCCAGCACGATCGCGTTCACGGCCTCGCGCCGGTCCGCCTCGTAGGCCGCCAGGCCGGATTCCACGTCGGGCGCCAGCGCCAGCGACCGGGCCAGCACCCGCGCGTCGACGATCGCCTGCGAGCCGCCGTTGGACCCGACCGGGTACATCGGGTGCGCCGCGTCGCCGGCCAGGGTGACCCGGCCCCGCCCCCAGAACGGCAGCGGGTCGCGGTCCACCATCGGGTACTTCAGGATCTGCGCGGTGCGGCTCATCAGGGCCGGGATGTCCAGCCAGCCGAACCTCCAGTCGCGGAAGTGCGGCAGCGCCTCGGCGAGCCGCCCCTCCCGGGTCCAGTCCGGCCGCGCCGGCGGCTCCGCCCCGCCGGTCATCACCTCCGCGACCCAGTTGATCAGCACCCGGCCCGGGCCGCGCCGCGCGATCGGGTAGGCGACGAACTTGACGCTCGTGGTGCTGCCCGCGATCGCCACGCACGAGCCGGACAGGAACGGCGGCCCCTCGGCGGCGCCGCGCCAGAGCATCACCCCGCTCCACCGCGGCGGCGGCTCGCCCGGGTGCAGCCGGGCGCGGACCGCCGAGTGCAGGCCGTCCGCCCCGACGAGCGCGTCGGCCCGCAGGGAAAAGCCGCGCCCGCCGCGCCTGTCCGACAGCAGCACCTCCACGAACCCGTCGCGCTCGGCGAAGCCGGTCACCGCCGCCCCGGTCCTGACCGCCTGCTCCCCGAGCCGGGCGCGGACCGCGGCCAGCAAGATCATCTGCAGTTCGCCGCGGTGGATGGAGTACTGCGGCCACGCGTAGCCCAGGCCGCGCCCCCGCGGCTCGCTCCAGATGAGGCTGCCGTGCCGGTCGAAGTGCGCCTGTTCGGCGGTGGCGATGCCGGCCGCCTCCAGCTGCCCGCCGAGCCCCAGCTCGGTGAGCTCGCGGACGGCGTGCGGGAGCAGGTTGATGCCGACCCCCAGGGGCTTCAGCTCGGGCGCGGAGTCGACGACCCGCGCCTCGATGCCGGCCGCGTGCAGGCTGAGCGCGGTCGTCAGGCCCGCTATCCCCGCCCCCGCTATCAGGACGCGCACGAAATGCCCCCTTTCGACGGAATCCCAGCACGAGGGTAGACCGGATCGCGGCGGCGCGGGAAGCGGAGGCGCCCGGGCCGCCGCTGTGCGAGGGCGCCGGCAGTCATATGCCGAACGGACCGCCCTGGCTCACTGCCGGTTACGATGGCTGTCGATGGCAGAGCGCAAACCGCGGGACATGAGCTTCGGCTCGTGGATCGACCAGCAGGTCGCCGACGCCGAAAGGCGCGGGGTGTTCGCCAACCTGCCGGGCGCGGGCAAGCCGCTGGACATCAGGCCGGAAGGCGGCGACTACGGGCAGGCCTGGGTGCGCGACTACGCGCGGCGCGAGGGGGTGCCGCCGGAGGAGCTCCTGCCCGCCCCGCTGCGGCTGCGCAGGGAGGCCGAGCGGCTGGCCGGGGCCGTGCCGGAGATGGGCTCAGAGCGGGAGGTGCGCGAGGCCGCCGGGGAGCTCAACCGGCGCATCCTCGACTGGCGCCGCATCCCGGTAGGGCCGCCCGTCTTCGTCCGGCTGGTGGACGCCGACGAGATGGCGCGGCGGTGGCGCGCGGCCCAGGCCGCCAGGCGGCAGAACCCGGCAGCGCAGGCCGCCCCGGACGGCCCGGGCGCCCCGGGCGGCCCCGTGCCAGACCCCCGGCGGGAACCGCCGCCCGCGCGGCGGCGGCGGTGGCGCGGCCGCGGCCGCGGCGGCACGGCGGGCGCCTGAGCCCGCGGCGGGATCAGCTAACCCGCTGCCGGGACGCCCGGCCGCGTGACGGCCCGGGAGACCCGCCGGGCAGCGGCTCGGGCCGGGTCCCGGTCCCGTGGTCGGGGAGTTCGGCCTCGGCCAGGCCGATGTTGGCGGCGACCCGCTGGAGCAGGGCCAGCAGCTGACGCCGCTCGGCGGCGGACAGGCCCGCGCAGATCGTGTTCTCCCACTGTGCGCTGAGCCTGACGGCCTCGCCGAGGATCTTCGCGCCGGGCTCGGTCAGGTGAAGCAGCCGGGTCCTGCGGTCGCCGGGCCGCGGCCGCCGCTCCAGCAGTCCCTGCTCCTCCAGGTGGTCGATGAGGGAGACCATGGTGCTGGCCGGGATGCGCAGCCGCTCGGCCACCGCGTTCTGCGGCTGCCCTTCGGCCTCGCTGACCGCCCGCAGCAGCGCGAAGTGGCGCGGCTCCAGGCCAAGGGATCCGACGAGCTGGCCGAAACCGCGCGATGTCGCGAATCCGAGCTGGGAGAGCGTGAAACCGATGCTCGGCTGCCTCGGCCGGGGCGCTGGCGGCGGCTGTTCGCTCACCCAACCACTGTACACGCCGGAACGGCTCATGGTAAAACTGTTCACACATGAATAATTCTTCCTGGAAGGAGGAGGGATGGGCGCCGTCACCGCCGCCGTGCTAAGGCACCGCCGGCTGGTCGGACTGATCTGGCTGCTCCTGCTGCTGGCCGGCGGGGGAGCCTCCGCCAGGCTGAACACCCGGCTGGACCAGAGCTTCGACATTCCCGGCACCCCGAGCGCCGCGGCGGCTCGCGCGATCATCGCCGAGTACCACAGCGGCGGCAGCGAAGATCCGCTGGTGGCGGTGGTGCGGCTGCCGGCCGGCAGCAGCGTCTACCAGCCGCGGGCGGCCGCGGATCTCGGGGCGGGATTCGCCGGGCTGGCCGCCGCGGCTCCCGGCGGCAGCCGGGTTGCCTCCTACGCCAGCACGGGCAGCCGGAGCTTCGTCTCCGCGGACGGGCGTACCACGTTCGGGCTGATCTTCCCGCCGACCAACGGCAACATGCTGCAAGACCCGCACATCGCCACCGGGCGGCTACGGCGGGCGCTGCTCGCGCGCCTGCCGGCCGGCAGCCAGGCACAGGTGACCGGGATCGCGCCGCTGACCACCGCCGGAGGCGCCCCCAAGGGACCCGGCGTGCTCGGTGAGATCCTCATCGGCGGCCTCGGCGCGCTGGCGGTCCTCAGCTTCGTCTTCGCCTCGTTCCTGGCCGTGATGCCGCTGGTCATCGCCGCGGCCTCGGTCACCACCGCGTTCCTGGCCATCCTCGCCATGACGTACCTGACCAGCGTCAACGTCGTCGTCGAGTACCTGGCCGGGCTGATCGGCCTGGGAGTGGCCGTCGACTACTCGCTGCTCCTGATCACGCGCTGGCGCGAGGCCGTCTCGCGCGGGCACGGCAACGAGGACGCGATCAGGGTGGCCATGGCCACCGCCGGGCGGGCCATCGTCTTCAGCGGCGGCACGGTCGCCCTGGGACTGATCACCCTGGTCGCGGTGCCGGTCCCGTTCATCCGCGGCATCGGGGTCGCCGGCATGCTGATCCCGCTGATCAGCGTGGCCGCCACGCTCACCATCGTGCCGGCGCTGCTCGCCGGGGCCGGCAGGCGCCTGGACTGGCCGCGGCTGCGGCGCGAGACGATGCCCGCCCGCGGCTGGAGCGGCTGGGCGCGCCTGGTCCTGCGCCGCCGCTGGATCGCCGCCGGCGCCGCGCTGGCCGTCCTGGGCGCGCTCGGCGCCGCGGCCCTGAACATGCGCGTCGGCGACGTCAGCGTGAACGCGCTGTCCGTCACAGGCCAGGCCCGCCAGGGCGTGGTGCTGCTGGAGCAGGCGCGCATCCCGCTCGGCGTCCTTACCCCGATCGAGGCATACCTCCCGGCCGGCACCAGCCCGGCGCGGGTCGCCGCCGCCGTCTCCGCCGTCCCCGGAATCCGCGGCGTGGTCGCGCCCGGCGGTCCCGCGTGGCGCAGGAACGGCACCGCGGTGCTGGAGATCCTCCCCGCCGCCGAGGGAGCGAGCCCCGAGGGCCAGCAGGCCGCGGCCGCGGTCCGCGCCGCGCTGGCCCGGTCCGCGCCGCGGGCGGGCATCACGGGGGCCGGCGCCGGGGTCGCCGACCAGATACATTCCCTGTACGGCAGGTTCCCGCTGATGCTGGCGATCCTGGCGGTCATCACGTTCGTGCTGCTGGCGCGGGCGTTCCGGTCGCTGCTCCTGCCGCTCAAGGCCGTGCTGGCCAACCTGGTCTCGGTAGGCGCCGCCTACGGGGCGCTGGTCCTGGTCTGGCAGGACGGGTACGGCTCCCAGGCCATCTGGGGGCTGCCGGCCGCCGGCGCCATCACCGCGTGGATCCCGCTGTTCGTCTTCGCCTTCCTGTACGGGCTGTCGATGGACTACGAGGTGTTCCTGCTGGCCCGGATGAGGGAGGAATACGACCGCACCGGGTCGACCGCGACCGCCGTCGTCACCGGCCTGGGCCGGACCGGGCGCCTGGTCACCTCGGCCGCGCTGATCCTGTTCCTGGCCATGGCCGCCCTGGCCAGCGCCCCGATCACGTTCCTGAAGGTCTTCGCCACCGGCGTCGGCGCCGGGATCCTCCTTGACGCCGCCGTCGTCAGGTCGCTGCTCGTCCCCGCGCTCGTCTGCCTGCTCGGCCGGTGGAACTGGTGGATGCCGCGCTGGGCGGCGGCGGTCCTGCGCGTCCGGCCGTCCCCGGCCCGCCGCGAGCAGCCCGTCCCGCCCGCCGCGGCCGGGCGCCTGGCGCAGGCCTAGCCCGCACCGCGGCCCGGCACCGGAGCGGGCTCGATGTTGGCGTTGAGGCGGAACAGGTTGCCCGGGTCGTACACGGCCTTGATCCCGGCCAGCCGCTCGTACTTGGCCGGGCCGTAACTGCCGCGGAGCCGGCCGGCGGAGGTGTCGGCCATGGCGTTGACGTAGCCCTCCCCGCCGCTGAGGGCGTGCGGGCGCAGCGCCTCCCACAGGCCGCGGACCCAGCCGCGCTCGGCGCCCAGCAGTCCCGCGGCGGGCGCGAGGCCCACGATGAACGCGGCGTACCGCGGCGTGCGGCCGCCGCTGAACGCCGTCTCGTCGTCGCCGGGCCGGCAGTAGGCGCCGTCGAGCCGGTAGAGCAGCAGCGCCGACAGCGGCGAGCCCTTGCGCGGGACATGCCCGGTGATCACCTCGATCACCGGGCCGGACAGGTCCTCGACGTAGGTTCCCTTCTCATAGCAGTAATGGCCCCAGGCGTTCGCCTCGTCGAGGAGCTTTTGCAGTTCGACGTAGGGCATCGGGGCGACCAGGTCGAACAGCGGCGGCAGCGTCTCGCGGATCCGGGCCGCCAGCCCGGCGTGCTCCGGCGTGCCGTCGAACCCGGCCAGCAGCAGCGCGTACCCGGGCGCGAAGTGGTGCCGCGGCGGGACGAACGGCGCCGGCGGCGCGCTGACCGCCGCGGGCACGGCGTTGATGTCCGGCGGCATCGCCGCGGTGATCTCGCGCATCAGCCGCAGCGCCTCCGGGCCCTGCTCCAGGGGCCAGAAGAACAGCCCGAACTGCACCACCGGGTCGAGCTCGTGCAGGGCGAACTCGAAGGCGGTGACGACGCCGAAGTTGCCGCCGCCGCCGCGGATCGCCCAGAACAGGTCCGGGTGCTCACCCGCCGACGCGCGCAGCACCCGGCCGTCGGCGGTGACCACCTCGGCCGACACCAGATTGTCGATGCTCAGCCCGTGCCTGCGGGTCAGCCAGCCCATGCCGCCGCCCAGGGTGAGCCCGCCCACGCCGGTGTGGCTGACCATCCCGGCGGGCACGGCCAGCCCGCGGGCCTGGGTGGCCGCGTCCAGGTCGGCGAGCAGCGCGCCGCCGCCGGCCCGCGCGCGCCGGGCGGCCGGGTCCACCGCGACCGCGTTCAGCAGGCTCAGGTCGACCATCAGGCCGCCGTCGCAGACGGCCATTCCCGCCGTGCCGTGCGCGCCGCCCCGCACCGATACCTCCAGGCCCCGCTCGCGCGCGAAGGCGAGCGCCGCGGCCACGTCCGCCGCCGCGGCGCAGCGGGCGATCACCGCCGGGGACCGGTCGATCTGCGCGTTCCACACCCGGCGCCGGCCGTCGAAGCCCGGATCGCCGGGGACGATCACCGGTCCTTCCATCACCGTGCGAAGTTCCCTGATTCCCCCGGCGGCCGCCTGTGTCATGATGACCCCCTCCTGGTGGCGGTGAACGGCTGCCGCTCCCGCCGGGCGCGGCAGTGATCCCAGCAGACCGCCTCCCGGTGCAGGCCAGCCGCCGGGGCGATGGAGATCGTGTGGAGAGGCGGCCCGTCAGCCGGCCAGTTCCCGCGCCCGCGTGATCGCGGCCGCCAGGCCGGGCATGGGGTCGCGCCGGTAGCCGCCGCCGCGCGGGTCGCGCCCGGCCGGCTCCAGGTCCGCCCACAGCCGGCCGAAGCCGCCGCCGCCCGTTGAACTGGTCATGACGGCAGCCGCACGCCGCCTTCGGGGTGCGCGCGCAGCAGCTCGTCGCCGGCCGCGTCCCCGGAGTCGATGTGCCGCAGCACGCCCATCCCCGGGTCGTTGCTCAGCACGCGGCCGATCTTGCGGGCGGCCAGCTGCGTGCCGTCGGCGACGGTGACCTGCCCGGCGTGCAGCGACCGGCCGATGCCCACGCCGCCGCCGTGGTGGAACGACACCCACGTGGCGCCGGAGGCGGTGTTCACCAGGGCGTTCAGGACCGGCCAGTCCGCGATCGCGTCCGACCCGTCGGCCATCGACTCGGTCTCCCGGTACGGGGAGGCCACCGAGCCGCCGTCGAGGTGGTCGCGGCCGATCACGATCGGCGCCGACAGCTCACCGGAGGCCACCATCTCGTTGAACCGCAGGCCCGCCTTGTCGCGCTCGCCGTAGCCGAGCCAGCAGATCCGGGCCGGCAGCCCCTGGTAGGCGACCCGCTCCTGCGCCGCGCGGATCCACCGGCGCAGGTGGCCGTCGCCCGGGAACAGCTCCAGCACCGCCTCGTCGGTGGCGCGGATGTCCGCCGGGTCGCCGGACAGGGCGGCCCACCGGAACGGGCCCTTGCCCTGGGCGAACAGCGGCCGGATGTAGGCGGGCACGAAGCCGGGGAAGGCGAAGGCGCGCTCGAACCCGCCCTTGCGCGCCTCGTCCCGGATCGAGTTGCCGTAGTCGAAGACCTCCGCGCCCTGGTCGAGGAACCCGACCATCGCAGCCACGTGCCGGGCCATGGACTGCCGGGCCCGTTCGGTGAACTCGGCCGGCTTCGCGCGCGCGTAGTCGTGCCAGTCGGCGAGACCGATCCCCTCCGGCAGGTAGGACAGCGGGTCGTGCGCCGGCGTCTGGTCGGTGACGACGTCCGCCTCGACCCCGCGGCGCAGCAGTTCGGGCAGCACGGCCGCGCAGTTGCCGGCCAGGCCGACCGACAGCGCCCTGCGCTCCTGCCTGGCCGCCAGGCACAGGCGCAGCGCGCTGTCGAGGTCCCCGGCCACCAGGTCCAGGTAGCGGGTCCGGGCCCGCCGGGCCAGCCGGGCCGGGTCCACGTCGATGACCAGGCACACGCCGCCGTTCAGCGTCACCGCCAGCGGCTGGGCGCCGCCCATCCCGCCGCAGCCGCCGGTCACGGTGAGCGTGCCGGCGAGCGTGCCCCCGAACCGCCTGGCCGCCACCGCGGCGAACGTCTCGTAGGTGCCCTGGAGGATGCCCTGGGTGCCGATGTAGATCCACGAGCCCGCGGTCATCTGCCCGTACATGGTCAGCCCCGCCTGCTCCAGGCGGCGGAACTCCGGCCACGTCGCCCAGGCGGGCACCAGGTTCGCGTTGGCGATCAGCACCCGGGGCGCCCACTCGTGGGTCCGCATGACCCCGGCCGGCTTGCCGGAGGCGACGAGCATGGTCTCGTCCTCGCGCAGCGTGGTGAGCGTGGCGACCATGGCGTCGAACGCCGCCCAGTCGCGGGCCGCCCGGCCGGTGCCGCCGTAGACGACGAGGTCGGCGGGGCGTTCGGCCACCTCCGGGTCGAGGTTGTTCATCAGCATGCGCAGCGGGGCCTCGGTCTGCCAGGACCGGGCCGTCAGCGTGGTGCCGCGCGGTGCGCGGACGGGCCGGGCGCCTTCCATGTCTGTCGAGCTCCTTTCGGATATTCCGAACGCACGCGGCTTACTTGAGCGGGCCGGCGACGCTCTCGGCGGCGCGCACCGCGCCGCCGGAGGCGGCGTAGGCCACCGCCGCCTCGATCTCCGGGGCGAGGAAGCGGTCCGCGCCCGGGCCGGCGGCCCGGGCGCGCAGGCCGGCGACGACGGCGGCCGTGGCCGGGGCGGGGGACAGGGGCGCGCGCAGGTCCAGCGCGCGGGCGGCGGTGAGCAGCTCGATGGCCAGCACCCGGGTCAGCCCGTCGATTCCGCGGCGCAGCTTGCGCGCCGCCGACCAGCCCATCGACACGTGATCTTCCTGCATGGCGCTGGACGGGATCGAATCGGCCGAGGCCGGGACGGCCAGCCGCTTGAGCTCGCTCACGATGGCGGCCTGGGTGTACTGGGCGATCATGTGCCCGGAGTCCACGCCCGGGTCGCCGGCGAGGAACGGCGGCAGCCCGTGGCTGCGGGCGGGATCCAGGAAGCGGTCGGTCCGGCGCTCGGAGATCGAGGCCAGGTCCGCGACCGCGATCGCGAGGAAATCCGCCGCGTACGCGACGGGCGCGCCGTGGAAGTTGCCGTTGCTCTCCACCCGGCCGTCCGCGGTGACCACCGGGTTGTCGATCGCGCTGGCCAGCTCCCGGCCGGCCACGGTCTCCGCGTGCGCGAGGGTGTCCCGCGCCGCCCCGTGCACCTGCGGCGAGCAGCGCAGCGAGTAGGCGTCCTGCACCCGCGTGCATCCGGGGCCGCGGTGGCTTTCCATGATCGCCGAGCCGCGCAGCAGGGCGCGCAGGTTCGCCGCGCTGGCGGCCTGGCCGGGGTGCGGCCGCAGCGCCTGCAGGTCCGCGGCGAACACCGCGTCGGTGCCCAGCTGGGCCTCCACGCTCATCGCGGCGGCGACGTCCGCGGTCTTCAGCAGCAGCCGCAGGTCCGCGGCCGCCAGCACCAGCATGCCGAGCATCCCGTCGGTGCCGTTGATGAGCGCCAGGCCCTCCTTCTCCGCCAGCACGACGGGCGCGATGCCGGCCGCCTCGAGCGCCCGGGCGGCGGGCATCTCCGCGCCGCCGGCCACCCGCACGGTGCCCTCGCCCATCGCGGCGAGCGCGCAGTGCGCGAGCGGGGCCAGGTCGCCGGAGCAGCCGAGCGACCCGTACTCGCGGACCACCGGGGTGATGCCGGCGTTGAGCATGCCCGCGTACGTCCGCGCGGTGGCCAGCCGCACGCCGGTGCGGCCGGTGGCCAGCGTGGACAGCCGCAGCAGCAGCATCGCGCGGACCACCTCGGCCTCCACCTCCGGGCCCGAGCCGGCGGCGTGCGAGCGGATCAGGCTGCGCTGGAGCTGGGCGCGGCGGCCGGGCGGGATGTGCCTGGTCGCCAGCGCGCCGAAGCCGGTGGAGACCCCGTAGTGCGGCCGGTCGTCGCCCGCGAGGGCCTCGATGACCTTGCGGCTGGCGGTGATCTCGCGCTCGGCTTGCGCCGAGAGCTGCACACGGGCGCCGTGCCGCGCGACCGCGACGACCTCGTCCGGGCGCAGCGGGCCGGTGCCCACGGTGATGATGCCCACCTCTCCCATGTCACCCGACGCCGGCGGCTCATGCCAGGGCCGCCGGCCACATCGTGTCTGGTATCCAAGACATCATGACCGGTGTCCCGGCGGCGCGCCAGGCGCTGGCGATCCTCCGGTACCTGTCGCGGCAGCCGCGGCCGGTGCCGGCCAGCGCGATCGCGCGCGACCTCGCCCTGCCCCGCTCGACCACCTACCACCTGCTGCGCGAGCTGACCGCCGCGGGGTTCGCGGTGCACCTCGCCGACGACCGGCGGTACGGGCTGGGCGTCGGCGCCTACGAGCTCGGCACCGGCTACGCCCGCCAGGCGCCGCTGCAGCGGCTCGCCCGGGTGCCGCTGTCACGGCTGGCCGACCAGGCCGGGCACAGCTCGCACCTGGCGGTCATGCACGGGCGGGAGGTGCTGTACGTGATCGAGGAACGCGCGCCCGGACGCGCGCCGCTGGTCACCGACGTCGGGGTGCGGCTGCCCGCGCAGCTGACCGCGAGCGGCCGCGCCATGCTGGCCGCGCTGCCGCCGGCCAGCGTCCGGGCGCTGTTCCCCGGCCCGGGGGCGTTCGTGCTGCGCACCGGCCGCGGCCCGCGCACGCTGCGGGAGCTGCGCGCGCTGCTGGGGCAGGCGCGGCGGCGCGGCTACGCGACCGAGGACGGCGAGGTGACACCGGGGCTGCGCTCGGTGGCGGCGGCGGTCCTCGGCCACGACGGGCACCCGGAGGCCGGGGTCGCGGTCACGTTCCCCGCGGCCGAGGCGGACGACGCGGCCGTCGCCCGGTTCGCCTCCCTCGTCACCGCCGCGGCCGCCGAGATCAGCCGCCGCATCCGGGGCTCGTGACCCGGCGCCGCCCGCGGCCCGGCGTGACCCGGCGCCGCCCGTGACCCGGCGCCGCGCGCCCGGGCGGCCCCGGCTATATCCATGAATTTTTAAGGGTTTTTTAAGACTGCGTTGCTGTAGTGCAGACAGTGAGAACTGGGTCGCCGCTTACCGCGGACGCGGCAGCGGATATCACGCGCAGCGCGCCGGCCTCCCCCCGCCGGGGCGACGCCGCCGCCGTCATCGTCCTCCTCGCGCTGCCCGCGCTGGTCTTCGGGGTGCCGGCGCTGGCCGGCCACGCCGTCCTCCCCGGCGACGACATGACGCAGAACTTCCCGCTGCGGGTGCTCGCCGGGCTCCAGATCCGGGCCGGGCAGCTGCCGCTGTTCGACCCGTACGCCTGGAGCGGCGGGCCGCTGCTGGCCGGCTGGAACGCGGCGGCGGCGTACCCGCTGACATGGCTGTTCGCGGCCATGCCCGCGGCGGCGGCGTGGACGGCCGGGCTGATCGTCACCTGGTCGGCGGCGGGGCTGGGGATGTTCTGCTTCCTGCGCGCGCTGCGGCTGGGGAGCCTGGCGGCCTTCCTCGGGGCGCTGTCGTTCGCCTTCGCCGGGGCGATGCCGGCCCAGGTGTCCCATTTCGGCCTGGTGGCGGGCATGAGCTGGGTGCCGCTGATGCTGCTGGCCGTGCTCCGGGTCACGCAGGACCGGCCCGCGGCGTCCCGGCTCAGGTGGACCGCGGTCCTGGCGGCGGCGGCCGGCCTGGTGCTCCTGGCGGGCGAGCCGCGCGCCGCCGACGACGCCTGCGTGATCGTGGTGATCTACGCGGCCTGGCAGGTCGCCCGCCTGGGGCGCCGCGGCGGGCCCGCCGCGGCCTGCCTCGCCGCGGGCCTGGCGCTCGGCGTGTGCGCCGGGGCGGTGCAGTGGCTGCCCGGGCTGGCGGCGATCGGCACGTCCCAGCGGGCGGTGAGCTCGGCGGCCCTGTTCGACTCGGGGTCGCTTCCGGTCCGGTGGCTGCTGCTGACGCTGGTGCCCGACCTGCTCGGCGGTTCCGGCTCGCTGGGCCAGCCGGGCTTCTTTCCCGGCTACAACCTGACCGAGGTGACCAGCTACGCGGGCATCTTCCCGCTGGTCGGCGCGTTCGCCCTGCTCGGCCGCCTCCGGGTCCGCCCGCGCCTGCCGGAGTGGCTCGTCTGGCACGCCGTCGCGCTGGCCGGGATCGTGCTCGCGCTCGGCGGCAACACGCCCCTGGGCGGCCTGCTCTACCGGCTGCCCCTGTTCGGCGGCCAGCGGCTGCAAAGCCGCAACGTCCTCGTGCTGGACCTGGCGCTGGCCGTCCTGCTGGCCTACTGGGCTGACCGGCCGCCTTTCCGCGCCGGCCGGCCGCCTGCCGCGAGCCGGCTGACGGCCGTGCGCCCGCGGCTGGAAACGGCGCTCGGCGCGGTGCCCCCGCTCGCGGTCATCGCGGTCGCCGCGCTGGGCCTTGCCCGGGGCGCGGGCCTGCTGCGCTGGCTGGGAGCCGGCCCGGCCCGCGCCGCGGGCGTGATCGGGCAGCTGCGGCCGTGGCTCGCCCCGTACGCGGTGCTCGGCGCCGGCGCCCTCGCGCTCACCGCCGCCTGGTGGCGCCTGGGACCGCGGGCGCGCTCGCGGGCGCTGGCCGGCTTCGTCGTCACCGACCTGATCGTCTTCACCGTCCTCTGCGTGGTGGCCGTGGACCCCGCCCGGCCCGGCGGCCCCGGCCGCACCGCGGCAGCCGGGCGCACCGCCGCGGTGCGCCCGGTCGCGGAGCTGGGCTACCCCGGGCGGTTCGCGATCTACGATCCCGGCCTGCTCGACCCCGGCGAGCTGTCCGCCCTCGGCCCGCCGGACCTCAACAGCTACGGCGCCGACGCCATGCCCTCGGTCCAGGGGTACTCGTCCCTGGCCGACGGCCGCTACGCGGCGGCGACCGGCTCGCACCTGGCGACCGGGGAGGGACAGGACGAGCTGTCCCCGCGCGCCGTCGGCGACGGGACGCTCGACCAGCTCGCCACCTCGGTCCTGCTGACCCTGCCCGCCTACCTCACCACCGCCGGGCCGCGCAGCGCGGCGGCCGCCGGGCCGGCGGGCACCGGGCGGCGCGACCTCACCCCCGGGCAGCGCACCACCTGGTACCTGGGCACGGCGGCCGGCATCTCCAGGATCGTCGTGCCCGACCCGGACGCCCGGCAGGACGCGGCCGGCGGCATCCAGCTCGGGCTCGTGACACCCGCCGGCCAGACCCGCTGGCTCGCCGCCCGGGCGGTCACCGGCTCCGCCCTGGCGGTCACCCTGCCCCGGCCGGCGGCGGCCGTCGCGGTGACGGGCCGGGCCGTCACCGCGACGGCCGCGCTCGGCCCGCCGTCCGCGGTCACGGCCGGCGGCGGCGTGCTGACCGCCGACGGCCAGCTGCAAGACGCTCTCGTGCCGCCGCGGTGGGCGTTCGCGGGTTCCGACGGCCCGTTCGCGGTCTTCGCCGACCGCATGGCGAGCGCGCCGCTCACGATCCGGGCGCCGGGCGGCGGCCCGGCGCCCGGCGCCCGGATCACGGGCGTGACCGGCGCGCTCGGCGACCCGGCGACGGCCACCGTGTCCTCCCCGCACGGCGCCCGCATCATCCGCGCGGTCGCGGCGATCCCCGGCTGGACCGCCACCTGGCGCCCGGCGGGCGGCCCGGCGGTCACGCTGCCGGTCGAGCGCGACGGCCTCGTCCAGGCCGTCGCTGTCCCGCCCGGACGCGGCGTCCTGACCTGGAGCTACGTGCCGCCGGGGTTCACCGCCGGCCTCGCCCTGTCTGCCGCCGGCCTCGCCGCGCTGCCCGTCCTGGCCGCCGTCCGGCGCCCGCGCCGCCGTCACCGGCCCGGGGCCGGGGCCGGGGTTCTCGCCGCGGAACGGTGACCGCCCGTGGCCGGCGGCAGGCGCCACCGTCCGTTCGGGATGATGAGCGCGCAGCAGGCCCGGTACCGGAGGTTCCCTCAGCGCACGGCCGCGGTCACCCCGGCGCGGCCTCGTCGCGCGTCGCCTCTATCTCAAGGGTGACCCGCACGGCGTCCGGGACCATGAAGCCGCCCGACGCCAGCGCCACGTGCCCGAACGCGAGGACGCCGAAGTCGCTCCGCCTGATCTGCGCGGTCGCCGTCAGGCCCAGCCTCCTCCTGCCCCAGGTGTCGGTGATCACGCCGTGCGGCGTGAGGCCGAGCGTCACCGGCCGCGTGACGCCGTGCATCGTCAGGTCGCCGTCGAGCGCGTACCGCCCCGGCTTCACCTCGCGCAGCGCGCGCGAGGTGAAGCCGATCGCCGGGAACCGGTCCGCGTCCAGGACATCCGGCCCCAGGATCTTCCCGTCGCGCAGCTTATTGGCGGTGGTCAGGGTCGAGACGTCGATGGAAGCGCGCACGGACGAGGAGAGCAGGTCCCTTCCGATGACGATCGTGCCCGCCGGGCCCGCCGTGATGCCCCGCGCCAGCGCGACCGTGAAGTGCTCGACCGTGAAGGTGACGAAGGAATGCGTCGAGTCGATCGTCCAGGTACCCGGCTCGGGAAGCCGTCCGGCCATCGGACCCCCGTTCACAGTCAGGCGGCAAGCCCGCTTCGCCTACATCTTGCCCCCGCCGTCAGCGGCTGGCTAGCCGGGAGGGGGAAGATTCCCAGGGCCGGAACCAAGGGCCGCTCTCGCCAGGGGCTTCACACCATCCACACGTCATCTGCGCGCTCCCTCCACTCGCGTGCGCTGTGGTTGGGTGAGCGCGGGCGCGGGGCCCCCGCGCCCGGGGGACAGGGAGCGAGTCACGGGGGTGACCTATGACAGGGAGCGTTGACGAGGCCCGCCTCGAAGACCTCATGCACCGCATCATCGGCTTCATGACCGGATCCGCGGTGTGCCACGGGATCTGGCTGGGGGATGAGCTGGGCCTGTACCGGGTGCTCGCCGGGGAGGGCCCGGCCGGCCCGGCGGAGGTCGCCGCCAGGGCGGGCTGCAACCCGCGGCTGGTCCGGGAATGGCTCGACGGGCAGGCCGCGTGCGGCCTGGTCACGCACGACGCGGCGGCCGGCACCTACGGCCTGAGCGCCGAGGCGGCCATGGCGCTGGCCGACGACACCTCCCCGGTGTTCACCGCCAGGGCCATGAACGTGATCGGCTCGCTCTACGCCGACGCGGACAAGCTGGCCTCGGCCTTCCGCGGCAGCGGGGCGCTGAGCTGGGCCGATCACGACCGGCGGCTGTTCGGCGGCACCGAATGGCTGTTCCGTACCGGTTACCGCGCCTACCTGCCCGGGTGGATCGCCGCCCTGGACGGCGTCCAGGGCAAGCTGGAGGCCGGCGCCCGGGTTGCCGATGTGGGCTGCGGCCACGGGGCTTCGGTCATCGTCATGGCGGAGGCCTTCCCGCGCTCGCGGTTCTGGGGTTTTGACTTCCACCAGCCGTCCATCGACACCGCCCGCGCGCGGGCGGAAGCGGCCGGCGTGGCCGGCCGCGCCGCCTTCGAGGCGGCGCCGGCCGACGGGTATTCCGGCACGTTCGACCTCATCTGCTTCTTCGACTGCCTGCACGACATGGGCGACCCGGTCGGCGCCGCCCGCCACGCCCGCGAGCACCTGCGGCCCGGCGGCACCGTGCTGCTCGTGGAGCCGTTCGCGCTGGACGACCACCAGGCGAACCTGGCCTCCAACCCGGTGGCCGCGATGTTCTACCACGCGTCGTCCGCCATCTGCGCGCCCAACTCGCTGTCCCAGGACGTGGGGGCGGCGCTCGGCGCGCAGGCCGGCGAGGCCCGGCTGCGCGAGGTGTTCAGCGAGGCCGGCTACACCGGCTTCCGCCGGGCAGCGCAGACGCCGCTCAACCTGATCCTTCAGGCCAGGCCCTGATCAGCCCCGGGCCGGGCCCGGCGGCAGGTGCGGCGGCCCGGCCCCGGCCCGGGGCGCTGATAACAGCAAGAGGCGGGCCGGGCGGCCGGGGCCGCGGCGGCCATAATGGGCGGCGTGGACAGCAGCTATTACAGCCTTGTCATCGCGGCCGCCCAGGCCGCGGGGCCGTGCCCGCCCGGCGGGGAGGCGGCGTGGGGCCGCCGGGTGCGCGGGCTGACCGTGGACCTGCACCTCATCGCCCAGCAGGCCAGGCAGGACATCGAGCGGCTGGAGTCGGCGCGGACCTTCATCGCGTTCCTGGAGAAGGTGGAGATCGAGGAATCGAGCCGCCGCGGCCTGGTCACGCTGCGCCTGCCGTCCGGGGAGACCGAGCCGATCCGCACCGGGCACGCGAACACCGACCGCGGGCGGGCGCTGATCGACCGGGCCCGTTCCCTGGAGGGGCGGTGGGTCCTTGTCTACCGCTACAACGAGCGGAAGGCGGGGCAGCGCGGCCAGTCGGTGCGGATGCTGGCCCATCTGATGGACCTCGGCGCCGACGGCGACGTGCCGAACACCACGGCGAAGAAGATGGTGCTGGAAGAGGCGGGCGGTGACGTGGCGCGCGCCCAGGCGGCGTGGACGGCCGCGGGCCTGCCGGGAAGCGGCCCGGTCAGCGTCGGCCAGCTGGAGCAGGCCCGTGCCGCGGCCCGGGCGGCCCGGCAGCCGGACCAAGTCTGATAACAGCAAGAAGCAGGGAACACAGGCCAGCCCGGCCCTCACGCCGCCGCCCGTCCCGGGTCCGGCACGGAACGGCATGAACCGAACCGGTCCGATCCGGTCCTGCCCGGACCCGCACCCCGCGGCCAAGGGCACGGTGCCCTGTGCCATTGCCCTGCTTCTTGCTGTTATCGCCCGGAGCGGGTATCCTTGCCGCCATGCCCGCTCCGGATGACCGCCCGGCGGCACGCGCCATCGACGATTTCATCAGCCACCTGGCCGGCCGCGGGTTCGCCGCCAGCACCCGCCGGATCCGCAGGCACTTCCTCCAGGAGTACCTGCGGCACGCACAGCAGGCCGCCGGCGGCGCCGGCATCACGGCGGGGGAGCTCATGGACCCCGCGCGCACCGGCGCGTGGCTTTCCGACGCCGCCGCCGGCAAGACCCGCACCCGCGCCGCCGGCCGCGGCCGGGACGCCGCCGCCTACCCGAACTCGATGCGCGTGCGCATCGACTCCTACAACGCCTTCGCCGAATTCCTCGGGCTGCCCGGCCGCCTTGACCCCCAGCCGCCCGCTCCCGGCTACCGCCTGACCCCGGCCGATACCAAGCGGCTCCTCCATGACCTGGCGGTGCGCAGGCCCGTCTACGCCAACGCCACGACAGCCCTGCGCACCGCCGCCGTCGCCGCGCTCGTCGCCGACACCGACCGGACCGTCCCCGAGCTCGCCAGCCTCAAAGTCCAGGCCCTGCACCTGGACGGCAAGCCGAGCGTCGAGCTCGCGGACGGCCCGTGCCCGCTCAGCGAGGCAACCGTGCAGATCCTCAGCCGGTGGCTGTCCGTCCGGGCGGCGATCATCGCCGAGCTCGAGGGCAGCGATCCCGGTCACCTGTGGATCCCGGTCAAGCCCGGCCGGCCCCGCGGCGGCCGCGAGCCCGTCAAGCCCGGCCTCAGGCCGGCGGCCGTCCGCACCCTCCACGCCGCCCACCGCAGCCTCGTCAGCCACCTGCTCGGCACCCCGCTCCGCCCCGGCGCCTTCCGTGAGGCGAACCCGGCACGTGCGGAGCCCGCCCCGGAAGCCGCCGGGCCCGCCGGCCATGCCTGAGCGCTATCGCGGCGGCGCGCCGCCCGCGCCGGCCTGCGCCCGCCTCAGGCTGTCCCGCCGCGGAACGCCCGGAAGGCGGCCCGCACTTCGCTGACGAACGCCGCCGGCTGCTCGAACGCGGCGAAGTGACCGCCCTTGTCCAGCTCGTTCCAGTAGCGCAGGTCCGGGAACTGCCGCTCGGCCCAGCGGCGGGACGGGCGGAAGATCTCCTTCGGGAAGATGGAGCAGCCGGCCGGGACCGGCACCGGCTCGGTGCTGCGCTGGCTGAAGCTCTCCCAGTAGATGCGGGCCGCCGACGCCCCGGCGGCGGGCAGCCAGTACAGCATGATGTTGTCCAGCATCTCGTCCCGGGTGAACACCGTGGCCGGGTCGCCGCCGCAGTCGCTCCACGACCAGAACTTCTCGGTGATCCAGGCGCAGAGCGCGGCCGGGGAGTCGACCAGCCCGTAGCCGACGGTCTGCGGGCGGGTCGACTGCTCGGCGGCGTACCCCGAATCCCACCGGCGGTAATAGTCCAGCGCGGCCAGCGCCTCCCGCTCGCGTTCGGTGAGGTCGCCGGCGTCCGGGCGGCCGGGGAACGCGTACACCATGTTCAGGTGGATGCCGGCCACGTGCCCGGGGTGCTGCAGGCCCAGGCACACCGCCACCCGCGATCCCCAGTCGCCGCCCTGCGCCCCGTAACGCTGATAGCCGAGCCTGGTCATCAGCTGGTCCCAGGCGTCGGCGATGCGCTGCGTGCCCCACCCGGGCCGCGCGGGCTTGCCGCTGAACCCGAAGCCGGGCAGCGACGGGCACACCACGTGGAACGCGTCGGCCGCGTCCCCGCCGGACGCCACCGGGTCGGTCAGGGGGCCGATCACCTTGCCGAACTCGGCGACCGATCCCGGCCAGCCGTGCGTCATGACCAGCGGCAGGGCGCCCTCGTGCGGGGAGCGGACGTGCACGAAGTGGATGTCCAGGCCGTCGATCGCGGTCCGGAACTGCGGGAAACGGTTCAGCCGGGCCTCGGCGGCCCGCCAGTCGTAGTCCTCCAGCCAGTACCGGCACAGCTCGCGGGCGTAGGCCAGGGGAGTGCCCTGCGACCAGCCTGCCACGGTCTCGGGTTCGGGCCACCGGGTCCGGCGCAGGCGTTCGCGCAGGTCTTCCAGCTGGTCTTCGGGAATGTCGATCCGGAACGGGATGATGTCTTCGCCCATGCCGCTAGTGTGGCTGATCGCACGGCCGGCCGCCCGCGGTACCCGCGGGCGGCTACCCGGAGGCTGCCGTCACCGTCACGCTGGACACGTCGGCCTGGTAGGTGCCGGCGGCATCCGGCGGCAGCCTGGTGAACCAGATGAGCAGGTACCGGGCACGCGGGCGCGAGGCCAGGCTCAGCCGCACCGCGCCCCCGGCGCCGTCCGCGCTCGCCACCGTGCGCAGGTGCGCGCGGCTGGTCCCGGCGCGCACCTGGAAGTCCGCCCCGGGCCGGTCTCCCAGCCGGATGGCCACGCCCGTGGCCGTCACGGTCCGGCCGAGGTCGACCAGCAGGCCGGTGCCCCGCTGCAGGTTCCCGAACCGCGCCGTCGTGTACCAGTCGGTGTGCCACGGCGTGGCCGGGTCGCCGGACAGCGCGAGCGGGGCGCCCTGCGGGTTGTCGCCGTCGGATGTGCCGCCGGGGCCGACCGCCGTCGCGCTGACCGGCTTCAGGCTGCTCACCACGGCGCCGGCCGGCGCGTGCCGGCGGCTCCCCGGGCCGGGGGCAGCGCCCTGGCCCGGCCGCGGCCCGCGGCCCGGCCCGGGAGCCCGCGCCGCCGCCCGGGCCGCCGCCCGGGCCGGGGACGGGCCCGCCGCGGCCCCCGGGGAACCGCCCGTCCCGCCGGTCAGCTGGTAGGCGAGGAAAACCGACCCGGCGATGACGGCCGCCATGACGACCGGGAGCAGCCGCCCGCCCCGGTTCCGGCCGCGCGGCGCGCTCGCCGCCGGCCCGGCCATATCGCCCGGCGCGGGCGGCCCTCCCGCCGCGTGCAGCGCGTCGTACAGGCCGACCAGCGGCCCGGGGTCCGCGCCCACGGCCGCGGCGATCGCGCGGATGTGGCCCCGGGCGTAGAAGTCGCCGCCGCAGCCGGCGAACTCATCCCGCTCGATGTCCCGGATCAGGCCCTGCCTGATCCGGGTGCGCGCGCTGACGTCCGCGACGCTCAGCCCTGCCCGCTGCCGTGCCTCGGCCAACGTCCCGCCGATGCTCACACCTGCCAGGATCGGCCGCGGCGCCCCGCTTGTCCAGTCCGGTCCTCACCCCGGCCCTCACAGGCGGGTCAGGCGGGTGCCGCGCAGGCCGGCGGCTGTCCGCGGGCGCCCGCCGGGCGCCCGGGAGCCACAGGGACAGCAGCACGGCGGCGGCGGAGAAGCCCGCGGACCACCAGAACGCCACGCGGAACGCGTCCGCCAGGGCGGCCGGGTGCGCGGCGATGGCGCCCTGGAGGATCACCGCCAGGACGGCGGTGCCGAACGAGCCGCCGATCTGCTGCGCGGTCCTGGTGAGCACGCTGGCGTGCGGGACCTGCCGCTCGTCCAGGCCGATGTAGCCGGCGGCCATCACCGGCATGGTGACAGCCCCGAGGCCGGACCCGCGGACGGCCATCCACAGGGCGGGCAGCCACGCGCTGGCGTGCGGTCCCGCCAGCGCGAACGGAACGGTCGCGGCGGCGACGACGGCGAAGCCGGCCGCCGCGAGGACGCGCGGGCCGAACCGGTCGATGCGGCCGCCGGCGACGGTGCGGGACAAGACCGTCCCGATGCCCTGCGGGACGAGCATCACCCCGGCGGCGAGCGCGGCGGCGCCGCGCACGTCCTGGTAGTACAGCGGCATCAGGAGCATCGCTCCGTACAGCGAGAAGCCGGAGAAGAACAGCACCGCGCTGGAGGAGGCGACCGGCCGCCTGGCGAGCAGCCGGACCTCGACGAGCGGCCCGCTCTTGCGCAGCGCGTAGCCGGTGAAGGCGGCGAGCAGCGCCGCGCCGGCTATGAGGGGGATGAGGACGCCCGGGCGGGCGAACCCGGCGGCGGTACCCGCGCTGGCCAGGCCCAGCAGGACGGCTGAGGTGCCCGGTGCGGCAAGCAGAAGCCCGGGCACGTCGAGCCTCGGCCTGCCGGCCGCGGGGCCCGGGCGCGCGGGCGCGCCGGCGTTCAGGTAACGCCAGGCGAGCAGGATGCCGGCAGCGCAGAACGGCACGTTCACCCAGAACATGAACCGCCAGCTCAGGTGCGTCAGGATGGCACCCGCGACCAGCGGGCCGAGGACCGGGCCGAGCAGCGCCGGCAGCGCGGCATAGGCGACGAGCCGCCCGAGTTGCCTGCCGCCCGCGGCCTGGAAGATCAGCGTGGTCAGCAGCGGGAGCATGAGCCCGCCGCCGATGCCCTGGACGACCCGCCAGCCGATGAGCGAGCCGGCATTCCACGCCAGGCCGGACCCGGCCGAGCCGGCGAGGAAGACGGCGAGGGAGAAACATCCACAGGGGCTTGCCGCCGAACCGCGCCAGGCCCCAGGCGGACAGCGGCACCGCCAAGCCGATCCAGCCGGAGCGCGTCCGGGCGATCGTCGACGACCTTTTCATGCCCCTCGTCGCCGTCAGCCGCCCCGGCAGGGCCGCCCGGGGCGGCGCGCGAACCACTACTTAACATAATGTTCATTATCGGCG